>Ga0307492_10000021_pt1 | contig 123514 bp, 125 predicted proteins | sample SI3LmetaG_FD_202365 | JGI IMG/M metagenome (GOLD analysis project Ga0307492, IMG submission 202365) | Sea-ice brine microbial communities from Beaufort Sea near Barrow, Alaska, United States - SI3L | ecosystem: Environmental > Aquatic > Marine > Coastal | place: USA: Alaska | collected... | reverse complement strand
CGAGAGAATCACAAATTAAGTTTGCAAGGAATCCCCTTCAAAAGACCCGATTCCCGGCAAACTCGAGCGCAGCAGCATCCCGTTTCCGGATTCCAAATCAACGACTTGAGAATTCTTCACGGACGACCAATTACGAACGGCTACCCAGGCCTTCTTTAACCCAAACTTCTCTATCTCACTTCGTTCCAGAGCCCCTTCAAGTGCCGCTGCGATCGTGTCCGAATCCATGTCCGCCCTCTCCAGAGCGCCGGAGACGTATGCGATGACGATTTCGCGGTTTGAACGCTTGCAAAATTCTAGCATGCGAACGCCGTCGGCTTCGGCGATCTGGGGTAGGAAAAGCCCGAGCGCTACTCCCGCGGCGAGCATCCGCTGTTTTGCCGCGATGACTATCATCATCTCTCTGGTTACCCCCCCCCCTGAACCTTACGCTCTAGTGCGACAGCATGATCCAGCCCGGCGGGTTCACCAGAACCGAGCGCGTCGCGCCACCGAGGATGAATTCCCGCAGTTTCGAGTGCCCGTAAGCACCCATCACCAAGAGATCGGGGCTGTGAGCGGCGACATAGCTCTCGATGGTGTGCTGGTCGGTCTTCTTCACCTCCTCGTAAATGGCGTCGACGCCTTCCGAGGTGAGCTGTTGTGCAAACTCGCGCCCGCGTGCTGCCGACGGCATCGGTTTGTCGTCCGTTGCCGAGAATATCCTGACGTGAGACGCGTGGCGCAGAAACGGCATGGCGTCGCCGACGGCACGGGCCGCGGGCCGGCTGCCGTCCCACGCGACTGCGATGTTTGCGAAGGATCCCGCCAAAGGGCGAATCGGGCGCTCCGGAAATATTAGAACCGGACAGCCGGACTCGAAAATCAAGCGTTCTGCGATCTCCTGATGGTGGCTGTCGTTCCGGCGAACAGGGAGAACAGCCATGTGGTGAACGCGAGCCTCCTCCACCAAAAGACGGAGGCTTTCATAAGGGTTCCGCTTCTCGATTCTGCACTTCGTCAGAACAGGGCGATCCATTGCGATCTCCCGGAAAGTGTTCGCGAGATCCTTGGCATTCGCTGCACTTTTCCTTGCCTCGGCCTCCAGGAATTCTCCGACGTGAGCGCCCTCGAAATACAGTCCAGGTTCGATCTCCGTTTCCAGAACGAGGGCCGAGATGCGCGTACGAACTTGCCGGCGAGCTTTGGCAGTATCGCACGGCTTCGACAAGCTTTCCGCGAGATCCACCACCGCGGCGATGGCGGCTGCATCGGTGGGCTCCGGATAGTTGAGGAGCGGAAAAAAGACATCACGAATGGCCATGGCGAATTCTCCCTTTCGCACATGATGCAGGGAGGCCGCAAGCTGTCTTGATCTGGATCAGGAGTATCGCTTCCAAGAGGAATAGTCTTCCAGACAGCCCAGTTTTGATGTCGACCTTAGGAGGAGAGAATGAAGGCCCATCACATCATGACCCATCATGTCATCACAATCGGTCCCGATGCAACGCTGGCCGACGCCGCCCGACTCATGCTTGCCAATCACTTCAGCGGTCTGCCCGTCGTTGATGCAAAGGGCGAGCTTGTCGGGATTGTGACGGAGCGGGATTTCCTTCGCAGGCAGGAGCTTGATACCCAGCGGAAGAGGCCGCGCTGGCTTGAATTCATCCTGGGTCCCGGTCGGATGGCAGAGGACTACGTCAAGACGGCAGGCCGGAAGGTGCGCGAGGTCATGACGCGGAATCTTTACACCGCGGCTGAAGAGACCCTGCTGGCCGAGATTGTTGTGCTCATGGAAAAGAATCATATCAAGCGCGTGCCTATCATGCGCGGGAAAAAGATAGTTGGCATGGTCAGCCGTCAGAATTTTGTACAGGCTGTGTCAAGTTTGTCGCGCGGTCTGCCGGATCCGACGCCGGATGACACCAGTCTCCGTAATCGCATCCTTGCGACCATCGAGGATCACCACTGGGCGCCGATCGGGATCAATGCGATCGTCCGGAACGGCGTTGTCGATCTGTGTGGTGTCATAACGGACGAGCACGTTCGTCAGGCCATCATCGTTGCGACGGAAAATGTCCCAGGTGTCGAACAGGTCCACGATCACCTCGTGTGGGTCGATCCGATGTCCGGCATCTATCTTCTTTCACCGGAGGAGGAGATGGAGAATCCTTCCGTGCAGGCGAAGGCATCGTAAACGGTACTGATGCAACAAGCCTAATTCTCACGGTCAATCCTTGCTTAAATTCGCCTTCACCGTATTTCTGCTGGAACTGACACCCGGGCCGAATATGGCCTATCTTGCAGCGTTATCTCTAGCGCGCGGCCGCGTCGCGGGTCTCATTGCGACCGCGGGGATCGCACTTGGCCTCGCCACCCATGCCGTTCTTGTGGCTCTCGGTGCGGGAGCTGTTATTCAGAGCTATCCGGTTCTGTATGAATCGCTTCGATGGGCCGGTATCGCCTATCTCCTCTTTCTGGCTTGGGAAGGTTGGCAGCCTGCGCCGGACACTCTGTCCAAGGGATCACTTGTTCCAGGCGTTGCAGGGTCTCTTTTCTGGCGGGGATTTCTGTCGAACGTCTTCAATCCGAAATCGATTCTGTTCTTTCTGTCGGTCGTGCCGGGCTTCGTTGATCCAGCCAGCACGCAATCCATCGCCCTTCAGCTGGCAACGCTCGGCACGGTCGCCGTTGCTGTCGCTTCGATCGTTCATTCGGCCATCGTAATCGCGGCGGATCAATCGGGCCGATGGATCGCCGATAGCCGTATGCGCAGCATAATCCGGCGCACGCTCTCGGCGATATTTGCGCTGATGGCGATTTGGCTGGCTTGGGCGGTCATGCGTGGCTAACCGACGGAGCGCCATTCTTGCTCGCGATCGACCTGGAGGAAGAGCGTTGGCGTCGAAAAGTCACGCCCACGCGGTCACCTCGCCGCCAGACGACCCGGCATGGGCGCTGCCGGTGTTCCAATTCAAGGATCAGAACAAATGCGTCCGACAGGGGCGCCGAATGCCTGATGCTGAGCGCGGCACCGGTCGCTGAGAGATTATGAACTGTGCAGGTTACCAAGCGACTGCCAACAACGATCGATCCTTGTGAATCCTTGCGTCTGACCGCAACGCGTATCTTTTTCATTGCAGCGGGCTTGCGATCCGCGTCCACCAATCTTGAGTTTACATATCGATGTTGTGCAGCTTGCGGCGATTGCGCAGGATAATCTGGCGCGCACCGGAAAAATCGAGCACGCCTTCGTTATGAAGCTGTGACAGCACACGAGACACCGTCTCAAGCGTCAGGCCAAGATAGTCGGCAATGTCCCTCCGGCGCATCGGGAGAGCCATTGTGCCAGTGACCGCGAGGCGATGGTCCATCTCAAGAAGAAATGTCGCGACGCGCTCGAGGGCAGTCTTTCTACCGAGCAGCAGCATATGATCCTCGGCGTGCCGCAGATCACTTGCCGTCATGGTCCAGAGATTGCGGGCGACGTGAACGTCGGTGGCCGCTGCCTGTTCAAGCCCGCGGCGTTTGACGAGGCGCACCGTCGTATCGACAATGGCCTCTGCGGTCAGGCGATGGACGCTGCCGGATACCAGCCCGAAAACATCGCCTGGCAGATGAAAGGCGCCGATTTGACGCCGGCCATCCGAGAGCAGTTTGTAGGTGCGAACTGCTCCGCAGACTACCTGATAAACGTAATCCGCCGGCTCATCCTCTCCGTAGATTTCCTCGTCCCGTCCGTAGTAGAATTCGGTCGCAACAAGGTTGGCGTGACCGGCGATAATGCCAAACTGGTCCGCGGCCGGCACCGCGCGGATGACGGCTTGGCTACTGACGATTGCATCGGTGGATTGAATGAGCATGGCCATCTCCTTGGGCGGCAGATGGCTGTTTCTACAGTGGACGATGCACCGCTGGATATTTCGCTCGATACCTTAAGGGCTGCAACCTAAGTAGTTTACCGGAGGGCGCCGGCACGGCTGTTTCGCTGGACAGCGGCACGAATCTGGGAGGCCAGGCTCTCTTCTGCATCCGGGTTGAGGAGAACCAGATCAATTCCGGCAACTGTTGCCTTTACCTCGATATTTTCGTCGGAGTACCCCGTGATCAGAATAATCGGAGCAATCACGTTCCGACCGCGCAGGCTGCTTGCGACAGCTATGCCAGTCATGTTGGGCATCTTGAAATCGAGAACGAAGCAATCGAAGTGCTCGGTGGCTGTTGAGTCCAGCATCGCAGCGCCGCTTCTAAAGGTCTGGACATCGAATCCCTCCGCTTCAAGAAGGAATCGAAGCGAACTGAGGACGTCGAGATCATCATCGACCACGCAAATCCTGGATTTTGTAACAGGTGAGGCCATCGTGAGGGGCCCTGTAAAGTACGAGTGACGCATGCTCAAAACATAGCAGTGCGCCGAAATGCCGTCTTGACCTGCCTCAATCCTTCAGGATGCCGCCCCGCATCGCGAGCCGGACCAGCTCCGAGATGCTGCTCGCCTGCATCTTCGTCATGACGTTTGCCCGATAAACCTCGATAGTCCGGGGACTGATATTGTAATCGCGGGCGATCAGCTTATTGGAGAGCCCCGCGACAAGGCCATCCAGCACCTGCCTCTCACGCGGACTGAGCGAGGCAATTCGTAGTGAGATATCCGCGCTAATCGCCTCGTTCTTGGTGCTATCAGTCTGGCTCAGGGCGGCGCTGATCATGAGGACGAGCCGCTCGTCATCGAATGGCTTTTCAAGAAAATCGATTGCGCCGAGTTTCATTGCTTCTACAGCGAGAGGAATATCGCCATGCCCCGTCATCATGACGGTGGGCAGCGCCTTCGGCTCCTTCTTGAGCCGGCGCAGCAGGTCGATCCCGTCCATGCCGGGCATCCGCACGTCGGAGATAACACAGCCGAACGCTAGGTCGGGCAACGTTTCGAGAAATGTCAGCGCGCTATCGTAAAGCCTCACATTGAAGCCCGCCGAGCCGAGCAAAAAATCGAGAGAATCCCGCATCGCAGGATCGTCGTCGATGACATACACATTTCCCTTTTGCAGCATCATTCCAGACTCTCGCTCGATTTGGCCGGCAGCGTGAAGCGGAATGTCGCGCCGCCCGAGGGGTTGCTTTCAACGGACATCCGGCCGCCATGCGCCTCCACGATTGACCGACTGATCGAAAGTCCCACACCCATTCCCGTCTCCTTGGTCGTAAAGAACGTCTGAAACAGCTTTGCCCGCACGTCGTCGCTGAATCCGTGTCCCGTATCGGATACCTCGACTTCGATCATGTCTTCGGGAGCCCTGGTATTCGTCACCACCAGTTCGCGCCGATCAGCGTCGACCATGGCTTCAAGCGCATTCCAAAACAGATTGACCAGAACCTGCTGGATTTGGACTCGATCAACGAATACCAGATCGCAGTCGGGGTTCAGATTGAAGCGCAACAAGATACCCTGTTCCCTGGCGCCCGTTAGGCCAAGCGCGCCGGCTTCTTCAATCAGCTTCGAAAGGCTTTCGACGCGCCTTTCGGATTCTCCGCGCTTCACGAAATCGCGAAGACGCCGTATAATCTGTCCCGCACGAAGAGCTTGTTCCGCTGCGCGATCCATGGCTGTGGCGATTTTGACAGCATTCGGGTCTTCACTCGAGGTCAACAGGCGGCGTGAGCCCTTCATGTAATTGCTGATGGCTGCCAGCGGCTGGTTCAGTTCGTGTGCGAGTGCAGATGCCATCTCTCCCATCGCGCTCAAGCGCGAAACGTGAGCGATTTCGGATTGAAGTTCCTGAAGCCGCGCCTGGGTTTGCTGATATTCGGTCAGATCGCGGACGAATCCTGTAAAGTACGGTTGTCCACCGGATTCCATTTCGCCAACGGAGAGATGCATCGGAAACGTTGTTCCGTCTTTGCGCTGACCGGTCACGATCCGACCGATACCGATGATATGCCGCTCGCCCGTTGACTGGTAGCGGGCAAGGTATCCGTCATGACGCCGCCTGTCGGGGTTGGGCATCAGCACACTGACGTTCTGGCCGATAGCCTCCTGTTCGGTATAGCCAAACTGCCTTTCGGCGGCGCTGCTGAAGAACTGCATGATGCCGCGGCCGTCAATAACGATCATCGCATCGGGAATCGTCTCTAGGATGGATCGAAGGTGGCCTTCTCGCGTCCTCAATGCTTCTTCGGTTTGCTTTTGATCGTCAATTTCGAGAATGATCCCGGTCAGATGAAGAGGTGTGCCGTCATTGCCTTTGACAACGCTGGCACGGGTCCGCACCCAATGACTACGTTCGTGCGTTCCGCGTACCCGATACTGAATATCCAGGTTGCAGCCGGTCTCGACAGATTGCATCACGGCGAGTTCGGTGCGCTCGCGATCCTGAGGTTCAAGTAGCGAGAGAAAAAATTCGTAACTCACAGGCTGATCGTTTGAAACGCCGAGTAGGCTTCGTGCCGCAGCGGACCAGATCAATTTGCGGGTTGAAATGTCGAGATCCCAAGTGCCGATACCAGCCCCGTCGATACCATGCCACAAATGTTCATCACGAAAGGGCCCGTCGGGCGTTGCCTCATCGGTTCTGGTCAAGATCCATCGCCTCTAGGTCCCGGGCCGGGTCTCATGCCTTAACAAGAGGAAAATCGCCGCACCCGTCAAGCCGAGTATTGGCCCAGTTAGAGACATTGCTCAAGTCCGAACCGAGGTTTAGCCGTCAAATTCAGCGGAGGCCTAGAGAGCGGTTTGCGGGTTAGGGCTATTCCTGAGGGTGCTCTCCGTGAAACGCCGCAAGCACAAGGCCGGATGAGGCGTCGAAAACCTCATGGCCGTGCGCGATGAGATGCTCGTAGTCCTCCTGCAGCTGATCTAGCTGACGGTGACCGCAGTCCCGGACCGCGGTCGCGATGTCTTTGACAGAATGAGCCCCCGCAATTCTCGAAATACAGTCCTGGGTGATGTTCACCCGCGAGCGGGCATAATCCAGCGCGTCTTGGCTGACCCGGAGGATTTCGTGCAGAGCCAGTCTCTGTGCACCGAGAGAAAACCGCGTTCCCCGACCGGCAATCTCGGTTAACTGCGAGGAAACATCATTCTGCTGTTGCGCGGTATTTGCATTCACTTGACTGTCAATATTCGGCATAACTGTTCTCCCACGTTAGCGCTTAAATATCCGATGAGCGCCGATGGTCGTTGAGTGACATCAATCATTCTGGCATTGGCGCGGGGCTAGTTCTGCCAGCGCACTCGCCGGAAAGAGGTTCACTTGCCTTCAAGCTGAATTTCCAGATGTGTCGACGAGTAGTTCAGCATCTTTGGCGGCCGCGACCTTAGGCAGACCGCCAGTCTCAAACATGCATGCGGTGGCTCTCTGGGCGAAGAAACGTTAACTCGCGTCATGGTTGTCGACGTTGATCTCGACCCATCGGATCTGGGAGTTCTGGTCGCCGAATCCACCTAGTTTGTCCTTCGGGTCTCTCCGATTGCTTGCGATTGATCCGGATCAAGCCCCTTTCCCGAATTCGCGGTCAAAGTATCTGATGGCAGCGCAAGCCGCCTTTGATCACTCTGTCGCCGCAAATTTCAGGGATACTCTCATTGTCCACATTTCTTGAGGAAACAGCTGCTGATTGCATGACGCGCTCCGTGAAAACGGTGACGCGTGACCTGACCATGCCAGCGTTAATGCTGCTGTTCGAACGTGATGATTTTAATGCTTATCCAGTTGTCGAGGGTGCCCACGTTGTGGGGTTAGTTACCAAGTTGGATTTCCTGAGGTGCTTTGCCTTTACGCCAGCGCAAATGGTGCCACGTTACGACGACCTCATGAGAACGGTCGTTGCTGATGTCATGACGCCAACGTTCATATATGCAGGCGCAGAAACAAAGCTCACGCGAATTCTGCAGCTTATGGTCGAGCATCGCGTCAGAAGCATCCCCGTGATCGATGCCGAGAAACTTATCGGCATCGTTTCACGGGAGGACGTCATGAAATCGTTAAAGCGATGCAGCGGCGAGGTATAGACTGTCAGCTCTAAAGCGGAACAACCGATACGACGCGATAGGTATGAGTGCCGCCCTCTTCCGTGATGGAGACGTACTCTCCCGGCTCAAATTTTTCCTCTGCGAAATGGTATCCCGTCTCATCGTCGTGTTCGCCGGAAATGTCGTAGTGGAATGCCCAGTGTCCGCCGGTGCGGTGAATGAGGTGGCCAAGATCATCGGGCTTTCCGGGCCGAAACCGCGCGACCCGGGAGGCTTCGCGATGTTGCCGCCACATCTTCGGATCGAGCAAGCCTTCGGAATCCAGAGGCCCGATGAAGACGTAAGCTATTCCCGAATCGCCAAGGGGATGCTCGGCCTCCCGCGCCAGTTCGAGCCTGATCTGACGAAAGCTCGATGGTAGGCTTGAATTCAAAATTCGCCGGGGCTTTGCTTGGCTCATAGCGCGGGGTTCTCCATCTGCTGTCCCTGTAGTTTCGTTTGCGGGGCAAGGCGGTCGGATTTCTATTCGAGGCTCTTCATGAACGCGAGAAGGTCGTTGATCTGGTCTGGATCGAGTTGAAAGGCGGGCATAGTGGGGTGACCGGTATAGATTCCCTCCGCAAAGGCCTCTGCGAGCATCTCGACTTTGTAGCGCAGATGGAGGTCGCGGAACGGGGGAGCAATCTTCAGTGGGCTCGGATTGAACCGGTCTATGGCGTGACAGCGCGCACAGTTTGTCTTCGCGAAAACGAAACCGCGCCGCTCGCCGGGTGATGCCGCTTCACCCGGTGTCGCCAGGATGATTGCGATCGCCATGCAGCCGTAAAGATATCGCATCGTCGATGTTTCGGTGTGAGCGCGCGTTTGCGGGTCGATCTTGCGGGAATCGTCCCCTCTCGCATTGATTTGCATCAACCCATCATCGTCAAAGTCGTTATGGTATCGTGAAAACGATCACTTTGTGATCCGGCAAATCGCGAAGGCAAGTTCGAGATGTCTCATAGTGGATCAGGTCGTCTGGACAGTAAAATCGCAGGCTGCCTTCTGTGTGTCATACGATCGCTCAGCGTCTGCGGTGCGCTGGATGAAGAAGAGCTTCGGGAGTTGGCAAGGCTGTCGCAACGCGTGCGCTTTGGTTCCAAGATGCCGTTGTTCGCGGAGGGAGACCATTCCGATGCGGTTTACAATGTGTCGGAAGGAACGGTGCGCCTTTCCAAGTTGCTACCTGACGGCAGGCGGCAAATCGTCGGATTCTCGCTCCCGGGCGATTTCATTGGAGTTGCGCCGGGTGGTTTTTACGGCATCTCAGCGGATACGATCGAACCGGCGATGGTATGCCGGTTCATGAAAGACCATTTTGCCCGCTTTGTAGAGAGCAAACCGCATATGTTGCAGCGGATGAACGATTTTGCGCAGCAGGAGCTCATACAGGCTCAGGATCACATGGTCTCGCTTGGACGGCGATCTGCCGAAAAAAGAGTCGCGGTATTTCTTATCGGCTGGAGGAACCGGTTGCGGGTGATCGGCCGCGCGGCCAAGACGGTCTACCTGCCGATGAGCCGGCAGGATATCGCGGACTATCTTGGTCTGACCGTTGAGACAGTCAGCCGGGCACTGACAAAGCTGGAGCGCGACGGTGTCATCGTCATCGTTCCCGGAGGGGTTCGTCTGATGGATGCGAGACGGGCCGAAGCGCTGGCCGCAGCCTGATCCCTCACTGTCTCACGTTCGATTGCTCCGACTAATCCAATTCAGCCGGGCTGACGCGATTTGATCCGCATCAAAGACCGCGTTTGTCTGGTAGTGCACACTGTTCCCAGACAAAAGGGAGACTGATTATGCCCGTCAATGCGATGATTGTGTCCGCGATTATCGTGGTCATGTTTGTAATGTTTGGTGCTGTCCTTATGTGGGCGGACTTTCAGACCAGGCCTCATCGCTTGAAGGGCGATAGCCCAAAGCCCCGGCGAAGGGCGTTCTGAGCGGCCAGCAACGAAAGCTTGCTGCGATTCTACGCGATTCGGTAATCCGCGAAAGAATCTGGCTCAGATGCAGAAGGAAACGATGGAGCGATGAACGGGACGTTCCGAAGTGTTCCGATGATTGGTCATGTCGTCTCGTGGTCCAAGAGACTCTCGCTTCGATTTGGCCAGTCAGATGAACTGCGGAAGCTGGATCCTGAAGGAATCGACAGGATTGCTAGAGACTTCGTAACATCCGTCTCTGCGTTTTCAGCGCGAAAGTGGCGTCGGTGTGCAGGAGCTTCTGAAGCAGCGCTTGCTTAAATACTTCAGTTCGAAGGTCTCCTGCAAACAAGCATTCCAAGGAGTTAGGCGGCTTCAAATAGCACGGCAACATAAGTCGATTGCAGTGACCGGTACTCTCGTTACAATTGGGCAAGCACCACAGAGTCAGGGTAATATTGTCAAGATATCGTCTGCGAGCCGCTCGATGACGGGTAAAGTTTGCCGCAGGTGTATCCCCCAGTACGCATGCGGGATCGGTGGCAAGTCATTTCTTTGAAACAGGTCGCTCGCAGCATTCGATCGTAGAAGCGCCATGCATCCCAACCCTCGGCGTACAGCAGCAATTGCCCCATCGATATGTGCCGCCTGGAATGTGACGCGGTACTTTATGTTAGCGTCTTCAAGACTCGACAGCATTAGGTTTCGCACGATGCTTCCGTCAGGATGAGCTACGATCAAGACCGGATTTCCGAGGGTGTGCTCTTCATCCGGCCTGCTCACCCAGACCACGTCCTCTTGGTAAGTCCGAACAGTGGTTGGGGGAGGGGTAGCGGTGACCGCGGGGCAAATGTCGAGATCACCATGTTTCAGCTCATTCAACAGCGAGGTCGATGATCCGCGCCGCAGTTGAAATTCGAGTTCCGGGTGACTTTTCTGAACCTCAGCAAGCAATGGCACCAAGAGCCAGCAGCGCAATTCATGAGGAACGCCGATTCTAATTGTTGTACGATCGGGCGTGGCACTTCTTGATTGCTGTATCTGCTCGATCAAACGATCGTGGCTGTTCACAATGTCCTTTGCCGTTTCAACAACGATTGCACCTTCGGTGCTCAATCGAACCCCCGGTACGCTTGTATCAAAGAGCTTCACGCCGAGTTGGTCTTGCAGCCGGCGGAGATGGCCGCTCACCGCGGGCGGGGACAGGTGCAGATGAGCGGCCGCTCGCTTATGGCTGCGCAGTTCGCTGACCGCGAGGAAAGTGCGAAATAGCTCCACCCCGATGTTTTCAGCTTGCATGCGATCCTCCGGCATCAATGCGAGCATCCGTTAACCTATGGTTAACCATCTGAAATCACAATCTTAGTTCACGATTCGCGAACTAGAATAACGAAATGCAAATGTCCATTTAGGTACGAGACGACAAATGGCGAGTGTTGGGTCTGGTGACTATTGTGCGGCTGGCTCTCCCATCCCTAGACGATTCCATGGCTCGTTGTCTGCGTGCGGTCAGCCCATTCCTGTCATTCTCGGGCAGCATCCTGAAATTGTTCGCAGATTTCACAAGATTAGATCCCATTATCTAAACCTAGGCCAGGCACGGCAACCAAACGGAAGAAAGATCAGACATCGGAACCTGACCGCAAGGTCTGTGCTGCCGGCGCTTCGATCAAGACAGTTCCCGGAGCTGAAAGAGCTAATCACCCGCTTCATCGGAAGACCTCGTTTCACCGCAACTCTTGGCCGGGAACTCGGGAGGCACGTCATTAACCAAGCAAGAATTTGCCCCGAACCGCCTAGGAAATCACACGGGCGCGCCAGTGGAGTTGTCGAGCCAATTACAACGATGAATCCGCAGATTATCGAGATTGGGAATTTGACCCTATCGAGCGATTGCTTTTGCGCCGTTGCTCAAATGCAGAGTGCAGAGGTTCAATTGCCTTCGACTTAACGCGCCGATTAACAGCCAATCCTATTTCAATTGTTGGGGCAATTATGGAAAAACTGATCACCATTCTCGACATTGACCCGGAAGCCATGCGCAACGCCGAGGCGATCTGGTCGCTCGTCGAACATCGTGCCGTCGACGTTATCGGAGATTTCTACGCCAGTGTGCGGAAATCAGACGTTGATCTGGTGTTAAGCGATCAAACGATTGAATGCCTGACGATAGAACAGAGAATGCACTGGAACTCGCTTTTTAGGAGCCGGTTTGACCAGAAGTATTTCAACAGCGCATCACTCATCGGCATCAAGCACCGTGAAATAGGCCTTGATGCAAAATGGTACATCGCCGGATACACGAAAATCAAAATTGACTTCTCGCAGGTGGTGCTCAACGCGCCCTTGTCGTTGCCGGTCAAGGCGGGTTTTGTTTCGACGCTCGACAAGTACGTCGCGCTTGATATGGCCTTGGCGGTTTCATCCTACACGTCCTGGCTAGTTGACTAAAGCGTGGTCTCACAAAGCATGAGCCGCATTTCAGTAATGCATTGCGAGACAACGATTGAATTGTGCCTCGTTTGATTGGCCACCGCAGATCCTTCCCCAAACCGAATTAGAAAAAAGAGGATGTTATCAGATGTTTCAGCGGTCCCCCAGCAAGGGTGAGTTTGCACGATCGATTGCCGCGGATTTCGTGACTGCCAACGTGATGGTCGTGGATGCAAACCTGACGATCATTTATATGAACAAGGCTGTCATAGAGCTTCTGAAGGGGGCGGAGTCCGACATTCGTAAAGATCTGCCCCGCTTCAGCACTGCCACCCTGATCGGAAGCAACATCGACGTGTTTCATAAAGATCCGAACCATCAGCGCCGGATCTTGGAGAACCTCAATACGACGCACAGGGCAACAATCCAGATTGGAGGCCGGAACTTCGATCTCGTTGCAACACCGCTTAAGGACAAGGCCGACCACTGCGCGGGCATTGTGATCGAGTGGGCCGATGCAACACTCCGGCTACAAAATCTGGAGTTTGCAGCCCAGGCAGCAGCGATCGGCAGGGCGCAAGCGGTGATCGAATTCAACATGGATGGCACTGTCCTGACGGCCAATGAGAATTTCCTGAACGCATTCGGCTATTCGCTGGCGGAGATTCAGGGCAAGCCCCACAGCATGTTCGTCGAACCGACGGTACGTGACAGCGTGGAGTATGGGGAATTCTGGGCCCGTCTTCATCGGGGCGAATGCCAGGCGGCGGAGTACAAGCGCATCGGGAAGGGCGGCAAGGACATCTGGATACTTGCCTCCTACAATCCTGTCCTCGACCAGAATGGGAAGTCGTTCAAGGTCGTGAAGCTGGCAACCGACATCACCGAGCAGAAGTTGCACAATGTCGATCTGGCAAGTCAGGTCGCGGCAATCGATAAATCGCAGGCGGTGATCGAATTCAACATGGATGGCACTGTCCTGACGGCGAACGACAATTTCCTTCGTGCCCTCGGCTATTCGCTTCGCGAAATTGAGGGACGGCATCACAGCATGTTCGTTGATCCTTCCGAACGCGCCGGCGACGCATATCGCGAGTTCTGGGCTGGTCTCAACCGGGGCGACTATCAGGCGGCGGAATACAAGCGCATGGACAAGGGTGGCAAGGATGTCTGGATTCAGGCGTCCTATAATCCCATCATCGACCTGAACGGCAAGCCGTTCAAGGTGGTCAAATATGCGACGGATACGACAGCGCAAGTGATCGCGCGGATGAAGAGCGAGCGAGTCCGTTCCATGATGGAGTCGGTCGCCGCAGGGGCCGAGGAGCTAAATGCCTCGGTGTCAGAGATTTCGGAGGCAATGGTCAAGTCGAAGGAAACTGCATCCCTGGCGGTAGTTCGCGTCGACGCCGCTGACGAGAAGGCACAGCGTCTCAGCATGGCGGCTCAGTCGATGGGCGGCATTGTCGAAATGATCGGAGATATCACCGGGCAGATCAACCTGCTGGCTCTCAACGCCACCATCGAGTCGGCTCGCGCGGGCGAAGCGGGCAGAGGTTTTGCGGTCGTCGCATCCGAAGTCAAGAAGCTTGCCAGTCAGGTCAAGGACGCCGCCGACAAGATCTCGGAAGAGATCGCGGCACTGAACGCCATTTCGGGAGATGTCGTCGGTGCGCTCAACGTGATCAAGCAAGCGATTCAGAACGTCAGCGAGTATGTGACATCAACCGCGGCAGCGGTCGAGGAGCAGAGCACGGTGACGAGCGAGATGTCGTTGAGCATGCAGCGCGCGGCTGCTGAGGCCGCCAGTATTGGACGGTAGGTAATCGCGTGGAACAGAGGCGGCGTAGGAACGGGTTCCAATCGAAAGCAGAAGCTTCTCGATATGATTGCTTGCGAGTACGGCGATCCGGATTTCTGTACGTGTCGCGGGTTTGAAGAGTCTCTTTGGCGAGACTTTCATCAGCACACAGATGACACGTCGTCACACAGATAACACGTTTTTGTAAGCCGGGCGTAAGAACGACAACAATCCAACTAATCGCCGGACCTGTTTACTGCGGGGCCAGCCATGGGGAAGAAAATCAGATGGAAATACTTCGCTTGAATATCCGGGGCCGACTGATCCTTGGCTTCAGTATCCTGTGCATGCTGCTTGCTGCCGTGGTCGGTACGACCATCATGAAAGTCGTGTCGGTGAGCAACGCCACTGACCGAACCGTAAATCTTCGTGTTCCAACGGCGATGACCGCAAGCGACGTCGTATCGAGTGTGTATGCCTCTCTCGCATCGCTGCGAGGCTGGTTGCTCACTGGAAATCAGGCTTTCAAAGCGGAACGCGCGGCCCTCTGGAAGGACATTGATGCCCGTGGCTCCGAGATGGATCGCCTGTCGACTCACTGGACCGTTGAAGAGAACAAACAGGAGTGGAAGCAGGCGAAGCCGTTGCTCGATGAACTGCGGAAAGCGCAGGACAAGGCCGAGGCCATCGCACATACGCTGGAGGAGCAACCGGCAGCAAAGGTCCTGGCGACGGAGGCTGCGCCTCTCGCTTCTCTCATGCTGCAGAAAGCGACTACGATCATCAACGAAGAAGGCAAAATCGCATCAACGGATCAGCGCAAAAGCTTGCTGATCGACTTTGCTGATCTGCGCGGCAGCATGGCAATGGCGATCGGGACGATTCGTGCTTATTTGCTGACCGCAGATGTGAATTTCAAGAAGGAATTTGAGGAACTCTGGGCACTCAACCAGAAGAAGTTCGATGCGGTCGAGAAACGTCGAACCGAGATGACACCCGATCAGCAAATCTCATTTGATTCATTGGTCGAAGCTCGTGCCAAATTTGCACCATTACCCCAGAAGATGTTTGAAATTCGAGCCTCGGATCGCTGGAACATGGCGCAATGGTTTCTGACCAACGAAGCAGCGCCCCGCGCCAACAAACTTCTGGATATCTTTGCAGGGGCTAGAAACGCCGATGGCGCGCGTGCCGGTGGGATGGTTGCCCGACAGCAGGACAATCTGAGAACGGATGGCGCCGCCGTTCTTAGCGAAACCAGTTTCTTGATGATACTGCTTTGGGTGCTCTTGGGCGCGGGCATCGGTGTCGCCGTCACGGTCGTCTATCTGACCAACCGTTCCATCGTGCCGCCCATACTCAGAATGGTAGCGGCAATGGGCAAGCTTGCCGGCGGCGATCACACTGTCGAGATACCTGAAACCGACAAGAAGGATGAGATCGGTCTCATGGCCAGGGCAGTATTGATCTTCAAGGAAAACATGATCAAGGCCAAGGAACTTGCTGCAAAGGAGGCGGCGGCAATCAGCGAGCGCGTGGCTCGCGCGACGCGGGTGAACGATCTGACCCAACAATTCGACTCGGATATCTCGATGGTGTTGAAGTCCGTCGCCTCAGCTTCAACGGAACTGCAGACAACCGCCGCGTCGATGACTGCGACCGCCGAAGAAACTAGCAACCAAGCGAATGCGGTTGCGGCGGCGACGGAGGAAGCATCCTCGAACGTGCAAACAGTTGCTGCCGCATCGGAGGAGTTAGCCAGCTCCGTTGCCGAGATCAGCCGCCAGGTGGCGCAATCAGCCGCAATAGCTCAGAAAGCGGTCGCTGAAGCAGGACGTACAAACAAAACGGTTCAAGGCCTCTCAAACGAAGCTGCTAACATCGGCGATGTAGTCAAACTGATCAACGAAATTGCCGGCCAGACCAATCTTCTGGCACTCAACGCGACGATTGAGGCGGCACGCGCCGGCGATGCTGGCAGGGGATTTGCCGTAGTGGCGTCCGAGGTCAAGAGTCTCGCTGAGCAAACCGCGAAAGCAACCGATCAAATCAGCGCCCAAATTTCTTCTATCCAGACTTCTTCCAGCGAAGCGGTAAGAGCGATTGAGGGTATCAGTACCACCATCAACGAGATGAATGAGGTCGCGTCCGCGATTGCCAGCGCCGTCGAAGAACAAGGGTCGGCCACCCAGGAGATCGCTCGTAATGTTCAACAAGCGGCAGTTGGTACTGGCGAAATCGCGCTGAATATCTCCGGGGTAACGCAGGCCGCAGGCGACACCGGGGCAGCCGCTCACCAGGTTCTCGCGGCGTCGGGGGAACTGTCGATGCAATCCGAAACGATGCGCCGGCAGGTTGAGACGTTCTTGCTAAACATCAAGGCTGCGTGACAGCTGGATAGCGTTAGCTTCTCCAAATTTATGCAGTTCTGAATAGGATATACAAAAGATGGTAAGCGCATCGCCTCTCTTATGATCTATGAGATCGATGCGCTTACCATCTCCTTCGCCACTTCCCAGAGGTTCTCTTACAGAAATGGCTGATCCGTTCAGGCGGCCAGCTCTAGTCGGGTGTCGCACCGAACGGACTCGCGGACAGCGAGATTTGCGGATTGATTTTCATCTAGGTGGAGAAAGCGTGCCGTCTCGCCGCTGCCATCGACATAGTAGTTACGGCCTGCGGTCTTTGCCGCGTACATTCGCTTGTCAGCTAATGCGAGGAGCTTCGTTGGACAGGATGTCCTGTCGTTGACGCGTTCCGCGATGCCGATGCTTGCAGTGACCGGTACGCCGTCTGGGCGAAGTCCAAGACCGACACTTGCGATCCGCTCGACAGCTGCTCGAGCTCCGGGAGTATCGGTTCGCGGCAAAAGGACGACGAATTCCTCGCCACCCCATCGCACCAGCGTATCATGGCGACGCAGAGTTTGGCGAATCGACCAGGCAGCCTGCTGCAAGACGGCATCACCGGCCTCGTGTCCATAATGATCGTTAATAGACTTAAAGTTGTCCAGGTCGATAAACAGGACTGCCATTGAATGTTGTTTTCGCGTTGCCAACGCAAATTGCAGGTTGATCCGCTGCTCGCCGACACTTCGGGTCAACGCGCTTGTCATCCGGTCTTGTATAGACTGCTCGGTGAGAACCATTAGAAAACGGAGTTGGCTCATGCCGGCAATAGAGGAAATTCCTGCGATAAGAAACAATCGCAGAAGTGTTGCAGATGCGGAGACATGGCCAAACGAATCCGGCGTTGAAACAATCGACACTGTCGCAACTACAAATATAGGAACGCCTAGCAAAGCACTCTCAATCGCAGTTAATGGGAATACGCTCAAGCTGACGGCGATCAGAAATGGTGCATACAAATATGCGGTCGACACAAATATCGACTGGTCGAAATACGGAAAATACTGAAATGTGAAGTGCGCAGCCAGGAGGAAAACAGCTGGAATCGAGATCAGAGCTCCGACCGAAACATAGGCCGAGCCAGATCTCCCTACCTTGAATCGATGCGACGCAAGCATCCAGAATGCCGCTGCGGCGGACATGCGCTCGATTGCAAGGATGCCCCAGAGCGGCCAGCTCATAGTAAATGCATCAATCACAATCCAGGCGAGTGTGACGACTGAAAGTGCACCGGCTGACCACTGCACACGCGACACAATCAAGTTATGACGTTCACGCGAGACTTCGACAGAATGTTGCTTTGAACTTAGAATACTGAGGAAATTGATCTCAGTAGCTGTGGTTAATTCTTTATACGTCACCTTGGCCCCCATCTCACACAAGCGCCTTCTTGTTGATCACGATCAGCCTAGGATCAGTTAATGAAATTCATTCAAATTTTAGGCAGTCCCCGCTTAGAACGATTGCTGTAACTAGCGTTTCATTTAGAGGTCGGCATTGACGCTCGAGGATTGCGTCGGCGCCTTCGCCGCGCCATGAACGCCCTCTTGCTCGCGGTGGCGCGCGTGTCGAGCAAGAGGGCCCGCATAAGCCGCCGAAACATACTGGATCGCCCTAGACCGCCAAGTCCCCGGCCTTTCGGCCGACAACAGCTTCGGCGTCATTGACACCATGGTCGACGTGACGCTCACCAGAGGTCCCGGAGCACATTCGATCCAACAACGGCGCGGAGATGACGGCCAAGATCGTACGCAACTGGTTCGCAAAGCTGGGTGCGAAGACACTCTACATTGCGCCCGGCAGCCCATGGGAAAACGGCTACTGCGAGTCCTTCAACGGCCAACTGCGCGACCAATGCCTGAACGGTGAAATGGTGCAAGTTTGTCAATACGTATCGTCATGAGAATTCCTTTTCATCTTTTTCTATCCACACGTCGTCAGACGCATCTTTCAAGTACTGGCACCCCGCACAGCGCAGCGCCGGGACGCGATGGAAAACACCGTAGAGGCGACAGCAGCACCGGGGATCATCGCGAGCAGAATGACGGCCAGATAGTCGACAGCGCCGTTCAGGGAGCCTGACTGTGCCAAAGTCCACCTCGGGACAACAAAGCTGAACGCCAGTGTCGCCCCCACTCCCATGAAAAGAGCAGCCATAATGGGGCGTTTCGGAGACCGTTTGGCATTACGCAATTTCAGTATGCCAGTAACGATACCGGCAAGGAGCAGAAGCGCAACGAACAATGCCAGCCAAGTCCACACGCCCATAGTCTCGTACGATATCGCAAACAACGTGATAGGATTAAAATCGTTCATCGGTCATTCCTCCTCAGGCCAGGCCACGTAACATAGCGCGATAGGCGCCCTTGAGACCCTTCTCCTCGATCAACCAGGAGATCCAGAGTTCCTCCAGCGGTGCGATGAAGGGAAACGACGGGGTGAGTTTGCCGTCATAGTCGAACTCGATCAGCATCGCCTTGCCATAGGCCGTGACCAGCGGACATGAGGTGTAGCCGTTGTAGGTGGCGGTTGGTTCGCGGCCTGCCGTCTCGGCGACAAGGTTGTCGACCACGACTGGAACCTGCCACTTGACGCTGGCCGCTGTCTTTCCGCGCGGTACGCCGGCAATGTCGCCAACCGCAAAGACATTCGGGTAGCGCGGATGACGCAGTGTCGCGTTATCGGCTTCGAGCCAACCATCGGCTGCGAATGCGCCGTCTTGCCAGGGTAGCGGACTGTTCTTTACTGCGTCCGGCGCGCGCATCGGCGGCACGACATGAATGAAGTCATACTCCATCGTCACAAGGCCGGGGCCGGCGGCGTATGTCGCTCGCTTCGAACCGGGATCGATCGCTGTTAGGATATGATTGAAGTTCATCGTCACATCGCGGGCAGCGAACATTTCCTTGACCCGATCGTTGACCGGAACAACCGCGAACACTGCAGGACTATGCGCATTGTAGATGAGTTTGACCGCATCGCGTCGGCCCTTACGTCGTGCCCGATCATCTGTAATGAATGTGACCTTGAGCGGCGCTCCGGCACATTTCATCTCGGTCTGGGGGCGGCCGAACAGGCCAACGCCGCCCTTGTCGATAAAAGTGTCGATCTCGCGGAATGATTTCGCCGCCGCTTCGGGGCCGGCATAGATCGAGGTGATGCCATTCTTTCCGATCAGCGATGTGTCCATACCTTCGATGCGTTTATAGTCGAGCATTAGTCCCGTCGCGACGAACAGAAAATCGTAACTCACTCGCTGCCGACCAGTAGTGGTGACTGCATTGGCGTCCGGATTGAATTCCGCCACGTTCTGCTCGATCCAATCGATTCCAGACGGCATGAAGTCAGAGTTGCGGAAGGTGACGTCAGCCGGTGACCAGAGGCCGGCCCCCACGAGCGTGAAGCCGGGTTGGAAATGATGATCTTTCTTGGCGTCGATGATAACGATCGTCGCTCGTGGCATCTGCTGCTTCAGCCGTGACGCCAGCGAAAGCCCCGCAGCTCCCGCTCCCGCGATGACAATCTTCGCTTGCGACGAAGATGTCGTGGCTTGCGCCTCTTGGGTCAGCGCTGCGGTCGCCGTCATCGCCGCGCTACCCATAATAAATTTCCGTCTGTTCAAGGCTCTCACTCCCGCTTTGTTATTAAACCTCCTATGGTGCCGGTCCGAGTTGAGCCCGCACCCAGTCAATGATCTGTCATGAGATCGCCGCTCCTGAAACATGGCCAGGCTCGCACCCGTCGCAGAACAGGGTCATGATTGGCATGCCGCGAGTATTTCGGTCGTCGCGGCGACGGGCCGTCGCAGAGGGACGGACGGCTTTCTAAAGGTGATATGTCATGGAGCGTTCCCTTGCATTTTTGAGAAGTCGACCGACTGCGTTTGACTTGCAGATCGATCCTTAGCGACTCACGAAAATGCGCAGCCGCTGCGCATGCCGAGTTTCTTGAAGACAAGCGCGACAGGGCAGAAGCCCGTGATCGACGCCTGGATCATGTTCAGTCCGGCGAACGCCGTCAGCAGAAACCAGTAAGGGTTGAATAGCCAGCCGAGCGCGAGGCCGGAAAGAACCACTGATCCCGCAAAAGCGAGTACTGCCTTGTCAATATTCATGTGCGTTCTCCAGAAGATTGAAAGCCGGAATATGGTTGCGCCAACTGAGCATTGGTTTGGCCGGTCATCTATATTGACATGATATTCATAGATTCGTATATACGCAACTATGAAAATTGATATCGCCCTTATGACATCTGCCGCCGATCAGGCAAGTGAATTGCTGAAGGCGCTTTCCAGCCGTCATCGATTGCTGATCATTTGCCAGTTAGTCGATGGCGAGCGCTCGGTCGGTGATCTTGCAGAATTCCTGAGTCTCCGCGATTCCACGGTGTCGCAGCACCTCGCTCTTCTCCGTAAGGATGGCTTGGTGTTGGCACGGCGCGAAGCCCAGACGATCTACTATTCGATTGCAAGTGATCCCGCGCGCGAAGTTCTCAAGACGCTTTATCGGATTTATTGCGCGTCTCCGAAAGCTAGGAAGGCAAAAAGCAAATTATGAGGACGAACGCGACGACGCCTTGAGGTAGGTCAATGTTCTTGCGACGGTCATCAATGAGATGGCGACTGGGGCGGGGAGTTTCCATGAAATTGTGGGCAAGCTGATGCGTGAATTGATTGGGCTGAGCCTTGTCGCAGCTGTGACATTAAGCGCGGCGCCAGCCGGCGCTGAAATCTTCGCCGTCGCCTCGCGGTCGATCGCTGACGAGAAAGCGGTGTTCGCCACAGTTGAGAGCGTGAGCGTTGTTCCCACGCGGGGGCGGATCGGCGGCACGGTCGTTCAGCTCAATGTCAGGGAAGGCGATAGCGTCACGCGCGGACAATCTATCGCGACGATCGGGGACGAAAAGCTGGCATTGCAGATGAAGTCCCTCGATGCCCAGATCGAAGCACTGCAGGCCCAGTCCAACCAGACGCAGATCGATTTCACGCGTACCGAGGGGCTAGTGGAACGAGGCATCTTGCCCCGCATTAAGCTCGACGAAGCTCGCACCGCGCTTAACGTCGCAGAGAATGGATTACGTGCCCGAGTCGCGGAACGCGCCGTCGTTCAGCAGCAGTTCAGCGAGGGACAAATCCTGGCTCCCGCCGACGGGCGGGTCTTGAAACGGATGGTGACGGTCGGATCGGTTGTTCTGCCAGGCGATCCGGTCGCGATGATCGCCCAGCAAGACTTCAAGCTGCGCCTGCGGGTTCCGGAGCGCCACGCTCGCTTTCTCAAGGTTGGCGACAAGGTGCGTATCGACGGAGCGGAGACCGGCGAGAAGTCGCCGCGCTTCGGTGCGATCGATCTCGTCTTCCCGCAAATCGAGGACGGCCGGATCGTTGCAGATGCCAAGGTCGACAATCTAGGGGAATATTTCGTCGGAGACCGCCTCAGGGTCTGGATTGCAGGCGGCGAGCGGGCCGCGTTCGTGATCCCATCGAGCTATGTCACCACTCGTTTTGGAATTGATTACGTCCAGATCCAACAGGCCGACCGGACCGTCAGCGTGCCGGTGCAGCGCGGGCGCGATATGCCAACTTCCGATCTTCCCAATGGCCTCGAAATTTTGTCCGGCATTCGCGCCGGCGATCAATTGGTGCAACCGTGAATCTCGGCCTTTCTGGTCGGCTCACCCAGGCGACCATCAATTCGCCACTGACGCCACTGTTTCTGCTCGCGTCACTTGTCGTCGGGCTAATCGCTTTGGCCACCATTCCACGGGAGGAGGAGCCCCAGATCAGCGTTCCGATGGTCGACATCCGCGTCAACACCGATGGACTGCGCGGGCCTGATGCGGTTGAGTTGGTCACCAAGCCGCTCGAAGCCATCATCAAGGGCATCGATGGGGTGGAACACGTCTACAGCCAGACCGAAGACGATCGCGTGATGGTCACCGCGCGCTTTTGGGTCGGCACCAAATCCGAGGACGCGATCCTCCGCGTTCATGAGAAGATCCGCGCCAATCTGGGCAGGATCCCGGTCGGCATTCCCGAGCCATCGATTGTCGGACGCGGCATTAATGACGTCGCCGCGACCGTTCTCACGCTTTCGCCGACGCCGAAGGCAGCCGCACGCTGGACGGATAAGGACCTTTACGAACTTGCCGATAAGCTGCGCGCCGAACTGATGAAGGTCGACAGTATCGGGCTTACCTACATCTCCGGCGGCGGTGCTCAGCAGATCAGAGTAGAGCCCGATCCAGAGAAGCTTTCGCTGTTTGGTGTGACGTTGCAGCAGTTGGTCGCCAAGGTGAGGGACGCCAATCGTTCGTTCCTTGCAGGACAGGTCCGCGAAGCTGGGATCGTCCGCAACGTCTCGGCTGGCCAGACGCTGTCAGGCATTCCCGATATCGGGCTGCTGTTGATTTCGACGCGCGACGGGCGGCCTGTGTATGTCAAGGACGTGGCGACGGTGGTGATTGGGCCTAGCGCGATCGAGCGCCGTGTGTGGAACGATGTGCGTGACGGCAAGGGCAATTGGGACCGAGTTCCTGCGGTCAGCCTTGCGCTTGCCAAGAGAGCGGGCGCCAACGCGGTGGCCGTTTCCGATGATATTGCGCATCGGCTGGAAGGGCTGAAATCACGTCTGATCCCTGACGATGTACAGATCATCATTACCCGTGACTACGGTCAGACTGCAAACGAGAAAGCGAATGAACTCCTGTTTCATCTCGGTCTTGCCACGGTGTCGATCGTTGCCTTGATCGCAATTGCGATCGGCTGGCGCGAAGCGCTGGTCACGCTGGTGGTGATTCCGACGACGATCCTGCTGACGTTGTTTGCGGCTAACCTGATGGGCTACACCATCAATCGGGTCAGTCTGTTTGCGTTGATCTTTTCGATCGGTATCCTGGTCGACGACGCCATCGTCGTGGTCGAGAACATCGCCCGCCATTGGGCGATGAAGGATGGGCGGCCGCGCCTGCAGGCGACGATCGAGGCTGTCGCCGAGGTTGGAAATCCGACGATCGTTGCGACTCTGACGGTGGTTGCCGCGCTGATGCCGATGCTGTTCGTGTCCGGGCTGATGGGCCCCTATATGGCGCCGATACCGGCCAATGCCTCGGCGGCGATGCTGTTCTCGTTCTTTGTCGCAATGGTGGTGGCGCCCTGGCTGATGCTACGGCTGGCGCCGAAGGAAGGTGTCGTAGCTCCGGCCCACGGCGGGCACGACGAAGGCGTGCTGGGGCGTGTCTACCGCCGTATCGCCGCCGGCGTCGTTGCCAGCAAACGCTCGGCCTGGATATTCCTGATCGGCGTCGGCGTCGCGACGCTGTTGTCGATGATGCTGTTTGCGACCAAATCCGTCACTGTCAAACTGCTGCCGTTCGACAACAAGTCCGAGATCGCGGTGGTGGTCGATCTGCCCGAGGGCGCCAGCTTGGAGGACACCGAACGCGCTCTGTTTGCGACGGCCGATATCGCGCGGGGATTGCGCGAGATCACGTCGGTGCAGATCTATGCCGGCACGCCGGCGCCGTTCAATTTCAATGGCCTGGTGCGGCATTACTATTTGCGCGAGAGGCCCGAACTGGGCGAGCTGCAGGTCAATCTCGCGGCGCGCGCCGATCGCAAGCGGGCGAGTCATGATATCGCGCTCGATCTGCGGCAGCGCCTCAAGGCGGTGAACGTGCCGACGGGGACCAGTATTAAGGTCGTCGAGGTGCCGCCCGGACCGCCCGTGCTTGCGACGTTGCTGGCGGAAATCTATGGGCCCGATGCGGCGACGCGCCGGGCCGTCACCGCCGAGTTGAAGAAGGTGTTTGCTAAGGTGCCATTCATCGTCGATATCGACGACTCCATCGGGGAGAAGCGGCCGCGGCTGCGGCTGTCGATCGATCAGGATCGGCTCGAATTCTTCGGCGTCGAGCAGCGCGATGTCTACGATACCATCCAGATGCTGTTTGGCGGCGTATCGATCGGCTATTCCCACCGCGGCGAAGACCGCAATCCGATTGAGATCGGGGTAAGGCTGCCGAAGCGCGATCTGGCCTGGAGCGAGACGCTGGCCTCGACGCCGGTGCCGGCGAATACGCTTCCCGGCAGCAAAACCGTTGTCGAACTGGGCCAGGTCGTCAAGGCCACGGCAGAGGAGGGGTCGCCGACGATCTTTCGGCGCGACGGCCGGTTCGCCGATATGGTGATGGGCGAACTCGCCGGCCGTTTCGAGGCGCCGCTGTACGGCATGCTGGACGTCGCTGAGCACGTCGACGCGCATGATTGGGGCGTGCTGCCGAAGCCTGTCATCAGCCTGCATGGACAGCCCAGCGACGAATCCCGGCCGACGCTGCTTTGGGACGGCGAATGGGAGATCACCTATGTGACCTTCCGCGACATGGGCGCGGCGTTCGGCGCGGCGATCCTCGGGATCTATGTCCTGGTCGTAGCGCAGTTTCGAAGCTTCCGGCTGCCGCTGGTGATCTTGACGCCGATCCCGTTGACTCTGATCGGAATTCTGATAGGCCATTGGCTGTTGGGCGCGCCGTTTACCGCAACCTCGATGATCGGCTTCATCGCGTTGGCCGGCATCATCGTTCGCAATTCAATTTTGCTGGTCGATTTCATCCGTCACAGCGGCGGAGAAGGCAAGGGCCTGCGCGATGTGGTGCTGGAAGCCGGTGCCGTGCGTTTTAAGCCGATCCTACTTACCGCGCTCGCGGCCATGATCGGCGCCGCGACCATTCTTCTCGATCCGATCTTTCAAGGGCTGGCGATTTCGCTGCTGTTTGGTCTAGCGTCGTCGACGCTCCTGACGGCCCTCGTCATTCCGGCAATTTACATCGCGCTACGTGAACCCTCACCGCAGCCATCATCCAGCAAGTAAGGAAGTCTCAAATGGAAAAGAACTATTCCGAACTCACCAAGCGCATTTCCGCCGACTTGAGGAAATTGCGCAAGGGTATACCCGATACCATGCAGGCGTTTTCGACGCTCGCACAGGCCGCCACGTGCGATGGCGCATTGGACAAAAAGACGAAGGAATTGATCGCGCTTGCGATCGGCGTGGCGGCCCGTTGCGATGGCTGCATCGGTTTCCATACCGAGGCTCTGGTCAGACTAGGCGCCACCCGCCAGGAAGTGGAAGAGACTCTCGGCATGGCCGTCTATATGGGAGGTGGCCCGTCGCTGATGTACGCCGCCGATGCCATCTCCGCCTATGAACAGTTCGAGAAGGAGCTGACCGTTGCAGCCTGATGAAACAGTAAACTGAGCGCATCACAATTCGGCAAAGCTGAAGTGAACAAGATTTCGAGCGTCCAGGTTATCGCAAACGAAAGACGACTGATCGTTTTTGTTGAAACAATCAGATCGGGAGAGGCAACTGTCACTTCGATCGTCAAAGCTGCGTCGCCGGCACGGCGCCGCGATCGACTCCTCACCGCGCAATCCATCCAGCACGATGCGGATCGCTACGACCAGAAACCTTCCCTTCTCAATCGGCCCAATTTCTGTCTCATAGGCGCTGACGACGGATACGCCGGAGCAGGTCGCCGAAGTGTTCCGCTACTACTACGAACTTAGCGTCAGCCATTTCCTCATTCTCGACTTCAGTCCTCTGATCGGTGCCATCGAACATCGCTGGGAATTGATTCCAGCGATACGCCGCCTGATCGCGGAGCTTCAGCACAGCAGAGGCGCCGCAGCGTAACAAAGTCACACAGCTTTGACCTACATCAACGACAAGAAATCCATTCCTTCATCAATGAAACTATAGGATTTCGCATGCAAGCGAGAAATGGACCTTAATGGATTTCGATCACAGCGAGAAAGTTGAACGCTTGCGGGCGCAACTTGGCGATTTCATGCGCTTCCATATCGAGCCAGCGAATCGGGAATGGCACCATGAGGTTGCCTCAGGACGTTATCCGGTGCCTCTCATCGAGCGGTTAAAGTCTCGCGCGTTCATGGAGGGGTTGTGGAATATATTTCTTCCCGGCCTCAAGGAGGATGAGCCAGGCCAGCGCCTTACCAATCTTGAGTATGCTCCCCTTGCGGAGATCATGGGGCGGGTTCACTGGGCATCTGAGGTGTTCAATTGCAGCGCTCCCGACTCCGGAAACATGGAGTTGCTGCATCTGTTTGCGACTCCTTCACAACGATCCCAATGGCTCGCCCCCCTGCTAATCGGGGAAATTCGCTCCTGCTTTGCAATGAGTGAACCGGATACAGCGTCATCCGACGCCAGGAACATCCGAACGACTATCCAGAGAGATGGCGATAGTTACGTGATCAACGGCCGCAAATGGTTCATCACCGGTGCGCGTCATCCCAATTGCCGGGTCGCTATTGTCATGGGGGTGACCGGCAAGCAGTCGTCGCATAGCTCGTTCGATCAGCATTCGATGGTTCTTGTACCGATGGACACACCGGGTCTCAAGATCGTGCGCAGCATTCCGATCATGCACTACAGTTCCCCCGAGGGACATTGCGAACTGTTGTTCCGGAACGTCCGCGTTCCAGTTTCGAATCTTATCGGTGAGGAGGGAAACGGTTTCAGACTGGCACAGGAGCGGCTCGGTCCCGGGCGCGTGCATCACTGCATGCGCACCATAGGCCAGTGTGAGTTGGCGCTTGAGCTCATGTGCGAGCGTTCGTTGGAGCGACAGACGTTTGGGCGTCGTATCGCCGATTTCGCCAATGTGCAGGACTGGATCGCTGAAACACGGCTGGAGATCGATCAAGCCCGGCTTCTGGTATTAAAGGCGGCCCACAAAATGGATCGCGAGGGCAATGCGGCGGCGCGCGTCGATGTTTCGGCAATTAAGATCGTTGCGGCCCGGCTTCAGACACGGGTGATCGACAGGGCCATGCAGGTGTTCGGCGCAATGGGCCTGACGCCAGATACTCCGCTATCCTATCTGTGGACTTGGGGGCGCGCCCTGCGTTTTCTCGATGGCCCTGATGAAGTTCATCTGCGTGTTGTTTCCCGAGCGGAACTGGCAAAAGCCAAAGCCAACAGCGGCAAAAATGCACCCTATTTTGTGCCGCCTATCGGCCTTGAAGCAGGATGAGCGCGACCGCGCGATTTCAGCTAACGCGCTGGCGATTGGCCGAACGGAAAAACCCTGCGCGGAACGACGTTGATGTCGCCTTTGGCACATTTCGGACCTCTCGCGAGGTCTGACTTGCGTCCCGACGCGCGAGCGAATAATCACGCGGATTATTCCACTGATCCTAGGCGGATTTCCCGGAGCGCTGGTCGACGGTTTTGACCCTGAACGCGCGATCGGCGCCACCCACTGGAGGGATAGGCACGTCGCATCCGCCGCTGCGACTACCGCGCCCAGCGTGTTGGTGGCGAGCAACCTGAAAGACTTCGACTTCGCAGCGCTGGCCGCACTCGGCGTCAAGGTCCAGACGCCCGACGATTTCCTGCCGGATCTGTTCGACGCAAACCCGGCGCTGAACGGGAAGCTACCGGCGGGCGAAACGAGATAGGCTAGGTTGCAATTATCGAGCGCGACGACGATTAGACGGCGCCGACGACGGGAAGCTCTATCGGTAGGGGCCAGACGTGATCATATCTTGATCCGGATCAACGCAACGATGGTCGGGCTAAGATTGAATGCAAAGTGTCTGAGGGGCGCTCCAGCAAGGAGCTGAGATACCGTAACTTTGCAACGGGAAAAGCGCGGTGACTTGATCCGAGTCACGCCGGCGAGGGGACGGGAATGCTTCGAGAACCATCTTCCCTATACGGAACATCTTCCGTCATTGTAATTGGCGCAGGCATCGCCGGTAGCTGGCAAGCGCTACTGTTTGCGCATGCAGGCTACGATGTCACACTGCTCGATCGCGACAGCGCCGAGATGACCGAAGCGACCAGTCATTGGGCTGGCGGCATGCTGGCGCCCTGGTGTGAAGGCGAATCTTCCGAACCGCTGATCACGCGTCTCGGCGTTCGGTCGCTCGATCTGTGGCGTCAACATTTGCCCGAAACACCGTTCAACGGGTCTCTTGTCGTCGCTAATTCACGAGATCGCCCGGACTTCGAGCGCTTCGCAAAGCGGACGACCGGCCATGAACGCCTTGATGCAGGGGGTGTCATGAGCCTTGAGCCATCGCTGGACGGAAGGTTTCGTGAAGGCCTGTTCTTTGCGGGCGAGGGCCATGTTGAACCACGCGTCGTGTTGCCGCAACTGCATGCAAGGTTTGTAGCGAATGGTGGCATCGTTCGATTCCAGTCTGAATGCGATCCAGAACAGCTTGCTAAGGAGACCGACAGCATTGTGATCGATTGCCGGGGCCTTGCAGCCCGTAAAGAATCCTCCGACCTACGCGGCGTTAAGGGTGAGATGGCCATCATTGAAACGGCGGAAGTACAGTTGTCGCGCCCGGTACGCTTGCTGCACCCCCGCTGGCCAATCTACGTCATTCCGCGCGATGACAATTGCTTCATGATCGGTGCTACCACCCTCGAGAGCGAGGATACCGGGGTCAGCGTACGCTCGGCGCTGGAATTGCTCACCGCAGCTTATGCCGTTCATCCGGCATTCGGCGAAGCGCGTATCGTCGAGATCGGGGCAGGGCTTCGGCCTGCGTTTCCGGACAACCTGCCGCGCATCATCGTCGGCAATCGAAAAATATCAGTGAACGGGCTTTACCGTCATGGATTTCTGCTGGCGCCCGCACTGGCCGAAATGACGCTCGCTTATGCGCAGCGCGGTTTCATTCATAATGAGGTGATGCAGTCTTCCTTCGATGCGACGTTCTAAAAGGCGACGCGTGTTCGCCGGTAGCTGAAGAGCAGCATTAGCCCTCCCATTCGCGCGCCGAAATGTCGAGATCGAGATTGAGAAGGTCGATCGTCCGCCGCGCGATATGATCGACCATCTCGAATATCGAACTTGGCTTCTGATAGAATGCCGGAACTGGCGGCGCAATGATTGCGCCGATTTCTGTCGCCGCAGCCATTGCTCGCAGATGACCGAGATGCAGAGGAGCCTCCCGCACCATCAGCACGAGCTTCCGCCGCTCCTTGAGTTGAACGTCTGCCGCGCGGACCAGAAGATTGTCTGCGGCTCCCGCGGCGATCGCAGACAAAGTGCGGATCGAGCACGGTGCCACGATCATGCCCGCGGTGCGAAAGGAACCACTGGCGATGCTCGCGCCGATGTCTTCATTTGGGTGATGGTGCGTGACTAGCGCGGAGACAGCCGACAGAGCGTTTGGCCCTATTTCGTGTCGGAGCGTCCGTTCGGCACTGCGCGTGACCACCAGATGGACATCGCATTGGTCATTCTCCGATAGCAACTCGGCAACTCGTACGCCGAGCGCTGCGCCCGAGGCCCCGCTGATGCCGACCACGACTCGTAACCGGTTGCTCATCGCGCGCTCTCTCCGAATGCGGCGTTTGGCGGTAGGCCGAGCTGCTGCCAGAGCCTGTCCACGCGCTCGACGACCGCGCTGTCCATGGTGAGGAGTCGCCCCCATTCGCGATCCGTCTCGGGATGGACTTTCGTGGTCGCGTCGATACCAAGCTTGCCGCCGAGGCCCGGCTTGGGAGAAGCGAAGTCGAGATAGTCGATCGGCGTGTCCGTCAGCGTGATGAGGTCGCGTGAGGGATCGGAACGGGTAGCCATCGCCCACATCACGTCGGACCAGTTGCGTACATCGATGTCTGGATCAACGAGGATGAGAAATTTCGTGTAGGTGAGCTGCGGCAGCATTGACCAGAGCGCAAGCATGACCCGCCGCGCCTGTCCCGGATAGCGCTTAGCAATAGATGCGACCGCGATCCGATATGAACACGCTTCGGGGGGGAGCCACAGATCGACGATTTCGGGAAGCCGCTTCTTGAGCAACGGCACGAGAAGCTCGTTGAAAACTTCGCCGATGCGCGAAGGTTCGTCGGGTGGTCGGCCGGTGAAGGTGGAAAGATAGATCGGCTGTCGGCGCATGGTGATCGCGGACACGCGCATCACGGGAAAATTCTCGACGGCGTTGTAGTAGCCGGTGTGATCGCCAAACGGGCCTTCCGGGGCTGTCTCGCTTGCGGAGACGGTGCCTTCTATGACGATCTCCGCTTCGGCGGGAATCATCAGCGGGACGCTGACGCAACGCGCGAGCGGAAGACGCGCACCGCGAAGGAGGCCAGCGAAACGGAATTCAGAGAGTGTTTCTGGCAGGGGAAGAACTGCTGAGAGAATCGTTGCGGGATCGGCACCAATTGCGATAGCAATCGGCATGTCGAGCCCGCGAGCCTTCCATTGGTGATGATGGCGGGCGCCCCCGCGGTGGGCGAGCCAGCGCAGGATCGCACGATCGCGGCCGATCACCTGCATTCTGTAAACGCCAACATTGGCATTGTTGCCGGCCTCGTCGTCGGGCGGCCCGGTGATGACCATCGGCCAGGTGATGAGCGGCGCTGGTTCCTGCGGCCAGCAGACCTGCGCCGGCAGCCGCAGAAGATCGATCGATTCTCCGCGCCAAACAATGTCCTGTACAGGCGGCGTGTCGACCTGCTTGGGGCGCATCGCCATGATTCCGCGAGCAAGAGGCAGTTTCACGATCGCGTCTGCGAAATCGCGCGGCGGACGCGGCTCACTCAGTTCCGCGAGCGCTTCGCCAAGGGCTGCAAGCCGATCGGGATTGACGCCGAGTCCCCAGGCGACGCGTTCCCGTGTGCCGAACAGATTCACGAGGACAGGCATTTCAGCTGTAGTGCCGTCGGCCTTAATCGCCGCCTCGAACATCAGCGCCGGGCCGCCTGCCTGCAGGACGCGTCGATGAATTTCGGTCATCTCGTGGACGACCGATATCGGTTCGCGGATTCGGATAAGCCTGCCGCCATTTTCAAGATGGGAAAGGAAACTGCGTAGATTGGTGAAAGGTGGCTGGTCGCGGCGCAGCACGGGTATGTTCTCCAGAATCTCAGAGTCGATAAGTATTCCTCTGCGTCTTTGCTGGAGGATACGGATCTGTATAGGCCAGTGTCATGTTCAGCGAACATGGCGGCGGAAGCTGTGGCCGCTCCCACCGCAGTCTATGCGTGTGCGATCAATGCTTTCCCGCCTGCAGGGGTATGGAGCGGGCGGCATCGGTCCATCGGCGATGCGGCTTGCCGGATGGAATGAGATCGACCAAGGATATGGCCATTGCGTTCGATACTCGGCGCAGCAGTACGATGGAGATGTTGCCTCTGCCACTCTCAAGTAGCGCAATGTAACGTTCGGAAATGCCCGACGTCTGGGCCAGCGTCTTGCGCGACATGCCGCGAATACCGCGTGCGGCCATGACTCGTTGACCGAGTTCCTCCAGAAAGATCACGTCTGCGCGCTGGATCATATGAGACCGTCATCGTGGAGTGGAAGGGGCCGCCATCTCCAGGGCACGTACCGAAAATGTGCGAGTCTGGAAATCACGGGAGGGACGCGGCACACCGCTTCCTTAGAATCATATTCAGCATGGATTCTCCGAATGTTCATTGTTCTCGAACAAAGAGTTCGTTTCGGCCGGATGATATGAAGACTTGAAAGGGGGAAGTCTCATGTCGGTATCCGGTTCGTCCATATCGAGGCTGCCGCTTGTGTTTGCCCTTGCGGGGCGAGTCCTGCCGCTTTTGCCGTTGCAGCCGGTACTCGCCGCCTCGCTTTACGGGATACAGAAGCGGCATCCGCAAATTTTCGATCGTCTCGGCGCCCATGCCGCCAAACGGTACGGGCTCGATCCGACAGACCTGCCTTTCGCCTTTGTGCTCAAGCCCAGGAGGGTGAACCCAACGGTCACTGCAACAAGGTCCCTGCCGCGACAGATTGACGTCCGGATTACGGGGCCTCTCGCGGCGCTCATTGGACTCGTGGACGGGTCCTGCGATGGGGACGCGCTTTTCTTTTCGCGGGATCTTCAGATCGAGGGCGATATGGAGGCAGCGGTCGCGCTGCGTAACGCAATCGATGACGCCGGAATTGACATTGTCGCTGAATCCGTCGCGTGGATGGGACCGTTGTCGCCCGTCGTCGAGCGGTTCGTGCGGAGCGTCATCGGCGATCCCCCCGGACAGCAGCGGAGCGATCTGACGTCCAAAGGCGGATCATGGAGCTGATCTGTCCCGCCGGAACGCCAGCCGCACTCAAGGCCGCCGTTGAAGCAGGGGCGGATGCGGTCTATTGCGGTTTTCGCGACGAGACTAATGCGCGCAATTTTCCTGGGCTTAATTTCAGCCGCGAAGAACTGCGGGCGGGGGTCGCGCGTGCCCACAAATATGACGTTAAGGTTCTGGTTGCCATTAACACGTTCGCGCGAGCGGGAGCGCTCGACGTCTGGAAACGCGCGGTCGACGATGCGGTCGAGGCGGGCGCAGATGCTTTGATTGTCGCCGACGTCGGCGTACTCGACTACGCGGCGCAACGTTATCCGGACCAGCGCCTTCATGTTTCGGTTCAGGCCGCCGCTGCCAATCCGGATGCAATCAATTTCTATGTGAAGGCGTTCGGAGCGCGCCGGGTCGTTCTGCCCCGAGTGTTGAGCGTGGCCGAAATCGCTGCGATTGCGCGCGAGGTCAGTTGCGAGATCGAGATCTTCGTCTTTGGCGGCCTTTGCGTCATGGAGGAGGGGCGCTGTTCGCTCTCCTCCTACGCCACGGGAAAATCCCCGAACATGCACGGCGTTTGTTCACCGGCAAGCGATGTCCACTATCTCAAGCGGGATGGGCAGCTCATCTCGCGCCTCGGCGAATTCACAATCAACAAGTTTTCCGCGGAGGAGGCGGCGGGATACCCGACGCTGTGCAAGGGACGTTTCCAGACTGAGTATGGTGCCGGCTATCTTTTCGAGGACCCGGTGAGTCTCGATGCAACCTCCATGCTGCCGGAATTGCAGAAAGCCGGCGTCACGGCGCTGAAAATCGAGGGACGGCAACGCGGTCGCGCCTATATCGAGCGCGTGGTCCGCAATTTTCGTCAAACGCTCGCAGAACTGGAAGGCGGTCTTCCTGCTCCGGTGGGCGGGCTGGTCGCTCTCACCGAAGGTCAATCAACGACTGCCGGAGCTTATCGCAAGAGCTGGCGATGATGTCATATATGTTCATGATTCACGACATATCTCGGGTGAGGTCACGCCGATGCAATTGACCCTTGGGCCTGTGCTCTACCATTGGCAACCTGAGCAGTGGCGCGACTTCTATTTCCGCATTGCCGAGGAAGCGCCCGTCGATGTGGTCGTGGTCGGCGAAATCGTATGTTCGAAACGTTCGCCGTTTTTCGCGGAACATATGCCTGTGGTGATCGAGCGGCTCGCGGCTTGCGGCAAGCAGGTTGTTCTCGGATCTCTCATTCTCGTGTCGTTGCAACGGGAGCGACGGCAGATGGCGGAACTTGCCGGAAACACGGACTTCATGGTGGAGGCGAACGATCTATCCTGCTTTGGATCGCTCGCGGGTCGCCCTTATGCAATCGGCCCGTTTGTGAATATCTACAACGAGGCGACCGCCGCCTACTTCGCCGGACGGGGGGCGCGTCGGATCTGCCTGCCCCCCGAATTGCCGATGGACTCGATCCGGACCATCGCGACCGCTTTGCCAGACGTCACAACGGAGGTCTTTGCCTTCGGTCGCGTGCCGCTGGCGATCTCCGCACGCTGTTATCATGCCCGCCTTCACAAGCTGTCAAAGGACAATTGCCGTTTCGTTTGCGAGAAAGATCCGGACGGGCTGACTGTGACCACGCTCGATGGCGAGCCGTTCCTTGCCATGAATGGAGTGCAGACCATGTCGCATGCGTGTGGCAATTTGCTGGGGGAGGTGGAAGAGCTTGCCGCAGTGGGTGTCGGTGCACTTCGCCTGTCGCCGCAGCAATGCGACATGGTCGCGGTTGCCCAGGTTTTCCGCGACGTGGTCGACGGCAATCGGGAACACGAGGATGCGACTCGCGCGCTGTCGCAGATTTATCCCGATGCTCCGTTCGCGAATGGCTTCGTGCATGGACAGCTGGGCGCTGCGTTTATCTCAGCCTCCAAGGAGCCTGGTCTGGCTGGCGGCCGGGCACAGATGCAGCATTCGATGCCATGAGCCACGACAACGCAGCGTCAGCACGAATTGGGAAAGAAACGGTCATGGCGGAGCAAGGCCGAAACAGCGAAACTTTCGATCTGATCGCACGGCTACAGATTGTGCTGACACGCACGGATCTGGACTGCAGCTGCCGAGAGCTTCTCAGCGGCGCTCTTGAGCGTTTCTCGGATCTTGAAGCGCGCCGTCTTTCGCGACGGTCGCTGCTTCGTGCCCGCGATCACAAGGATCGCATCGCCGCCATTCTCGCGCTTCTGTCGGAACTCAACCAATTGACCGAGAACGAGAGGGACCGCACTGTTTTCGTGGAAATGGCGCTGCTGTTTGATGAAATCGGCCATTCGGCTGCGGCTGGCGCGGCCGCCTTGCGTGACATTGATCCGCCCAAGGTGAACTGTCCGCGCGATGAGCTTTCGTGCGCAGTCAGCAAGATCCGGTAGTCGCCTGTTTCAGACAGCGCGGCTGTAGACCGGGCCGGATGTCCCGATGTACGCATCGAACGCGGAGGCGACGCTGCGCACCAGATGGCGTGCGTCATCCCTGACTGAAAGCACAGCGCCGTCGAGACTAACGACGCCATCAGCCGTCAGTCTGTGCAGGCGGGTGGCTGATTGTAGGGTGGCTGCCGGCGTTGTGCCATGCCTCGTGCAAACCTGCTGAAGGTCGACGCGGAAGTCGCACATGATACGTTCGATAATGTCGGCACGCAGGCGGTCATCGGCTGTCAGCGCATAGCCCTTCTCGGTCGCCAGATCGCCGCGGCCGATCTGCGTGCAATAGGATTGGGTCGCGGCGTCATTCTGGACGTAGCCTTGGTTAAGCCGCCCAATGGCGCTTGCGCCGAAGCCGATCAGGACATCACTTGTGTCGGTAGTATAACCTTGAAAATTCCGGTGAAGGCTCCCCGCCGCTTGCGCCGTCGCCAGACTATCTCTCGGAAAGGCGAAATGATCGAGGCCGATCTGCCGATAGCCTGCCGCGGTCAAGGAGTAGGCGATCATGTTCGCCTGAAGGTGGCGATTGGCACCATCTGGAAGTGCGGCTTCATCAATCTTGCGCTGGTGTTTCTTGAACGTGGGTACATGCGCATAACCAAAGACCGAGAGACGGTCGGGACGAAGCCAAAGGCATTTCCTGACCGTATCGAAACATGACGCCACTGTCTGATGCGGCAAGCCGTAGATCAGGTCGAAGTTTATGCCGCGCACACCAGCCGCTCGCAATTGTTCGGTCGCAGCGGCCGTGTCTTTAAAACTCTGAATACGATTGATGGCTTGCTGCACGGCGGGGTCGAAGCTCTGCACGCCGAGGCTGGCCCGCGTGACGCCGCTTGCGCCGAGTTCAAGTATCATCTCACGGGTGAGCGTGCGCGGATCGATCTCGACGGCCACCTCAGCGTCGGGAAGAAGAGTGAATTTTTGCCTCAGAATATTCATCAGTTCTGCAAACTGCGAGGGCGTCACGATGGTCGGCGTTCCTCCGCCGAAGTGTATGTGATTGATCCTGAGCGGCCGCGCGACATGACTTGCCACCATGTCGATCTCGCGTCGCAGCGCGGCGAGATATTCGGCGATGGGCTCGTTGCGCCGGGCAATCGTCGTATTGCAACCGCAATACCAGCACATGGACCGGCAGAAGGGAACGTGTAGGTAGAGCGAAACCGTTTGTTGTTGCGGAATCGATGCGAGCCACTGGCGATAGGTCTGCTGCGAGATAGTGCGTGAAAAATGCGGCGCGGTCGGATAGCTAGTGTAGCGCGGTAGACGTTCCTCGCCATAACGAATGTTGAGATCGGAGCGCATGCGTGCGGGGGCTCGGTGAGGGTTCACGGGCATATCTTGTCATGCATAATGAAAGTTGGCGTTCCTACAGGGCAAACCATCCGACCAGATCACCAGGCTTAACATCGCCGTAGTCGGGTTTGATCACGACAAACCCCTCCGCCTTGCTTAGAAGGAAGAGCTTTCCGGAATTGTTTCTTGGAAGTACATCCACAAGGGGGGCTCCGTTAGCGTTATATCCCTTGAGAACTCCAGGCAGATAAGTCGAACGCCCGGTCCGGCATGTCCATGTGAAATCTGCGATCACGGGACGTACAGGCTCAACGCGCTGCTTCAGACCGGCCCATGCTCGCAATAAGCCATCGACCACGACGCGGAACGTCGTGAAGACTGCCCCGGGATTACCTGGGAGGCCGATATAAGCGGCCTGTCCGACCTGACCGAGTGTTAGCGGCTTTCCGGGTTTGATTGCGACGCGGGTGACTGCGATCGTTCCATCGCAACCTCGGACGACGTCAGCCATATGATCTTCATCGCCGACCGAAACGCCGCCTGTGGTGATAACTACATCCGCCTGCGCTGCGGCATCTCTCATATAGGCGCGCAACACTTTAGGCTCGTCATGAGAAGTGCCAAGATCGATGAGGTCGATCCAGGGTTTGTCCAGCAGGCCTCGCAGAATGTAGCGGTTCGAATTGTAAATCTCACCCGGCGCTATATCCTCCCCGGGCTGGCGCAATTCGGACCCTGTCGAGAAGATAGCAACGCGGAGTTTGCGGAACAGCTCCACCCGCGGTATTCCCGCCGATGCCGCGACGCCCATCGCCCGCGGGTCCATCAGACTCCTGCGCTCGATCAATGTGTCGCCGGTCTGGACATCCTCGCCGCGGAGCCTGATGTTCTCGCCACGTTGTGGTATGCGGGAAAGCACGACAATATCCCCCTCGCGCCGTATTTCTTCTTGGGCGATGACGGCATTCGCGCCGGGCGGGATCGGTGCTCCAGTCAGAATTCTGACGGCGCTACGGGTTCTCAGGGTGATTTCTTCCTTCGTGCGGCTGGCTGCGATGTGCCCGATCAGTCTCAACCTTACCGGCAGAGAGCTACCAATGTCCTCGACATTGACGGCATAGCCATCCATCGCACTGTAATCGAAGTAGGGTTGCGGCGCTTGCGCAGTGAGGGTCTGCGCCAGAACACGTCCAGAGGCGTGTTTCAGATCGACGGACTCCGTCGTCACGGGAAGTCTCAACCTCACCCCTTTCTCGACCGCGAGATCGACAGGGGTCAGCGTGCCGTCCTCATGATCCGCGCACGTCGGCTGCAAGATTTCATCCTGCTGGTTGCCGTGACGCTGGCGCAGAACAGGCGATAGCCTCTCGGAGGATTTGCGAGGATGACCCATTTGTGCGCTCCATTCTACTTCAGAGGAACGATGCCCGTGTTCCGCGGGGCCATCGCCTGCAACATTTAGCAAGTCCTCCGAGCTTCACTTTGCGCTATCGCAATGCTGTGTCGCTATTTTGTGCTGCTGTTCATACCTTTCGCGACGATTATTTGCAGCCGTGTGCCTCATTCATTGGGTTCATAAGGAACGGCAGAAAGCCGGCGAGCCAGACACCGTATGCGGCCGACCACAATGCGGCACTCAGTCCGTAGTGGAGGCCGGTCAGAGACGGACCTAAGCCCAATTCAGGTAAAATGCGTACGATGCTCGCGCATACCATCAGCGCCACGGCCGCATGTGCCTGCCAAGGGAGGACTAGCGAGCGACCGGTATGGCGCAAGCCCGCGACGATGAAAACAGCCAGTACGGCAAGACCGAGGCTGCCGACTGAAAGCATGTGCAGTCCGGTTGCCGTCGCGACGGGAGCTCCCAGGCCGGACAGGCCGATCAGCAGAAAACCTCCTCCGGCAAATGCATTGGCAATGGCAAGGGCGAGTACTTGCGTCTTCAGGACGGCCATGCCGATGAACCATTCGGCAAGCCGATCGAAGAAAGTCGCCGCAGCGGCGAGAGCGAGGTAGGAGGGTGCGGTGGAGTGCGGAAACGCCAGCGCTGCGACGGCATAAATCGACACCATGCCGGCGGCGAGGTTTTGGCGTCCCGGATGCGGGCGATAGGGCGTCGTCTCTCCGCTTGGATCCAGCGCGAGATTGATCACGACGATATTGATGCGGGCAACTGCCAGCGCGAAGAACACCAGAAAGATGATCAGCGACGTCTGGAGAAGTTGTCCAGCGAGATCGATCCGTCCGGTTAGCCATGCTGCACGAATGCCCAACTCGGCGAGCGCAAACAGTCCGACCCAGATGGCGAAGGAAGCATGCCGGGTGCTGCGCCGTTCCAGCAGAGGTTTCAGCACATACCAGAACAGCAGCGACAGGAACGCGACGTCCGTGACGCCGACGGGAAACACAAGTGCTTCGATGCCGAGAAGGCCGACGATTCGTCCCGGCAGCCAGAGACCAAGCAGCAGCAGGAGGTCGCGTCCCCGTCGGGGCTGCGTGTCCGTCCATTCGGGAACGGCTGACGTCAAGAACCCTGCGAGTGCCGCGCCATATGTGCCAAATATCATCTCATGCGCGTGCCATTGATGGGACGGAATCGCATGCGTGTACGGCAGCGCGAATACAAACAGCGTGGTCCATATCAGCGGTGATAGCATCGCGTGGAGCGCTGCAACCGGAAAGAACAGCAGCAGTCCTTCGACCAGCAGCGGGTGGCGACGGACGCTCGCGTCTGTTCCCTGCAATAATGCAATCGTCACGGCAACCCTTTTCTTTCGCCGTCGAATAGTTCGGAAAATGCGGGATCACGCGACCATGCTTCCATCATATCGAAGATGGCGCGGTCACTGCGGTCACCGGGCCGTCCGTCGATGCGGCGATTGGTGACGAATCCCGTGCCGCCTTCCGATAGCACGACCAGTCGATCGGCGACGCGCACCGCCTCTGAGAGATCGTGTGTGACGAATAGTGCGGAAAAATGCTCCCGCGCCGCGGCAGCGATCACGAGATCCTGAAGTACACGCTTGAGGCCGACATCGACCGCCGTGAATGGTTCATCGAAGAAAATCACATCGGGATCGACCGCCAGCGCCCGCGCGACCGCAGCGCGCTGGCGCATGCCGCCGGATAGTTCGACAGGATACTTATCGAGGTCGTTGGGATGAAGGCCGACTTCGCGCGCACGTCGTTCCGCGATCTGGCGGCGTGAAGTGCTTTTGCCTCCCGTTACGCGGAGTCCGTAGGAAATATTGTCGCGGGTCGTTACCCACGGCAGTAGCCGTGACTCCTGAAAAACTACCGCGTGACGCCGATAGGACCTACGGATGCGCCCGCGCAGCGGATCGATAAGACCGGCCGCGATTTGCAGCAACGTGGTCTTGCCGCAACCGGAGGGACCGAGCAGAGCGACGACCTCGCCGGGCGCCAGCGAGAAATCGAGTTTCTCGAACACCGCACGGCCAAGGAAGGCATGGCCGATTCCTTCCAGCACGAGCTTCATCGTTTGATCCCCCATGGCAAGCCGGCTTCGCGCCAGTTCTCCAGACGATCGCGGATCGGGTGCAGCAGCAGGTATTCGGTGAACAGGGCAAACGCGACAGTGACCACGATCAGCGCCATCACGCGAGGAATATCGAACAGTGCGCGGGCGGTGGCCAGTTCGCCGCCGATCCCGCCGGAGTTCGACAGCAGTTCCGCCATCACGGTGACTTTCCAGGCCGTGCCGGCTGTTGTGGTCCAGGCCGGAAAGAGATACGAGACGAGATGAGGCGCGGTGATGGTGCGAAAGCGTGTCCATGCGCCTGCCCCGAAGGAGCGGGCCATCATGTCCAGTGAGCGGTCGCGTGTGGCAACACCTTGTAGACCGCCGGCGAATGAAATCGGCAGCGCAGCAACCACTACCGTTAGTACGGCCGATCCTCCGTTCGATCCGAACCAGATCAGGGCAAGCACGATCCATGCGATCGGCGGCACGCCGAGAATCACGGTGACAATCGGTCTTGTCAGTCGCATCGCCGCGAACGAAAAGCCTGCGATGATCCCGGCGGCGCTACCGAACGCGACCGCAAGCGCAAAGCCGGCGAGTGAGCGGATCGCAGTTTCACCCGCTGCTTTCGCGAAGCTAGACTCCTGACCGATACTGCCGATAGCATAAAGAGTTTCCAGCGGCGAAGGCAGTACGAACGAGCCATAGATTTCATGGCCCGCCTGCCAAGCGGCTGCCAAACAGAACAGGCCCGCAGCACCCGCCCATCCCGACCACAGATAGCGACCAGCCCATGCGGCGAAGGCGAGACTATGCGCTGTCAGTTTCACGGTGTCGATCTCATAAGGCGAAGAACCCGTTGTCGGGTTGCTTTCCACCGATGATGCGCGGGTCTTCCTTGGCAAGCACATCGAACAGCGTTGTGAGATCGGCGCGGGCCGTAGTTGCGCGCGCAACGACAAGGTTGCTGTATTCTATGGAGCGTTCGATGACTGTCGCGGGAAGGCCGAATTCCGGGGCTGCAAGGCCTGCAGCTGCGGAGGGATCCTTGATCACAGCCGTCACAGCGGTCTCGAGCGCCTGTTGTAGAGCGACGATGCCGTCAGCCCCGATCTGCGCTGTGAGCTTATCGGTCACCGCAAGTCCCGCCTGTGGAATCGTCGCGCTTCCCGTAGCCCTTGTCCAGACTTTCTGACAATCGATGGCGTGTTCGAGATTCTTCCACGCTGTCCACTTGGCGCGCATAATGGAGCCGGTGCTCGCCGGCTCAGTGAGGAGCGCTGCGTTCACGCGGCCTGAAATCAGCAACTGCACTGCTTCCGGCGGTGTTCCTGAATACTCGATTGCGATGTCCGACGGATGAAGACCTGCCGCTGCCAGCAGGCGGCGGAAAATGAGATCGGGCATATCGTTGCGGAAGGGTACGGCCACGCGCATGCCTTTCAGGCTGGCGATATCAGTCACCGTCCCGGATGGCGCCACGACGTAGAGCAGACCGCGCGTCATCACATTGGCGAGCCGCACTCCGAGTCCGCGATTGTAAAGGTTGGCGGCGACGTTGCTCGGAACGACCACCGCCGTCATGTTGCCGGAGCTGAGGCCGGCCCGCATTTCATCGGGCGTTTTCCAGGCCTTGAACGACGCGCCGGGAGCGAAGGGCTTGAGAAGTCCGTCCGCGATGGCTTGCGCCAGGATGATCGAAGGGGCGGCGGGCGGTCCCCACAGCGTCAGCGGCTCGGCGGTACGACCAATGCGTGGACATGCAAACATCGCTGTCGAGGCGGTTACGAATGTGCGGCGATTCAGCATGGAAACTTCCTGTCCTGGATTTCGGGGCGCCTAGAACTTTGCCTTGATGCCTCCGTAATAACCTCGCCCGTCGCCGGGCAGGAACGCTGCCTGATCCGGCCGCGCCACATCGACGATCAGTGTCGATGAGGCGTAGGTCTCGTTGAACAGGTTGGTGACTTCCGCGAACAGCGTGAAATGCTGGTTGAGCTTGTATTCGGTCCGCACATCGACGACGGCATACGGATCAGCAAACAAAGTGTTCATGTTGTCGACCGGCGTCTTGTCGGGACTCCATCGCACCGCGCCTTGAAGTCTCCACGCGTCAGTCGCCTGGAATTGCAGCATGGCGTTGATGAGATGGCGGGGTGCGCCGGCCAAGCGATTGTTGCCGCGCACCGGATCGTCCTTGAAGCGGAAATCCTGATAGGTGTAGGCGACGCGGGTGGTGAGCTGTTCGGACAGCTTCGCGCCGCCTCCAAGCTCGATGCCGAAATGCGTCGTCTTGTCGGCGTTGATAGCGCCGATCGATGCGCCCGTTGCATCGCGCAGGCTGAGCAGTTCGTTGTTCACCCAAGAGTAGTAAACCACCGCATCCCACGAGAAGACGTTACGCTGGCCGCGCCAGCCGCCTTCGATGGTCGTTGCGGTCTGGGCTTTCAGGTTCGGAGTAAGGAATGCGGCGGAGACTAGGCCGGGATTCCCGGGAGCCGGACGGCCTGCGCTGCTGTTGGGCGTGCCGTTGATGGTTGCCAGCAAATCGTCATGCGTCGGGGGCTCGAAGCTGCGGCTGACCGCGGCGAAGATGGTCTGATTGCTGTCGGGTCGATAGCTCAGGCCGAGGCTCGGATTCCAGCCGCTGTATGTCCTGTTGTAGTTCGTGCTGACAGTCGGGACAGCGCCGTTGGGCAGCAGCATCGTAGGATTGGCCGGATTGTAGGCGATCGTCGGGCGTGTCGCGAGATTGTAGGTGTCCTTGTTATCGCGCGTTGCATAGGCGTAGGAAATCGCGGGCGATAGGAAGACCGATTGCCAGACAGGGAGGTTCAGGCCCGAATAGAGCGACAGCGTCGTCGCATCGAGTTCGCTCTCGCCGAATTTGGCGCCGGTCCTTCCGCCCTGATTGATGTAATTGCCGCGATCCGCGGAGCCGATGGTGTATTGCGCCGTGCTCTCGAACAGTGGCAGCAGGCTCGCCGCGTCCGGCTTGTAGGCGTAGCGCACAAGACCGGTGAAGTCGCCGCCCGTGGTGGTCCGCACACCTGATGAGATTGGGAACCGGAACATGTCGTCGGTGTAGGTGTAGCCGAGCGCTACATCGTAGATGTGGGCGTCAAAGGTGGCAGTCGTCCGCGATCCGATCAGGAACTGGCTGGCCTCGCGTCGCGGCTTGTCGCGCACGACATTTGGTCCCGGATTGATTGACGTGCTGGGCGGGATGAAGGTCGGCCCGGTGGCGACCTGCCGCGGATTGCCTTCCATCATCGCTTTTGTCAGCGGCCCCGCGACGTCGAATCCGAGATCGGTATAACCTGCGAAAAAGCGCGTGGTCACGTTCTCCGACAGTTCGACGCCGATATTACCGTTCACGTTGATGCGTTGGGATTCATTGTAGTCGCGGAAGCCGTCGCGCCGGCTGATGTCGGCCTGGATCAGGGCGTCAACATTGTCCTTCTTGCCGCCAGCCTGCCCCCCGAAATTGAATTGTCCGAAGCTGCCTCCGCTGATCACGGCTTTCGTGCCGGGTGAATTGGATCCCGTCGGCGAGGCGAAGTTGATGGCGCCACCGAGCACGGTCGCGCCGAGCCGGTTGGCCATGTAGCCACGATAGACTTCGATCGAATCAGCCTGCTGTGGATTGGCGAAGCCGACGATGTAGGAGCCATCAGCACGGTTGATGGGAAGGCCGTTCTGAAGAACCAGGATGCCGCGTTCGACGGGGTTCTGTTGAAGGCCCGATCCGCGAATCTGGACGCGCGGCTGATCGTTGCCGCCGAAGAAATCCTGCACGACGACGCCGGGAACGCTGCTGAGGGCCTTGGACAACGTGAGATTGGCTGTCTCAGGCATTTCGTTCGCGGTAATCAACCCAACTCCACCCGGAAGCGCATTCAATCGCTCACGCAAGGAGCCCGATGATACATTTTGCGAGCTTTCGACGTTGATCGGATCGAGAGTCATCGTCGCGCCCGGCGTTGCAGATTGTGCAAAGCAAACTTGGCCGGTGGTCGTGCACAATAACATCGCGATTGTCAGTGGTGTGATGATCTGCGATGGCGCCGTCGGCAAATGCGTCTCAGTCGCAATCGCGTGCCGCAAAACTTCCTGCTTCATTCCAGTTGCCCCAGTTACCATGCAGCGTGATTATTTAGATCGGTTCTAAAAGATACATATCAAATATATCTTTTATGGCAAAATCCACATGACAAGAGATTTGTCAAATGTCGCGCGGGTGCACTATCGACCTGACATGAATTGTCGAGATTGATCTGGATGGCAGTTGGGCTGTCTGGATCAGATGTCGTTTACGGGATTTTTATCTGCCATTGTTTGCTTTGAATCAAAGAACGGAGATTCGCCCCTTACATTTGATCGATTATAAATTATGGTTTTCCGGAATATCATGTTGAAAACAAGAGCATCCAGCGCACGTAAATCTCGGATTATCGCGTGGATGTTCCCGAAGCGCACCAACGACTGGGCATCGGGCTACTGTTCTTGTACCGCCATCAGATGCGTCCCATTGATGATCGGCGGCTTGGTGAAGCGTTTCCTTCCACCACCTCATCGAATTGCGGCCCTCATTGATCATATCAGCATCGATGGATATCGGCGCGCTCGGCGGCAGCGCTGCGTCGGTCGCTGCTATGGAGATGATCCTGGCGTCAAAGCCGGAAGATGGAGACGCATATCGAGTGCGAAGGCTTCCTGAATGTGCTGCTGGTATGCGCCTGTCGCCTTGGTCGGATCGAAGATCAGATTCCAGCTATGGGTGGACACCGCGCTTGGAATGACGACGAACTGGTGCTTGGTCAGAAGCGCATCACCGAACGCCTGCTGTCCTGCGCTTGGGATTCCGGGCCGCAGCCAGTTGACGTTGGGAACGTCGGCAGGCTGAACCACATGAACGCCAGACACGTCGCCGACATGAAGCGCAGTCAGGACATGTGGCAGCGTGTCGAGCGCTTTGAAGCCTTTGTGAACCGCGACTTCGAGGATCGCGGTCGCGGGATCGAGGGCGCTATAGACGACGCGAACACCTTTGCTGTTCCATCGGCCGCCGAACTGGAAAGCGCCTTCGCCACTATCCCAGGTCGATGCGAAGCGCGCCTGATCGAGGCGCCAGGCGATGAGATGGCTGCCTCCCAACGGCACTGGCAAGGGCGTCATGCATAGACGCCGTGTGCGAGGCGTTCGAGATGCTGCTCAACTAGCTCGATGCCCGCTGGCGTGGCAAGCAGATCGATCGGGCGGCGCTGGTCAAGTCCGATAGCCGGACGCTCAAGCCACTGCTCGGCCTCTCCCTGCGAGCCGAATACGTCAGTGGCCTTGGCCAGGATATCGGCAAACTTCCAGGTTCGCCCGCTTTGTTCCTGGCTGAGCGGCTTGTCGGGAGCGTCCTTGCGCCGCTGAAAGGTGCGAAGGCTCATTCCGACGGCTTTTTCCAGCGAGTCCGTCTTGTGAATCACGAGGAGCCCGTGAATGAGGTGGTTCAGCGCGGATCCGGGCAGCCCATGCACCAACAGCTCATGGGCGTCGAGGGAGCTTGTGATGGGGCGCGACAGGATGCGCGGCCCACCAAGCAGTTCGGCCACTTTCTGCAAATGATCCCCGGACCCCTTCGAACCCGGTTTTTCGGCGACGGCCATGGTGGCGCCCCTCTGACACGTGTCACTTAAATATGTGTCATATGTCGCAATAAATCAAGTATGGCGGGGCCTAGTTTCCCGCGAAAGAGCTCTTGCATCGTGCTGACTGCGGTGCGGGCGCTTACGATGTCGGATCGTCGATGAGTCGCTGCGGACGCGCGAAGGCAGCGAGTTGCTCCTTGTCGTCCATGACAATCTCACGTCCTCGAATCCGCACACCGTACTCGGTTAGATACGCAAGGCTTCGTGATAGGTTTTCCCGCGTGGTGCCAATGTGTGACGCCAGCGTGCCGCGGTCGAATGGAATCACGACATTTCCTTGATCAATGTCCTTCTGAGCCTCGGCCAATAACCAGTTGGCCAGCCGTTCGACGCTCGACCGTGCCATGTATCCTTTGAGTTTCTTGACCGATCCGCGGTAAGCGAGCGCAAGTTCTTTTGCGACCATGCGGGCAAAGGCGACGTCCTGATCGAAAATCTCGCGGGCTCGCTTTGCGGGAATCAGCAGAACGCGTGATTCAACCAGCGTTCTTGCCGAATTCAAATAGGGTTGGTCGCTGACGATGGCTGCAAGAATGAAAGTCGATACCGGATTGACCAGTGAGATCCCCCACTCTCCACCATCCTGCTCGGTGTAAATCTCGGCGAGGCCGTCGATCAGCACATGAAGGAAGTCGGCCTGATCGCCTTCATGGATCAGGACGACACCGGCTGGAAATTGCTGAAGCAATGCAGCATCCAGCAGACGCTCCAGATTCTCTAGACTCATTTCGGCAAACAGCGGCAATTTCCGCAACTGTTGGAGTTCATGGGGACGCAATGGCATCGCTCCGCTTCAGGATCGCTGATGGATTGTGATGTTTATCAATTCAGAATGCAACAAACGTCATTTCGCAATGCACAAAACATCAAGCAGCAATGCCTATTTTCATATAAGTCACCGCTGACCGGCCCCAGCTTGATCCAGCGCAAATCAATTCCGGCCTCAAGAGGCGATCTCCAACCCATACGGGTTTTGGGGATGCACTATGAGCGGGTCAAGTCCAGTCGGTACGGCTCCAGGTCGGGCGCTTTGGCTTTCGACCATTGCTTTCACGATCTGCTTTGCAGTTTGGACGATCTTCTCGATCATCGGCATCCGCATCAAGCAGGATCTGGGCCTTAACGAAACCCAATTCGGACTTCTGGTTGGCACGCCCATCTTGAGCGGATCGCTAATTCGGCTGGTCCTCGGTGTGTGGACCGACCAGTACGGTGGCAGGCGCATCTACACCGTTGTGATGCTGGCGGCTGCGATTGCCACCTATCTGCTGACATGGGCGCATACCTATCCGCAGTTTCTGATCGCCGCGCTCTTCGTCGGCATAGCCGGTGGCTCGTTTGCGGTCGGCGTCGCCTACGTCTCGCGCTTCTACCCAGCAGGTAAGCAGGGTACGGCGCTTGGCATCTTCGGCGCGGGCAATGTCGGCGCTGCAGTCACAAAATTCGTGGCGCCGTTCGTGCTGGTTGCTTATGGATGGCAAACCGTTGCGCAGGTGTGGGCGCTGGCGATTGGCGCGATGGCCATTATCTTCTGGCTGTTCTCGGAAGAAGATCCGGTTGTGCTCGCGCGCCGGAAAAATCATGAGAAACCGAAGAGCGCGTGGCTGGAACTCGAATCTCTCAAAAATATTCAGGTTTGGCGCTTTGCGCTTTACTACTTCTTCGTTTTCGGCGCATTCGTCGCTCTTTCGCTGTGGTTGCCGCAGTATCTGATTAACGTTTACGGCGTGAACATCAAAGCCGCGGGCATGGTCGCGGCCATGTTCTCGTTTCCCGCCAGCGTGTTCCGCGCATATGGCGGACACCTGTCGGATCGGTATGGCGCGCGCCGGGTGATGTACTGGACACTCCTCGTCGGCGTGCTTTGTACGTTCATCCTGTCCTATCCGCCGGCCGATTACATCGTGCGGACCGTGTCCGGGCCGGTGAGTTTTCATATGGAAATGGGCCTCGTGCCCTTCACCGTCACTGTGTTCGTGCTTGGCTTCTTCATGGCGCTCGGCAAGGCGGCCGTCTTCAAGCACATCCCGGTCTATTATCCCAAGCATGTTGGTGCGGTTGGCGGCCTCGTCGGGATGATCGGCGGCCTCGGCGGCTTTGTGCTTCCGATTGTGTTCGGTGCGCTTAACGACCTCACCGGGTTGTGGACGAGCTGTTTCATGCTGCTGTTCGTCCTGGTTGCAGCCTCGCTTGCCTGGATGCATCTTGCCATCCGACAGATGGAGCGCGGTGTTTCGGGCGAGGCACTGAGAAAGTTGCCCGAATTCCCCGAAATGGAAGAAATCCACAAGCCGGAACATGTCGGCGCTCTGTCCGGCGTGGTGTTGACCGACTGGCGTCCTGAGGACAAGACGTTCTGGGATACGACGGGGCGCGCCATCGCGCGGCGCAACTTATGGATATCGATCCCTTCGCTGCTGCTGTCGTTCGCGATCTGGCAGGTATGGTCGGTGGTCGTGGCGAAGCTGCCAGCGGTCGGCTTCAAGTTCACCACGGCGGAGTTGTTTTGGCTGGCTGCGTTGCCAGGTATTTCCGGTGCGGTGCTGCGCATCTTCTATTCGTTCATGGTGCCGATCTTCGGCGGACGGCTGTGGACGACGCTCGCGACTTGGTCGTTGATGATCCCGGCTGTCGGCATCGGCTATGCCGTGCAGAACCCGTCGACTCCTTATGCCCTTTTCCTCGTGCTGGCGCTGTTGTGCGGGCTGGGCGGAGGAAACTTCGCTTCTTCGATGGCGAACATCTCGTTCTTCTTCCCGCGTTCCGAAAAGGGGAATGCGCTCGCGCTCAACGCCGGACTCGGCAATCTCGGGGTCAGCACCGTGCAGTTCGTGGTGCCGCTCGTGATCACCGCGGGCGTGTTCGGCTGGTTCGGCGGCGATCCGGCGATGGTGACAAGCGGCACGCAGCAGGCACCGCTCTGGTTGCAGAATGCCGGCTTCATCTGGGTGCCGTTTATCGCGGCGAGTGCCTTCGCCGCCTGGTTCGGAATGAACGACATTGCTTCGGCGAAGGCCTCGTTCGCGGATCAGGTCGTGATATTCAAACGCAAGCATAACTGGATTATGTGCTGGCTTTATACTGGCACCTTCGGCTCGTTCATCGGTTATGCGGCGGGCTTCCCGCTGCTGGCGAAGACGCAGTTTCCGGCGGTCGATGCAATGCCGTTCGTGTTTCTGGGACCGCTGGTGGGTGCCTTGTCCCGGTCGGCCACCGGCTGGATCTCCGACAAATGGGGCGGAGGCCGCGTCACCCTGTGGGTGTTCGTGGCGATGATGATGGGCGTCGTCGGGATTCTCTATTTTCTCGGTATCAAGGATCAGCCGGGCGCGTTCTGGGGCTTCTTCGCCATGTTCCTGTTTCTGTTCTTTGCGACGGGCGTCGGCAACGCATCGACCTTCCAGATGATCCCGAACATCATGCGCAAGGAGATTGACCGCTTGATGCCAGGAGCTGACGTCACGACGCGCATGCGTCAGGCGGAGAAAGAGTCGGCCGCGATCACGGGCTTCACCTCGGCGATTGCAGCATTCGGCGCATTCTTCATTCCGAAGTCCTATGGAACATCGATCGATCTCACCGGCGGCGTACAGGCGGCCCTGTGGGGATTTTTCATCTTCTATGTGACGTGCGTACTGATCACCTGGGCCGTCTACACCCGCAGGGGCGGCCTGCTTCATGACATCGAACGGCGGGGCGTATCGGCGTCCGCCACCCAACCAGCTCAGTAAGGAGAAAAACGATGAGCCATTTTCTTGACCGGCTTACGTTCTTTACGCGAGCCAAAGCCGAATTCGCCGGCGGCCATGGCATCACGACCTCCGAAGACAGATCATGGGAGGATGGCTATCGCAAGCGCTGGCAGCACGACAAAATCGTTCGCTCCACGCACGGCGTCAATTGTACGGGCTCCTGCTCGTGGAAAGTCTACGTCAAAGGCGGCATCGTTACTTGGGAAACCCAGCAGACCGATTATCCGCGGACGCGACCTGATCTGCCAAATCATGAGCCGCGCGGATGCGCGCGTGGCGCAAGTTACAGTTGGTATCTTTATTCCGGTAACCGCGTGAAATATCCGCTGGTACGTTCCCGGCTGCTGAAGTTGTGGCGCGAAGCGCGGGTAATGATGACGCCGGTCGCGGCATGGAAGTCGATCGTCGAGAATCCAGAGAAGCGCGGCTCCTATGTCAAGAAGCGTGGTCTCGGTGGTTTCGTGCGCGCAAGCTGGGATGAGGTCAACGAGATCGTTGCGGCCGCGAATGCCTACACCGTGAAGAGTTACGGGCCGGATCGCATTTTCGGCTTTTCACCAATTCCGGCGATGTCGATGGTGAGCTATGCCGCCGGCGCGCGGTATCTGTCGCTGCTCGGCGGCGTGTGCATGTCGTTCTACGACTGGTATTGCGACCTGCCGCCGGCATCGCCGCAGACTTGGGGCGAACAGACCGACGTGCCGGAAAGCGCCGATTGGTACAATTCGGGCTTTCTCATCCTGTGGGGCTCCAACGTTCCGCAGACGCGTACGCCAGATGCTCATTTTTACACCGAGGTTCGCTACAAGGGCGCCAAGAGCGTCGTGATCTGTCCGGATTATTCGGAAGCGTCTAAATTCGCCGATCTATGGGTTTCGCCGAAGCAGGGCACCGATGCCGCCCTCGCCATGGCGATGGGTCATGTTATCTTGCGCGAATTCCACATCGATCGGCAGGCCAAGTACTTCAACGACTATGCGCGTCAATACACTGACATGCCTATGCTGGTGCGTCTGGTGAAGCAGGGCGAGTACTATGTGCCGGAGCGCTTTATACGTGCGTCCGACTTCGACACCACATTGGGTGAAACCAATAACCCGGAATGGAAGACCGTCGCCTATGACGAGAATTCCGGTGAGATTGTCGCTCCGAATGGAACGATCGGCTTCCGCTGGGGCGAGAAGGGTAACTGGAATCTCGAGGAGCGAACGGCGGATGGGCGGGAGACGAAACTTCGGCTGTCGCTGATGGACATCCAGGATGACGTTGCTTCAGTCGGCTTTCCGTATTTCGGCAACCGCGAGCACGATCATTTCCTTGGCACCGATCATCCTGACGTGCTGATGCGTAACGTGCCGGTGAAGACGCTCCAGCTGGCGGACGGCGAAACACTCGTCGCATCTGTGTTCGATCTGTTCGTCGCCAACTACGGTGTCGATCGCGGTCTGGGCGGTGCGCATATCGCCGCAAACTACAACGACGTGGAGCCCTACACGCCGGCTTGGGCGGAAAAGATCACCGGTGTGCCGCGCGATCAGATCATCACGGTGGCGCGAGAATTTGCTTTGAACGCCGAGAAGACGGGCGGGCGCTCGATGGTGATCGTCGGTGCCGGGTTGAACCACTGGTACCACATGGATATGAACTACCGTGGCATCATCAACATGCTGGTGATGTGCGGATGCGTGGGCCAATCTGGCGGTGGCTGGTCGCACTATGTCGGGCAGGAGAAGCTGCGCCCGCAAAGCGGGTGGCTGCCGCTCGCCTTCGGCCTCGACTGGAGCCGTCCGCCGCGCCAGATGAATTCGACCTCGGCGTTCTACGCTCACACCGATCAGTGGCGCTATGAGACGCTCGACGTGAAGGAAGTCTTGTCGCCGACGGCGCCAGCAGGTCCGTGGGATGGCGCGCTGATCGACTATAATGTGCGTGCCGAGCGCATGGGCTGGCTGCCATCCGCGCCGCAGCTTCAGGCAAATCCGATCGAAGTGTCAAAGCGGGCCGCGGCATCTGGCCTGGAAGCCAAGGATTATGTCGCGAAGGCTCTCAAATCAGGCGAGTTGAAGCTCGCGTGCGACGATCCGGATAATCCAAAGAACTGGCCGCGCAACATGTTTGTCTGGCGCTCCAACCTCCTGGGAGCGTCCGGCAAGGGTCACGAATATTTCCTGAAGCATCTGCTTGGTACCAGCCACGGGGTGATGGGCAAGGATCTCGGCGAGGACGGCAAAAAGAAGCCGAGCGAAGTCGTCTGGCACGAAGAAGCGCCGGAAGGCAAACTTGATCTTTTGGTCACGCTCGACTTCCGCATGTCCACGACCTGTATGTATTCGGATATCGTATTGCCGACGGCGACTTGGTACGAGAAGAACGATCTCAATACCTCCGATATGCATCCGTTCATTCATCCGCTGACGGCGGCGATCGATCCGGTGTGGGAGTCGCGCAGCGACTGGGAGATCTACAAGGGCATCGCCAAATCGTTTTCCAAGGTGGCGCCCGAAGTGCTGGGCGTGGAAAAGGATGTCGTTCTCACTCCGATCATGCATGATACGGCGGGCGAGATAGCACAGCCCTTCGACGTGAAGGACTGGAAGAAGGGCGAAATCGATCCGATCCCCGGCAAGACCATGCCGGCGGTCACCGTGGTGGATCGCGACTATCCGAACATCTACAAGCAGTTTACGTCGCTCGGACCGCTGATGGAGAAGCTCGGCAACGGCGGCAAGGGCATGAGTTGGAACACCGAGCATGAGGTCGATCTGCTCAAACACCTGAATGGCGTGGTGACCGAGGAGGGGCCGAGCAAAGGTCTCGCGCGCATCGATACAGACATCGATGCCTGCGAAGTCCTCCTGAGCCTCGCGCCTGAAACCAACGGCGAGGTTGCGGTCAAGGCTTGGAATTCGCTCGGCGGATTCACTGGTCGCGATCATGCCCATCTCGCGATCCCGAAGGAGGATGAGAAGATTCGCTTCCGGGATGTGGTCGCGCAGCCGCGCAAGATCATCTCGTCGCCGATCTGGTCCGGACTGGAGTCGGAAAAGGTCTGCTACAACGCCTGTTATACCAACGTCCACGAATTGATCCCCTGGCGCACGCTCACCGGGCGTCAACAACTCTATCAGGATCACCTGTGGATGCGGGCCTTTGGCGAGGGCTTCTGCGTTTATCGGCCGCCGATCGACACCAAGTCGGTCAATCCCGTGATCGACCGCAAGCCGAACGGCAATAAGACGATGGTGCTGAACTTCCTCACGCCGCACCAGAAATGGGGCATTCACTCCACCTACACCGACAACCTGCTGATGCTCACGCTGTCGCGCGGCGGGCCCATCGTCTGGATCAGCGAAACCGACGCGAAGGGCGCCGGCATCGTCGATAACGACTGGATCGAGGTCTTCAACACTAACGGGGCGCTGGTGGCGCGCGCGGTTGTCTCCCAGCGGGTGAAGCAGGGCATGTGCATGATGTACCATGCCCAGGAGAAGATCGTGAACGTGCCCGGCTCCGAGCAGACCGGTCAGCGCGGCGGCATCCACAACTCCGTGACCCGTATCGTGCTCAAACCAACGCACATGATCGGCGGATACGTCCAGCAGGCGTACGGCTTCAACTACTACGGCACCGTCGGCTCGAACCGCGATGAATTCGTCGTCGTTCGCAAGATGGCAAACATCGACTGGCTCGATACGCCGCTCGACGCAACCACACCCGGCCTGGAGGCTGCAGAATGAAAATCCGTGCCCAAATCGCGATGGTGCTGAATCTCGATAAGTGTATCGGGTGTCACACCTGCAGCGTAACGTGCAAGAACGTCTGGACCAGCCGCGAAGGCATGGAATACGCGTGGTTCAACAACGTCGAGACCAAACCCGGCATCGGTTATCCGAAGGATTGGGAAAATCAGACACGTTGGAAAGGCGGCTGGACGCGCAAGCGTAACGGCTCGATAGCGCCGCGGATCGGCGGCAAGTGGCGCGTGCTGGCGAATATTTTCGCAAATCCGGATTTACCGGAGATCGATGACTACTACGAGCCGTTCACCTACGACTATGAACATCTGCAGAAGGCCCCGGAGATGTCGGCGATGCCGACCGCTCGCCCGCGCTCACTTATTTCCGGCGAACGCATGGAAAAAATTGAATGGGGTCCGAACTGGGAAGAAATTCTCGGCGGAGAGTTCGCAAAGCGTTCGAAAGATGCAAATTTCGACGGCGTGCAGAAGGAGATCTACGGTCAGTTCGAAAACACCTTCATGATGTATCTGCCGCGGTTGTGCGAGCACTGCTTAAATCCGACCTGCGTTGCGGCGTGTCCTTCGGGCGCGATCTATAAGCGCGAGGAAGATGGCATTGTCCTGATCGATCAGGACAAATGCCGCGGTTGGCGCATGTGCGTCTCGGGATGTCCCTACAAGAAGATCTATTACAACTGGTCTTCGGGAAAGTCGGAGAAGTGCATCTTTTGCTATCCTCGGATCGAGGCCGGTCAACCGACTGTGTGTTCTGAAACCTGCGTCGGCCGCATCCGCTATCTCGGCGTGGTGCTCTACGATGCCGATCGGATTGCCGAAGCGGCCAGCACACCTGACGAGCGCGACCTGTATCAGGCTCAACTCGACGTTTTCCTGAATCCCAACGATCCGGCGGTGATCGCGGAGGCGGAACGGCAGGGCATTCCGCATGCGTGGCTGGAGGCCGCTAAGATATCGCCGATCTGGAAAATGGCGATGGAATGGAAGGTGGCGTTCCCGCTGCATCCTGAATATCGCACATTGCCAATGGTGTGGTACGTGCCGCCGCTGTCGCCCATCACCTCGGCCGCGTCTGCCGGCAAGATCGGCTCCGACGGTGAAATGCCCGACGTCAAGTCGCTGCGCATTCCAATGAGGTATCTCGCCAACTTGCTGACAGCAGGGGACGAGAAGCCGGTGACGCTCGCGCTCGAACGTATGCTTGCGATGCGCGCCTTCATGCGCGCCAAGACGATCGACGGGGTCGTCGATGAAGCGATTGCACGGCGGGTCGGACTGAAAGCCGAACAGATCGACGAAATGTACAAGATCATGGCGATCGCAAACTACGAAGATAGGTTTGTCATTCCGACGGCCCATCGCGAAGTGGGCGCCGACGCCTACGACATGCGTGGCTCCTGCGGCTTCACGTTCGGTAACGGATGCTCGGGTGGCGAAACCGAAGTGAATCTGTTCGGCTCGCCGCGCAAGGACAAAACACCGATGGAGGTCATGTGATGAAGACGTTCAAAATCCTTTCGGCGCTTCTCACCTATCCCTCCCAGGATCTGATTATGGCGGCTCCTGAATTCAGAGCGGTTCTGGATTCGGAGAATCTCGTGCCTGCCGCCCAGCGGCGCGCGCTTGATATTCTTATCGAGCAAATCGCGACTGGTGAGCTTTACGACCTTCAGGAGGATTACGGTCTGTTGTTCGACCGGAGCCGTACGCTTGCCCTGCATCTGTTCGAACACGTTCACGGTGAAAGCCGCGACCGGGGCCAGGCGATGGTCGATCTGAAGAAGCTCTACGAGGATGCCAGCTTCTCAATTGCCGCCAACGAACTGCCGGACTTTGTGCCGTTGTTTCTCGAATTCCTGTCGACGCAGCCAGTGGCGGCAGCGCGTGATCTGCTCGCTCAGCCGGCACATATTCTGGCCGCAATGGCCGAGCGGCTTGGCCGGCGCAAATCCAGCTATAGAGCCATCTTCGACACGCTTGTGGCGATCGTTGTCGAAGCGCCGCAACGAGAGATTGTCGATGAACTCTTGAAAGGTCCCGATCCGGATCCAATGGATTTCGCTGCGCTCGATGCAGCGTGGGAAGAAGAGGAGGTCAGGTTTGGCCCGGGCACGCAAGGTCAGAGTGCGTGCGGGCATGAGAGCCTTGCCGCCCGCCTTCGTCATGCCACGCGCGCGGTCAAACCCGCGCCGTCAGCCCTCTAAAGGGAGGCAACAATAATGCAATCTCTCAACTCTATCGTCTTCGGCTGGTATCCCTACCTTTGCTTCACGGTGTTTCTGCTCGGGAGCCTCTTTCGGTTCGATCGCGAGCAGTATACGTGGCGCACCGGATCGAGCCAGTTGCTGCGACGTCGTCAGCTGATGTGGGGTTCGAACCTTTTTCATGTTGGCATCCTGGTGATCTTCGTCGGCCATTTCGTCGGCCTGCTGACGCCGATCTGGGTGTTCGACATGATGGGCGTCTCGCACGGCTTCAAGCAGATAATGGCGATGGTTGCCGGCGGCGTAGCGGGCCTGATGTGCCTGGTCGGCATTTCCCTGCTGACCCATCGCCGATTGTTCGATCCGCGCATCCGCGCCAATTCGTCGTTCGGCGATACCGCGATCCTGCTGATTCTGTTCGTGCAGCTGCTGCTCGGTCTTGCAACCATTCCGTTGTCGGCCGGCCATCTCGATGGTCATGAGATGGTGAAATTCATGAACTGGGCGCAGGCCATCGTCACGCTGCAGCCGGACGCCGCTCACTATGTTCTCGACGTGCACCCGATCTTCAAAGCACATTTGATGCTGGGCATGACGATCTTTCTCGTTTTTCCTTTCACGCGTCTGGTCCACGTCTGGAGTGCTCCGGTTTGGTATCTCGGCCGCCGGGGCTATCAGGTGGTGCGCAGCCGGAGCGGAGGCCGGGTTGCCTCGCCGCCGGTCCAACCCGCGGAGTAGATTCATGGATTGCTCAGTTTCGAATGTCTTGCCGAAGCCGAAGACGATCAGTGTGAACGGGGTGCTTATTCCCCGGGAGGCGATCGCTAGGGAAGTCCAGAACCATCCTGCCGAAAAGCCAATTCTGGCGTGGCAGGCGGCGGCTCGTGCCTTGGTTGTGCGGGAACTGTTATTCCAGGAAACCGCGCGCCTTGGCGTCGAGGCGGAGCCCCTCAGCGATCCCGATGGCCGCATCGAGACAGCGGACGAGGCAGCGATGCGGACGCTGGTCGAGCGTGAAGTCATCACACCCGAACCGGACGAAGCGGCCTGCCGACGGTTTTACGAACAGAACCGCCAGCGGTTTCGCTCGGGAGATCTTTATGAGGCAGCTCACATTCTTGTCGCCGCCCCGCGTGGCGACGTGGCTGCGCGTGGCGAGGCGCGGGCGACTGCCGATAGGATCCTTGCGGCCGTGAAATCGGACCACGCCGCTTTCGCGGATCTTGCCACCAATCATTCTGCTTGCACGACGTCGGCATTGGAGGGTGGGTATCTGGGGCAGATCACTCACGGACAAACCGTGCCGGAATTCGAGGCGGCACTCGAGCGGATGCAGCCAGGCGATATTGCGATCGTCGAAACCCGTTATGGCTTTCATGTTGTGCGTCTGGATCGTCGCGCGGAAGGGCAGATGTTGCCTTTCGAGATCGCACGGGAGCGGATCGCCGACTATCTGGCATTCAGCGTCGAACATCGGGCGCTCGCGCAATACATCTCGATCCTTGCGGGCCGGGCCGAGATTACCGGCATTTCGCTCGCGGCCGCGGACACGCCGCTAGTCCAGTAGGAAGGAACGCCGCATGCAACTCGGTGAAATTATCCGTGGCTTTGACGACGAGGTCCATGCGGCGGAAGCGCTGATTTCCTGCGGCGACATCGTACTGTTGGCGCGTGTCGATGCCATGACCCACCGGTTCGGGGAAAGCGTCGGCGAATATGCATCGGGGGCCGTGCGACGTTTTGCAAACCTTGCCGGCAGCGAAGACTGGCTAGGCCTTATGAATGCTCTCGAACGTACCAGTGATCCGGGGGCGGGTTGTCTGACGTACATGATCGCTTGGTCGCTGCAGCAGGACGAAGCCCCGCCGGCTCCTCACAACGATATGGACCATCATGCGGGATGCACATGTGGAGGAAGCGGAGGCTGTTCATGAGTCTCGGACGCGACAACCCAACCAATCTTACGGAATCAAAGCCGCTCGCACGGATCGGCATCCTTGTTGTCTCTGATCGCGCGAGCCAGGGTCTCTACGACGACAAGAGCGGGAAGGCTGTTAATTCCTTCCTAGGAAAGGTCATTCGGTCGAACTGGATCGCTATCTTCAAGATTATTCCTGACGGTGCGGAAAGCGTTGCCAATGCGCTGATCGAATTGTCGGATCGCGAAGGTTGCGATCTTGTTCTGACAACAGGCGGGACCGGACCTGCTCCACGCGATCTCACGCCCGAGGGAACGCGCATGGTCATCGGTCGCGAACTGTTTGGTTTCGGTGAATTGATGCGGCGAGTCAGTTTGGACCACGTTCCAACGGCCATTTTGTCGCGTCAAATCGCCGGTACACGCCATCATTCCCTGATCGTCAATCTGCCCGGTCGCCCTGCAGCCATCGACGTCTGCCTGAACGCGATCTTCCCTGCGATCCCGTATTGTCTTGAGCTAATCGGGGCGCGTCCAATCGAGGTCAATTCCGATGTTTGCATTGCATTCCGGCCCAGCACCTGACTTGACGCGGCAGCACGAACCGAGCCTTGCCGCGATTGTCTACGCGAACGACGAATATCCGGATACGATTTTCAAGTGGATCGTCAGCGAATGCCGCTCGCGCAATCTGGTTCTCTCAGGCGTTCTGCAACACCCGGTATGCGAGGGATCCGATCGGCGCTGCGATGTGCTGCTCGAAGATCTCGCCAGCGGTCACCGCACTCCGCTTTTTGACGACCGCGGCGCAGGCGCGAGGGGATGCCGTCTTGATGTGGCGGCTCTGGTCGATGCCTCCATGAAGGTCGAAAGAAGCCTCGAGAATGATCCTGCCCTGCTTGTGCTTAACAAGTTCGGCAAGGTGGAAGCCGATGGCGGAGGGATGTGCGGTCTGATGGCGAAAGCGCTTGAGCGCGGCATCCCGGCCATTATCGGAGTGCCGGCGCGCAACCTGGATGCCTGGAGAAATTTTGCCGGCGAATTTTCGGCCGAGCTTTCCGAAAATGCCGATGAAATACGAAAATGGCTTGGAGAACTCTATTAGAGAGTTCCGTCATGGTTGCGCACATACCAACTCACAGAACCGGCATTTGCTTTTGCAGATTGCCTTGTTCCGATATCAAGCGGAGCGAGTTGACTGATTGGTTCCGGTTGTTCGATCCTGTCTCCGGCTGCACCCTAACTCCTGCCGAAGAGCATCGAATGTCTCGGCATTAGGACAATACTCGTGATAGTTCTTTAGCGCAGTGCCTGCGGCAAGTTCACTTTGGCATTGGCTTGTCGCCAAACATTCGGAACAAACAACACTTATGTCGCGAGCTACGCCGCTATCGAATGATCTGATTTTATTCATATCGAGTTCAAGCGCATACATAAGACGTCGTGATTGATCGTCGGTACGGCCGCCGCGTGCAATAAGTCGCCCCAAGACATCTTCGGGTAGTCCAATATCCCGCGCCAACTCGCCTCGCTGAATCCTATCGAGGGATCTAAGCTCACGCACAGCTATCCAACGGGAAAGCCGCCGCCTCAGAGTCTCAGCGAAATCATAAGCCATGGGCCATCCTCCAGTTTCGTATACTATGGCATGCAATAAAGTTACGAACTTTGTTTTGGCGCAAACTAGAGTGTCAGAAAGCCGCGGAGGATTTCGCGCGTGAGTATCGCACCGTGACGTCATATGAATTGATCTGGATCAATTAGGAGACTGAGAATTCGCAGATAATGCGCGTATCTTACGTGTAGTTAGCTATTGGTTAGGGGAACTGGGAAGTGCCAGAATGCGGGTCAAGCATCCATCCTGGAACAGCCTAATGCCGCAGTCCGCCCTCCCGCGATTGTCCGGTGACTGTCCGCGCCGTTGTCTGCATTGCTGGGCGCGCGCGCTCAGCTTGTGCGCAGCGCTCGGTTCAGTCGAACTCCACGATCTGGAAAAATTAGGTAAGGAGACCCGCTTCGCACCGAAGGAATCCTTGTTCTCGGAAGATGAGAATGCCAGCAAGGTCTATAGTCTGACGCAAGGCGTCGCACGTTTGTATAGACTGTTGCCCGACGGACGACGCCATATCGTCGGGTTTGCATTGCCCGGAGATTTCTTGGGAACGACACTTTCCGATCGCTACAGTTTCTCGGCCGATGCGATTACACCGATTGTCGCCTGCCGGTTTTCCAAAGAAGGGTTCTCGCGCTTCGCAGAGGACAAACCAAAAATGCTGCGCCGAATGAATGAGTTCGAGGTGCGTGAGCTTCATTTGGCCCGTAACCAGATGCTTCTGCTCAGTAGCCGTTCGGCGGAGCAGAAGGTCGCGTTGTTTCTCATTGGCTGGCGCGACCGCCTCGCGCGGCTTGGGGAGGAGCCGAAAACCTTGCCATTGCCCATGAAGCGTCGGGACATCGCGGACTTTCTTGGCCTGACAATCGAAACGGTGAGCCGTACATTCACCCAGCTTGAGCGGGAGAAAGTCATCATCAACCTCCCGAAGGGATTTCGCTTGCTGAATCTGGCGCGCGCAGAAGCTCTGGCGTGGACGTGATGAACTGTCCGACACCGGAAAGTTTGAGAAGAGATTTTCGCTCAAAGACCTCGCATCCTGATCTGGCATACTGCCGCTTGACGAGACGAGATTTTCAAGCCGGTCAACGGCGAGCGCGCATTTTCTGAAAGACGGCAGTATTCGCCATACGTCAAACAGAAAGCGAGCTACGGCTTGAGGAGTTAACGGCGGTGCCGCGACTGACGGTAACAAAACCTGGATTGATGCTGAGAGGAAGCGACGGCTCTTTCGCAAATGCATTCTTGATTTCTGGCATTTAGCGCGCGCGTGAGCCAGTGCCGCGCGGGTTTTCGCGAACGGTTGGGAATTTCGGTGTCGCCTATACGACGCTGATATCGATCGCTTACCTACAGGGGAAGAGTGGGGTAGGCGTCAGCCGTATTGCCGAGCACCTTCATCTATCGGGTGCTTTCGTCACGATCGAAGTATCGAAGCTCGTTGAGACTGATCTTGTCAAAAAGCGGATCAACAGGAATGATAGGCGTCGTGTTCTGTTGACGGTGACGCCAAAAGGAACGCGGTTGCTCGACGATCTTGTCAGTGTGCAAGCCCCTGTTAACGACGCGCTTTTGATTGTCTGAACACCGTCGAATTTCAGCAACTGTCGTCGATGATGGAACGCCTTGTGCCCTGTGGCGACCAAGCGGCTATGCGAATCGGCTCGTTACCGCGACGAGCATCATTGCCGTCATGACTGCTGACCATAGCCTTGAGTGATCAATGTCGACGGCATTCTCTCTTCGCGAGGCACGCAAAACGTTGCCGAGATTCAAGAAGAAAGATAAGAAGAAATACATCGACGTATTCAAGAATCTTTACTATTGAACGGGAAAATCGACCGAGGGCACCTGCAACAACTTTCATTGTTCGAGAGCAGACTGACTATGGTCCGGCTGTCCGGCCGAACCAAACGATCGATTTCCTCTCGCTTTGCTCTCCGTTATCCCGCCACATGGCGGACCGCGGCACGCGCCAGAATACGCACCTTCTGGTTCAGCGGGAAACGGCCGAAGTTGGTTTTGACCGTCCCGGTGGTAAACGCCGTGCGCTTCGAGTAATCGATCCGTACATCCACGATCACTGGCAATCCGCTGCGCGAAACTTCATTCGCCTTATGGATGACATCGGCAATCGCCGCGTTATCCTGCATGTGCAGATAAGTCGCACCGGTGGCCAGCGCAACGCCTTCGATGTTCAGCGTTCCGAGCTTGGTGCAGGGCTTGCGTTTGTAAGGGATTTGCTGCGCTTGCGCGATCTGCGCCAGTTCGCCATCGTTGAACACATAATATATGACGCCCAGATTATTCATGGCCGCCGTTAGTATTTCCATGCACGTCATCAGAAACGCGCCGTCGCCGACGATCGTTTGTACAGACCGGCCGGGATGAGAGAGCTTGGCCCCGATCGCCGCCGGCACCGCGTATCCCATGCAATTGAAATCCGTCGGGAGGATCACGCTTTTCGGGGAATGAATCGGCATTAGCTCCGCCGTGAGGAAGGTGTGATTGCCGTCGTCGATCACGATGATGCCGTCGTCGGGGGTCTGGCGCCGGAGTTCATCGAAGAAGCGCGCCGGATTGACGAGACCCGCAGCATCGTGGTCGTACCAGGTCGCGCGATAAGCGATCTTGTCGCGCTGAATCTGCTTTCGCAACGACGTCTGCTGCCAATGCCGCGGCACGCTGGCCTCTAGCTGGATCAGCAACTGCCTCAGCACTGTTCCGGCATCATCCGCGATACTGACTTTGGCCGGGTAGTTCGCGTTGAACACCTCGGAGTTGATATCGATATGAATCAGGTTTTCCGGCACCTTCACGCCGTAACTCCCGGTGGCGATTTCCGAGAAGCGCGTGCCGATAGCCAGAAGACAATCGCAATCCCTGAATGCGTTCTGCGCCGCCGGCACCGCTGATGCGCCGAAGCCGAACCCCACATGCAGAGGATGGTTGCCCGGAAAAGACGACAACCCCTGCAAGGTCGTCGCGACCGGTGCTTCCAGCCACTCAGCAAGGCGCACGACCAGATCTGTCGCGTCGCGCGCGCCCCAGCCGACAAACACACCCGGGCGTTTGGCATGCCGCAGCATTTCGGCCGCAGTGACGATGTCCGACACAGCCTCCACCGGCGGCCGCACCGGCGGCAGGTAGCGCGGTAGTTCGCCCACTTCCTCTGTCATCAGCAGGATGTTGACCGGCAACTCGACGAATACCGGCCCCGGTTCGCCGTGGATGGCGATCGCGTAAGCCTCGAACAGGATCGGTACGACCTGTTCGTGGCTGGTGACGTGGAAAGTCGCCTTGGTCAACCCACTCATGAATTTTTGGGAGTCCATCTGGTGTAGCTGATAGCGATAGTCCATGTCGGTCCGAGGACCGCCGCTGATGACCAGCATAGGCACGCCATCCAGGAACGCCTCACCGATGCCGCTGCTGGCGTGAGTTAGCCCCGATGCGGGCACCACAGTCAGCACGCCGATCGAGTCGGACAAGCGGCTGACAGCGTCGGCCATGAATGCACCGCCGCCTTCATGGGTCACCAGCACCGGCGTGATCTGATTTGAATTATTCAGTTCGTCGTAGAGCTCCGTCGTATGCACGCCAGGAATGCCGAAGGTGAACCGCGCGCCGATCTGCTCCAGCGCATAAACAGTGAGCCAAGCTCCAGTTCTTTTCATCTTTTCCTCCCGAGCTTCAAGAATTGAACTTGCCGCTGATCGCAGCGGCAGCGGCGCGGCCGGACAGGATACAGCCGCCGAGAAACGTTCCTTCCAATGCACGTAGTCCATGCATGCCGCCGCCGCCGAAGCCGGCCGCCTCGCCGACCGCGTACAGACCGTCGATCGGCTGCCCGGCAGCGGCGAGCACGCGGCTTTGCAGGTCGGTTTGGATCCCGCCCAGACTCTTGCGGCTGGTAATGAACTCGCGAACGGCAATCAGCGGTAATGCCTTTGCATCGCGTATCGGTTGGAATTTACATAATCTCAGCCGGTCGCCGCGATATTGCCGCAACGCGCCGATGCGACGCAGTTGTTCGTCGTTCATCAGGCTCGGGCCACGCACGATAGTGGAATCATAATGCCGGACTGCGTCTTCAACGGCGGTCAGTTGCACCGCCTGGTCACCCTGCAACGCATTCATTTTTTCTACGAGTTCCGGCAGCGTTACTGCCGTCACGAAGTCGAGGCAGTGACTGAGCATTTCATTCACCAGCCACCGGTTGCCGAACAGGAGGTCGCGCAAGAACGCGAATGGCTTCCTGTCGCGGATCGACGGATTGAATTCGGCGCCCGACACGGCCAGTTCCTTCAGCGCAATGCGCAGGTTCATGATCTGCCATGAGTACTGCTTCTGCTGGGCGCAGATGTCGGTCACCAGCCGCCGGGTGTCGAAGCCGGACACCAGCGGCTGCGGTCCCATGCGCGCGCCGCGCCAGTTGAGCCACAACGCCGAGCGCGGCGGCACCAGCGACAGCCCGTGATGCGGTTTGCGCGGGCGCGGATGATGCACTCCGGCAGCATAATTCCACATCTTGTCCATGTGGGTCAGCGTGCCGCCGACCGTCGCCACCGCGTCGTGAAGACGGCCGTCGGCAAAACGGTGTGAGCCATTCAGCAACTGCGCGGGCGGCATATTCCAGTCGCGATGCCAGCTTTGTCGCACCCGTTCCAGATCGCCATTGATGCCACCGGCGGCCACCACCACCCGCTCCGCGCACGCCTCGAACGGGGTCTGGTTGTTTTCATCGACCCCGGACGCACCGTCGACGCCGCCGTCGCGCATCAGCAGGCGATCGACCCGATGCTGAAAATGGATGGTCAGCCGGTCGGCGTTGGCATGTTCGCGCAACGCCGCGATCAGTCGCTCCGCCAACCTCTTGCCGGTCCCCCACACCACATGAAAGCGCGGAACGGAATTGCCGGGACGGAATTCGCCACGCTCAACCCAGTTGATGAGCGGCAGAAAGCGCACACCGTAGCGGCGCACCCAGCGATGGACATCCGATGTGCTGCGTTGCACGTAAGCCTCGGCCCACGCCTTGGGCCATGTATCGTCAGAACCGAATTCGGCGAAGCTGTGCCAATCGCGAAGCGCCAGGTCGGTCGAGTCGCGGATGCCCTGGCGGCGCTGCTCCGGCGAGTCGACGAAAAACATTCCGCCGAAACTCTCGCGCGCCAGACCGCCGAAGACAGATTCCTCGTCCCGATCGAGCAATACCACCGACTTGCCGCTGTCGAGCAAATCGAGCGCGGTGGTGATCCCCGCGATCCCGCCGCCTATGACCAGTACCTCACTCCGATACACGCGCATCTGCTTCTCACGTCCGGCTTTTCGTGTCAGTATCCATGCAACAAGAAACCCATCGTAACTAATCGCCTCAGGGGCGGCATTGTCCGCGCAAACAACGAAAATTGTCCCGGCAGACCGGATGATCGGGCAGGTCCTCATACAAGACAGGACCGTAGCTGTCGGTTGGGTCAAAGCTATCGTTGCTGCTGCCCAGCGCGGCGGCGGCGATGAAGCAAAGATGCTGATCGCCGCCGGCATCGATTCTCTACCCAACGATCCGCTGGTTCGGATACCGCTCGATGCAGTGGTGCGATTATGGCGCGCCGCCATCGACTCGACCGGCGACAGCGCATTCGGCCTGCGCATGGGACAGGCGATCGAACCGACGTCCTTCGACGTGGTTGCGTACACGCTGGTATCAAGCAACAGCTTACGCGAAGCGATCATCCGCTTGCAGCGCTTCCAGAAGCTGATCAGTGACGGCGGCCGCGTTCAACTGGTCGAACGAAACGGGCTGGAATGGATGATGTATCAGTCGATGGAAGCGGACCTGCCGTTCTCGCCGCAACAGGTGGAAGCAGCGCTGGCTTGCTCAGTGACGCTGATGCGATGGGTTATAGGCGCGAGCTTTGCACCTGCCAGAATCTGCATGGCGCACGCCGCCATCGCTCCTTTATCCGTTTATCGCGACATCCTAGGGTGCGAGCCCGAGTTTCGCAGCCGCTTTAACGGCATCGGCCTGCCACCGTCGCAGCTCGACGCCTTGTTGCCCGCACGCAATCCTGAACTCTGCCACTTGCACGAATTGATGGCCCGCCGGCAGCTATCGGCGCTGAAGCATTCCCCTAACATCAAACAGCGGGTCGCAGCGATTCTGCAACAGCTTCTCACGCGAGGCATGGCCCAGAAGAAACAGGTCGCGTCATTGATCGGTATGTCGCCGCGCACGATGCAGCACCGTCTCGCTGAGGAGAACAGCAACTTCGTGGCGTTGTTGGACGAAGTACGGCACAGGTTGGCATTAAAATATATTGCCGAGCCAATGCTGAGCCTCAGTCAAATTGCGGAGTTGCTGCATTTCTCGGACGCCAGCGCGTTCTATCGAGCCTTCAGGCGATGGACCGGTCGCGCACCGGGCGAATATCGCCGCACGATCAATCCGCAACCGGCGATCCCTCGCACCGATTCGGAAAAAGCCGACGATTCTGCGCCCGACGCATGATTGTTCGCATCGCAAAGCGCGTCTGAGGCGCCGACCAAAGTACGTTCCCTCGCGTCCCTATAAGTAATTGGAATCGCACATTCCGAATTCCGAGACGGACCGCCGGAAGCCGACCATGCGGCACTCAGTCGCCATTCACCAACTTACCTTGGACTGGACCTGTCCCCGAAGATCTGCACGATCTATGCTGAATCCACCGATCACCTGCGGAAGATGCGGTGCACTTTTTCAATGCATCTGATCTAGAATTTTCCTCGCCTAGGCCAGAAGGCAGCAGCGCGGACCAGCACGGTTGTAACTGCCTAGGCGGCAAAGTTCCGGAGGGTCTGGTCGTTCACGGCGTTTCCGATCTTTTCACCGTCAAGGAGCACGAATTTCATTCGCTCAGCTTTGGGGTTTGTGCATGACCGGCGGTCGTTCGCCAAAATCAACGACCGAGCGTCGCAGGATACGGCCCGATTCATCGACGCTCAGCCGGCAGCGGCGGTTGCCGTAAAAAAAGCTCAAGCGAAACTGCCCCTCATGATCGTCGATCCCGCGTTCGCACACCGTGGTAATGGCGCGCTTCCGCATGAGTTTCGGGATGTCAGCAGGGTGTATATGAAGAAGATCGCTCAGCGTTGAACTGTCGACACAAAAGGCGCCATCTTCGATTTCGATGTGATGGCTGCTGGCGGATCTGTCGTTGGACTGTTCACGGGATCTGCGACTTTCCACCGGAACGTCATTCGAGGCAGAACGGTGGTCGTTTGGCGGCGTCGGAAGGGCAACGTTCCCAGGATTGCTTCGCATGATTTACACGCTCTCTTGCTGCTTGAACCGTAATAGATATATAATGTATGTATCTTATGGTTCAACCACGGAGAACCGCGATATGGATGGGGCCGCAGACGGATGGAGATGGGCAGTCGGCCTTTTCGCCGTCGCAGCTGTATGGGCTGGTTTGCTGCTCGGCGTGTCGTTTCTCGCCACCCCAGCAAAATTTCTGGCGCCCAGTCTTTCGATGAGCGTGGCGCTTGATGTCGGTCGACATACGTTTGCGGTTTTCAACAAGTTGGAGTGGCTGCTTGCTGCGACGGTGCTCCTGATGGCATTCGGGGCGCGTGCGCGATTAAGCGCCATGATGGTCATCGCGCTTTGCCTCGTGGTTGCCGTGGAGACGTTCTGGTTGTTGCCGCTGTTGGATCAGCGCGTCGGATTGATCATCTTGGGGCAGCAACCGCCAGCCTCGAACCGGCACAGCCTCTATATTCTGCTCGAGCTTGCCAAGCTCGCTGCGCTGATCGTTGTGAGCATCGATATGACGCGGCGGTTTCAGCGTCCGCTGAATCCGCTGTGAATGCGCGACCTTTTTGATGCGCGAGTACTCTCGCTGAGAGTCGCGATGTCCGTTGAGTAGTCGCGGCAGCATAATTTCGGCGCGAGCTTGCAAAAGATGCCGTCTGTGTATCTTTTGGGGATGAAGGATTCTTCGAGATGTCCCGGATGGCCTACAACTCTCGGAATTTGCGATGCGATTGACACATTTCTCGGACTACGCGCTCCGAGTACTAATGTACGCGGCCGTGCGTGGTGAAAACTTGATCACTATTGAGGAAACGGCCGAGTTGTACGGAATTTCCCGCGCGCATCTCATGAAAGTCGCAAACCAACTCACCCGTGCTGGCTACCTGAAAGCCATTCGAGGGAGATCGGGCGGTCTTGCATTGGCCAAACGTCCGGATGCGATCAGTCTTGGCGATGTCCTACGGGCCACGGAGCCGGATTTTGCCTTGGTCGAGTGTTTCACAGCCGACAACCGATGTCTGATCACGCCACGCTGTCGGCTGCGTGGTGCCCTCCACGAAGCACTCGCTGCCTTCGTCGGAACTTTGGACGGGTATACGCTGGCCGATCTGATTCTTAGTCCCAAGGATTTCGGGATCAAATCCGCGGTCTGATCGATATTTGTTCAACGTTTATCGTCCGTTTCCGGGATGGCGCTTGCATAAGCTGACAGTTCCTATAAGAGTCATTTTCAATATATCTTTTTTGGCCGGCCGGTGGAGTAGTACTCAATTTGACCGACTTGCAGCTCCGTGAAGCGAAGGAATTGGCGATGTCTGAAGACGTTCATGCCTCAGAACGAGTGATCAATGTGCGGGATATTGATCCACGTCATCGTCACAGGATCATCCTCCAGTTATTCGAACAACTTGGTTCGGATAGCAGTCTTCAACTGGTGGTAGATCATGATCCAAGACCCCTGCGTCTTCAGCTCGAAGCAAAACATGGAACGCGCTGCCGATGGACATACCTCGTTCAGGGGCCGGATGTTTGGCGAATCCGGCTTCAGCAAGGCTAGGAAATTTTACGGCTTGAGATTTGTTGGTGACGCCATCGGTCGCATACAGGTTGATGCTCGTTTCGTCGGATTGCGCGGGTACCGAAGCGATGTGAGGCTGAGGCGTGCTGATCCGGTGTCGAGGAGCGGTTGAGCACATGACAACCCAAAATACTCCGGTGCCGCGGCTGCGGCTCTATCAGGGACCTGCGGTTTTGTCCTACGGGTTCAGGCCATTTTTCCTGCTCGGCGCGGCTTATGCGGGACTTGCCGTTCTGGCCTGGCTGCCGGTGTTTCTGGGGGAGTTGACGCTGCAGACAACGTTCGCTCCGCGCGACTGGCATGTGCACGAAATGCTGTACGGCTATTTGCCGGCGGTCATCACCGGCTTTCTGTTCACGGCGATTCCGAACTGGACCGGACGGTTGCCTATTCAGGGTATGCCGTTGCTCGCGCTGGTCATCGTTTGGATCATCGGACGGCTTGCCGTGACATGCTCGGCGGGGATCGGCTGGTTCGCAGCCATGCTGATCGATATCAGCTTCCTTGCGCTGATCACGGCCGCCATCGGACGTGAAATTCTCGTCGGACGAAACTGGCGCAACCTCAAGGTTGTCGCGCTGGTCGCGCTTCTTCTCCTCGGCAACATCGCTTTCCACCTAGAGGCACATTTCGCCGGTACGGCGGATTACGGCATTCGTGCAGGTATTGCCGTTGTCGTCCTGCTGATTCTGCTGATCGGTGGCCGGATCATTCCAAGTTTCACACGCAACTGGCTGGTGCGCGAAAATCCCGGACGCTTGCCGTCTCCCTTCGCCAGGTTCGACGTGGCGATCGTCATCCTGAGCGCGGCGGCACTGCTGGCGTGGGTTTTCCGTCAAGATGGCTTTTGGATGGGCATCCTGCTTGCCCTGATAGGAGTCCTGCACGTCATTCGTCTCGGCCGATGGGCTGGTGACCGCACTTCCCGGGAGCGCCTCGTCCTCGTCCTACACGTCGGATACGCTTTCATTCCGGCTGGCTTTTTGCTGTCTGCGGCATCTGCCTTCAGTTTCGTTCCCGCAAGTGCCGGCGTCCACGCGTGGATGGCGGGAGCCGCCGGAGTCATGACATTGGCGGTAATGACACGTGCAAGCCTTGGTCATACCGGCCAGCGGCTGACGGCCTCGCTCTCAACGCAGGGAATTTATGCCGCTATTGTGATTGCGGCGCTTGCTCGCATCTGCGCGGTGATGGTTCCAGCCTGGAGCGGCCAGTTGCTGCATCTAGCCGCCTTTGCATGGGCGACGGCATTTCTCGGCTTCGTAGTTTACTTCGGCCGTGCGCTTATGAGTGCGGCGAAGTGATAGCGCGCGCAGAGATATGTCCTGCTGCTGGTCCGCAATGCGCAGGAACGAGTGGGAGATGACAGGTCAGCATTCTCCAGTTGCGCCGGTTGGTTCGTTGCGTTTAAGCAAAAGGCAGCTGCTTTGTTTCCGGTATCCCGTCTTCGCTACGACGATTCCGTTTCCTCACGATACGATCAGGATGGATAGATGATTGCCCAGTTAACAAAGTCCGAGCGTCAGAACGCCCTCGTTCTGTTTTTGCTTCTGGCAGTGGGCGGCCTCGCCATGGCAGTCGTCGGACACGATGATCCACTGGGCGTTCATGGCGCCATCGTCTTGATCGCCGCCCTCGCAGGCATCTTTGTCGTTATTTCTCGCTACTACGATCCTGAGCCCTCATCCGATCGGCTCGAACGCTATTATGACGATCCCACCAAGGTCGGAATTGTACTGGCGATGGTGTGGGCCGTCGTCGGCATGTTCGTCGGCGACTGGGTCGCCTGGCAGCTCGCCTACCCAAATCTGACCTTCGACGCCGCGTGGTCGAGCTTCGGGCGATTGCGTCCCGTCCATACGTCAGGCGTTATTTTCGGCTTCGGCGGCAACGCCCTGATCGCGACCTCGCTTTACGTCCTCCAGCGGACCTCGCGGGCGCGATTGCCCGATCAGCTAAGTCCCTGGTTCGTGCTGCTCGGATACAACCTGTTCTGCGTGATCGCTGCGTCCGGCTACCTCATGGGTGTCACGCAGTCGAAGGAATACGCGGAGCCGGAGTGGTATGCGGACATCTGGCTGGTGGTTGTGTGGGTTGTCTACTTCGCAATCTATCTGCGCACGCTTGCTCGCCGCAAGGAGCCGCACATCTACGTCTCCAACTGGTACTACATGGCCTTTATCCTGGTCGTGGCCATCCTGCACATCGTCAACAATCTCGCCGTGCCGGTGTCGCTCGGACACGCCAAAAGCTATTCGGCCTTCTCGGGTGTCCAGGATGCGATGACGCAATGGTGGTACGGCCACAACGCCGTCGCTTTCTTCCTGACCTCCGGCTTCCTGGGCATGATGTATTACTACATGCCGGTCCGCGCCGGACGGCCGATCTTTTCCTACCGCCTGTCCATCATCAGTTTTTGGGGCATCACCTTCATGTACATGTGGGCGGGTTCGCATCATCTGCACTATACGGCGTTGCCGCATTGGGTTCAGACGCTCGGCATGACCTTTTCGGTCATGCTTCTCGTGCCCTCCTGGGCATCCGCGGCGAATGCGCTGCTGACGCTGAACGGCGCCTGGCAGAAGGTGCGCGACGATGCGACGCTGCGCTTCATGATGATGGCCGCAGTGTTCTACGGGCTTTCCACGTTTGAAGGCTCGTTCATGGCGATCCGCTCGGTGAACTCGTTGTCGCACTACACCGACTGGACCGTGGGGCATGTGCATGCGGGCGCGCTTGGCTGGGTCGCGATGATCACGTTCGGATCGATCTATGCCTCAGTGCCGTGGCTATGGAACAGGAAACAAATGTATTCGTCGCGGCTGGTCGAGGCGCACTTCTGGCTCGCGCTTGGCGGGACGCTCGTCTACGTCTTTGCGATGTGGAATTCCGGCATCATCCAGGGATTGATGTGGCGGACCTACAACGACAGCGGCACACTTGCCTATTCGTTCATCGAAACGGTCACGCCGATGCATCCTTATTACATAGCGCGTGCGATCGGCGGCCTCATGTTTCTGATCGGCGCGCTGATCGGCAGCTACAACATCTGGATGACCATCCGCACCTCGAACCAGCCGGAGGAGGAGCGCGCCAAGGATCGCCCGGTGCCGCGTCCGGTGGCTGCTCCGGCACTGCAGCCAGGAGAGTGACATGAGCTTCTTTGGTCTGCACTACCGCCTCGAAAGGAAAACCATCGGCTTCGTACTTGCGATCATTGGAGTCGCAAGTATCGGCGGCGCCGTCGAGATCGCCCCGCTTTTCACGATTCATCAGACGGTGGAGGAAGCACCTAATATGCGTGTCTACACGCCGCTCGAGGTCGCGGGGCGCAACATCTACATCCGGGAGGGATGCTACGCCTGCCACTCCCAGATGATCCGTACGCTTCGTGACGAAGTCGAACGATACGGACCATACTCGCTCGCGGTCGAATCCAAATACGATCATCCGATGCTGTGGGGCTCGAAACGAACCGGGCCGGATATCGCGCGCCTGGGTGGAAAGTATTCGGATGAGTGGCATGTGGCACATCTCAACAATCCTCGAGACGTCGTGCCGGAATCGGTCATGCCCCATTACTCATGGCTTGGGCGCAACTCCCTGCGCAGCGACGATCTCGGAAAGCATCTTGCGGCACTTCGCAAGGTCGGAGTTCCGTACACGGACGAGATGATCGCCAACGCGGCCGCGGATGCATACGGCCAGGCGGCTCCGGATTCCCCGCGGGCCGAGGGTGTGGTCAAACGATACGGCGAGGCCACGAACATCCGCGCCTTCGATGGTCGGCCCGGCGAACTGACCGAGATGGATGCGCTTGTCGCCTATCTGCAGATTCTTGGAAAGCTGACGGATGCCGCGCAGAAGACTGCAGCCTCGGGAGCACAATGATGCCGATTGATCATGACTTTACAGTCTGGTTCTCCAAGTCCTTCGGCTTGTTCTATCTGATCGCGATGTCGGCAGTGATTGTCGCCTATGCGTATTGGCCGTCAAACCGGAAGCAGTTCGACGCGGCTGCACAATCGATCCTCGGCAACGAGGACAAGCCGTTGAAGGACAATTCATGGCGGTAGAGGAGCGTGACCCACACACTGGATACCTGACGACCGGTCATGAATGGAGCGGGATCAAAGAACTCAACACGCCCGTTCCGCGCGCCGTCTACCTTTTCCTGATCGCGACGGTGCTGTTCAGCGTCGCATACTGGATTCTGATGCCGGCCTGGCCGATCGGGGTGACCTTCACGAAGGGCCTGCTCGGCATTGATCAACGCACCACTCTCGAAAGTGATCTGCGGGAGGCTATTGCGGAGCGAAAGGCGTGGAGCGACCAGATCGAAGCCAAGAGCTATGATGACATCCGCAACGATCCCAAGCTGATGCGGATCGTCCGGCAGACAGGTCAGACCCTGTATCGTGAGAACTGCGCGGCCTGTCATGGCTCCAGCGCGCAGGGCTCAAAAGGATATCCAAGCCTGACGAACGCTTCGTGGCTGTGGGGCGGCGATCCGGCGACGGTCGCGGAGACGATCCGCGTCGGGATCAATTCGTCGCACAAAGACAGCCGCCTCTCGCAAATGATGGCCTTCGGCCGGGATGGAGTCCTGAAGGAGCGGGAAGTCGATGACGTCGTCGGCTACGTGCGTAGCCTGTCAGATCCGAAGGTTGCGCGTGATACACCGGCTCCGAGACTCGATGCCGGTAAGGCCGTGTTCGCGGCGAACTGCGCCGCCTGTCACGGCGACGACGGCAAGGGTAAGGCCGAGATGGGGGCGCCGGACCTCACTGACCATTTTTGGATCTACGGTGGTGATCTGCAATCGGTCAGTTCGTCGGTCTGGAGCGGGCGGCAGGGAAAGATGCCGACCTGGGAGGAGCGGCTGTCCGCTCTCGATCGCAAGATTCTGGCGCTTTATCTGACGGACCTGCCGAGGGCCGCGCGATGAGTCGGATCACGCTCCGATCACCCAAGGTCGCGTTGTGGCTCGCGGTCTGCGCCGGTTTGTTGCTGGTGATCGGGGCAAACGCGCATCTGGTTTACATGGCGGTCATGTCGCAGCCGGACTGCGTCGCTCATGCGCGCGTGGGCGAAGCCACACCTGACGGGGCGCGGTTTGGAGCCGCGCGGTCGTCGTGCAATCCGCAAACACGTTGAGGCCGAGATCATGGCGACTATCCCTGTTCTGGTTCCACCGCTGCCCCGAGCGAAGACGTGGAAGCGCAACGTCCCGAATGCCGCGGCGCTGCAATGGCTCTCGGCCGGCTGGAAGGACTTCAAGATCAATCCGGGAGCAAGTCTCGGATATGGCTTGCTGGTCTATCTTGTGTCGGTGGTCACTACTATTGGCCTGTTCGTCTTCGGCTGGGACTACATCCTGTTTCCCGCGTTTGCCGGCTTCATGGTTATGGGGCCAATTCTCGGCATCGGACTCTATGAGAAGAGCAAGCGGATTTCCGAGGGGCGGCCAGTCAGTCTTCTCAATATGATGCTGGTCAAGCCGAAGTCCGGTGGGCAGGTGCTGTTTGCAGGCGCTTTGCTGGTCATGCTGACTCTTTTGTGGATGCGCGCCGCTGTCATCATTTATGCGCTCTTCTTCGGGGTTCGCCCATTCCCCGGCCTCGACAACATCGTCGCAATGCTGCTGACGACGGGTACCGGCTACGCGATGCTGTTTGTCGGCAGCGCGGTGGGCGGCTTGTTCTCTGCCTTCGCGTTTGCAGTCAGCGCGTTTTCTATTCCGATGTTGCTCGATCAACGCGTCGATGCCTTGACGGCGATGGGAACGAGCATGGCGCTGGTGTGGCACAATCTGCCCGTGATGCTGATATGGGCGGCGATCATGCTGGCTCTGATCGTTCTAAGCCTTGCGACAGGGCTGTTGGGTATGATCGTGGTTTTTCCCGTGCTTGGTCATGCGACCTGGCATTCCTATCGCACGATGTGCGCGGAGCATCCGGCCTGACCGGAGGAGGGCGTTATGAGCTGTTGCGACACAGGCCTGGCTGTTGCGGCGATCGCTGCCGAATCCGGTGTGATCGGCGAGGAGGTTCGGCTGGCGAGCCGCGACGTTGGCGGCGGATTGCGGCAGACGGATCTCTCAGTGCCCGGCGTTCACTGCGGCGTCTGCATCAGGACGGTCGAACGTGAATTGTTGAGGCTGCCCGGCGTGGAGCAGGCCCGCGTCAATCTCTCGACGAAACGGGTGACCATCCGCTGGCGTGGCGACGGACCGGTCCCAGCGTTCGTCGAGACGCTGAAAGGGGTGGGCTTCGACGCCCATCTGTTCGATGTGGAATCCTCAGGGGGCGATCCCGTTTTTTCCGAGTTGATCAAGGCGCTCGCGGTCAGCGGTTTCGCGTCGAGCAACATCATGCTGTTGTCTGTATCGATATGGTCGGGCGCGGATGCCGAGTCCCGTGACCTCTTTCACCTGCTGTCCGCGTTTATTGCTCTTCCGGCGCTCGCCTATTCAGGCCGCGTCTTCTTCCGCTCGGCCTGGCGGAGTTTGCGGCATGGACGCACCAACATGGACGTTCCGATCTCGATCGGAGTCCTGCTGGCTTTCGCCCTTAGCCTGTACGAGACGATCGTTCGAGGGCCGCACGCTTATTTCGATGCGGCGATATCGCTACTTTTCTTTCTGCTCATCGGCCGCACGCTCGATCACATGATGAGGGAACGGGCGCGAAGCGCCGTCACCGGGCTGGCGCGCCTCGCTGCGCGCGTTGCCCGGCTCGTGGACGACGGCGGACGTCATACGTTTATCCCCGTTGCTGAAGTCAGGCCGGGCATGGTTCTGCTTGTCGCGGCCGGAGACCGCGTTCCGGTCGACGCCACGGTGAAGCAGGGCGTTTCCGATATCGATGTTTCCATTGTCTCGGGCGAGAGTGCGCCGCAGCCAGCGGCAGTCGGCTCGATTCTTCGCGCGGGGTCGCTGAACCTGACAGGACCGCTGACGGTCGTGGCCAACGCAAACGCGAGCGACTCGTTTCTCGCGGAAATGGTGCGGTTGATGGAAGCTGCGGAGCAGGGCCGCTCGACATATCGCCGGATCGCGGACCGTGCGGCGGCGATGTATGCGCCCGTGGTGCACCTCACAGCTCTTGTCGCTTTCGTCGGCTGGTTGTTCGCGACCGGAGATCTCCATCGCGCGATCACGATTGCGATCGCTGTGCTTATCATCACCTGTCCTTGTGCGCTCGGCCTGGCGGTGCCGATGGTGCAGGTCGTGGCATCGCGGCGCCTGTTCGAAGCGGGTGTGATGGTGAAGGACGGCGGAGCGCTGGAGAAACTCGCTGAAATCGACACGGTCCTGCTCGACAAGACGGGGACGCTCACCGCGGGAGACCCGCAACTGGTTGTCCGCACCGGCGATCAGCAGGCGCTATCCATCGCGGCGGCGCTCGCATCCCGTTCGTCTCATCCGTATTCACGTGCGCTCGCGCAGACGATCATACCCGATGGCGTGCCATCGCTCGACGGTATCATCGAGCGACCAGGGTTGGGGCTGGAGGCGCGCCTCGGCGCTGACGCGATCAAGCTTGGACGGCCATCCTGGGCTTCGCAGCAGGATACCGCCGAAGAATCGTCCGTTGTTTTGTCCAGGGCAGGCCGAACTATCGCTACTTTCGATTTTCACGACCGGATGCGTCCGGGTACGGAAGACGCTGTTGCGGCGTTGACCAGCGAAGGACTGGATGTGGAAATCGTCTCGGGAGACAGTGAGGCGCGGGTTCAGCGGCTCGGCCAACTCCTTGGAATCGAAGCGACCGCGGAATTGATGCCGAGTGACAAGGTGGCTCGGATCGTCGATTTGCGTGCCGCAGGCCGCAAGGTATTGATGGTCGGAGATGGCTTGAATGACGCTCCGGCTCTTGCCGCGGCTCATGCGTCCATCGCGCCGTCGTCTGCCGCAGATGTCGGACGGCAGGCCGCCGACGTCGTGTTTCTGCAGGAGAGCTTGATCGCGGTTCCGCTGGCCGTGCGAATTGCGCGGCGCGCGAAGCGACTCGTACAAGAAAATCTGATGCTGGCGGTCGCATACAATGTCATTGCGGTGCCGGTGGCCGTGGCGGGTTACGTCACCCCTCTGGTCGCCGCGGTTGCGATGTCGGGCTCTTCGATTCTTGTAGTTATGAATGCGCTCCGTCTTTCCGGACGCGCGGGACGAACATCGCCAAAGAAAGAAGTTGCGCAGGTCGCTCGTTTCGTCGAGGCAGCCGAATGACGGACTACTATTATCTTATACCAATCGCGATCGGCCTCGGGCTCACGGCTCTCCTGACGTTCATGTGGTCGCTTGGGAGCGGGCAGTACGAAGATCTCGACGGCGCGGCGGAGCGTATTCTTCATCAGGAGACGGACCAACCGCTGAGTTGATCGGTTTCGTTAACCTATCGATCAGCACACGGACACAGTAAGGTTGCACATCGCTGAACCACCAAATCCATTTAAGTCGGAAGAAGTGGATGAAAAGCGAGATCGGCCCAAGGATCGAAATTTCCCGCGGAGAGTGACGTTTCCAAAGCTGATGACGATCACGGCATGGGTCAACCACCCCCTGACTATTGCGATAGATATCTCGATCCGGCGCGCGGCGCGTGCCCAACTTCTCCTCCTCCTCCTCGACTTTAATAATCAAGCATCCGCAGCGCGGTGATCGCAGGTAGCTCACAGTGATCGGCCTGCGTTTCGATCGGCGAAGACGTCGATCGTTCAGACAGAAAGCCAATCGAACGTCGGTTTAGGAACCAAGCCCGAACTGCTTCATCGAATAGGGTCTCGATGACAGGGTCTGTCGTGGTAGGTGGGATCGGCTTCACTCGGTTGATGGCCCCCGTCACGTCGCACTAAAAGGATCCATACATTCGAGGTGCTGTGACCTAGAGCAGCCTAGGTTGAGCCATGTGCAGGACGACGATTTGGCGGCCGCGATGAGAGCGGGCCGCCGGATCGGTTGCAGCCGTTGTTCCAAAATCAAGCTGCAAAAGGTAATAAAGGTTTAGCTCCAGCTACCAACGGAAGGGGGTTGCCGGCCATGGTTCATCCGGTGGACGTCATTGTAGGCAAACGGATTCGGCTGCGTCGCTCTGCGCTTTCTATTTCTCAGACAGAACTTGCGGAGCGTCTGGGCCTGACGTTTCAACAAATTCAGAAGTACGAAAGGGGATCCAATCGCGTGAGTTGCAGTCGTCTGGTTGAACTGAGCAAGGCGTTGGACGTTCCTATCGTTTATTTTTTCGAGGATACAGGAAGCGACGAAGGCAGGCTATTCGACCAACTCGATCTCAGAATCATCCCGGAAGTACGGCGCCTCGTTTCCGCATTTCAGAAGATCGAAAATACGCAAGAACGGCGTTTGGCCATTGCGCTCATGGAAAGCATGGTGACGGGTTCCGATAGGTGACCTCTTGCCAATGGGAAATCCTCACATAGCCGCAGACCGGTACGAATCTCATGTGTCGAGACGCCAGTGTTGCTGTTGTTGTAGGCTGGCAAGCCATCGCAATTCCCCTCTACCGACCGGCTGCCTTTCGCGCATAGCTTCCAGCTTCCCAAGCCTTCATACCATGATTTGCGGCTTCGGTTGATCCGGTTGCTACCTTCTCAGGCTGACAACGGGTCGTCGGCGGGTTGCCACAGGTGCGGCCCAGTTCAGCCCATCCTACGCATTTCCCATTTGGGCCACGATAGCCGGGTCCACCTTTGTCTCCGCATTCCGCGAGAACAGAAGTTGATGCGAGCGAGATAATGAGCAGTGCCAAGAGCCATCGCATAGCGATCAGCTACCAGCAGAGGCCTGTGCGACATCGATTACATGGCGGTCGGCTCCCACGGAGATGATGATCTTGTAGCTCTTCTGATTGCCAGAGGGCGGGTTGGTTGGTGGTGAAAGGTGCAGCGCGCCGCCATACCATTCACCTGGCATCAAAGTGTTGTCCTTGATGACGGTTTGCTCAAGCTGGGCCATATTTCGCTGTCCGGTTTCGATGGTGTTAGAAATCATGACTTCATTCTGCACAGCAGCGTTATTCTGAGCGATGACTGCTGCCGTCGGACTGTAAAACGTGCCTGTACGTCCGCCTGGCGTTGTGTAACTTCCGTACCCGGCGCGTGACGCACCATAGGCATTCGCGCCAGCGGCCAGGCCGGTTAAGATCGCCGCTGCTACCTGACGATTCTTTTCTTCCTGAGCCAACATTTCGTAGGTGACTACGGTCATCGCGAATTCGTTTTCGCCAACGATCTGATTAACCTCGATCTGGCTCATACGAAATTCGACGGGCGCCTTACTAAGGTTATTGATATTCACAACAAATACTGGCCGTCCTCCCGCCTGTAGTTGGCGAGAAGCCGGTCGAACCAGGACCAATGATGTCTTCTGCTTCGAAACAAGAGCGGGCTGGCCGTCACGTATTAATGCTTGCTGATTTGGATTGCTGGCTCGAAATTGAACCGTTTCAGTTGTGACGCAGCCCGTCAGCGCGGTACAAAGCACCGCCACCCCCAATGTACGCATTTACTAATCTCCCCAGACCCGAAACTATCCAAGCGCAGCCTGCGGGCGAGGGCAAGGAGATTTGCAGTAACTAGAAGTGATGGAAGTCCCGGACGATCGCGACCTCTAGCTCAGCAACTCATGCTCGTTTCATCAACGGTGCAGGCGTCGCCGATGCGGCGCCAATGACGCCCGCGACCTCGGGATCGCCGGTCTCGAGGGACTCGGCGAAGGCCGGAAACGCGGCCAGGTGGTCTTCCTTGAATGATCTTGCCCCGAACCGCACCACCAGCCGCCCGACCGCGTAGGCCTGGTCCTTGGCCATGCGCGTCGCAGCCCCGTCCCGGTCCGGATCCAGCGTGGCCAGTGCGTACTTCGTGAGCGCGAACGCCCGCGGATCCATTCCCGTCATTCCGACGAGTGCACCGTCACGGGCAATCGCGACCGCGGATACCGGCTCTAGGTCAAGCAAGCTGTGCAACACCGATAACTGCTCTTCGGAGGCTCCATCCAACTGATCGATGGACTTCAGCAAGGATCGGCGCGTGTGCAGGTGGACCCGGAAACCGCGGTCGTTCCTCATCGATCGGGAGGCGGCGTGGAGCGTGAAGGACTTGTCGGCGCGCTGGATGACCGGAAGGAGTTCCTCCATCGCTTCCTGGCGGCTCTCCGCCGACGACAGCAGGTCCAAATCACCTTCCGCGAATAGCGATCGCGGCAACAGGGCGCCGGCGGACGCCTCGAAGAGGTGCATGGCGGCGCTGCCGATCACAAACAGCTTCGCGTCGAAGAGTTCATGCCTGGCGATCTCGCGCAGTACATCGCTGGCGATGGGCTCGAGCCGGCCGATCCGCAACGCGCGCCCGACCCTGATGAGCGGTTCGAGCTCTTGCTTCATTTTGGCTGCGGCCTTGTCGACCTCGGCCCGGCCCAGGTCGAAGTCGACCTTCTTCTTCTCGGTCTCAGGCGACCGCCGGCCGAGCGAGCCCATCTGCTTTTTGCCGGTGAGCGGGTTGGTGAAATAGGTCGTGAGGTATTCGTGGGCGCCGACCTTCTTCCAGCCCATGGCGCCACGGAACTTTTCCTGCCGCGTCAGAAAAAACTCGCAGCGTTCCCACATCTCGCGAGCATCTTCGAGATGCCGGAGCTGGGTTCGGTCCATGGCAATGGGTTCGAGGTCTGACATTGGTGCGGACATTTCTACCAAGTCTATGATAAACATAGTATCGGTAGAAAAATCTGCAAGCCCGATACTGTTCCATGCCGTTTCCACGTATATATGTGAGCCATGGAGATCGGCGATGAAGCGCAATACGACATTCAATCTTGACGACGAACTGGTTCAGCGCGGGAAATCCTACGCGGCCACCCACGGAACGACGCTGACCGCGCTCGTCAGGGATCACCTCACGAAGGTCACGGGCTACCGACCGAATGACGGCACTAACGATCCGTTGGTCGCCTTCTCCAAGGGGGAGATCGACAAGGCGCAGGCGATCGAGCAGTCCGGGCTGCGTGACTATGCGGAACTGCTGGTTGCACTCGGCGATCGTGGCCTTGATCTTCCGCGGCTCCCTCCCCACGAGATCACCCAGATGACAGAAAACTTCCTGCGTATCTGCCGGGAAGCGGGACTACCGCAATGACCGCCCGCTGCGTCCTCATCATCCCGGATGCCGGGCCGATCAACAGCCTCTGGGTTGCCGGAGAGATGCCTCTGCTGCTGAAGCTTGGGATGCCGGTGGTCCTCATCGACCAAGTTTACGCCGAGTTGACGTCGGATCCCGAGAACTACCTCAAGGACCGCGAGGTCAAGGCGTTCGTCGAGGCGCATCCGAAGGTGTTCACGATCGAGGAGACGAACGTCGGCAAGATGGCGGCGGCCCTACGTGCTCAGGGCGCGTTCAAGACCGGCCAGAGCCTTGGCGAGGCGGCCATCGCCGACTTCTTCCAGCACGGGCTGGAAAAATACGTCCGAGACGACCAGGCAGCGCTACTGCTGTTCGAGGATGCCGACATCCGTTCCGTCAAGGTTATTCGCAGGCCGCGCAACGTGCATCTCACAAGCACCGTTTCTTGGCTGCGAGGCCTCCAGGATCTCGGCATCGTTGCGTCGGCTGACGACATCATTCGAGCGATGACGCATCCTACCGACCCCACGAAGCGCCCCCGTAAGTTCACCGACCTCCCGGACGGCGCCGACGAGCCTGCCGAAATCGGAAGTAGTTGGCGGCCGTAAGCACGGGGGCGGAGCGATGACGCAGAAGCATCGGCGGACTGCATTGGGCACCATTGGGTCCGGCAACGTCTTCGCAAACCTCGGACTTCCGGATGATGAAACGCGACTCCTGAAGGCTAAGCTCGTTTCGAAGGTCGACGACGTCATCGTTGAACGCGGTCTGAGCGATGGCGCGGCGGGCGTGATCATGGGACTCTCTCGCAAGAAGGTGTCCGAACTCCGCAACGGGCGTACCGACGACTACAGCGTGGAGCGCCTCTACGAGTTTCTCAACAGTCTCGGCGTAACCCGCCTTTAAGGTACCGGTAGCGCCGAACGAGACGATCTGTGGAGTTGCAGAAATTCGCTGGTCCTTCGGTTCTGAAGGAAGGGCCCTCCCGCAGGAGTTTCTCAAGTTCACTGTTACAAATTCCGATTCCTGCGCTTTCGTCTGTGAACTCGTTTACATCTCCTAAATGACTCGGGCCCCGGAAAGCTTATTTTTTCGGGTCCCGCGTCTCTTTTCGGTTACAAATTAAAGAAGCTACGTTTTAGAACAGCCACTACTTCTTTTTGCCGTCGGCGTCGAACTGCTTCAGGAACGCGATCAAGTCAGTGGTTCTTTTTTCATCCTTCAATCCGGCGTAGATCATCTTTGTGCCCGGAATCTTGGCCTTGGGATCCTTGATGTATTCGCGGAAGGTCGACTCGTCCCAAGTGATACCGGAGTCCTTGTTCGCGACAGAATATGAGTAGCCCGGCACGCTGCCAGCCTTGCGGCCTATGAGGCCGTTGAGAGTCGGTCCGACGACGTTCTTTGCGTTCTCACCGATCTGGTGACAAGCCTTGCAGACGGCGAAAACCTTCTCGCCTGCGACGGCGTCCTGAGCCCTTACTTCACCCGAGCACGCAACTACCAACAGCGTAATGAACAACAGTCCTCGCATTCCATTCTCCTCTTTTCACGTTCGCCATTCAAAAGCTCAACACCTCGCGTTTAGTTTATCTCCGACTTTGAGATCCGATGTCGGGCGACCGTCGTCATGCGCCGTACACGCACGATCGTCCGTCTGCAGTGGTCAGCCGAACCTGCGTGCCCGACCGAACCGCAACAACGTCGGCGATCCGAGACGCTGGCATCAGGCTGAAAGCCGTCGAAAGCGCGTCGGCTTCGGTTGCGGTCGGAGCGATCACGCTGACCGTGCGGTACAGGGCGGGACTGCGTCCAGTCTTTGGGTCGAACAGATGATTGAACCGACCCGCCGTGTCGAAACGGAAACCCGCTCCGGCGGTGGTCGCAACCGCGCGATCGACAAGATCGATGGTTTCCGTGAGCGCGCCGGCCTCGTCCGGATCGGCTAGTCCGACGCGCCATGGTGTCCCATCCGGTCTAGCTGCGATCGCGCGTATCTCGCCCATATTGACGAGCGTCGTTGATAACCCCGATCCGCGTAAAATATCCACAACGCGGTCAGTGGCGTATCCTTGTGCGATGCCGTTCAAGGTGATCGCGGCGCCGGGCTTGAGGAGTGCCACGCGATCGTCACTAACCAGCAAGCCGCTATGGCCAACCTTCGCGAGCGTCTCAGCCAGCTTTTGCGCCGACGGGCCGGCGGGGTGCGGTTCGTCCGAAGAAAAGTGTTCGGCGTAAAGCTGCCAAAGCGGCTGGACCGTCGGATCGAACGCGCCGTCGGTCACACTCGCGAACCGCAACGCGGACTTCAACAGTGCGACCATCTCAGTGCTGGGAGAAACGAGGATGCCGGTGCGGTTGAGCTTTGAGATCGCTGAATCGGTCCGGTACAGGCTGAACTGTTGCTCAAGCCGCCGTACATCTAACACACATCTGTAAACCAGCCGTTGGGCCTCTTCGCGGTCCGAATGATGGATCTCGATCGACACCTGCGCCCCGAGCGCTGATCCGCGCCAGCGCACAGATTCGTCCGCCGCGGCCGCTCGGCCGCCGGTCAGAAATGTCGATCCGGCGGCGCTCGCGGCAATGACGATCATGCGCCGACGGGTGAGTTCTCGTTTGAGCATCGGCTGTTCCTCGTCAGTTGACCCGCACGTCCGGACGACCGTGCTGGCTCTGGTCGATCGGCACGTCGCTGCCGAGCACGTATGCACTTGGGATTTGCTCGAATGTCACCACCCGGCCGGCATTGTCGTTGGCAAACGCTTCGGCGGCCTCGCGATTTCCGAACGGCACCGCCTCGGCTGCTCCCATGCCGCCCTGTTTGCGGCTTTCGATCACGAAAAATGCCTTGCGCGCATCGACCCAGTTTGTTGGGCCCGGATTATCCCAGCTTGTCGCCCGCGCCATGTCCGAAACATAGATCGCCCGGATGTCGCGGGGCTGGTCGGGCATCAAGGTGAAGGCCACGGTGTCGCGGACCGACGAGAACCAGAATGGGTCGATCCGGCCGGCCGTAATAATCTGGCCTTTTGGTCCGGGATGTTCGAGCAGATTCATGCCGCAGAACACGCCCATGGCGTCGCTGTTGAGCGCCACCGGCGGCGGCACCACCGAATTGGCTGCATCCTGATTGCATCCCGCGAGAAAGATCGCGGCGAGAGCGGCGGCCAGGATTCGCAAGGTTCGCAAACTCATAATTCTCTCCGCGCAAAGAATGCGGTCGCGAGCCCGAGCGGCGCGGCTATCCAGACCACCAGACCCAGCAGCAGTGCGCCGATGCTCGTGCTCGCGGTCCCGGCCAGTCCGGCCATGCCGGAAAACTGGCTAACGTTGAACCCGGTCAGATTGGTCAGCCGATAAAGATCGGTCGGGTTGAGGAACAGCAGTGCCTCGAGCACCGGCGCCGAGACGATGCGCCCCTGATCGACCACCAGGATGCCGAGCAGCGCCATGTCGAACACCAGCACCATCAACAGCCAAACCCCCACGGAAATGCCCGCTGCGGTACCGCGATCGCGCACAAGGCTGCTGATCAGATATCCGATCGCAACAAACACCGCACCGAGCAGGATCGATGTTCCGAGCATCGAAGCGAAGGCGTACCAACTCGAGGCCAGCACTGAGGCGCCGGTGATGGCAAGTGCTGCGGCCGCCGCGCCATAGCCGATCACGGTGGCGAAGGCGAGGATCAACACATGTCCGCAGAATTTTCCAAGGATAACCTGATAGCGGCCGACGGGATAGCTGAGCAGCAGGATCATGGTGCCCCGCTCCATCTCGCCGACCACCGCGTCATGCGAGATTAAAAGGGCGATCAGCGGTAGCAGAAAGATGGTGAGGCTAGACAGGCTGACGACCACGACGTCAAGCGCGCCGGCGCCGACGTTGCCAGTCGGCGCGCTGCCGAGGAATGTCAAGGACAGCGACAGCGCGGCCAAGAGCAATGTAGTCGCCAGAACCCAGCGGTTGCGCAAGCCTTCCTTGATTTCCTTCGCCGCGATGATGACGATGTTTCTCATGCGGCATTCCCTCGCAGAAAATGGGCGTAGAGATCGTCGAGCGTCGGAGCCGCGATCTCGATATTGGTGACGCAGGGATCGCCGGCCGCGACGCGCAGCAACTCCATCTTGCTGACCTCATCGGGCACCAGCAGGATGCGGCCATGCGGAGTTGCGACACTCGTCCCGTTTATCCATCCCGGCGGGACGGTGGCCCCGGGCGCAATATCGAGCGAAACCCGGATTGGCAGTTGCGAGATCGAGCGCAGTTCCGCCAGCGTGCCCTGCGCGACCAGTAGCCCGCGGTTCATGATCAACACATGCTCGGCGCGATCCTCAAGTTCGGTGAGCGCGTGCGAGGAGATCAGGACGGTGGCGCCGTCGTCGCGCAATTCGCCAAGGATCTCGTAGAAGGTCTGACGCAGCGCCGGGTCTAGCCCCGTGGTCGGCTCGTCCAGTAGCAGGACGCGCGGCCGCCCCAGCAGCGCCTGGGCTAGGCCGAGGCGCTGGCGCATGCCCTTGGAATAAGTCCCGACCCTGCGATCGGCGGCATGCATCAGGCCGACGCGGTCGAGCAGCGGCCAGGCCGAAGCGGGCTCCATCTGCTTCAGCCGCGCGTAGAACGCCAGCGTTTCGCGCCCGGTCAAAGCGGCGTTGAACGCGACATTCTCCGGCAGATAGCCGAGCTGCCGGCGCGCCGAGAATTGGCCGGCCGCCGGATCCTCGTCAAGCACGCGGACCGCGCCGCGCTCGGCATGAATGAGGCCGAGCATCAGCTTGATCAGCGTGGTCTTGCCGGCGCCGTTGTGGCCGACCAACGCGTTCAGCCGTCCCGGACCGAGGTCGAACGAAACATTGCGCAGCGCCTTGACCGCGCCGTACCTCTTCTCCACGCCGTTGACGGCGACAGTGATGGTCATTGGAGCCTCCGACTGGTTGATGGCTTCGGCGGTGGCGCGATCAAAGGATGGGTGTCGACGACGCCGCCGGGATAAAGCGCGGGAAACTGCGCCTGCGCCCAGCGCAGCACCTGCACCGCGGGACTGTTGATCAGCACCTTCGCCGACGGCGCGGTCCACAGCACCCGGTCGACGAGATCGTTGGGGCGGTAGGCGGTGTCGGCGATGCCGTCGCCATTGAGATCGAACGCCGGATTGTCGCTCCAGTAGTTGCCGCGGCCTCCCTTAGACCAGTCGAGGTCGCGGGTGCCGACATACTTCACTTGGTTTCGGTTACCGACAAAAGCGTTGCCGGTGATCTCGTTACCCTCGGAGCCGGCAGTGAAATGAACCCCGATGCCGCAACGCTCGAACCAGTTGTTACGAAACTTGTTGTGGTTGGTGTTGTAGATGAAGACGCATTTCCCTGGTCCGCTGCGCAGGCCCGGTTCGGGTTTCGATTCCGGCAGCATGCCGCGTTCTTCGACCGGACCTTCGTCCTTCCTGCTTGCAATATTATCGAGCGAGCCACCGTTAACCCAATTGCCGTCGATCTCGGCGTAATTAGCGTAGTTGAACAGCAGTCCGTAGTCGCGGTCGCGGTCCGAGATGTTGTTGCGGATCATTAGCCGGTTCGAATACATGATAGCGTAGCCAACGTGATTGCCGATGGAAACGTTGCCGCTGACTTCGCTGTCGTTGGTGTACATGTAATGCACCGCGAACCGAACTTGGTCGAAGCGGTTGTTGATGAAGCGGTCCTTGCGGCTGGAAATCGTGAAGATGCCGTCGCGGCCGTAGCGGAACGTATTCTCGGCGATGGTGACATCGGGCGCATTCCAGACCGATACGCCGTTACCGCGTTCGTTGAGCCGTCTGTCCTGCATGCCCTCAATGATATTTCGCTGCACGCGTGACCCCGTCGCGCCATGGACGTAAACACCGTAAAGGTTGCCTTCGAAGCGGTTGTTTTCGACTAGGGCACGTTGCGCGGTCTTCGCGAGAAACACACCGGAATCCATCTTTTCCAGATCGTAGCCCGATCCCCGGATGGTTATGCCGCGAACCGTGACATCAGGCGATGTCACGGTGACGACGTTGCCGGCACCGCCGCCGTCGAGTACGGCGCCCGGCCGTCCGCTTAATACCACGCGCCGCTCGATCCTGATCGCACCCTTGTACTCACCCGCTGAGAGTTCGATGACGTCGCCGTCAAGGGCCCGGTCCAGCACAGCCTGCAACGGCTGCTCCGGAACGGCCCTCAGCGTCTCCGCAACCGCAAAGCCCGGGATTCCGACGGCGAAGATCGCCGCCGGAAGGATTCGTAAAAGGAAGAGCATGTGCCGATCCCGCCTCAAACCGACTTGGGTTCGACCATCATGCGGCCCTTCATCTCCATGTGCATGGCGTGGCAGAACCACGAACAATAGTACCAGAAGACGCCGGCCTTATCCGCCGTGAACGTCACCGAGGCCGTCGCCATGGGCGCTACTTCCATGTTGACCCCATAGTTCACGATGCAGAAACCGTGCGTCAGGTCTTCCACCGCGTCGATGTTGGTGACGTAGACGGTGACCTCATCGCCCTGCTTGATCTGGAACTGCTCGAGACCGAACGCCGGCGCGGTCGACGTCATGTAAACACGGACCTTGTTGCCGTCCCGGATCACCTTGGAGTCGGCCTCGAGATCGATTCCGTCGGTCTTGGCCTGCTTGACGGCATCGGCAAAGAACGGATCGGCACGATCCCAGATCGAAACCGGGTTGATCTTGGAGCGGTGAACGATGGTGGCGTCATGAGGTTCGGCAAAGCTCGGACCGTCATGGACCAGTTTCATCTTGTCGCCGGAGATATCGATCAGTTGGTCGTTCTCGGGCTTAAGCGGCCCGACATTGAGGAAGCGGTCCTTTGAGAACTTGTTGAGCGAGATCAGCCACTTTCCGTCGGCTTCCTTGGTCTGTCCCATCGAGGTATGGTTGTGGCCGGGCTGATAGTGCACATCGAGTTTCTGAAGGATCGGATCGACCTTCTCGCCCTTGAACGCGCGCCTGGCAAGATCGATGTTCCACTTGCAGACCTGACTGTCGAGAAAGAGCGTCGTGTAGGCGTTGCCTTTGCCGTCATAGGCCGTGTGCAAGGGTCCGAGGCCGAGTTCCGGCTCCGCGACCACGACGTCGCGCGGTTGGATCTTGTCGTCGAACAACTGGTCGAACAGCCGCACGTCCATCACCGTGACCGTGGGAGAGAGCTTGCCCGCCGCCACGATATGGATGCCATCCGGCGCGGTGTTCATGCCGTGCGGGCTGTTGGAAACTGGGACATAGCGGGTATAGGGCGAGCCCTTGCGACCATCGATGACAGGCACGCCGTTGATTTCCTTGAAGTCCCCCTTCTTCACCGCCTCTTCGATGCGCTTGATGTTGAAGATCGTGACCCAGTCCTGCTCCTTGGCGGTCATATCTGCGAGGGTGACGCCCTCTTCCGAATTGTAGCAGGTGGAGAAGGCGTACTTGCCCTGGTAGTCGGCATCGACGTTATCGAGATTGCCGCTGACGATCACCTGCCAGGCCACCTTCATGGTGTCGCCGTCAATCGCGCTGAAGATCGAGCGATACTGCTTTGGATCGTCGAGTATCTTGCCGTCGTTCGGCATCGGCACGCCATCCTCGCCGTTGGCGAACACATAGCCGGTACGGGGATATTTCTGCACGCGCAAGCCGTGCACCGTGTGCTGGTTCGGAAGCTGGATGATCTTGTCGCACTTCATTACGTCGAGACGCACCCGCGCGACGCGGGTGTTGGACTTATCATTCATGAAGGCATAGCGGCCATCATAGGTGCCGTCGGTGAAGGAGATGTGCGGGTGATGCAGGTCGCCATTCATGTAGGTGCCGCCGCGGGTCTTGAGGAACTCGCGGGTCTCGGGCAACAGCCCCTCGGTCAGTACTTTCAGACTTTCATTGGTCTGGCCCCAACCTGTGGCGCTGCAGCGATTAAACACTGGTACCCGCATTAACTCACGCATCGACGGCAAGCCAACGATACGCAATTCACCGGACTGGCCGCTCGAAAAAAAGGTATAGTATTCATCCAGCTCGCCAGGATGCACTTCGGCCTTCAGAACCGCGGGCCGCGCTGCGGGCGCCGCCTTCGCGGGTGTCGTCTTGGTCTGCGCGTCAGCAGCTGTGATTACGCCGTCGGTCTTGAGCGCAACGCCGCCGGCGAGGCCCACGCCCGCAGCTGCTGCAGTCGTTCCAAGCAATTTGCGTCGGCTCACGCCCTTTGCATTTTCATTTTCGCTCATAATAGTCTCCTAAGCTTCAGGTTGCGGGTGGTGTGATGGCAGCAGCAGGCTGCGAGCCGATGGGCTTGCCTCCGGCAGTGATGACGGTATTCGGACCCTTGCCGCCGCTGCGCATCGAGGGCGAAGAAAGAGCCTCGCGCTTCTCGCGCTTCAGCCGAACCTGGATCATGTGCGGGCAGCGATGGTCATCGAAATACAGTTCCTGACAGTGCATGCAGTAGATGCACTCGTTGACGTTGATGTGCCCGTCGGGATGAATCGCTTGCACTGGACATTCCTTGGCACAGCGCTGGCAAGGCGAGCCGCATTCCGGCCAGCGCCTGAGCCACTCGAACATCCGGATGCGGCCCGGAATCGCGAGTGCAGCACCGAGCGGACACATGTAGCGACAGAAGAAACGCTCGACGAACAGGCCGGCCGCGAGCAGCGTCAGCGCATAGAGGACAAACGGCCATTCGCGCGCAAATTTCAGGATGATGGAGGTCTTGAAGGGTTCGACCTCGGCGAGTTGCTCGGCGAACGCGGTCGAGTACAGTGACATGCCGAACAGGCCGAGAAAGATGATGTACTTGATCGGCCACAGCCGCTCGTGCAGACCCCAAGGCACGTTGAACTGGGGGACCTTAAGCGCTTGGGCGATGTTGTTGAGCAACTCCTGCAGGGCTCCAAAGGGGCATAACCAGCCGCAGAACGGCCCGCGTCCCCAGAACAACAGCCCAGCCGCGATCGATGCCCAAAGAATGAAGATCAGCGGGGCGGCGAGGAAATACTCCCAGCTGAAGCCGGTCAGCAACGAGTTGACGAAGGTCAGGACGTTGACGACCGAGAGTTGAGCGTTCGCATACCACCCCAGCCAGACCAGGATGAAGAGTAGGAACCCCCGGCGGACCCAGACGTATATCGCCGGGCGACGGACCAGGAAGTTCTGAAAAAAGAAAATCAGCGTAAGCGCGCCCAACGCGACGACGGTCATTCCGATCTTGACGACGTCGCCGCGCCAGATGCGCATCCAAAGCGGCTCTTCGTCGGTCGGGGGCGGTGGCGTACCGGCTTCACGCCTCTCAGCAGTCGAGGGCGCCGACTTGGCGGGCGGTGTCGCTGCGGTGGCGGGGGGCTGAAGCGGCGCTTCGCGTTTGAGGTAGATTTCCGGAAGCGTGTAGCCGAGATCGAAGGTAACTAGAGCCTTGTCCCGCGCGCCGGTGACGCGCTGCACCAGGAGCTGCAGCACCCATGGTTCGGTCGGATCGAGCGCGAGTTCGGGCGGCACCGTAAACAGCGCGGTTTCCGGGAAGTCGGGCGCGCCTTCGGCAACAAGATTGCCCAAGCGCGTGTGATCGCGGTCGCGGAAGCGGACGCTGTTAGTCTCCTGGATCAGTTCGACGCGATCGAAAATCCCTCCTCGGACGTAGGCGGCTCCCTTGAACGAATAGCGGCCGGATCCGGCGACGACGAGCGCGTGTTGTCCGGGTTTCAACCGGCCGACCAAACGATTGTAACCGTCGTCTCCGAGCAGACTGCGGCCGATCGTCGGCACTGCGACATCAGCCACATAGAGATCAATGAAGGTTTCGTCCGGATCACCTTCTTCCGGACGCGCCGCCGCGGCGGCGTTGCCGTTTTTCTCGAAAGCCTTGTTCACGTCCGCGACCGAAAGAAGCAGCCTCTTGACGGATCCGTCGCCGACGAGGCTCTGCCAATCTCGAATTTCGCTTTTTGCTGAATCGATCGTCCTCGAAATTCGTGGCACCGTGCTGGCCGCTGGATTGGCTTGGGCGCCCAGACGGCCGCTCCTGATCAGCTTGGTGGCGGACCGAACGATGCTGTCGCCGATCACCAGAACGGTGACAGTCGCGCCGCTGATGATATCGACCTGCGGGGCAGGCGCGGCACCTCGCGCCACGCTTCCCAAGTCGGCGCCAATCAACTTGTTGACGGCCTCCAGAATGCGCTTTTCGGGAATGCCCACCAGCACGATGGGTTCCTTGTGCTCGACCAGCTTGAGGCCCGTCAGGATTCCCTTGGGATCTATTCCGACGAGGGTATGTATCGGCTTACCGGAATAGCCGACCGCATTGGCGAAATCGGAGTTGAGATAAACGAAGCCCAGCGGCTTATCGCTTTGATAGACCGGCGCGATTGGCGGATCGCCTTGGACAGGACCGAAACGGTCGGCGCTAGGAAAGAGATCCGACGGCGCAGCTTTTGACAAATGAGTCGCGAGGTTGTCGGCCGCGAACGCGGTGCCCGATGCTAACGCTGCGAACACCATCACAGCGGCGGCAGCGAACACGGTTAAACAAGCTTTCGGATTCACGCAAAATCTTTCGAGCATAGAACGCACACAGACGTAGTTTTGCGTGTTCGACGCGCCGGCGCGTTCTGGGAACGGCCTGTCGTTGCGGACGGCCTGGAGGGGCCTGCGAGTATTTCCATCATTAAGGTGCGCTTCCGCTCATGGAGACCACCCGCAACCTATCAACAAAGAAAGCGGTTCGATTTGCGCTGGCGCAAACTCGGCGACCCACGGTTCCGGCTAAAGAGAGGAACAAATCATCGATTTGCAGTTGCGACTCTCAACAAGCGTCCGCATTGCAATCTACTGCGATGATCGGAACTCACGGGATCAAGTAAATAAAATGGCCGATTCCGATCCGCCAATATCCCGGCGAGAACTTGCCAGCATCGAGCTATTTCGAGGAGTTTCGGCGGCGGCTCTTGATGAGGCACGCAAATCGGCTCGGCGCCTCATTTTTGCAAAAGATGCCAGGATATTCGATCAGGGTGATACGCGGGTTCGGGCGCACGCGCTCCTGCAAGGAACCGTGCGCATCTCACAATCGGGTAGCGATGGCGCGCAAATAGTCATCAGATTCATTGGGTCCGGCGAAGTATTCGGAGTTGCGGCTGCCTTTACTGACCATCGATATCCCGCGGATGCCGATGCAATGGCGCCGTCCGTCGCGGTAAGCTGGAGTGAGGCAGATCTGATCAGGTTGATACATCGCCACCCTCAGGTTGCGCTGAATGCTCTTAGAATCATGGGGAGACGTCTTGCTGAGCTGCAAAATCGCCTCCGGGAGGTCTCCACGCAATCCGTCGAACGGCGTGTAGCTCACACGATACTTCGCCTGGTTCGGCAATTCGGCAGAGAGGGGTCGCTCGGAACGACCATAGGCCTTTCCCTGCGGCGCAAGGATATTGCTGACATCGCTGGGACCACGCTCTATTCCGTGAGTCGTGCTCTTACGGATTGGGAAAAGCGTGGGTTGCTATTCACGCGCGATCAGACGCTGACCGTGACCAAGCTCAAGGAGCTTCGCGCGATCGCAGAAGTGATCGTCAACTAACAGCTTGGCCGAGACTAGAAAAAGATCGCAGTTCGGTTGCGGACTGCCCAACGCAACCAAAGGGCAGGTCACACATTGGTTGCAGGAACGCTCGCCTATCGCTCGATGCGGCGGCGGAAGCCGCCCTTGAGCCAAGTCAAACCCACTTCCGATTAAATATGCTTAATCTACCGTAAAATCACGTTGTGCCGGATCGAAACAGGCGGGGAAGCATGCTGCTGTCACGAACCTTGCTGTTGAAAGGAGAGCCCGCAGGAAATCTGCAGTCGCTCGACGAGCTATTTGCGCTTGCGAATGCAATGGAACAGGAAGCCGCCAGCAAGTACGACGATCTTGCGGCAGACATGCAACATCAGAATAAGCCGGATCTCGCCGCCGTCTTCGCGCAACTTGCCGCAGCTGAGCTCGAACATGTCGACAGTGTGGCGCGCTGGTCGCAATCCCGTCTCGGCAGAGCGCCCGATCCCGCGCTCGTGCGCTGGGAGGCGCCCGAAACGTTCGATCGCGAGACAGCCGCGGAAATTATGACCTCCAGACTGATGACACCCTACCGCGCGCTGTCCATGGCGGTGCGCAATGAGGAGCGCGCTTTCGCGTTCTGGTCATACATCGCTGGATTTGCGGAAGATTCCGAGATCAAACAGACCGCAGAAGCCATGGCGCGGGAGGAATTGGGCCATGTCGCCATATTGCGAAAGGAGCGGCGGCGCGCATATCATAGCGAGCACGAAAAGATGCGCGCAGTGGAGCAGGACAATGTCGCCCAAGTCGATGCGGCGGCGCTGGAACGTCGTCTAGCAGGAGAGCTCGCCGATCTGGAGCGTCGCGTCGAAGGCGAAGCGATCAATCGGGCGCGCGAGCTTCTTCAGGAAACGACGCGCATGTCGGCTCAAGCGGCCGGGATCGGCCGATTTCCCGCGAACCTTGAGCAATGCGACGCGCAAATTATCGCCGAGGCGCTGGCTGATGCCTACCTCGAGGGCGCCGAGAGTTCCGGCGATCCCGATCGTCTTGAAGCCATGCAGGCGCTCGCAGAGTGCGCGATCGCTCGCCTCGCCTGGCTGCGGGCATTGACGTAAGCAAATTCTGGTTCACGACATCGGCAGTTGTGGGCGAGGGGTGCCCGGGCCGGTCGAAGCAACCATGCCACTTGGTTCATACGAAGTTCAATTCCGGAAGTCGAGTTCAGCCCTCGCGTCGGCCGTCATCAGCGCAGGCGTCCATGGTGGGTCGAACGTCATCGTGACGTCGACCGATTTGACGCCTGGGACCCGAAGGGCGCTGTTGGACACACCTTCCTTGAGAAACCCGGTGGCGGGGCAACCGGGTGTCGTTGCCGTCATGACTATCCACGCCGCTCCATCCTCGACCAAAATGCCGTACACGAATCCGAGATCAACGATGTTGAGACCTAGCTCCGGATCGATGACGACGCGCAGCGCGTCCCTGACCTGGGCGGCCAGCGTGGATCCGATGATCGTCATCCCGCAATCCTTACGGTCAGCTCGTACGCGGTACCGTCAGGCGTGAAACCACCCCGCCATGAATGCCCGCGTTTCTCAAGTTCGGGAAATAGAAAGACCGGCTCGCGGCGCAGCTGTGCCGACATGATCTGGCCGGGACTTAGCGTTTCGACCGCCGCCAGGATTCGCACCATAGGTTCCGGCGGATCGAGATCGCGATTGTCGAGACGCACGATGGGATCGGGCCACTCGTCCACGGAAGGCGCCGACTGCGCCCGCGCCGGCGCGCCTATGGGACGGAACAGAACTTCCCACTCCCCGTCCTGGAGTTCGGTTTCCTCATGCACAAAGCCCTTATCTGCCATGACGCCGAACAACGGGATCGGCTTGAAGGTTGCGAAAAGTCGCAGACCCTGACCGGGTTGAAGTGAGGCGAGGGCCGCCATAATGGTCGAGAACGGCTCGCCGCCAGCGCGGAGGATCGGCCGGACATCCACGTCGATGAATTCTTTCATGTCTTGCTCCTTGCGGTTAGTTACGGGAAAACACTAGCCGCGGGGCAATTGCGCCCGCTGGCAGACGCAGCGCGCCGGCGACATCGAGGAGACGTCTGGCCCTTGCGAACTCACGGACGATGCCGGCGGTCGCGATCGTCATGGCCAGCGCGGCAGTGCGGAAAGCAAGCGTCGCATCGACGAGCAACATGGCGGTCGCGGCCCAGACAGCCAGGAAGTATACGAAGAACCATTTCGAGGCCCGTCGTTCGACGACGAGATCCTGAACGCGCGGTGTCGCCGTTCGTCCCATCACTGGCCCGTAGACCTCAAGCCAAGTGAGGAAAGCGACGATCTTGTAGAGTTTTGCGAGGATCAGTCCCGACAGCCAACCGAAGGCGACCAGGAAGGCGAACGCTCCGATGTGTCGAACGAACGAACCCGTGGCAGCCAGCAGCCCGCCGAGCAGAACGACCGCAGCCAAACTGACCAGAGATAAGGCCGTCATGCGGATATTCAGTTCAAGGGCGCGACGCTTGCGTCCGCGGAACAACGCGATCACGTCGCGCCCATAGAGGCCGAGGGTCATCAATCCTGCAATCGCGGCAAGGACAAGTACAGCGTCGATGCCGTCTTCTGCGACGACCGCGAAAACACCTCCCGCGATCGCGATGGCCATGGTTCCCGCACCCGTTAAGAGCGTCGCACGTATCTTCCTTGCATCGGCGTCCGGAGCCAGCATGAACATCGCCAGCAGCCGGTAGCTCACACCCATTGCGGTGAGCGTCAGCCATCCTCCCAGACCCGCGATCGCGTGAATCGAGACGCCTGACGCCAACGCATCCGTGGCGAGCGGCTCGGCGATGCGCCCCGAACGGGCGAGTGCGAATACGGTGCCGATCGCCGCCGTCGCGCAGATGCAGGCAACACCCACTGCGACGAACCGTGCGGGAGCCGGAAGCGGCCGGGCCCGCCAGAGTGTCAGGCCGAGATTGATTGAAACCGCGGCGAACCCTGCGACAAGCATAATGGCCCCAACTGGAAGCAGGGAGATCGACCAAGGGATGCGACCGCCCAACGCCAGAAATCCCGCCAGCAGCGCCATCAACCCTGCGTTCAAAAGCAGTAACGCCGGTAGCGTCCATCTTTCAGAGAAGAGCGGTTTGGCGACGAGCACCGGCACGAACTGGAACAGGGCGCCGCACAGTGCCATACTTAACCAGCCGATGCAGACTACGTGTACCAGCACGAGCGTGTCGGGAGACGCGACGTCGGCGCTCGGCGCACCGAATCCGATAACCATCAGCACTTCGGCGGCCAGCAACCACGTGATCGCAACCGCGAAGTAGGTGATGGTCCACCTGGAAAGATTATTACCCATTATCGCCATTCCTCGCGCCGCGCGCGGCGTACGTAGGAGGCGCCCCGCAGGGCGAACGCGGTCGGCAGGGAAAGATCGCCGGCGGACACCGGCAGCCAGACGAGTGCGGTCGCGCCCGCATAGATCGCGCCGAAAAAGTAGAAGAGCCTGAATCCGCGAGAGAAGATCGCGAGCCCGGATAGGCCTTCCGTTTGTGCATTATCGCCACGACGTATCCTCGTTGTTGTCCGTACGATAGTCGTCGTGGCCGTTGGTTCTTTGTCGCGGCACAAATCCCGCGTGGGCCTATCGGTTGCTCCGCGAGCAAGGATTGCCAGCATGCCATCGGCCAGACAGCAGCAGCGGAACCGGAGACGAGATATGCGGACATTCGAACGACTTCGTGCACGACGTGGCGGAAAAAGACGGTGGGTGAAACTGCCACCGCCCCCACATCATTAGAGCCGATACTTGTATGGTCGCCCTTGGACGTGTGGCTGCTGTTCTTGCTGCTCCGCCGAGCCCGAAGCAGACTGACACTCCCTCTAGCGCCGCCTAAGCGAGCCGACCGATCCGCGCCGACTCTTTGCCTACCGTCTCGTTGACCGCCGGTCGCGACAATCCGGCAGCGCCGGCCGGGAAGGGGAGCGCCACTCCCGCGGTGCCACCGCGGTCGCATCATCAACCTACCCCGTCAGTATCCCCCGTCCCGGGTTCCGGTTTGCGCCAGCTCAAGGTTTCAGGCGAATGCGCGGATATTTGTTTTCCCGACGAAAAGTTGCCGTTTACGTGCACAGGATTTAATGTCCGCCACCGAAAGAGAGAATGACGATGGCCTCTGTCGACCGCTCGCTGGTCGCCGCTCTTCCGATGTTCGCCGGCCTGACGCCCGTCGAGCAGGAGGAACTGCTGAGGGAAGCTCGCTCGGTGCGATATCCGAAGGATACCGCGGTGTTCGATCAGGGCGCCGACGCCGACCGGTTCTTCGTTCTGCTGCACGGCCATCTGCGGGTCGAGAAGACGTCGCCTCAAGGACAGCAAACCGTCGTCCGGTACGTGTCGGCCGGGGAATTGTTCGGCGTCGCGCAGGCGATGAACCTCAAGCATTACCCGGCGACCGCGGTCGCTGCGGTCGACAGCATTGCCCTCGTCTGGCCATCGTCCTCTTGGTCTCGTCTTCTCGCCCGATTTCCGAGCCTAGCCAGCAGCGCGCTGCAAATCGTGGGCAGCCGGTTGCAGGACACACAGGCCAGGATCATGGAGATCTCGAACGAGCAAGTTGAGCAGCGCGTCGCGCACGTGCTTCTGCGACTGGCGAAGCAGGCCGGCAAGAAGGTCGGCGAGGGCATTGAGATTGACTTTCCGATCAGCCGCCAGGATATAGCCGAGATGACCGGTACGACCCTGCATACGGTCAGCCGCATCCTCAGTTCCTGGGAGCAGCGCGGTTTGGTCGAAGGGGGACGTCAGCGGATCGTGCTGCGCGATCCCAATGCGCTCTTCGGCCTGACCGAAGGACACGAAGCCCCGTCCGCCAAACCGGGTCCGAGATAGCGCTACGCCGCCTCAAGCAAATCTGACTTGTGCTACCGTGACGATTGTCTCGGCATTTGCCATTGCCAAACAGTTCATCGAGATGCTCTCGGCGATTGTACGACGAGCACGAACCACGATTCAGGCTTCGTATTTTGCTCGATTGAGTATTTCGGAGAAGAAGATGGTCGGCATCAGGCCATGTCGGTCGGCGTGCTAGAACCAGATCAGGAATGCCTTAAGCCGCTGCATTGGAGCTTCTCACTTCTTCCAGCCATCCAGTCTTGATATTGGAGAATTTCCTTCCTAGGCGTTGGAAAGGCCCGCGCAAACCGTGTCAATGTTGAATGACTAGGGATGACCGCATCACGGCCTGCCTGATACGATAGGACTCATCGAATTCAACTCGTCTTATCAACGCCGGTTCGGAGCATAACAAGAATTTGCTTTGCGATGGATGCCGGCGTATCGCGATCCTTTTTGTACCAGAACAACGACCATGAAAGGGCCCCGATCAAAGTGAGACGCAGATAGCGCTTGTCGACCTTGGGTCGCAACGGAAGGTCGTCGATCAAGTCCGCGAAAATCTTTTCGTATTCATCGCGCAGGGAAATGACCCTTGCCTTGATGCTTTCCGGATAATGCCAGGGAGGCATCACGAACAAGACCTGGTTCGCGCGCCGCCAATCGAGCAAGCCTGTGACATGCGCAACGCATGCTGTTTCCATCCGCTGCCAAGGATCGGTCTTGATTGCGATTGCATCAGTGACCCGGTTGAGCAGTTCGACGCCGCCTTTCTCCCAAACGGCCCAAAGCAACTCCTCCTTGGAGTCAAAGTGATAGTACATTGACGCAGGCTGCATCTCGGCGGCCGCGGCGATGTCCCGCATCGATGCGCCGTCGAAGCCCTGCTTGTTAAAAATGGCTTCCGCGACAGAAATAATTCGCTCCCGCGCCTGCTCACCCTTTGTCAGCTTTTGTTTCTCACCCGGCATCTTGTTGTCCGATTTGGCTTTTTTGGCCTTGGCCACTGTCGTCAATGCCATTGATGGCTTTCTTTCCGTCGCGCTTGATTTTCTAACGATCGTTCGATAATAATAATTCTAACGACTGTTCGATAATAACACTTAACTCCAGATGAGGAAGCCATGGCCGTCCCCGCACGTCTAGATAAATTCGTCAAAACCGAAAAGCAGCGGCACTTTCCAAAAGATTTCATGACGGGGTGGGAAGACTACGAGACCTGGGCGGAAGCCACGGTTGGTCAATCCGGTCCCGCCCAGCGCACCTTCGTCATCACCGAAGAAGATATCCTCGACTACAACAAGGCGTGCGGCGAAATCGATCCGCTGATGGTCGATCCAGATTATGCACGCAAGAACTCGCCGACCGGCGAACTGTTGCAGCATCCGATCTTCGTCACCACGATTGCCTTTTACAGCCTCGGCGAGAAGGGCATCGGCACATGGATCCGCACGCCGGGCGCGCGCAATCCTCAGCAGCGCATCGAAATTGTCGAGCCGTTCAAGTACGGCGAAGTCGTCACGACGACGGTCACCACCTCCGAGAAATTCGTTCAGCGGGGCAAGCCCTATCTGCAGATGCTTCTCGACTTCCATAACGAGAAGGGGGTCCTGAAGGCGCGCTGGTGGTGCTCGCTGATCCTTCCTGAAACGCAGGCGGATGTCGCCCGCTTCGCAAACGCCTGATCGAGGAGTCCATCAAATGTCTGTTCCGACTTTCAGCAAGATTGAGACCGGTTACGCTTTCCCGAGTGTCGCTCAGTCTTACGTTCAATCCGCGATCGATCACTATGCGCTTGCGTCGCTGGATATGAATCCGGTCCATACCAACGAGGAATGGGCGGCGCGTGCCCAGGTATTCGGGATGCCGGTCACCGTGGGGCACGGCATGATGACTATGTCCACCCTGGCTTCGGTGGTGACGAGGGCCTGGGGTGTCATCGGAAAGAGTGGTGGCTCTATTCGCTATGTCGACTCCAAGTTCACCAAGCCGGTGAAGGTCGGTGAGACCATCACTGCGACCGCGAAAGTGAAGCAGAAGCATTTTCACGGACCCGGCAAGAACTGGGTGCAAGTCGTGGTTGAAGGCAAGGATTCCACCGGTGATCTGATTGGCTTTGCCGAGGTCGGTTACAACCTTCCTGACTGACAAGAAGAGGGGCCGGAAACTTCCGGCCCCGACCTGCGACGTGCTGTTTCATTGACTCGAATAATCAAACGTACGATTCGTTTGAAAAATAAACGAGCGCCAAGGGAGAGCGCCATGCCGAGCCGTATTGGAGATGCGTTGCATTGGTTTGCGACGTATACGCCAGAGAAGATCGCCATCATATCTAATTTGGGATCGCAAACATACGAACAGTTGTGGTCGCGTGTGCGCCGCCTGGCGAACTCTCTTGCAAAGACCGGAATCAAGCCGGGCGATCGCGTTGCGTTGTTGATGCAAAACAGCAGTCGCTATCTTGAGCTTTATCAGGCGGCGGCTTTGATGGGCGTTGCTGTTGTGCCGCTCAACTTTCGCTTCGTTGCGAGCGAGATTGAATATGTCGTCAACCACTCCGGCGCGAGCGCGCTGGTATACGATGCGCCTTTTGCTGAAACGGTCGATTCGCTGCGGGACAGACTACTGTCGATCGGTGAGCGTTATATCGTCTCTGACGGTCCAGGCGGCGACGGGACGTATTCATATGAAGCGCTGGTAGAAGCGGGTGCTGAGGTTGTGCCTGAAGTTCCGGCAGACCTCGAAGCCTGCTACTTCCAGGGCTACACGTCCGGGACGACCGGGTTTCCCAAGGGATGTGTGAACCCGCATCGGGCATTTGCCGATTGTTTGCGGCGCATGGCGACGATTTACGGCATCACTGCAAATGACCGCGAGTTTATTGCTGCGCCTCTTTTCCACGAGGCGCCGGCGCTGTTTTCCCTGCTTCAACTGTTTTGCGGCGGGACGGTCATCGTCACCAGCGACACAACGCCGGCGAATGTGTTCGGGATGATCGATCGCCACAAGGCAACGTGGACATTCATGGTTCCGACCATGTGGGCCGCGATGATGACGAGCGAGGAGCTCAATGCTTTCGATCTCGGGTCGCTGCGTATCGTGATCAGCGGCGGATCGCCGCTATTGACGCATGTCAAGGAGGCTCTTCTCAAGCGATTCCCTCGCGCAGGTCTCAACGAGTTTTATGGCGGTACGGAAGTCGGCCTGGTCACAAATCTTGGCCCGCAAGACCAGAGCCGCAAGGTGAGATCCGTCGGGCGTCCTGTCATCGGCATGTTTGTCGAACTGCGAGACGAGAACGGGAAGAACGTTCCGCAGGGCGAAGTCGGCGAGATTCATATCGGCGGCGCCACGCTGATCCGGGAATACTTCAACAATCCAGAGGCGACCGCGAGCGCCCGCAACGGCAGCTTCTTCACACTGGGTGACATGGGGCGGTTCGACGAGGAGGGGTACCTCTACATCGTCGACCGCAAGAAGGACATGATCATCAGCGGCGGCGAAAACATCTTTCCGAATGACATTGAAGATGTCCTGCACACGCATCGTGCGGTGAACATGGTCGCTGTTGTCGGCGCGCCGGACCCCAAATGGGGAGAGATCGTCGTCGCAGCCGTTGTGCTGAAGCAGGGACACTCTGCGACGGAGGCGGAACTCATCGCGCACTGCAAGATGGCTCTGTCGAACTTCAAGGTGCCCAAGAAGATCGACTTCCGAGATCAGCTCCCGATGTCTTCCTTTGGAAAGATACTGAGGCGCGATGTGCGCCAGCCTTACTGGGAGAAGCAGGAAGTCCAGGTCTGACGTCAAGGTCGGACCGAAACGATTGCTGGCTAAAAGCCGGGGTCGTGCAGGAAACAACGAGAAAACTGAAAAATAGAAATACGAGAGAGGAAAAGTCATATGAGGCCCGCTCACTATCTTCGAACCCCCTTATTTGTGCTTGCTGCGGCCGCAATCGCGGCCATCGCCCAACCTGCCGCCGCGCAGCAGCCTTACAAGATTGGCGCAATGCTCGATGTAACCGGCGGCGCATCCTTCCTGGGCAAGCCCGAGCACAATGCCGTTATCCTTGCAGTTGAAGAGGCCAATCAGGCTGGCGGGATTCGCGGCAACAAGATCGAGCTGGTCTTTGAAGACACCAAGAGCACCGAAACCGATACGGTGCTTGCCGCGCGCAAGCTGATCAATCAGGCCAAAGTCCTGGCGATCGTCGGGCCAAGCCGGACGGGCGGCGCAATGGCTGCCATTCCGATTGTGACCGAGGCCGAAGTTGCGCTGCTGTGCCCGGTGTCCGGCGTGAGTGTGGTTGAGCCGGTCGCCGAGCGCAAATGGGTATTCCGCCCCGGACAGGGCGGCGATCTGTCTGTGGCCAAGGTGCTGGACTACGCTCGCCGAGCTGGATGGAAGAAGCTGGGCATTCTCTATTCCGCCGACGCTTATGGTGAGGACGGACGTAACAATATGCGCAAGCTTGCGGCAGGCGCTGGCGTGTCCCTCGATCGAGAGGAATCGTTCCCGGCCAACTCAACGGACTTGAAGCCGCAACTCGCCAAGTTGAAATCGGCCGGTGTCGATGCCATTTTCATGCACGGCCTCGGTGCGCCGTCAGCCATCGTGTACAAGAATGCTCGTGAGCTTGAACTGGCGACGCCAATCATCTCCGGGCATGGTCAGGCAAATAGCGCATTCCGGAATGCGGTGGGCGACGCTGTGATCGGGCAGCCGATCGTGGGAGCGCCCGTTCTTGTGTGGGGTGAGTTGCCGAATTCTCATCCCCAGAAGAAGGTTTCGGAATCGTTCGTCACCAAGTACCAGGCAAAGTTCGGAATTGCCCCGGATATGTTCGCGGGCGTCGCCTATGACTCAGCCAACATGGTTCTGCAGGCGATCCGAGAGACCAATGGCGAGCGTGCTCAGATTCGAGATTGGCTTGAAAACAAGATCAAGAACTATGTCGGCGTGACCGGCGTCTTTAACTTCAGCGCCCAGGATCACGCGGGGTTAAAGAGCGATGCTCTCGTGATGATGATCGCTGACAAGGACGGCTGGCGTCTCGCCGATTACGAGAAGTAAGTTATCATGGATTGGGGCGCGATTCCGCAGTTCCTCGCCGGGGGGCTTGCCATTGGTGCGGTTTATGGACTGATTGGCGTCGGATTCAGCCTGATCTACAGCACGAGCAAGGTCATCAATTTTGCGCAGGGCGAGTTCGTCGTTTACGGCGGACTCGCGACTGTGTCGCTGACCTTGTTTGATATTCCTGCGTCCATTGCCCTGCCGCTGTCGCTTGCCGCCAGCATAGTCATGGGAGGAGCCTTACAGGGGCTGCTTTCGACCGCACGAAAAGGCAGCAACGAACTGACCTACATCATGACCACGATCGGTGTTGCTATCGCTCTGCAGGGTCTTGCCCATCAGATATGGGGTACGGATTACAAGACATACGCGTTGTATCCGCAGGGTGCGATCAAGGTGCTTGGCGCCAGCGTCAACTATGCCACGATAACCATCCTGGTGATGACCGCCGTGGTGTGCCTGTCGTTGTGGGTCTTCCTGTTTCGCACCATGATTGGCAAGGCGATGCGCGCCTGCGCCAATGACAGCCGCGCAGCTCGGACTGTCGGCATCCGTCCGCGACGGATGGTTCTGTTTGCGTATGTGGCAAGCGCGGCTATTGGTGGCCTCGCCGGAATGCTGATCACACCCTCGCAGATGATGTCGTATGATAACGGTGTCATTCTCGCGATCAAGGGCTTTACGGCGGCAATCGTCGGCGGACTGGCCAATCCGTTCGGCGCCGTGATTGGCGGGCTTGTACTGGGCTTGCTGGAAGGACTTGGCGTCGGGCTGATCTCCTCGGATCTGCAGAATGCGTACGCGTTCTTCACGCTCTTGTTGATCCTTCTGATCCGGCCTCAAGGTCTGTTCGGTCGCGCTGAGCCGGGATCTGCCCGATGATCGCGCAGCCTTCTCCGATAAACGCGTGGATGAAGCAGGGGCCCATGCTAGGCATCCTTGCTTCATTCGCTATTGTCCCACTCGTTTCGCAGGATTCTTATGTCCTCGGAGTATGGACGTTTCTGCTTCTCAACATCCTTGTCGTTGTCGGGCTTGATCTTCTGCTTGGCTATGCGGGGCAGCTTTCGCTAGGTCATGGCATCTTTGTCGCGATTGGCGCCTACGCCTCCGGCCTTCTGACCACAAAAGCGGGTTTTTCCGGTTGGGCCGCGATGCCCGTCGGCATGCTTGCCGCAGCGTTGCTTGCTGCTGTCGTCGCAGTGCCTACGCTTCGCCTGCGCGGTTACTATCTGGCGATGGCCACGCTCGGTTTCCCGGTGATGTTCGACGCGGCAATCCGCGTCACATCGCAGTGGAGTGGCGGTTCCTCCGGTATCATCTCTATTCCGAGGCTCAAGATCGGCGGTTACATCCTGCGCGATCCCTTGGTGTATTATTATCTGGTGCTTGGCGTTGTTGCTGTGGTTCTTTTGCTTGTGTGGAATCTGGCCAATTCCCGCCTGGGGTTAAAGCTGCGAGCGATCCACGCGGACGAGACAGCGGCTTCGGCACGCGGCATCAACGTGACCTCGCTCAAGGTTATGGTGTTCGTCGCAAGCGCGACGATCGCAGCGCTGAGCGGAAGCCTCTATGTTCATAATGTGCAGTTCGTTGCGCCCGATACGTTCGGTCTCAACTATTCTTTGACACTGGTCATTATGCTTGTTGTGGGCGGAATGGGTCGCGTATGGGGCGGCATTCTCGGCGTCGTTCTGTTGGGCTGGATGCCGGAGTTATTGCGCGAAGCTGCAACCTGGCAGCCGGTGATCTTCGGATCTATCCTTGCCATCATTATGCTGTTTGCGCCCAGCGGCCTTGCCGGGTTCGTTCGCAGACGTTCGTTCTTCTCTCCAATTGAGGGCGTGCCTGCCGCGCCGCAACTTTTTTCTGGTGAGGAGCGGGTTCTCGCCGTCAAGAATGTTGAAAAGACCTTTGGTGGTGTGCAGGCGGTCAAGGGGCTAAGCTTTGACGTCCGCGCGGGAGAGATCAAGTCAATCATTGGACCCAATGGGGCAGGGAAATCCACCGCACTCGCGCTGATCTCGGGTGCGATCGCCGCAGACAGCGGCGCGATCAAACTCGGCGGACATTCTGTTGAGGACGTGCCGGCCTATCATCGTGCTCGCCGCGGACTGAGCCGCACGTTCCAGCACGCCCGCCTGATCCCGACGCTGACAGTTTATGAAAACATGGTGATAGGTGCTTCGGTGCTCGGCAGTCACAGTGAGATTGAAGCGAGCGAAATCTTGCGTCAGCTCAATCTTGTGCGTGTGGCCAACGCCCTCCCGGGAGAGACAAACCAGTATGAACGCAGGCTGATCGAAATCGGTATAGCGCTGGCGGCCAACCCTCGGCTTCTGCTGCTGGATGAACCCGGTGCAGGGCTATCGTCCGCGGAGATCGAACAATTGGCCGCGTTGCTGCGAGAGCAAAAGCAGAGAGGCTGCGCCATCGTTTTGGTCGATCATATTATGAGCTTGGTCATTCCGCTCTCCGACAGCATTTTGGTGCTAAACAGTGGCATCCCGATTGTCGATGGAACGCCGGAGACGGTGATCGCTGATCCCCAGGTCCGGCGCGCTTACCTCGGCGAAAGGAGCGATGTCCATGCTTGACGTGCAGGGACTTCAGGTCCGCTACGGGGCAATCGTCGCAGTGGATCATCTCGACCTTCACGTCGATGCGGGTGAGATCGTTGTTCTAATTGGCGCAAACGGGGCCGGTAAGTCCAGTGCGGTCAATGCCATCACCGGACTTGTTCAGCAGGCGAGGGGCGAAATCAGTTTTGCCGGGAAAAATGTCTCCCGGCTGGACGCCGCAGAGCGGGTTCGGCGTGGTCTCGCGTTGGTAATTGAGGGGCGCGGCATATTCTCCGAAATGACCGTTCGCGAGAACATCGAACTCGGTGCTTTTGCTAAGCCAGAGCTGCGCGGCTCGTCTTTGCAGTCTGCTATTGATGACGTGGTCGCGATGTTTCCGCGACTTGGTGACCGATTTAATCAAGTCGCCGGAACCCTGAGCGGCGGCGAACAGCAGATGCTGGCGATCGGGCGCGCGTTGATGAGTTCGCCGCGCCTGCTTGTTCTGGATGAACCATCGCTTGGCCTAGCGCCACGCATCGTCGACGAGATCGCAGAACGTTTGGTTCAGCTAACGCGGGAATCCGGCGTAACTGTACTTATTGCTGAGCAAAATTCTGCGCTCGGATTGAATATCTCTGACCGGGCTTACGTATTGCAGCGCGGTCGCGTCGTACTTCACGGGTCGGCAGCTGAGTTGCGATACAAGACCGATCTAATGCGAGTATACCTAGAAGGATGACGCTCGCGGGCTTTCATCTGCGTAGGTTGTTAAATGGCGAGCATGGCACGGACGCCGAGCTAGATTAAAATTTGGTGCGTGCGACATTGCCGGCTGTAGCGGCTCGGGCAGTATATGCCCATAATGGTGCCGCGGACCGAAATGCTGAGTTCGAATCCTCTCGTCTCAGGGTCGACAAGAAGCATATCCTTGAAGGTGCTCTGGATGAGCCGTGTGCATCGGTTTGCTGGATATGGCATCTCGCGCGCGCACCTTATGAAGGTTGCCAACCAACTCACATGCGCGGGCTTTCTCAAGGCGCCCCGCGGCCGCGTCGGTAAAGCGCCCGACAAGCCAGGCGACGTCGTTCGCGCGACTTCGCCTTGGTTGATTGCTTTACTCCAGAGAACAATTGCCTGATTACGCCGCGCTGCCGGCTCAAGGGTGCACTCAACGCTCTCAGCATTCGTCGGGACGCTCGACTACACGCTGGCGGATTTAATCCCGAAGGACTTTGGGATCAAACCAGCGATAGAGACGGCGGGTCTGGATTGTCGTTCGGCTTGCGCGCGCTGACGCTGTGAAATTTCCGGATCTGCAACGGTTGGGACGGCGCCCGAACGAGAATCTTCGGCGTCTCATGAATGAGACGCCGCTGTATCAGGCAATCAGTTTGAGCTTGCGCTGGCTCAACATCATCACGTGGCAGCCATCCTAAATGACAGCCGAAACGGTCCGCTCGGGTCGCGGATGATCAATGGAGAACGATAATGCGCAAGACAATGACGCTGGCAACGATCGCGGTTTTTGTGGGTCTCACCAGCCCAGCGCTGGCCGCCGAAATCAAGGTCAAGATGCTCAACAGAGGAACCGAGGGAGTGATGGTGTTCGAACCGGCGCTGGTGAAGATCGAGCCCGGGGATACAGTCAAATTCGTGGCGACTGACAAGGGTCACAATGCCGAAACAATCAAGGGAATGTTTCCGGCCGATTCCACGCCGTTTGCTGGTAAGCTCGGCGAGGACGTCAATGTCACCTTTGACAAGCCCGGGGTGTACGGTGTGAAATGCCTGCCACACTACGGAATGGGTATGGTCGCGCTGATCGTGGTAGGGACGCCGGGCAATCTCGCGGAAGCCAAAGCAGTCCCTCAAACGGGCAAGGCAAAACAGGTTTTTTCGGGTTTGTTCGACAAGCTTCCAACTCAGGCCGCTGCGGCGAAGTAGACGGTGGACAGAGCGGATTGTCGGCCCCGGTGGCTTTGCTTGCCGGGGGCGGCGCTCGTTCTCACGGGAGTGCGCGTCTCGTGACGTCGGCGATCGGGGGGTTGATCGTTGATCGCCGCGCTCTGTGCGGTTGTGCTTCTGTTGAATCCGCGTTTGGATGGTTGAAAGCGCCGGGATCATCACGCGCACGGCTCGAGCGATGCTTGGGCATCCGAGGCATCGATGGGCCATCTTCTACTGCGGTAAGCCGCGAGCATTGCGGCGGCATTGGCGAGGATTTGACCTTAGATCCTACATTATGAGCCGTCGCTGCACCTGCCGCCTTCGGCTGGGACGGCATTCCTCGGTTTCTTAGTCTGTTTTGACCGGTTGATCACCGACCAAAATACGCATGTTCCACGGCTTCTCGCCCAGTTCGTCATCGCCGCGCATTTGGCAACTCCTAGTGTTGGGCGAGTGTGCCGGCGTTGGGGCCACGGCTGCGCCGGCGGCCTCGTCGATAGCGAGGATTTTCAACAGTTGCGGCAATTCATCGCTGGTGTGCGGCGGTTCTTGGCGAACCGCGGCATCAAGCTCGACAGTGCTTTGAAAATCAATCCCTCGACTCGAACTTGCCTCTGAACTTCCCTGCCGTTTGCATCTTTTAGAACGAACTGAACCTGTGGCGTCAAATTCGCGGGCAATACAGCATGGGATGGTGGCAAATGATCGTGGTTTGAGTGGAGCATGCCTTGGGCCGTTCCCAGATCCGGCAAGCGAAGCAGCTGTTCGCCGCTCTGTTCGACAGGATCGCTATTGGAAATTAGCAAGCGTTGCCAGAGAACGAAGAGCGGCCTGTTGTGTCGCTCTCTTCGGTGGGAAGTTCCGGAATGTGTCCTGCCGCGTTTCCGGAACAATGGCCACAACACGTTGCCTCAGCCGCGGCGGGAACATAGAGCGTCGCAGCGGTTACATCGGTCAGATCACCCGTCTCTGTTGAACCCTTCTGAGTTTGGATCGGCAAGAATCCGAAACTCAGACGTAACCGCTCGAACAATCGCATTGTGAGTTTTCCGTGCTTGACCTTGCTATGCATACGCCTCGTCATGGTAGTCGTCTTTGCGCCCGGACAAAGAAGTCGCAGCTTGCGCGAACGAGATTTTGATCAAAGGGCGAGTTGCCATGATCAGCAGCCGAACAGGCGGAGCATCCAACGGTCGACCAAGAGCCATCGACTGACGGATATCTTATACTGGCTGTGCGGATCACGCAGGACTCTCGGGATGCGCCGGAGGTTATTGACCGCTTGCTTTGACAGGTTTTGCGTAATCAGCGGGTGCTGCCGCCCCGGCGAACGGGTCTTTAGACGCCTTCACTTCTTTTGGCGCTACCGATCTAGATCGACTGGATCGAGCCGGTTTACGGGGCCCACGCTGGTTGTGATAGTAAGCTGGACCGCCCCTGCTGCCCTGCATCAAAATGGCGGTACCGATGGCCGCGCCGATCATACCTGCGGCGAAGGCTCCATCGCGCGACCCGGCCCAAGCCCGATTTTGCGGAAGAATCGCACATAGCGCAATGATCGCGAAAATCGAAGCGACGTTCCTTACTGTCAAAAAGACCTCCTATTTTTCACAAAGAATTTTAACGGTGGTTAGCTTTGCTCTCTCGGCCAAATCCGCGAACTCATAGATTTTAGTGGTTTGGGGTGCGCTGTCGGCCTGAATGCCGTTTGCATCAAGAAAGCTCCTTGCGATGTTCGCTTTTATTGCGAAGTTGATATTCTGAGGAGCGACGCCTGAGCGGTCGGCAATTATCGCAGATGTGGCAGTAGAAACGATCACGCCAACCGCGTTTCCGTAGTGGTCAAGCACAGGACCGCCGCTGTTGCCCGGCTGGATTGGTGCTGAGATTTGAAACTTTGAACTATCGTCACCTAACCCGGCGAGGGCGCTGACGTATCCGACTGTGAAGTTGCCGGTGGTTGCCAACCGGCTAGATAAAGGAAAGCCATATACTGCGATATTTTCGCCAACCCGCAGATTAGTTCTTAGGGAGGTGACATTTTCGGGTTTGATGCCGGTTTTGAGAACCGCCAGATCGTTTGCCTTGTCTCTAGCGAGTGCTGTGCCGTGGACTCTTGAATGTCCAGCTCGTTCGATCGCTAAGTTGCCACAGGATTCCACGACATGGTTGTTGGTAAGGATGTGGCCTTGCTGGGAAACAATAAAGCCGGTGCCGCTGCTGACGACCTTGCCAACGCTCCTACCTGCTTTTTGCGACGAGCCGGGGTTTCGACTCGAATGACAGTCCAACATCGCGCCAAATGCGGCCGGCGATCCATCGAGATTGAGTTTCGCTATAAGGGTCGATCCGAGATAGACCGCAATTCCGGGGGTTCGGATTACTTCTTTGACGAACTCTTCTTTGAGACCACCCGAAATCACTCCCTTTTCTTGACTTCGGCTGATGCCGTAAAAATTGCCCTGCCAACGGGTGCCAGCAAGCGAAGCGATACGAATGCGGTACTGCTTGCCTTCCTGAATGGACTGCCAGTTGGGGTTCGTTAGGGCTAGATAAACTTCATCATCGTCCAGACCTATCCAAACCGTGGTTTCATCGCCGTAAGTGGCAGTTGTCAAACAACTGCCACTCGCGCGGTTATAGCCGACGGTCCACGCGTCAAGTGCGGCAATTTTCTCATCGAAATTCAGTTTGGATTGGGCGTTCGCTAAGTCGTTCGAACCGCCAAAAAAACACAGCCCAAAAATCGCTGCGATGCGCCAGCGTTTCATCAGCCCACTTCCCCATTGCCCGCAAGAATCATACTCGCTGGCGCTGGCGTCTTCAATCCTTCTGGATTGGTCTATAGTTATAGGGGCGGGCTGGGATGGCATCGAGCAAATCGCAACGCGAACAAATGCCGCGCCTGCCGTTCACGCCGGCCCGCCGCTTTCGCATTCCCTGCGTGAGGGCGATGCCGAAAACTGGAACGCGAGCATATTTCATCCAGTGTTGATTCGTAGCGAGCAGGCTATACGGTCCCATCGGCGGTTCGAATCAGGATCGCTCAGACGTTATGCTCGGCGCTGATCTGCCAACTCCAGTTCTTGCCTGTTGCAGTCGCAGCCGTCTCCGCTGCGACGGGGGCAGACGACGTGGCAAGTGTGTAAAAGCGCTCGTTACCGAAAGACGATTTCCGCGTCGTCGTAAGACATAAACGCCTCGTCAATAGTGTTCGGCTGCATGTAGAGACCGCCAAGGGCGCTGGCGAGAAAGCGCCGCACCGTGAGCAATCCGTCCTGTGAACCGCTGGTCGCCAGATGTATGGGCGGTCGCCTGCCGAAGATGATGGCGTTGTGCGGGGTTCGCAGCCACTCGACGCCAAGTTGCTCCGTTGGGAACAGAATTCCGAGACCCCGATGAATCCCGAGTACTGTGGAAATTCGTGTGAGGACGTCGACATTGAGAGTAAGGTCGCCGTGCTCTCGGGCCTGCTTGCACCACTTGTGATAGGTGGATCGAGACGGATAGCCGAGGATCAAGAGACGTTGCTCTCCAGTCAATCCCCATAGATCCGCAATGGCGAGGAAAGTACGCAAAGCAGGAGCGCTGAGCCGCCGTCGGTTGGCCGACGCAAAACGTGACTTGTCGAGGCGCGGAAGCACCTTTGCTGCTTCAGACGGGCGTGGTCTTTGATCGTTCGATATGGAGCCAGCCTCCTATTAGAGACAGACATAGTTAAATAGAAAATGACCGCGTTGTGATCTGGCTGTGCCGCTGTTGAAATAGACCTCTGACAGAGGTGTCAGGTTTGATCGCGAGCTACCGGCCAACTATCGCAGAGCCAGCCAGAAATAATAGAAAAGCAAAAGCCAGATCGCGATGCTCCCGATCCAGAGGATTGTCCATTGCCATTTCGGCATGGGTTGATGCGCCGCCGGAGGTCTGACTTCGCCGGCGCCTCCATCAATCAGTTTGAGTTTACCCTGCTTTTCGTAGGTCATTCGTGCTCTGTGTTCGAACAGGATAGCGCGCGATTGGGCTGTAGAAAAGTTAGCTTCCGCCGTTCCTGCCACCATCAATCGCCTGCGAGGGGCGCCACCGCTGGCTGCTCCGAGGCGGTGTCGGGCCCGAATGTTCGGGGGATCTATCGCGATCAGGATGTCGGCGCCTGCAGCCGCCTACGTCAAGTCCTCGTCCCGGCAAGCGATGCGGTTGCACCAGGTGGGGACTGGCGTGTTGCTGGCGGGCTGAGATTTTTGGAACCATAAGACGCCCATATCTAGGATTGTGGTAGTTTAAGCTACCAAGTCTTGACTTTCTCCAAATTTATGATACGTAAGTCAGGAACCATAAGACGCCTTTAAGGTAGATAAGGGAGCCTTAAGACGCCATGCCACCTCGTAGCGCACTTACAAATGCTCCGCCGTTTGCTGTCCAAGATGCCCTGAAGTCCTTGGGCAACAACCTTCGTACCGCACGACTTCGGCGCAACCTGAGCCTTGTCGACCTCGCGGCCAAACTCGGCGTGGACAGGCATGTCTTGACCGATGCGGAGAATGGGAAACTAGGCACAAGCGTTGGCGTCTACGTCGGCATGCTTTGGGCTATGAACCTGCTTTCGTCTCTCGAAAGCGTTGCCGATCCAAAGGCTGACGAAGAGGGCCTCGCCCTCAGCGGTCTCGACGAGCGCGAGCGCGCGCGAAGCGGAGGAGGGCCCAGCAATGCCTTCTGAAGAATGCTTCGTCTACATTACATTGCCCGGACAGACTGAACCTGTAACCGCAGGCAAATACCAACTGGACACAAATCGCCAAGGAACTGCGGTTGGCCAATTCGTTTATGGACGAAGCTATCTTTCGCGAAATGACCGAGTCGAATTCGACCCAGTCGAACTCAAGCTTCAGGTGCCGGCCTTCCGCACGACGAAACTACGCGGCAATTTCGGCGCGCTACGCGACAGTTCTCCCGACGCGTGGGGACGGAAATTAATCGAGAAACGGCTAGGTAACGTCGAGCCGACGGAAATCCAGTACTTACTCAACTCGCCGGATGACCGCGCCGGCGCTTTGGGATTTGGGCTTAACGCCGAACCGCCGGCACCTGTGCGGAAATTTAATCGAACGCTCGACTTGGCAAAACTGATCGAACTTGCCGATCAAATCGTGGCCGCAGAGAAAGATCCAGACGCTCCGAAGCCTGCAGGCGCGGATGCAGAGCAGGCAGAAGCTCTTCTTAACGCTGGAACCTCTATGGGCGGCGCCCGCCCAAAAGCAACCGTTGAGGACGACAATTCGCTCTGGCTTGCCAAATTTACGCATCGCGACGACCGTTGGAATAATCCGCGTGTCGAACACGCTATGTTGACGCTGGCGCGCGATTGCGGAATTTCTTGCGCAGAAAGCCAATTAACAACGGTCGGTGATCGGGACGTGCTTTTGGTGAAGCGGTTCGACCGCCACAAAACCGAACAAGGTTATTTACGCAGCCGTATGGCGAGCGCCTTGACCCTAGTCGATGCAGACGACTCGCCCAACGATGCGGACAAGCGTGGGAAATGGTCCTATCTATTGCTCGCCGATGAAATACGGCGTGCCGCAACAGCAAGTCAGGGCAAGGATCTTCCGGAACTCTTCCGTCGTGTGTGTTTCAACGCGCTTATCTCGAACACCGACGATCATCCACGGAATCACGCGATCATCGCAAAGGATGCGGCTTGGTCATTGTCGCCAGCTTACGATCTGACACCCAATCCCATGATCGCCATGGAGCGCCGCGATCTAGCGATGGCGTTCGGAGATTGGGGCCGATATGCCAATCGCACCAATTTGCTTTCCCAGTGCGAGCGGTTTCTTATCTCAAAAGAGGAAGCGACGATCATCATCAACAGCATGATCGACGCCATCAGCGCCTCTTGGTACCCGACAACCCGCAAGGCTGGCGTCAGTGAAAGAGACTGCGAGCTTATCCGTAGCGCTTTTGTCTACGAAGGCTTCGGCTACGACCTGAATGATCCGACGATAGCGACAGATGATCTCGAAGAATAGCCTTCGACAGGCCGCCGTAGATAGTGGCTGGCTGACCGTGTTGCGGGTCCCGTCGTCGGGGCCGACGGGGTCGAACGGCGCCGCCCGCTTTGCGTTCAGAAGCCGGGAGGATGATGCGAGCCGTCGGCTCAGACTTAGTTGCTGGCCTCGCCGGCATTGGCGGATCACTATCTCGAGTCGCGGCCGAACCCCGCATCCTTCCCCGCGGCGATTGCTTTCTCAATTAGCGACCAGACGCTCTGGTTACGATCATGATCGCGCACGTAAACGGTTCTGGTGAACGACTTCATACCGGTTAGGGGATTGTTTCCTTCCGTGAAATCGACCCGGTAATCGCTCCGCCGCGCAAGATCAGAGATATTGGCGATATGCATGAGCCCGATCGTGCGCCGGCCCTCAGCGTAGCCGCCAGGGATGATTTCGATCGTCACCTTGATCATTTGAGCGCCCCGTTATCTGTCGCCACATTTCGCACCGGATACCTTTTCAAGAGTTCGTCAATGGCGGCTCGATCCAGATACCCCGTCTGTTCCAAAAGGCGTGCCACGGCTTCGACTGTCTGCCGATTCGCAGCGATGAGTTCGCGTGCCCGCGTATGGCAGCGATCTAAGCGTTTCGTGATCAGGCTCACGATGGAGGGGTCCTGCAGTAACATCTCGGTGGCACGATCCGAAAACCGCGCCAGACCAATCACTCCGAAGCCGAAACGAAGTTCCAGGTCGATCGCCGCGGCAGTGGCTCTCGAAAAATCGCTCTGCTCTCCAATGCCAGCCCCTGCCGTTGCCTGCGAAGAGCCGAGGATGATTTCTTCGGAGGCGCGACCGCTAAGAAGCGCAGTGATGAAGTTTTCAATGCCGTTCTGAGTTTGCGAGTTGGCTCGCGAAAGTTCGACGCGCGTGGCGCCGCCATCATCGAGTAACGTCAACGCCTGAGGCTCGAACACAGCCAAAGCGACGCCTACGATGAGGTGCCCGGCTTCGTGAACGGAACAGGTCCGCCTCAAGCTTTCCGGCAACCCTTCCCGCCCAGATCGGATCTCGTGAAGGAGATCGTCGAAGACGAGGTCTTGTTTGGCGCGGCGGGCACGTGACTTCGCCCGTCGCACCCACGCCTCAATATCGGCACCGGTTTTACCTAACGCCGCGAGGGCGGCCGGCATCAAATCGACTTTGGGCAGGACGTCTTCCCCGAGATGAAAGCGGAAGATCGCCGCCAGGTTCTCGGCGTCGGGTAGCTCGATTTCGATCGTTCGATCGAGACGTCCTGCGCGCCGTATTGCGGGATCGATATGGTCGGGGTGATTTGTTGCCCCGATCACGACCACGCCGGGGCGATCTTCGACGCCAGCTAATTGCTCCAGGAGAAGATTGACGATCTGTGTCCAATACTCCCTGTAGTCGGAGGTTAGTGTTGCCCGATCCGATATTCCGTCCAATTCGTCGATAAACAATATACAGGGCGCGAGTTGTTGTGCCCGCGAGAACGACTCTTTGATCGCGGTCAATGTACCCGAAAGATAGGCGGACGCGTTCCAATCGGCGACAGACGTTGCTACGAGGGGCACATTTGAAGACTTTGCGACCGCGCGCGCAAATTGTGTCTTACCTACGCCAGGTGCTCCAGCCAAGAGTAAGCCCTTTTCCATACATTCCCAATCAAGGCGGCCCGCTCGGTACTCACGCAGATCGGCAACAAGATTGAGCCCCCATTCGCGCGCTTCGCCGTAGCCGGCAAGCTCCTCTAAGCTTGGACCACGATGGTCAAAGAAAGATTTTGTCGAGACGATCCTTTCGAGCCGCTTGATACAATCATCTGCCGTACGATCCGATCGAACCGACAGCGCGAGGTCTGAAATATCGACGGCCCGGACGAGCTGCTCGTCCACTGTTACGCTGGGAGGCCTTCCTGTGACGGCTTCGATCACCAGCGCGATGGCGGAGGCATCGAGCTGACTCAGGGAAAGATGGTGTTCCGCCGCCCGAAGGAGATCGCGCGCCAGATGACGACGCGGGTCAGGTGCAACGCCGAAGATCGGCGCGCGGGCGTGCAGCGCGCTTGCAACGGTGTCATTTCCTCGTTCCGCCTTGGCGTCCTTGGATGCGCCGTCTCTGGCCAGCAGCAATACGGGATGCGTGTAGCCGCGATCGAAGGTTCGTTCATCGAGCACTTTTGCTTCAGAGCCAAAAGCGCAGGCTTCTAGAACCTGCTTAGCCAGGGAGACCACCTCGGCTCTATGGGTGGCGAGCGACACGACAGGACAGCCTCGGCGGAGATCGCGGGTGAGTCCGTTTACTGACTCAATCGCGCGGGCGACCAAGACTGCAGCAGCTGCAAGGTCGGCTCGTATCGATGTCCGACCGGCGGACTCTGGGGGCCTCGACAAATCATCAATTAATCTCTCGATCGGATCGTCGGGATTGCCGCTGCGTAAGAGCGGACTGCTGTTTGTTCCAGCTTCCGTGGCTAACATGTCGAGGTAAGCCCTCGCGAGGAGATCGGTCGGAAACTTCTGCGAGTCCATGTCTCGCACTCCACCATCAGATTTCGACAACAAAATTTGGATCAAAAAGTGGGTTGTCCCAACTGCGCTGACTCGGCAACCAAGGACCATATCCCTTCGCATTGCTAACGATGCGCGTGCCGCCGATCGTGAATTCGCGGCGCTCGTGGGTGTGGCCATAGATCCAGAGATCTACCCCGTGCAGGAGTTCGGAGCAGTCGCTCACGTAAGCGGCAGATATTATATCGTGTTCCATGCCCGTCCGGATGGCTTCACGGACGCAACCATGGTGCGAGACCACGACCTTGCGTCGCGCATCTATTTCGCGGACAGAGCGCGCGATGAATTCGCGGGAGTCAAAATGCCGGCTGAGGGTATCGGCCGGACGGAGGCGCTCTCTGTAGGAATTCTTCCTGATCTTGCGATAGTCGTTCATGACGCTGGCCGCGGAGTTCATCGCGTAGTCACGATTTCCGAACAACTCGAAATCCGTCCAAAGCGTTGCGCCCAGAAATAAAACGTTGTCGATCATTTCGCTTTCATTCTGAAGGATTCGGACGTTGGTGCCCGCCGCGGTTTGGCGAGCCTTTTCGATGGTTCGATCGATGTCCGCCCCGTAAAACTCGTGATTTCCTGCGACATAGATTACCTGTTGATCGGCTACTCGTTCGAGCAGCCAGCGCACGCCTCGCTCCATTCTCGGAATCAGATCGCCTGCGACGATCATGATATCGAAGCGGGGACGCTCGCGTGGCGGCGGCAGATCCCAGCCGCGGGTCAACTCGATGTGGAGGTCTGAGAGGATCCACAGCAACACTGCCTTCACTCCCCGTCCTTCTTGTCGTCTTGTTCGGTCAGCCGCTTCAAGGTATCTATGAGCGGGTCATCGTCCGACAGTTCTTCGATACCCAAGGCAAACTGCACATCCGGCGAGCCGCAGTTCGGGCAGGCGTGCCGACCGTTGTAGACGAACGTGCCTTCCCGGCCGCAGCCGCGGCAGCGAAATCTGGACATCGCCTATTCCTCCGAGTCCGACGGCGGCTCAATCTCGGTCAACGTGTCGGTGTCCCGGTTATACCGCGCGTGGTACATGTCCGACCCACTTGGTCTCCGACGCAAGAGGTGGACGTTCTCGAAGCCAGGCCGTCGCGGGACCGGACCGCCCGTAGCATGTCGACTACACCTCGTCGCAAGCCATTCGCGGTTGCTGTAAAGCGTCCCTTCGATACCGCAGATTTCGCAGGTACAGGCTGAACGCGCCGTCGCAAGATCGACGGCCTCAACGACCCGGATCTCGGTCTCGTCGGAGATTCCGCCATCCCAGTCGACGCGGAGGATGCCCATCTTCTGTTTGATGCGGACAAACGCAAATGTCTCGCCCTTCTGCAACGCAGCTTCGATTCTGATGCAGAGATTCTCCAGTACTTCGCGCCAGCCCTCGTTGCAGAGCGGGTAGCCGAAGGAATGCTCCGGTTCGCCGGGCATGACGTCGAACAGGCGAGGGTGCACTCGCATGAAGTCGAAGCGCCAGTCGTTGACGATTTGCGCCATCTCACTCCTCCTCGATCCCCAAAGAGGTCGGGTCGACGTTGACGAAGCGGTCCAACGCCCTGTCGTAGCGGCGACACGCGACGGTTCGAAGCCGACCGTCTACGATACGCTGCATGAGGTGAATGTTTTCGAAGCCTGGTGGTCTCTCGACGGGGCGTCCCCGGGCGTGGGTCATGCAGCGCGTCGTCAGCCAGTCCGGGCCGTACAACCGCCCGTTTTCGCCACAAAGCTCGCACGTGCAAGCAGAGCGGGCTTCCGCCAAATCGATAGCCTCTGCGACCTGGGCGCTGGCCTCGGGTGACAAGCTGCCTTGCCAGTACAGCCTCAGCGTTCCGTACTTTTCCTTGATCTGCGCGACCTTCAACGAGCCGCCGTCGGCCTGGACCGCAGCCCAAATGCGAGCAAAGGCGCGCTCTAGCAGGTCGCGCCACCCTTCGCCGCATTCCGGCGATCCCCGGGCGGCACCTGAATCACCCACCGGCGGGTGAAAAAGGTCGGGGTAAGCCTCGACCAGCTCGGTCCGCCAATCGTGCACTGCCATTTTACGCCTCATGCCAAATCAGCGAACGGATATCGTTCGCGAAACCAGCTGGCGCGAATAGCTCGCACCAGTACACGCGGTCAGATTTCCTATCCTCCGAGCACAATGGTGCGCGGGCTTAAGGGGGCGTCGTCGATGTTGAGCCGCACTAGGTCCTCGCAGGCGAGAGCGCACACAGCCGCTATAATATCGCCCGATGGACGAGCACGATCTTCGAGCTCGAGGAACGATTGCGGTCCACCATCAGCGAGCGCGGCCGCTATCCTTAGCCTATCCTTGAGTGGGACATGATAGCGCTCATACGACCAGACTGTGCGCGCGTTGGAGAACAAGGGTTCGCGTCTGATGTCGTGAGCGTCCCGTTCGAGCAAGCGTAGTCCGCTGCTTTCGAGCGCTTCTGCCAGGCGAGCGAGTTCCTCGTCGCTACGCTTCGGTCGCGTCTCGCAAACTGCGAGAAGAAAATTCCCGTCCACTCTTTCTATCACCACGCCTATAAGCGCGACCGGCGGGCCTTGTAAGTCCGTAGCCCTCCGATAGCTGATCGCCCGAACCGAAGCTCAAGGCTCGCTTGCTGGAGCGCGTCGCGGAGAAGGACGTTGCGTAGGGGAATCGCAACCTTGCATTTGGAGCTCGCGAAGAAGGACGGGACGACAGTCTGACGGCGAAGTTGAGAGATGCGCATTGATCGATGTCCTGAAGAAGTTGCTGATCACGGAAGATGTCGTCAGGGCGGGGGTGTTTGCTGGACATCGGCGTAATCCTTTCTTTCATGGAGCTCGAACGCTCATCTGGGATTGAAAGGTGAGAATGGCGGTTCTGATGCTGTCCGTCAGGGTGGCCGGAAAGGTCCGTGGCGTTTCGGACTAACGAATCCAGCCGCTTCGACAATCCGAACATCGGATTCGAAAGGTGGCGCCTCTGCAGTGATCAAGACGAAGACAAATCCGGCTGCTGGTCAAATCCTCAGCCGCATCAAAACGTCTTATAATTTAATTCGCAGTCATGTTATATGATATAGCGTATAACAAAAGTACGTCAAAGATATGGCGCTAAAAGTCTTGGGACGGATTTAGGTCGTCTCGGCGGAGGCAGGCTCCGCCTACGATCAATCCAGCTTCATCATTGACGTGAGTCAAAAAGCTCGACCACCTCGACACCCAAGGCTGTTGCGATCCGCAGGATCGAGTCGAGCGTCGGGTTGGCTTCTCCTCGCTCAATCTCACTGATGAACGCCTGACGGGTCTCCGTCCTATCTGCCAAATCTGCCTGGGACATGCTCAAGGAAAGCCGAAGTTCTCTTACCTTTCGGCCGAAAGTATCTTTGACGATATCATCGACTGCTTTTCGCATCGGAAAGGACTTAGGTTTGGGCACGGCTCCTGTCGAATCCTTGACGCGTCTTCGGACAAGTCGACGTAGGAGCATGCCACACCAACCTTGGCATGCTTCAAAAGCTCCCGCTACCCCGATTAGGGGCAAGGATTCGCGTGGAGGTGATCAACGCAGCTACGTGCAGATCGGCGGCCTATCGGAATGTGGGGCGCGCTGCTTGTGGCTCGTGAACAGGCGCATCACCACGTCGCCTAGGTGCGTAGTCTCGCGGCTGATGCCAATCGGAAGTAGTCGGCGCGTTCGCCTACAACGCCGGCGTATCTGCTCCGCTCACTTGCGGGACGCGTCGAAAAGCTCGGCTAAGTCCACGCCCAGAGCCCGTGCCAGCCGCGCGAGCGAATCGAGCGTGGGATTTGCGTCGCTGACTTCGACTTTGCTTACGAGAGCCTGCCTTGTCTTGGCCTCGGCAGCGAGTTCCTCCTGGGAATAGCCGCGCTCAAGCCGAAGCCGTCTGACGTTACGTGCCAGAACGCTACGTGGCGAATTTCTTGGTTCCTTGGCCATCCACCGCGATCAAGCATCGCGGGCAAAAGACTTTCTATACGTCATGACGTATAATACGCTTTGGCGTATAGCTATATACTGATGAATGCGCTCAGTCCGCCCAAAGTGATGTTGCTATCTAGGCTTCCCCTTAACGCCAGACACGCGGCGAACGATCACGTCGGATAGATGCCTCCTGCGTTATCGAAAGCCTTTAGAAGGGCTTTCGACCATAGCTCCATTCCTTGGGTCTTTTCGGGAATGCGCTGCGCCTGGAAGTACCAACGCTTTCCCGTATCGCCAACGCGGTCCATTTCTGACCTGTGGTCGCCCGCAATTTCATGGGCGATGATAAGCGAGGCCACGCCTGGGAGGAGATCCGTTTCATCAAGGATAAAATTTCCCATCGTGGATCGGATAATGTGCATGCTGAATGGCGGGATGCCCTTGAGAATATCTCGATGATTGCCGCCATGTTTAGCACGCTGACCGCGCATATTCCGAATGTGGTTCGCTAGGCCGGAGCCTGAAGCGGGGATGATGCCGGCGTCCGATTGAAGCACCCTCGAAGTGAAGATCCATGGACTTTTGAGGTCTTTGACGATGCGAGCGGTCGCTGCATCCACATCCCGTCGGCAGCAGCGGATGATGTGAAGTCCGAGCGGTGGGATCGGAAGAGTAAAGGCGCTCTGTGTTTTCATGACTTCCGGTTGCCAGGTCGCCAGTCCCCAGCCTTTCGGAAGGCGAGGGTCCTCGAAGACGATATCGTCGTAAGCTATCCACGTACCGGATCCCCGCCGATGTCCGGTCAGGCAGTCCCACCATAAGCCCCATCGCACACCGGGCGAAATGCGCTCATTGCCGACGCGCGCAAGACAGAAGCGCTCATGCTGGGCCAGGAGCTTGCCGAGATGCTCGACCTTGAAGTCGGACTTCTTCTTATTGAGCTCCTTGGTCCGGATAAGCTTCTTTATGACTTCGTCCGAGGTCCGCCTCCGCTCCTCCGCCAGTTCCCACCACCGCCGTCCGTCCAGACCGCTCTCCTTGCGTTTGAATTTCTGCGCCCAATTCAGCGCCGCCTGGCCGTAGCTCCGGAATTTCTCGTAGGCGTGGTAGCCGTGTGCGTTATGAAGAGCCTCCTGAACATCCTCGAACCAGTGCTCATCCAGGTTGTTGAGGGGCCTGGTTGCGTGTTTGGCGACCTCGGGACGGGCAAAGATCAGCCTGACGTCGCTTTTGGTCTCCTTTGATGGGTATTTAGGCCGACCCCGGGCGTCTTCGCGCATGCCCGAGATATACGTCTTATAGGCTTCGACGAGTTGGTCCCAAGTCCAGCACTGCCTCTCTTCCGGCGCGGCGACCTGGTTGCCAAGTTTGGCCCATTGGAGCTTGGCCCTCTGGCGGGCCTCACGGAGCCCGAGATCCTCATCGCCCACCTTGCTTGCCCGCATGCGCCGCTCCGGCAGGCGCTTGCGATGCTGAGGAGGCATCGCGTTGCCGATCTTGATGCTGTTGTCCCGCGTCTTGACCAACCAGGACAAGGAATGCCCCCGGACCCGCAGCACGAAGTAGGGCTGACTGTTGTCGCAATAGTCGTAGCGCAGGGTTTTGCCTGCGAGCGCCCGTTCAATGGCTTCGTCGACCACCTTGACGGTCAGGTCGCACCGTTCGGAATGCTTGGAGGCAGCCATAATTGAATCCTTGGAATTGGAATTTCGCGGCAATCGTACCACGCTCGCGCCAGCGAAACCAAGAATTCGGACCGGATTGCAGCCCCAAGGAATGGGGTCTCCATCATTTTTCAAGAAAAAACGGCGTGAAGTGAACCAGTGAGGCTCCTGGACTACAAAAGGCGCGTTATCATAATCCTGGGGTCGGGGGTTCGAGTCCCTCTCTCGCTACCACCTCCGTCAGTTCTTCAAACAGCCTTTGATTTCAACGCATTCGCGTTCCGCAATGCGCCAACCTGTCTCGTCTTTGGCGCGTGGCAGAGCCCCATTGATGCGATACCCTCCAGAAAAATTCCACGGAGGGGACCATGTCAGAGAAATTCAGCCGCCGTCACTTTATTGCAGCCGGCACGGCAACTGCCGCGATGCCTTTCCTCTCGCGCGGGGCTTCGGCGCAGGCCGTGTGGCCGTCGCGCCAGATTCGCATGATTTGCAGCTACCCGGCCGGAGGGCAAACCGATCTGCTCGCGCGCGCCTTCGGCGAGTTCATCGGCAAGCAGGTGGGACAGACCGTCGTCGTCGAAAACAAGGCGGGCGCCTCTGGCTCCATCGGCGCGGCGGAAGTCGCACGCGCAGCGCCCGATGGCCACACCATCCTCTGCTCCATCTCGACCACCTATGTGATGAACAGGGTGATGATGAAGAACCCCGGCTACGACATGGACAAAGACCTGGCGCTTGTCAGTGTCATTCCGGGCGCCGGGCTGCTGCTGGTCGCGAGCCCGAAGTCCGGCGTCAAAAAGCTGGATGATTTCGTCGCTTTCGCGCGCAAGAGCGGCAAGGTGAATTTCGGCACCTATAGCGCGGGCTCCGCGCCGCACATGACGATCAATGAACTCAACAAGCAGTATGGTCTCAACATCGAACCGGTCCACTACCGGGGCGAAGCGCCGATGTGGACGGGGCTGCTGGAAGGCACGCTCGATGTCGCGATGGGCAGCTACACTGCTGCGCAACCCGTCCTGCAAAGCGATCGCGGCACTGTATTTGCTGTGCATTCGAAGAAGGTCGACGCGCTCCCGAACGTCAAGACTCTGCCTGAACAGGGCGCGACATCGAAGTTCTTCACCGTGAGCGGCTTCACCGGCTGGGCACTGCCGAAGGCCACGCCGCAGCCGATCGTCGACCGGCTGGCGCAGCTCTGCGTGGCGGCGAACAGCGATCCGAAAGTGAAGGAAGTTCTCGCGACCTTCGTGCTGGAACCGGCGCTGGGGTTCAAGGAAACCAATGCGCTGTATCAGCGCGAATTGCCGATCTGGATGGAGAGCGCGCAGTCGCTCGGCTTGCAACCAGTCTAGATTGAGTTGGTCGCGGTGGACGCCATCGATCAGGTGGACTGCGGAATGCGCGCGATGACCTTGATCTCGAAATCGAAGCCCGCCAGCCAGTTCACGCCGACCGCGGTCCAGTTCGGGTAGGGCTGTTCACCGATCGCCTTCAGTCGAACGGCGTTAATAGCCTCCCACTGCGTGGCCGGGTCGGTGTGGAAAGTGGTCACGTCAACAACGTCGTCGAACGTGCAACCGGCGGCCTTCAACACTGCCGCGAGGTTGTCGAAGGCAAGCTGAACCTGCTTTTCGAAGACCGGTTCGGGCGAACCGTCTTCACGGCTGCCGACCTGGCCCGAGACGAACAGAAGGTCCCCCGAGCGGATCGCCGCCGAATAGCGGTTGATCTCATAGAGCGCCTGCCGGCCGGCAGGAAAGATCGCATCGCGTTTGGCCATTACTTTACTCCTGTTACAGATCAGACGGGCGCTAATTGATATACGCCCCGTATGTCGGTATATCTTCACATACGCGCCGTATGTCAATACGCATACGCGGCGTATGTCATTTTTGGAGATGGCAATGGCCGTGAAACGGCGTGCACAGATGATGGAGAAAACCCGGGCCAAGCTCATTCGAGCCGCTCGGAAGGCTTTCGCGGCCAAAGGCTATGCGGGTGCGTCGATGGACGATCTGACCGCCGAAGCTGGCCTGACGCGCGGCGCGCTCTACCACAACTTCGGCGACAAGAAAGGTTTGCTGCAGGCCGTCATCGATCAGATCGATGCAGAAATGCTGGTGCGGATGCGCGCTGCACAAGAACAGGCGGAGACCGCATGGCTTGGATTTCTCGCGGAGAGTATTGCCTATATCGAGATGGCTTTGGAGCCGGAGATCCAGCGCATCATGCTCCTCGACGGGCCGGCGGTGCTCGGTGATCCGTCGCAATGGCCCAACCAGAATGCATGCCTGCGCACGACGACGCAAACGATCCAGGCGCTCATCGATGAGGGAACGGTCAGGCCGGTGGATGCGGAAGCTGCTGCCCGGCTGCTCAATGGAGCGGCGCTCAACGCCTCGCTCTGGATTGCCGCAGCCGACGATCCTCACGCCGTCTTCGCAAAGGCCGTCGAGGCTTTCCGGCATCTTGCGGTTGGTTTGCTGAAGACCGAAGGGGAGGCGTTTGCGAGGACGGCCAATGCATAAGACATTTCATGGGCGGTCGACGTATCTGCGAGACACTGTCGGCAGCGACGCGCGAATGCGTTGTGAGAAATCGGATGCACCATCGGCTGCTTGCGCTGCCTCATTGATCAGGGAGCGCCGTCGCAGTTCGTCAAACGGCAGCGTCGTGTCCACCCGGCCCGAGTGGTAGAGATAGCTGTCGATCAGACCGTTCAAGAGATGGCGAATGTCGAACCGGCCGGCGCGTCCGGCGGCGTTCGCGTATCGCACGATGTTGATCGTGCAACTGTTGGTCAGCAGGTGATACCACTCCGGCCGGTCGGCGAGTTCGTTGATCCGCGTCAGGTAAACCAGAAGCAGCCGGCGCGCGTCGTCGGCCGAGGTGTTGAGGCGATAGAGATAGACGGGCTCCCCTCGATGGTTGGTGCGCACGCCGACGAGGTCGCGCTCCTCGCCCACCACATAGATCAGCTCGAACTGCTTGAACAGCGAAGCAACGGGCGCAAAGCCCTCCCGCTTGAGCAGAGCATGCAGGCGCCGATAGCCGAAGCGACAGCTTTCCGCTCGGCCGCGGGCGTCACCACTTCTTTCCCAACAAGTCCTTCAAGGCCACATTGTCCAGCATGGCGTCGGCCAGCAACCGCTTCAGCCGCGTGTTCTCGTCCTCCAGCATCTTCAGCCGTTTGGCCTCCGACACCTCCATCCCACCGAACCTGGCTTTCCATTTGTAGATGCTGGCGTCGCTGACGCCGTGCTTGCGGCACAGGTCGGCGACGGAAACGCCGGCCTCGTGCTCCTTCAAAATCCCGATGATCTGCTCTTCCGAAAACCGGCTGCGCTTCATGCTCTGGCCCATGATTGACGTGCTCCCGCCAGTTTAGGCCAATCGGAACTGGAATTTTCCAATTATGATCCCCTGTTGGGGCGAGGAGAGTTCCATGAAGGCATCGAAGTTC
>Ga0307492_10000020_pt1 | contig 123587 bp, 127 predicted proteins | sample SI3LmetaG_FD_202365 | JGI IMG/M metagenome (GOLD analysis project Ga0307492, IMG submission 202365) | Sea-ice brine microbial communities from Beaufort Sea near Barrow, Alaska, United States - SI3L | ecosystem: Environmental > Aquatic > Marine > Coastal | place: USA: Alaska | collected... | reverse complement strand
CGGTAACCCGCTTTAATTTGAGATTGTTTTAATGCTTGGTAATTTTCAATAATGCCATTATGAACCACAGCCACTTTGTTGTTGCAAACATGGGGATGAGCGTTATTCTCAGCAGGTGCGCCATGGGTAGCCCAGCGAGTATGAGCGATACCAATATTGCCTGAAAAATGCGTGGCGTCTTGTTCAATCTTACTTTCGAGTTGTTTGACTTTTCCTAGCGCACGAGCACGTTGAATAATGCCATCAGCCTCTAGCAAGGCAATGCCTGACGAATCATAGCCACGATATTCTAGCCGCCGTAATCCTTCCAAAAGAATTGGCGTCACGTTTCGTTCAGCTATGCCAGCGACAATTCCACACATGTACTTATGTCCTTAAGATCTTAAATTAGTCGTTCATCTTAGATTTTCACGGCAGTTAATTATTAAATCGATAGTGCATCGCTTAATTACCTGCCTAGTCCAAGCATTATTCTAACTAAGCATTATAACTTACATTAACTTTCTAGACTGCTAATTCAAATAGTTAGCCTGAAAACTGCATCTCAAATGCAGTCATAAACTGACTCAACATATCTGTAGGCAAATGATTAATTCCAGCCGCCGCCTTACGCCCACCGCCTGTAGGGAAACGACTAACCAGTTCATCGGCACCACACTTTCTGTTTAATGATGCACGAACACTGACTACAAAGCTCCCATCATTATTTTTAGTCAGTATGGCGTGGGCACGATCAGGGGCATTATTGGCCAGTTCATTACTAAAAACGCCACTGACTCTTCTCGCCCATGCTTCGTCAGGCAATTGGATCATTGCCGTGTATTTTGTTTCATGAAGGACGGGGGCTTTATTCGCTAGTTGCATATCCTGTTCATAGCCCTCAGCAAGGACATGATACGTTTCCTGGTCGTGGGCTAAAAAATCAAACGGTGATGCAAATGGTCGAAGCTTTTCAAATAATTTTGCCGGATGAAAGAACACGTCGTCTGTATGAGTACCATAACTATTGTAGTTCAGTAATGTGCCTAATTCTTTCATGACGGCTAATTCTGCATCAGTAAATCCAGACTCACTGCCCAAGGTCATTGCCGTTGCCAATAAGTTATCACCAAATGCAGCGGTAATGGCCCATGTTCGGTATCGACCTTTGAGCAGTTTATCGACGATTAAGGACGTACAGACATTGGCATCCAAATCAATGTGGGTTGTTAGGTTTTGATGTTGAATCATGTTACCTGTTTGATGGTGATCGATATAGTCGATGTGAGCACCTTTCTCAAGCAATCTGGTGACATCGCTCGCATTCTTTGCAAAGGAAATATCCAACACGGTGAGCCTTGTGTCTGGTGTCGCATTGATGCCTGCCAGCAAATTAATATCACGTTTGACGCCAGTAACTAATTGCGCTGATCTTGGCTCAGCAAGGCGGAGTTGAACTAAGGCGCAGAGCCCATCAGCATCACCATTAAAGACATCAATGTAGTGCATGCTATAAACCTTGTTGGCTGAAAACAATATGATTAGCCTGTAAGTACTGAATGATCTTGTCAGCACATTGTTCGACATTTAATTCTAGTGCATTGACTATTATCTCTGCTACTTCGGGGGTTTCGTACTGTGAATCAATCCCAGTGAAATTTTTTATTTCTCCTGCTCGGGCTTTTTTATACAAACCTTTCGGATCTCGTTGCTCACATGTCGCTAGCGGTGTGTCCATGTGAACTTCAATAAATTCATATTGTTCGACTAAATCACGTACCATCCGGCGATCAGCTCGAAAAGGTGAAATGAAGGCGGTCAATACGATCATGCCGGCATCAACAAATAGTTTAGATAGCTCACCTATTCGGCGGATATTTTCAACGCGATCATCATCAGAGAAACCCAAATCTTTATTTAATCCGTGACGCACATTATCACCATCAAGCAAATAGGTATGGTGACCAGATTCAAATAATTTTTGCTCTACAGCGCTCGCAATAGTCGATTTACCAGAACCACTCAACCCCGTAAACCATAGAATACACGGTCTCTGCTGTTTTTGTTTTGACCGCTTGTCCTTTGTGACATGATGCATATGCCACACAATATTATCTGCCATTATTTATAGAACCTTTCTTTAATTTTTTAAACGTTATTAAGTAATGATAGATAAAAACCTACTTAACAAAATCGTTCTTAACATACTTGACTATTTTAACAACCGCTTCATCAATCGTCATTACCTGAGTATCAATAATAATCTCTGGGGTTTGTGGCTCTTCATATGCCTCATCCACACCTGGAAAATTTGTAAACTCTCCACTTATCGCTTTTGCATAAGCACCTTTGTAATCACGTTGCTTACATGTTTCAACATCGGCTTTTACATAAACGATAATATTATTTTTCACCATGTCACGGATCGCTTGTCGAGATTCATTATAAGGTGACACAAAAGAGGCCACCGTTGAGATGGAATTATTCTGCAATGTCTGAATAAGATTCCCAATACGGTGCATATGACGGTTTCTGTCTTCTCGAGTAAATCCGATATCAGGAATAAGGTCTCGAATATCTTTCGAATCTATTCGCTCAATAGGTATGTGTAACTTTTCTAGTTCTTCAAAAACCTTATCTGCAATCGTGGTTTTGCCGCTAAGTGGTAACCCTGTAAACCAGAGGTTAAAGGGTTCAATCCTTTGCCTTCCCCATCTCACCTTAAACCACATGCGTTCATGCAGCCAGTACAACCCAATTTTCAAACCACTTTCTATCAAGCCCGCCGCAATAGCCAAATCTATACGACCAAAAAAGACATAGACAATAATAACGGTGATGGTGGTTGCAATCAGGCGCCAGCTGACACCTTTGGCAATAGAACGCTTATTCGTTTCTCTATACATACATTTATTTTTTACCTAATCTCATATTTAATTTAGCGTATCATCCTTAATGATTGAATAATACCCCTTACCTGGCTCACTATTCGACGGTCACTGATTCAGCTAAATTTCTGGGCTGATCCACATCGGTTCCCTTTATCAAGGCGACATGATAACTCAATAACTGTAATAAAATTTTATACGTTAGCGGTGCGGTAATTCACCCACATTGGTGGTGGCTTTAATTACCTTAAAACCTTCTTCTTATCCTATGTAATTTAGAAACGTATGCTCTTTCTAGTTTCTACCGTCAGTGATGTATTTGTCAGTATTAGTATAATTAATCCAGCCAGTCTTCAATCCCACATTGTGGTTTAAATCCAGTCACATGTGTCATTAATATGGCTCGTACTTGCTGACAGTTACCAGCATCATTAAATTGTTCCAGCTCTTGCAGGATTACACTTAATTCAGCCCAAGGAATGACTTGCTCTTGAGCTCGCATGATTTTTTGATGTGGGGTATCTGATACATTGTCACCAATAAGTAGCTCTTCATAAAGTTTTTCGCCGGGTCGTAAGCCTGTATAAATAATCTCGATATCACCGTCAGGGTGCTCCGCATCTTTTTCGATAAAGCCACTCAAATGAATGTTTCGCTTCGCCAAATCAAGAATACGAACGGGTTCCCCCATATCGAGTACAAACACATCACCGCCTTGCCCCATTGCACCGGCTTGAATGACCAATTCTGCCGCTTCAGGAATTGTCATAAAATAACGAATTATTCGCGGATCAGTGACGGTAACAGGCCCTCCTCGCGAAATTTGTTCGCGAAACAACGGTATCACTGAACCTGAAGAACCTAATACATTACCAAAACGTACCATGGTAAATCGAGTTTGCGATTCCGCTTTTTCTTGGGCTGCAAAGGCTTGTAATACCAATTCAGCCATCCGTTTACTGGCACCCATGGTATTAGTGGGTCGCACTGCTTTATCCGTAGAGATCAATACAAAGGTCTCTACTTTTGAGCTTATGGCTGCTTGGGCACAACTTAAGGTACCAAATATATTGTTACGGACGCCTTCACTGGTATTTCTTTCCACCATCGGTACATGTTTATAGGCGGCAGCATGGTAAATGGTTTGTACGTTAAACCGTTGGCAGATCGCTTCTAAACGTTGCTGATTTAATACTGAGCCTAATATGGCGATAATAGGCGATGTACTATTTTTATGCTGAAGCTCTTTTTCAATTTCATATAAACCAAATTCATTTAATTCGTACAAAATCAGCATGGTTGGTTGCAGCTTCAAAATCTGGCGGCAAAGTTCAGAACCAATTGAGCCACCAGCGCCCGTCACCATCACGACTTTATCGGTGATATTGGCATGTAACAAGTTCGGCACTGGTGCTACTGAGTCACGTCCTAATAAATCGGCAATATCAACTTCGTGAATATCTGCTACGGTGACCTTACCTTCGGCAAGATCCATCAATCCTGGTAACGTTCGTACATGCACAGGATAGGGCTCTAATAAGCGAATAATATTAAATCGTTGCCCTCTTGATACTGATGGCATGGCCAATAACACATCATGCACATCAAATTTATCAATCAACTGACTAAGCTGACTAAAGGGATAAACTGTAAGCCCATTAATTAGCTGTTGATGAAGACTGGCAGCATCATCTATAAATGCAACCGGTCTGAGTTGACGTGACATTTTAAGTGCGGCCGCCATTTGAGCGCCTGAAGCACCTGCACCATAAATAATAACGGGAGGGATATATCGTCTTGCGGTTGGGTTCAAGGTATTGCTACCTATGCTATTAGTAAACCACCATCGTGCAATTAATCGGCTACCCCCAACAAATAAGATCAATATAAGTGCATTAATGCCATAAACGGTTCTTGGTACATATTCCACATTTGCAAGCAAAACAACTACCGCAAAAAGCAAGGCATATAACGCCGTTGCTTTAGCAACCGTCCAAATTGCTTGCATGCCTAGATAACGAACTATCGCACGATAAAGCCCCGTACGAATGAAGATTGGGATCGCAATCGCTGGTGCTAATAAAAAGATCCATAATTGCTGCTGAGGCGGTTGATAAAACTCACCATATCGCAATGAAAATGCTAGCCACAACGCGATAATGGTTGCGAAAAAATCAATTACTAGCGTGATCAGTCGCTTGATTTTTCGTGGTCGTGACAAAAACCAGTTTGAAAGGTTTGTTATTTTTTGATGCAGCATTTATATAAAACTTTCCCTAATTAAAATTTATCGCCATTATAAACAATAGCCCTTGCAGCCCACCAATTTAAGCTAATTGAAATTACAGTCTATGGTACTTTAGTACTGTCGTGAATATTATTGTTATTCAGCCTTTCTCATCAAAACGAAGGATATCATCTTCGCCTAAATAACTGCCTGATTGCACTTCGATGATTTCTAATGGCACGCGTCCTGGATTATGTAAGCGGTGTTTTTTGCCTACAGGAATAAAGGTCGATTCGTTTTCGGATAACAAGCTGACTTTATCTTCACAAGTGACTTCAGCAGTACCTTTGACCACAATCCAATGTTCGGCACGATGATAATGCATTTGTAATGACAGTGAAGCGCCAGGTTTGACGGTAATACGTTTCACTTGGAAACGGTCGCCATGGTCAATGGAATCATAATGACCCCAAGGGCGATAGCATAGGCGATGTGTTTCGGCTTCTGGCCGTTTTGCTTTATTTAAGCGATTCACAATTTCTTTGACATTCTGGGCACTATCTTTACTGGCAACCATAACTGCATCAGCCGTTTCAACGACTACAATATGATCTAAACCAAGTACTGAAACCAAGCGATGTTCACTATGGATATAGGAGTTTTGTACGTCAAATATCATAATGTCGCCTTGCAGTACATTGCTGTCACCATCTTGTTCCGCTCCTTCCCATAATGATGACCATGAACCGACATCATTCCAACCGGCATCTAAAGGCACGACGACGGCTTTATCGGTGCGTTCCATCAGCGCATAATCAATGGAATCAGAGGGGCAGTTCATAAAGGCATCATTATCTAAACGAATAAAATCTAAATCACTCGCGCCTTTAGCAAGTGCTTCACGACAACTGGTGACAATATCGGGGGAGTATTTTTCTAATTCAGTAATTAAGGTCGAGGCCTTAAACATAAACATACCACTATTCCAATAATAGTTACCTGAAGCCACATAGTTGAGAGCAATCTCTAAATCTGGCTTTTCGACAAAGGCTTTAACGTTACTGACGGTAGCCTTCTTATCAGCTTGGATATAACCATAACTGGTATTAGGTGAAGTAGGCACGATACCAAAGGTCACCAATGAACCTTTTTCAGCTTCAATGCTGGCAAGAGAAATAGCGTGATGAAAAGCAGAAATATCATTAATGACGTGGTCGGCAGCAAGAACCAATAAAATGGGATCCTTATCGGCCACCATCGCTTGCAGTGCGGCAATTGCGATGGCTGGGGCGGTGTTTTTACCAAAGGGTTCTAAAATAATGGTGGGATCGCTAATATCCAATTGTTGCAGTTGTTCTGCAACCATAAAGCGATGGTCATTATTGCATACAACGATAGGAGACTGTAAATCGTCTATACCAGACAAGCGATACAATGTTTCTTGAAACATTGTATTTTCGCCAAACAAAGCTAAAAACTGTTTGGGTTTATGTTTGCGTGATAAAGGCCAAAGACGTGTACCGCTTCCACCAGACATAATTACGGGAATCATTACTTATCCTTACTGTTAGCAATTTGCATTTAAGTATCCAAGCAATATCTAAATAAGATATATCTCGCGCTTTACCTTTTATGATCGAGTGACACGCCTCAAAACGCATTCGATACTATAACTACAAATAAAACCGCTTACCGCTAATAGTATAGTCTGAACGTTTATCGAATAAGGCTATGAGGCACTTATTCCATTGTTCAATTAATGCTTCAGTTTTTTGAAAAACCTTATGAAATCCCTTTATTTTTTCGCCAAAAGCACCGTATTCTGTTGAGTATAGCGTTTAAGCACTGCAAAACCACTGTGACCAGAAATAAACGCAAGATCTATTACCATTAATCCTTCTTCAAATAAACGTGATGTAGGCTTGTAACGTAAATCGTGGAAATGAAAATCATGTAATCTTTCCTATTCACATAAATTTGCTTCTAATCGCCGGTTTCGCTCAGTCCCTTTTAAACTTGGTCGTTTAATGTTCAGCGCGACGTTTTCAATATTAGACACATGCCATTCTTTTTTAGCTTCGTTGAGTATGCTGGAAATAATGCCCAACTCTAATCTAAAGGAGTTAGCGCAGTCAGACTGTAATCGAGGAGCACGATAATCAGTCATGTCTTTTTGTATAAGCTCATTCAGTTCTTTATCGCAAAACGCAACATGATCACTAAATAGACAATTAAAACATAAGGTTTCTTGCGAGCGACTTTTGTTTATGGATCGTATTCAATTTCAGGTGTTTATTGATCTCATCACCCAAGGTCATGACAGAGCAGATCAATTCATCATTGTTTCGCGAAACCAAAGATCTGCCTCTTTTTAAGGTGTAAACATCTTGGAATAACTTTTACCATGATGGCGAATTTGAGCACGATATTTTCTTGAAGGTAATGTTGAAACAGTCATGTTCCCCCCCTTTTCAACTCGTATTTTGCGCAAACGTGAGTAATCTATGCTGTAAACCTTCATCAATAGGGTATCTCAGGGGTGTTTTTAAATTCAACTCGTGATAAATTAGCTTCTTAAAAGTCAGGGGTGTCGATATAAATCATTGATTTAACTAGGATTAGTGTGATAATTAAAAAGTGCACAATCCGATAAGCTCAAGATTGTAACGGCTTAATTTATAATCTAGTGATGGTGCGCCCGACAGGACTCGAACCTGTTACCCTCGGCTTAGAAGGCCGATGCTCTATCCGGATGAGCTACGGGCGCATAGTGAGTTTTCATTCTATATACTGAGGATGTTGATAAGCTTTTGAATTGGTCGGGGTAGAGAGATTCGAACTCCCGACCCTCTGGTCCCAAACCAGATGCGCTACCAGGCTGCGCTATACCCCGACATTCCGAAGAGCAGATGTCCTCGAAGAAGGCGGAATAATACGCTCAAGTGTTTACTGAGTCAATCACTTTTTGTTTTTTTTGCCGTTAATTACACAACATGAGACTATAGCGTCTTTTTGATTGTCTGGATATTATTTAATGACCGCTCAGATTTTAGACGGAAAAGCCATTTCAATAGCGCTTAAACAAAACCTGAAAAAAGAAAATGATATACGTTTAGCTTCAGGAAAGCGACGTCCAGGCTTAGCCGTAGTCTTGGTTGGTAGTGATCCTGCCTCACGCGTCTACGTGGGTAGCAAGCGACGTAGTTGTGAAGAAATTGGGTTTAGATCGGACTCACATGATTTAGCAATAGACACTACCGAAGATGCTTTGTTAACCCTAATTGACGAGCTTAATGCTGATATAGAAATTGATGGTATTTTGGTGCAGTTACCATTACCTTCGCATATCAATACAGAGGCTGTAATTGAGCGCATCGCTGCGCATAAAGATGTTGATGGATTTCACCCTTATAATGTCGGCAGACTTGCTCAGCGCAATCCTCAGCTACGACCTTGCACTCCAAAAGGGATAATCACACTCCTAGATAAGACAGGCATTGATTTACATGGCTTAGAAGCTGTTATTGTCGGTGCATCCAATATTGTGGGCCGACCTATGGCCTTGGAATTACTTCTAGCTGGCTGTACAACCACCGTATGCCATCGTTGGACAAAAGATATAGAGTTTCACGTGCGCAGAGCTGATCTGCTTGTGGTGGCTGTTGGCAAACCGAACTTTATTCCTGGGGAGTGGATAAAACAAGGGGCTATCGTCATCGATGTCGGTATTAATCGACTTGAGGATGGTTCTTTGACTGGCGATGTGGAATTTAATATCGCTAAACAAAAAGCCGCTTGGATCACACCGGTACCCGGTGGTGTTGGACCAATGACAGTAGCCACTTTAATGGAAAATACGCTATTTGCAGCTGAAGAGTTGCATAAAGACTAATCGATTACACCCTTTCACAGCGGTGTAAGGGCGGTATTATATCTAACAATTTGATTCATCCAAGCTTAAGTTCTGCGCCACGTTGTTTTGCCGGCAGTATCTTCTAATACAATTCCCATTGCAGCCAGTTCATCCCGAACGTGATCGGCTTTTGACCAATTTTTGTCCGCCCTAGCGGTATTTCGTGCTTCGATTAATGTCTCAACTTTAGCGGCAACATCATCATTGCCAGAATCACCTAGTAAAAAGGCCTCCGCTGATTGTTGGAATAAACCTAGTACTTGACCACAAGACTGTAATAAACCTGCCAGATAAGAGGCTCTAATGGCATCATCCAATACTTTATTCAAAGCCTGACGTAGATCTGCCATAACAGATAAGGCTAAGGCAGAATTAAAGTCATCATCCATGGCAGCACCAAAACGAGTGCCAAACTCTTGATCATCTTGCCACACTACATCAGCTTGAGCTTCAACATCACGTAAACTGGTGTAATAACGCGTTAATGCAGACTTTGCTTGTTCTAAAGACTCATCAGAATAATTAAGTGGGCTACGATAATGACTGCTTAAAATAAAATATCGCACTATTTCTGGCGAATATCGTGCTAATACTTCGCGTACAGTGAAAAAATTGCCTAGCGATTTCGACATTTTTTCGTCATCAATTCGTACAAAACCATTATGCATCCAATAATTGACCGATTGGCAGCCATGGGCAGCTTCCGATTGCGCAATTTCATTTTCATGATGAGGAAATTGAAGATCTTGTCCACCACCATGAATATCAAAATGTTCACCCAAGGTAGTTGCAGACATAGCAGAACACTCTATATGCCAACCAGGACGACCACGGCCCCAAGGTGATGGCCAAGCAGGCTCATCGGCTTTAGCAGCTTTCCACAGCACAAAATCTAGCGGATCATTTTTTGCGTCATTAACGGCAACACGTTCACCGGAACGAAGCTCTTCAATATTGCGGCCCGATAATTTGCCATAACCATCAAACTCACTGACATCGTAATAGACATCGCCATTATCAGCAGCATAAGCGAAACCCTTGGCAATCAAGGTTTCAATCATGGCGATCATTTCAGCCATAGATTCGGTTGCTTTGGGTTCAAGTGTGGGTCTGATAACACCTAAGGCATCCGCATCTTGATGCATTTCAGCGATAAAACGCTCAGTTAATGCCTGTATGGTTTCACCATTCTCATTGGCTCGCGCAATAATTTTGTCATCGATATCGGTGATATTACGAATATAAGTCACTTCGTAGCCGCTAGCACGTAAATAACGGGTAACAACATCAAATACCACCATCACCCGGGCGTGGCCTACATGACATAAATCGTAAACGGTCATACCACAAACATAGAGGCTGACTTTACCAGCTTCGATCGGCGTAAAAAGTTCTTTTTGTTTGCTTAGGCTATTATGAATATGTAACATCTGATGCTCTTTATCAAAAACTTATCGGACATTTTACGGTAAGTTAGTAATGAAAAGTAGATAAAGCACTCTACTTCAGTTGTTATTTCTATTATCATGTGGCTTTTATTGTTAATTATTGGACAAAACACTTATGAAAATATTTTTCCGCTATTTGGCACCCTTCATAATATTATCAGTAATGTCATTATCTACTCATGCAGAAGGAGGCAATACATTGCCACACGTTAAATTAGAAACAAATCACGGCGATATCGTCATTGAACTTAATACTGAAAAAGCACCCAACACTGTGGCTAACTTTCTGACCTATGTGAATGAAGGCTTCTACGATGGCACGATTTTTCACCGCGTCATTAAGGACTTCATGGTTCAAGGTGGTGGGTTTACTGAAGATTTTGTTCAAAAAGAACCTAATGATGCCATCAAAAATGAAGCCAATAATGGGCTAAGTAATGTCCGTGGCTCACTTGCAATGGCACGTACTGGCGATCCTCATTCTGCTACTGCACAGTTTTTCATTAATACTGTTGATAATAACTTTTTAGATTTTCGCGGAGAAAGCGGCCCAGCTTGGGGTTATGCTGTTTTTGCTCAAGTCATTGAAGGTATGGATGTTGTTGATGTTATCCGAACGGTCAGTACTGGTAATAAGAATGGTCATGGCGATGTGCCAGATGACGTGGTTATGATCAACAAAGCCAGCGTTGTAGAATAGTTTTACCAGATAAAATCAATCCTCCCACTCATGAGAGGATTGATTTTTAACTACCATGACCACACTTTTTATATCTGATCTTCATCTCAGTCCAGACAATGAATCACTGATTCAACTCACTGTTGATTTCCTAGCCACCCAAACTAAAGGCATAGACTCACTCTACCTTTTGGGCGATATATTCAATACCTGGCTGGGTGACGACATTGTGGCTACTGAGTTTGAACCACTGATATTACAGTTACAAAAACTCCATCAAGCAGGCATCAATACCTACTTGATGGTGGGTAATCGTGATTTTATGATGGGTCAACAGTTTGCAAAGCGCTGTGGTTGTCAGCTACTTTCAGATCCCACCATTATTGATCTCTATGGCATCAAAACATTGCTAATGCATGGTGATAGTTTGTGTATTGATGATGTGAGTTACCAACGTTATCGCCGTAAGACGCGAAATAAATATTTACAATGGTGTTTTTTACATTTACCTGTTCGTTATCGCCAAGGTATTTCTGACAAGATAAAACAAAAAAGTCACGATCAGAAAAAATCCAAATCATTCCAGATTATGGATGTCAATGAAACTGAAGTTAGTCGAATAATGCAGCAATACCAAGTGCGGCACTTGATTCATGGCCATACTCACCGACCAGCCATTCATAGACTTAAAATCGAGAACAAGCCCGCTTATCGTATTGTATTAGGCGATTGGCAAGGCAAAGCAAGTGTTTTAAGGTGCGACGATCGACAATTTGAATTGTCTGATCATCGCATTAGTGCAGCTGACTCGCTATTAAGAATCAGCTAAAGTACGTTCATCAAGAATTTGTTTCAGGCGTGTTGGTGGTACATAACCCGGTAACATCTCGCCACTTTCTAAGAATAAAGCGGGCGTACCGGTCACACCTAAACGTCTTCCTAATTCATAGTGTGCTTTGATGGGTGATTGGCATTTCTCAGCGTCTACATCTTTGCCATTTTTTGCATCTGTCATCGCCTGTTTGCGATCTTTCGCACACCAGACATCAGCCGCTTTATCAAAAGACTCTGATTCTAATCCTGCTCGTGGAAACGCCATATAACGAATACGAATACCTAAGGCATTATAATCAGCCATTTGTTGATGTAATTTACGGCAGTAGCCACAATCAATATCTGTAAAAACCGTTAAGGTATGTTTGGTAGTTGTCGGCTCATAAATAATTAAGTCGGCTTCTTCAATAGTGGCCAGCGCTTGTTTTCTTAAATCAACTCGTTTGAGCTCAGTAACATTTTCACGCGTTTCTAAAGCAATCACATCACCTTGAAAAACATAACGGAGATCTTTCGTAAAATAAATGATTTCACCACTAATAATCGCTTCATACAAACCGGTATTATCTAATGCTTGAATACTTTCAATAGTAACTCCTGGCATCTGTGTTTCTAGTTTTGTTTTCATATCTGTCAGTTCACTTGCCTGTGCAAGTCCGAGCCAAGCCAACATTGCTATCCATAAATAAAATTGTTTCAACATTGAATTTCCTAATCTCTAAAGTTATTAAATTGTAGTGGCATATCTATCGCTTCATTGCCACGTAATAAGGCCATCACTTGCTGCAATTCATCACGCTTTTTACCTGTTACACGAACACTTTCGCCTTGGATAGCGGCTTGCACCTTAATCTTGCTTTCTTTGATGATCTTGGCTGTGATCCGACATTGATCTTTATCAAGTCCTTCACGCACAAGCACATCCTGTTTACGCATTTTGCCATTACCTACTGAATCCTTAACTTCAAGGCAGTTAATTTCAATGCCACGCTTAATGAGTTTCATTCTTAAAATGTCTAAGACTTGTTCCAATTGAAAGTCACTGTCAGCATGTAATGTCAGTGTTTTATCAGACTGTTCAACACGCGCATCAGTTCCTCTAAAGTCAAACCGGTTCGCTATGTCTCGGTTAGACTGATCGACTGCATTGGTTAACTCGTGTTTATCGACTTCAGAAACAACATCAAATGAGGGCATTTTTATCTCCTATAATTCAGTAACTATACAGTTTATCATTCCACAGCGGATTGAGATAGAAACCTTAAGCACGTGGATGATGCTGTGTATGTATGATTTTCAATCGTTCTTTGGCAACATGGGTATAGATTTGTGTCGTTGATAAATCAGAATGGCCAAGCAATAATTGCACTACCCGTAGATCAGCACCGTGATTCAATAAATGAGTGGCAAAGGCATGTCGTAAGGTATGAGGTGACAAGTCTTTTTCTATGGCTGCTAATTTTGCATAACGTTTGATTAGATACCAAAAAGCCTGGCGTGACATTGCTTTACCGCGATGGGTAGGAAACAAATCCTCACTTAAAGTCCCTTTCAATAATTGCGGCCTACTTTCTACTAAATACTGCTGGAGATAATCTAAAGAAATCTCACCCAGTGGCACCAATCTTTCTTTATTGCCTTTGCCAATGCAACGAATAAGACCCTGCCTCATATTAAGTTGTCCAAGGCTTAAACCCACTAACTCTGACACCCTTAAACCTGTGGCATACAACACTTCTAACATTGTGCGGTCGCGTAAACCAAGAGCGACGTTAACATTAGGTTGGCCTAATAAATCTTCAACTTCATCTTCGGTGATAGTTGTTGGTAAGCTCCGACCTAATCGGGGTGATTCGATCTGCATGGTAGGATCTGAATCACGAATATCTTCACGGCATAAATAACGGTAATAACGGCGCAAGCTTGATAATAATCTAGCTTCACTGCGTACTTTGCGGCCTTCGCGCAGACGCACACTTTGATAACGCAAAATATCCTGACGACTAGCGGCTACTAAATCTATATCAAACGGGCTTAACCAAGCAGAAAACGCGACAAGATCACGTTGATAAGCGCTAACAGTATTAGGACTCAAGCCTGATTCTAACCATAATGAATCTAAAAAGGTTTGTAGGTGATGGTCGCTGGTATTAACTTGATTATCTGGCTTCATGATCTAATAACCACCGTTTCACTTCAATTTCTTTGCCATCAGTTTTTCCATAATAGCCACCAAGACCAGATTTAGATACTACACGATGACAGGGTATAACAATAGCGTAAGGATTGGCTTTACATGCATTAGCAACCGCACGTGCTGAAGAGCCAAGTTGATCGGCTATTTGGGAATACGTGCGGGTTTCACCGGCGGTAATCATCGATAAACATTGCCATACCTTTTGCTGAAAACTAGTGCCTTGTTCAGCCAGTGGCAGGGACCATTTATGATGAGCGTCAATGAAGTAGGACTTAAGCTGATTAATGGCCTTGTCTGCCACAGCAGAGCTTATTAACTCATTATCTGTATCACCATGACTCACTAAGAGTTTGATAGCCAGTAGCTCCGTCTCCGTTGCTTGCACTGAGACACGACCCACCGGTGTCATCAATATTATTTTAGTGATTGGCCTTGTCATAGCAACAAAAAAAGCGCAACTGAAAACAGTCGCGCCTTTTTTTAAGCATGCAGAATCAACACTTGATTCTACAAAACAGGTATTAACCCAATTTTTCTTTAATACGTGCTGCTTTACCTGTTAAGTTACGCAAGTAATAAAGTTTAGCGCGGCGAACATCACCACGACGTTTAACTTCTAGACTTGCCACTGCTAGGCTATGTGTTTGGAAAACACGTTCAACACCAACACCATTTGAAATTTTACGTACTGTGAATGCTGAATGTAAACCACGGTTACGCTTAGCAATTACAACACCTTCAAACGCTTGTTCACGTTCACGGTCGCCTTCTTTAATTTTTACTTTTACAACAACAGTATCACCTGAAGAAAAGGCAGGAATGTCCTGTCTCATTTGTTCAGCGTTTAGCTGTTCAATAATATTACTCATCTTTCTACCCCTAATTCCTACTTCTCTTCATGCCTAAAATCGGCAATAAATTGTTCTAATAATGCATTCTGTTCGTCAGTTAATGTTTCCATTGCTAACAACTCAGGCCGCCTTAACCACGTTCTTCCTAAAGACTGTTTAAGGCGCCACTTTCGTATTGCCTCATGATCGCCACCCAAAAGTACCTTCGGTACCTTCTGACTAGATAACCGTTCTGGTCTTGTGTAATGTGGATGGTCTAGTAAACCAGCCATAAATGAGTCTTGTTGCGCCGACTCCTCATCACCCAAAACGCCGGGTAATAACCTTGCCACGCCATCAATTATGACCATCGCTGCAAGTTCACCACCACTAAGAACATAGTCACCTATCGACCATTCCTCATCAATCTCTTGTTCTATTAGACGTTCATCAACACCTTCATAACGTCCTGCAACAAAAATCATTGCCTCTCTTGTTGCCAATTCTTGCAAACCTTGCTGGTCTAATTTGCGACCCTGAGGTGACAAATAAGCCACTTTAGTTTGCTGACCTAAACTCTTTTTAGCCGCATGAATGGCCTGTTGTAATGGTTCAACTTTCATTACCATTCCAGGGCCGCCACCATAAGGTCGGTCATCTACTGTTCGATGTTTATCCGACGTAAAATCACGCGGATCCCAATAATCAATATCTAACTTACCTTGCTGAACAGCTCGGCCAGTCACACCATATTGCGTTATTGCATCAAACATTTGAGGAAATAAAGACACCACGCCTATCTGCATGATGGCAGTCACCTCAATAATCCGATTCCCAATCAACTCGAATAATCTTATTATTCAAATCAACTAGCTCAACAATGTCATCCAATACAAAAGGAATCAGTCGTTCAGTTTTATCTTTGTTAACAACCACTAGCACATCATGTGCGCCATTTTCAAGCAAACTATCCACTTGTCCAAGTTGTTCATCTTGTAAATTTATAACCGTCATGCCAATTAAATCAGACCAATAATATTCGTCTTCTCCTGCTGGCTTGATCTGTGTTTTGCTAATAGCAAGCTCTACACCGACCAGTGGTAATACTTGATCGCGGTCAGTGACCCCATCCAAGCTCATTACTACACCCTTGCCTTGCAAGCGGCCTTCAATAACCTTCACCTCTACCCATTCACCTTTTCGTGAAATGTAAAGGGGTGAATAACTTAATATGTTCTTTCTAGGATCAGTGAATGAATATATTTTAACCCATCCCTTGATCCCATAAGCACCAGAAATCTTGCCTACCGGGAGATATTCCACCGGAGTATTCATATCTGAAATCTTATTAAGCTGCTTTTGCTTGAGCGATTAATTTAGTTACACGTTCTGAAATTTGTGCGCCTTGAGAAACCCAGTGCGTAATACGATCTAGATCTAAACGTAAAGTTTCTTCTTGGCCTTGAGCGCGTGGGTTAAAGAAACCTATACGCTCGATGCAACGTCCATCACGTTTGTTGCGTGAGTCTGCTACGACGACAGTGTAATAAGGACGCTTTTTTGCGCCGCTACGTGACATTCTAATTTTTACCATTGATTTGTGCCTGTTGGAAAACTGGATCGAAAAACAGATGCATTTTACGCATATATTAAGTAATTGAAAAGCCTAACTTGCCTTTATCTTTAAAATGGCATGCCGCCACCCATCGGTAACTTGCCGCCTAAACCTCGCATCATCTTAGCCATGCCCCCTTTTTGCGACATTTTTTTCATCATTTTTTGCATTTGTGCGAATTGTTTTAATAAACGATTCACATCTTGGATCTGTGTTCCTGATCCAAAGGCGATACGCTTTTTGCGCGAACCTTTAATAATTTCTGGTCGCTGACGTTCTTTTTTGGTCATTGAATTAATAATGGCTTCTAATTTATTCAATTCTTTATCATTTACTTGCTGTTTAGCCGCATTCGGTATATTCGACATTCCGGGCATTTTATCTAGCATAGAGCCAATTCCGCCCATTTTTCCCATCTGTCTAAGTTGGTCTCTAAAATCTTCGAGATCAAACCCCTTACCTTTTTTAAGTTTATTCGCTAATTGTTCGGCAGCCCCTTTATCCATTTTTCGCTGAACATCTTCGACCAGCGACAAAACATCACCCATGCCCAATATTCGCGAAACAACACGATCAGGATGAAAAGGTTCTAATGCAGACGTTTTTTCACCCACACCCATAAACTTAATTGGCTTACCGGTGATATGTCGAATTGATAAGGCGGCACCACCTCGCGCATCACCATCCGTTTTAGTCAAGATCACACCCGTTAAAGGCAAGGCGTTATTAAATGCCTTGGCCGTATTGGCCGCATCTTGCCCAGTCATACTATCGACTGTAAACAAAGTTTCGATCGGGTTAATTGCGGCATGGATCTGTTTGATTTCGTTCATCATGTCATCATCAACATGTAAACGACCGGCAGTATCAATAATCACGACATCAACAAACTGTAACTTGGCGTGTGCTACCGCCGCTTTCGCTATCTCAACCGGATCTTGATCACCTTGACTTGGAAAAAACTGTGCATCTACTTCTTTAGCCAGTGTTTTTAACTGCTCAATCGCCGCAGGACGATAAACATCGGCACTAGCCACCATCACCGATTTTTTCTCACGTTCTTTTAACCAGCGCGCTAGTTTAGCAACACTGGTGGTTTTACCCGCACCTTGTAAACCTGCCATTAAAATAACGGCAGGTGGCTGTGAATTGAGGTTGAGCGATTCGTTCGCTTCCCCCATCACTTTCACTAACTCATCATTAACGACTTTGATTAATGCTTGACCTGGCGTTAAACTGCGAAGGACGTCTTGGCCCATTGCACCTGCTTTTACACGTTCAATAAAGTCACGTACAACAGGCAAGGCAACATCAGCCTCAAGCAAAGCCATTCTCACTTCGCGAAGGGTGTCTTTTACGTTATCTTCGGTAATTCGACCTTGGCCGCGAAGCTTTTGTAAGGTACCGCCTAATCTTTCCTGCAAACTATCAAACATGATTCACCTTGAGTACCTCAGCCAAAATATGCCGAAAATATAAATTTTTAAGAGTTAGAATTATAACTGATAATGAATACATCGCGTATTATCTATACTATGACTACATTATTTATCGTACTTAGGGAATGAACTAATATGACCGTTGCTAATTCTTTAGCCTTCCTACTTTATCTTGGTTGCAGTGTTATATTGATCCGTGATTTTGTCCAACGCAATCAGTCAGTTTCAACATCATTCCCTATCGGTATTATCATTGTATTAGCGCTCATTTTCCATGGAGCAGACATTTTTTTAAGCATGGCTAGTGGATGGGATCTTGCTCTTTTCAGTACCTTATCACTGGCAGCGTGGTTAATGGCTCTTGTCGCGCTGATTATTGGTGCTAAACAAGAATACGCTCATCCGGGGATTATTATTTATCCACTGGTGGCCTTCAGTCTTATCCTCAAGACATCGGTTACCAGTCAGCAAACAACTATTTTAGCTGATCCTTCTTTGGAGTGGCATATTCTGTTGTCATTGGCGGCCTATAGTTTATTTACTTTAGCCGCCTTGCAAGCCATTGTTTTAGCTATCCAAGAGCAGCAATTACGCCAACGTCATATTGCCGGTCTGATTAGAAAGTTACCGCCATTACAGTCTATGGAAAAGACCTTGTTTCAGCTTATATCAGCCGGGTTTATATTGCTGACTTTAGGCCTAATCCCAGGATTTTTGTTTATAGCAGATATCTTTGCCCAACACCTTATCCATAAAACAGTGTTGTCTCTTTTTGCTTGGTGTGTATTTGCAATCTTGTTATGGGGACGGTTTCGTTATGGCTGGCGAGGCAAGACAGCTATTAAATGGACTTTAATTGGTTTTATATTTTTATTATTCGCCTATTTTGGCAGCAAATTTGTTCTGGAATTTTTAATTACTCATGGCTGATACAACGTCACTCACTTTGCTCTTTACATTGCTCTTTATTTTACTTTGTTTTTCTGCCTTTTTCTCTAGCGCAGAAACAGCATTGATGTCGCTCAATCGCTTTCGTCTGCGCCATCTTGAACATGAAGGTCATGCTGGTGCGATAAGAGCAAGTCAGCTATTAGCACGTCCAGATAGATTGATTGGCTTGATTTTACTTGGTAATAACTTTGTTAATATCTTTGCTTCTGCCATTGCCACCGTGATTGGAGTCAAACTCTATGGTGAAAATGGCCTTGTCATTGCTACCTTTACGCTGACACTGGTAGTCTTACTATTCGCCGAAGTTACCCCTAAAACATTAGCTGCTTTACACCCAGAAAGAGTGGCCTTTCCCGCTAGTATTATTTTAAAACCAATGCTGTTTTTGCTGTTTCCATTGGTTTGGTTTACTAATCTCATTACTAACCGCTTACTCGCTTTTTTTGGTGTCTCACCCGAGGACTCTTCTGCCGCCGCAATTAATGCCGAAGAATTACGCATGGCCTTAATGGAAGCAGGTAGTATCATTCCTAAACGTCATAAAAAAATGTTAGTGAGTATTCTTGATTTAGAAAAAGTAACCGTAAACGACGTGATGGTTCCACGAAATGAAATAGAAGGCATCGATATTAATGGCCCGCTTACTGACATAATCAAACAACTATCTCATTGTAGTAATACCCGTTTACCTGTCTACGAAGACAGTATGGATAATGTGATTGGCATTATGCATGTTCGAAAAGCATTACATCTATTAGCCCAAGGTAATCTGACTAAAGAAAGTCTAAATGGCATTATCAAACAGATTTATTTTGTGCCTGAAGACACGGCACTCAATACTCAACTGATTCAATTTCAAAAACACCGTAGGAGAACAGGACTAGTTGTTGATGAATACGGCGATATCTTAGGTTTAATTACCTTAGAAGATATATTCCGTGAAATTGTGGGCGAATTTACCGCGGACTCTATTGATGAAGATAAGGATATTCATCCTCAAGATGATGGCAGTTACCTTATTAATGGGTCTGCTAATATTCGAGATATCAACCGAAATAACCAATGGCATCTGCCTACTGATGGACCTAAAACCATCAATGGCTTGATTTTAGAGCTTCTAGAAACTATTCCAGAACCTGGCGTCAGTTTAAGAATAGAAAACTATGTGATTGAAGTTGTTCAAACAACGGATAACACCATTAAAACAGTACGGATAAGCAATGAAGACTATCAGATAGAAGAGGCTTAAAGTCCCGATAGAACAATACTAAAACAAGCCTAAGATCATGTTGATGTATAGACAAAGGCAGCTACGCTAACATTTACAAAATTAACGGCAGTGATAAATGAAAGCAATAAATATCAACTTAAACTGTTCGCTGCAGCAAAAGTCTTAAAGTTGGTTTAGCTTTAAATTCCAGGCCAGTTCATATTATAATGATGTCATTATCAGTCAATGCATTGATTAACCTATTTTAAGAAAGACACACAGCGTTTTAGTCAGGACAAAGCAAGGTCAGAGATCCAACGCGACTCATGCAGATGACCTAATTAAACACCTTCAAGGAAAGTAATATGCGCTCACTATTTAGACTTATCATTTTTATCATTGTTATTGTAATCGCAGGCCTTATTGCCCTTGGCATTTTTGTAGATCCTAATGACTACAAACAAGAAATATCAACTCAAGTAGAAAAATCAACGGGACGTAAACTGACCCTAGAGGGTGATATTAAATTATCTGTTTTCCCATGGATTGCTCTTGAACTTGGGCCATTATCATTAAGTAATGCTGCTGGTTTTAAAGCCGATTCATTTGCTAAAGTGGAGGCCGCAGAAATTCGTATCAAATTAATGCCTTTGCTGAAAAAACAACTTGAAATGGATACCATCATTTTAGACGGACTAGTGTTGAATCTTGAAAAAAGCAAAGCTGGAACAACTAACTGGGATGATTTGGTGGCCAACAGCGATAAGGCGAATATCGATAATACAACAGAATCTAAACAGTCTGATGCTTCAGCTGATGATGGACCAGCACTAGCGGCCATTAGTATCGCAGGCGTAAAATTAACTAACGCCAATATTTTGTGGTCAGATGCTTCAACGGCAGAAAATTACCAGTTACAAAACTTCAATCTTAATACCGATCCACTTGTTCCAGGTAAAGCCACTTCATTAGATATGGAATTCGACTTAGCCAGTATTAAGCCTCAAGCTAAAGCGCATATCAAATTAGACTCTAAAGTTATGGTGGATATGGAAAACCAGCGCTACACTTTGAGCAATTTAACGCTAAACACTCAGGCATCTGGCAAAGATCTACCCTTTTCACAAACTAATTTATCACTCAGTGGTGATATTAATGCCGATATGCTTAAACAACTAATCACCATTGATGATTTATCTTTGTCAGCTCAAGCTGACAAAGATGAGCAATCAATCGACGCTAAATTATCAGCTCAAATTTCATCAAATTTGGCCACTCAACAAACCATTATTAAAGGTTTAGTATTAACGGCAGAAGTGATTGATCCAAGCTTACCTGCAGGTAAGGCTATGTTCAATCTAACCACCGATGTTTCAGCCGATATGAAACAGCAGACATTGACATTGTCGGCCTTAGTTATCGAAGGATATGACTTATTAATCAATGCCGATATTAAAGCAAGCAAGTTAATGTCAGATAATCCTGCTTTTGCTGGCAGCGTAATGATTAAACCTTTCAATTTAAGACAACTCACTAAACGTCTTAATATTGAATTACCTGTAATGGCTGATGACAGCACCTTAGAGCTTATTCAGATTAGCACTGAGTTAGATGGCTCAGCTAAACATATCAATGCTAAACAGCTTAATGTGACATTAGATCAAAGTAAATTGTCAGGTCGCTTAGCGATTAATAACTTCGCAAACCCCACTTTCGACTTCAAATTAAAATTAGATGAAATTGATGCCGATCGTTATATGGCACCTGCCAGCAAAACAGACAAAACAAGCTCGACAACATCAACAACTCCAAAGGCTGCTGAAAGTTCAGCCGTTGCTGACCAATTGCCATTAGAAGCCTTACGTCAAATCAATGCCAAAGGTATATTGGATATTGGCAAGCTAAAAATAAGTAATACTCATAGTGACAATATTCACCTTGAGATTAATGCAGCAAAAGGTCTGGTGAAATTAAGTCCGATGAGTGCCAATATGTATGATGGCCAATACCAAGGTAATGTAAACCTTGATGCCAGAGGTAAAACACTGAAAGTCAGTCTTAATGAAACTCTAAAAGGTGTTCAAGTAGGTCCATTACTTAAAGATTTAACTGCTGATGACAAACTATCTGGTATTGCCAATGCCAAGGTGAAATTAACAGGTAACGGAGCAACAGTGGCTCAAATCAAACAAACTTTATCAGGAAATGGTAATTTTTCTTTTACTGACGGTGCCGTCAAAGGTATTAATGTTGCTGAAAGTATTCGTAAAGCCAAAGCAGCACTCAAAGGTGAAAAATTCATTCCATCAAACACACCAGTGCAAACTGATTTTTCTAATCTAAGTGGTTCATTCACCGCGAAAAATGGCATCATCAGCAATCAAGACTTACTCGCGATGTCACCTCTGTTACGTATTAAAGGTGCAGGTAAAATCGACTTACCTAAAGAAGGTATCGATTATGGGCTTAAGGTATCTGTAGTCGAAACATCATCGGGCCAAGGCGGTAAAGCATTAGCCGATCTAAAAGGGCTAACTATTCCTGTTAAAATTACCGGTACCTTTAGTCAACCTAAACCAACAGTAGATTTAGCAAGCATGCTTAAAAACAAAGCAACGGCAGAAGTGAAAGCTAAAGTAGCAGATAAACTAAAAGATAAATTAGGCGGAGACCTAGGCGGGCTATTAGGCGGTGTACTGACTCCAAAAGAGACAGAGACAGAAACAGAAACAGATCCAGCGGCTGAACCTGCTCCGGCAGCAACACCAGAAGATAAATTAAAAGACGCGGTTTCTAACAAGTTAAAAGGTTTCTTCTAAACTGAAATATTGTCAACACGTCGTCAGCTATTATGCTGATGGCGTGTTTTTATTTCTAACTTATCATCGGTTCTAATCATTATACTATCAGGCTTTAATCAATTGATAATTTGTTATGACTAGCCCGCAATTTAGTGATCGTTTACTGGAATGGTACGATCTACATGGCCGTAAAGATCTTCCATGGCAGCAACAAGCTTCACCTTATCATGTGTGGCTGTCAGAAATAATGCTCCAACAAACTCAAGTCAGTACCGTTATCCCCTATTATCAAAAATTCACGCAACGTTTTACTGATATAACAACACTTGCTCATGCTCCAGTGGATGATGTACTAGCTCTATGGACGGGTTTAGGTTATTACGCCAGAGCAAGAAACCTGCATAAAGCCGCTACTATTATGCTCGAAGCGCATCAGGGCCAAATGCCTAAAACATTAGATGAATTGATCGCACTGCCAGGGATTGGACGTTCAACGGCTGGGGCAATAATGGCTTTAGCACATCATCAACGTTTTCCTATCCTCGATGGTAACGTTAAGCGCGTATTAGCAAGACATGCCGCAATAGAGGGCTGGACTGGAAACAAAAAAATAGAAGATAAGCTTTGGTTAATCGCTGAACGGCACTTGCCCAAAAATAGAATAGCCAACTATATCCAAGCTCAAATGGATTTAGGCGCAACCCTATGCACTCGCAGCAAACCTAACTGCACAATATGTCCACTTAGTGCTGACTGCCAAGCCTTGTTAGAAGGTAACCCAACGCTATATCCAACTTCAAAACCAAAAAAAGCGGTGCCGACACGTCAGTCACATTGGTTAGTTGCACAAGCGGCTAATGGTGAATTATTGCTGGAACAGCGTCCATCTTTGGGAATATGGGGTGGCTTATGGAGTTTTCCAGAGTTAGATAATATGGATGACGTTGCTGGCGCATGCAATCGCCAGATGAATATCGATGTTACTAATATACAATCCTTAGCTCCTATCAAACATGTTTTTAGTCATTTTAAACTTGAAATTTATCCACACTTAATTAGTTGTAAACTAAATAATAACAATATCGCTGAGAATAAAAAGTTGGCTTGGTATAAAATAAGCGAAGCTCTACAACTTGGTTTACCAGCACCCGTTAAATCACTTATAGATTCATTACAGTAAAAGAGGTTCCTCATGGCACATACAGTTCATTGCGTAAAACTCAAAAAAGAATCAGAAGGTTTAGATTTTCCACCTTATCCTGGCGATCTAGGTAAGCGGATTTACGAATCCGTATCTAAAGAAGGCTGGCAACAGTGGTTAGCTCAGCAAACCATCTTGATTAATGAATATCGTCTTTCACTAGCTGATCCAAAATCTCAATCGTTTTTAAAAGAAGAGTTAGAGAAATTTTTCTTTGGTGAAGGTTCGAGTTTGCCTAAAGAATTTGTTGCAGAATAGTCAAAACACGCTTATTTGCGCAGAAATATTAATTTACGCTTCAACAATAAAAATATCAATAATATACTCGACATTAAAAAAGTTAAGCTGGCGCTGCTTCTAGATCCTTTATTAATGAGGCTTAACAGCATAAACACTGACCATTTAAACCACTAAATTTTTTTAACTATACAAAAGTAAGTTGTTTATTTAGAACGTTATCAGGTTGATTTGTTTTTAAAGCGTATAATGCCCGTAGCTTCTTTTAGGAGTTACAAGTTAGCTTCTAAGAAATTAGTAAGCAAGAATTAAGAAAAATATCGAGGTAGTTATGGCAGATCAAGTTACAGGTACAGTTAAGTGGTTCAACGATGCTAAAGGTTTTGGCTTTATTGAGCAAGCAAGTGGTCCAGATGTATTCGTACATCACAGCGCAATTCAATCAGATGGTTTTAAATCATTGAAAGAAGGCCAAGCAGTAACGATGGAAGTTACTCAAGGCGCTAAAGGTCCACAAGCTGAGAATGTTATTCCTGGCTAGTACGTCCTAAAGTAAATTAGAAAAGGTCGGTTAGAATTATTCTACCGGCCTTTTTTATTGTCTCTAATTTATGATTTAGCACTTAGTTGATGATAATCTATTGTTGATGAAAGTAATTAGCTTTAAAAACATTCGTATTTTTGTTCTATTGGCATTATTAGCTTCAGCGGTTATTTATACCCAAGAGCAACACTTAAATTCCACGTCATGGTATCAGCCAATAGAAGTTACAATCTTCCCCATTAATGGCGATGGCACTACCCAAACAGATCTGTATATTGAGCAGTTATCAATTAAAGATTTCCAAGATATTGATACCTTTTTTATACGTCAAGCAAAAAAGTATCGCCTTATCGTTGACCAACCCATCATCAGCACATTGGGTTCAATAATCATCGATCACCCTCCTGCTCCCCCTGCGGATCGCACAGCAATTACAAAAGTCATTTTATGGAGCATGCAACTTCGCTATTGGGCTTTCAACAATACGCCGGACGATAAATCAAATAAGAATAGAATTCGCTTATATGTACTTTATCATCAAGGTTTAGCTAAGTAAGCACTTGCTCACTCACTAGGACTTAAAAAAGGCTTGATTGGTGTTATTCATGCTTATGGCAAGATAGACCAAAATGCACAAAATACTGTTGTTATGGCCCATGAGATATTTCATACTGTGGGTGCTAGTGATAAATATGCATATCAAAACAATCAGCCTATTTATCCCAGTGGTTATGCTCAACCTAAACAAAAACCACTCTATCCTCAACGTTATGCAGAAGTAATGGCAGGTCGAATTCCACATAGTCAAACTCAATCAACGATGCCAAAACAGTTACGTTTTTGCATGGTTGGCAAAACAACAGCCTTTGAAATTAATTGGTTAACTGAGCCATGACAGCGCTCATTCCTAGTCAATTTATTAGAAACCAAGCTTATGGCGTATTATCAACCCAATCAGGAGTTGAAGCCGGTTACCCCTTTGGCTCAATTACTCCTTATATTCTTACCTCTAATGACGATATTTCGAATTTCATTAGCCACTTAGCTGAACATACTTACAATATTCAAGCTGTTCACTAAGTATCACTCACCATTTTTGATCCTAAGGATGCCACTCATCCTAATGCAGGAGCTAGAATAAGCTGCTTGGCGAAGGCAATGTTAGCTAAAGATGAAATGCTTTTACGAGCAGCTTATTTGGATCAGGTTCCTGATGCTGAAATGATTTTGACATTAGCCGGCTTTCACTTTTATTTATTAAGGCCTACAAGAGTTCGATTAATCGCTAGTTTTGGCTCAGTAAAATGGTTAACACCACCAACAATTAGCGCTTTAAAATTTTCATTGTATCTTCAATCACTAAGCGCTTGAAAGCCAACGATAATGCGGTAAACCGTTTACCGCGGCGATGCACTAAATACTAATGACGTATTATGGGAAATGCTTCAACATCCAATATGACTAATTGCTGTAAAGCTAGCTCAGACTCTAATGTATGCTGAGATACAATGCCTAAACCCAAACCTGCTTCAACCGCTTGGTTAATCGTTTCATTGCTATTCATTTCCATTACCGAGCTAATGTTATAACCCTTTTCCTCAAAAAATTCTTCCATCGCAATCCGTGTTCCAGATCCAGATTCTCGCATAATAAATGTTTCTTTTTGTAAGACCGACACTGGTATGGCTTTCTTACCCGCTAAAGCATGATCTTTGGGTGCGATAACCACCAAAGGATTTTCTAGAAATGGCGTTGCTTCAACGTCCATTCCGACAGGCGGCCTGCCCATAATGACCATATCAACCGTATTATCATTTAAATGTTTTAATAAACTGGCTCGGTTAGTCACATCAAGGCTTATCGTTGTGCCCGTAAATCGTTTATAAAAGTCACCCAATAACTTCAAAGCAAAATAATTAGCTGTTGATGCAACGGCAATCGCTAACCGACCTCGCTGACTGCCACGCATTTCAGTCATCACATCATCCAATTCACATAACTGCTGCGAGATATTACGGGCATAATGAAGTAATTCATGACCAGCATCAGTGAGATAGAGTGTTTTGCCCATCCGTTCAAACAAAGGCATTTCAAGCTCAGATTCTAATTGCTTAATTTGCATGGAGACGGCAGGCTGACTGAGGTAAAGTAATTCTGCAGCACGGGTATAACTTAAGTGTTTTGCAACAGATTCGAAAATTTACAGCTGTCTAATAGTAATGTTCATAGACCTGCATCATAAGCATATCTTATGCTTAAAATCAAAATAACTGAGTTTTATTTATGTTGAAAATGTCCTACACTGAGCATAAATAATTATAAAATAATCCAATAAAGATCGATTGTTAAATTCGAATAAAATAGGAAGTACTTATAATGGATCAATCATCACGCTACGCTGATCTTAGTCTAAAAGAACAAGATCTTATCGCCAATGGTGGACATATGCTGGTGGTTTACCATATGACACCGGCAGAGGGTTACGGTTATTTAGCCACCGCTGCTCATCTTGCTGCAGAGTCCTCAACCGGTACTAATGTTGAAGTTTCGACAACCGATGGCTTTACCAAAAGTGTTGATGCCATGGTATATGAAATTGATGAAGCCAAAGGTGTTATGAAAGTTGCTTATCCCAACGAATTATTTGACCGAAACGTGATAGATGGACGTACCATGATCGTTTCGTTTCTCACCCTAGTCGTTGGTAATAATCAAGGCATGGGTGATGTGAAGTGTGCACAAATTCAAGATTTTTATGTACCTCCTGCTATGTTGCAACTGTTTGATGGCCCCTCTAAAGACATTACAGATATGTGGCGACTGTTAGGCCGCCCGCTAGTAGATGGTGGTTATATTGCAGGCACCATCATCAAACCTAAACTAGGCCTTCGCCCGGAACCATTTGCTGAAGCAGCGTATCAATTTTGGTTAGGCGGTGATTTTATCAAAAATGATGAACCACAAGGTAATCAAGTTTTCTGCCCAATGAAAAAAGTCATTCCCTTAGTGGCTGATGCAATGAAACGTGCACAAGATGAAACAGGTGAAGCAAAACTGTTCTCTGCCAACATCACTGCTGATGATCACTATGAAATGCTTGCTCGTGCCGACTATATCTTAGAAACCTTTGGCCCTGATGCAAATAAAGTTGCCCTCTTAGTCGATGGTTATGTGGGTGGTCCCGGAATGATTACAACGGCTAGGCGTAACTACCCTGAACAATACTTACATTATCATCGTGCAGGTCATGGGGCTGTTACATCGCCCTCATCTGTTCGTGGTTATACCGCTTTTGTATTAGCTAAGATGTCACGTTTACAAGGTGCCTCAGGGATCCATGTAGGCACAATGGGTTATGGTAAAATGGAAGGCGCTGCTGATGATCGCAATATCGCTTATATGATCGAACGTGATAGTGCTGATGGCCCTTATTACCACCAAGATTGGTATGGTATGAAACCAACAACACCGATCATTTCAGGGGGTATGAATGCACTTCGTTTACCTGGTTTCTTTGATAACTTAGGCCACGGTAATGTTATCAATACTTCGGGTGGTGGTGCTTATGGACATATCGATAGCCCAGCAGCCGGTGCAACATCATTACGCCAAGCATTTGAATGTTGGAAATCGGGTGCAGATCCGATCGAGTTTGCCAAAGAGCATCATGAATTTGCCCGTGCATTTGAATCCTTCCCAGGTGATGCAGACAGGCTCTACCCAAGTTGGCGTGAAAAATTCGGGATACATAAATAAGTGCCACGCTTAATAATATCTCCTCGTTTCGGTAAGGAAAATATCACACCAAGCTAACAATACATTCAGTATTGTTTAGAGATAGCTAAAAAGCATTGATTAAAATAAATGCTGTCTATCCGGCTTTGTTTTCCTCAATTATTTTTCAACTATAAAGACACTAGCCATGAATGACATTAGCCAATATCTGATTAATCAACAACCTTTTTATCAGTCTCAAAGCAATGAAGTTGAACTTTATATGGCGGCATACAAGGCTCGCTTACCAGTTATGGTCAAAGGCCCTACCGGCTGTGGTAAGTCACGCTTTATTGAATATATGGCATGGAAGTTAAACAAACCATTGATCACCGTAGCTTGTAATGAAGATATGACGGCCTCTGATTTAGTGGGTCGATATTTATTAGATGCCAATGGCACCCATTGGTTAGATGGTCCATTAACAGTTGCTGCACGAATAGGGGCTATCTGTTACCTAGATGAAATCGTTGAAGCTCGCCAAGATACCACCGTTGTTATTCATCCGCTCACCGATCACCGTCGCAGTTTGCCTCTGGATAAAAAGGGCGAATTGATCAAGGCACATCCAGACTTTCAATTGGTTATTTCTTACAATCCTGGCTATCAGAGTTTATTGAAAGATCTAAAACAATCCACTAAACAGCGTTTCACTGCCTTCGAGTTTGATTACCCAGTAGCAGAGGTTGAGTCATCTATTTTACAAAAAGAAGCTAACATCACAGCTGCTTTAGCTGAAAAATTAGTTAAGATAGCCACCATAGCCCGTAACCTAAAAGGTCATGGTTTAGATGAAGGTATTTCTACTCGTTTATTAATTTATGCTGCTACTTTAATTGATACAGGTGTTGATGCTAAATCAGCCTGTCGTATGGCTTTAGTATTACCTATTACTGATGACGCTGATATTCGTGATACTTTAGAACACGCCATCAGAACTGTATTTTCCTAAGCAGACGATAAACTATCGATGACTGATATTAATGAGCTGCAACAGCACCCAGATCGGCTAAAGCTAAAATGTAGTTTCAAGCAGATTGATACTGTGTTTAATGATTGTATGGAAGAAGCTTATCTTTATCTGAGTGAACAAGGGATTGAAGATTATCTAGAAGGTGCATCGCTAGTCTGTATGATCGGGAGAGGTGTTGAACCTGTACTTAGTTATATGGAGGATATGCCAGCCATTAGTGATCAGCTAGGTGAACCGGTATTAAAGCTGATTTCCAAAACCGTATGGAAAATATCACGCACCGCTAATGGCCAATCTATTCCGGTATTTGTAGAGACGCTTGCTGCGGTATGCCGTCGGCTGACTGATATTGAAGCACTGCAACAGTACATTGATATGATTTTTAGCATGATGACAGACACCACAGTGTCGATTCATGGTCATCATGCCACTATTCCTAGTCCAGCCTTGTCTGATCTGCTAGAAAAAATGCCTTATCTTATCAGTCAATTATCTTTAGTGGGTTTAAAAAACTGGATTGATTATGGTGTCCGTTATTACAGTACCCATCCCGAACGTCAAAAAGACTTTTTCAGTCTGCAATCGGCAGATAGCTTAGCAGTCTTGCAGAAACAACGACATGGTGTCCTATTTTATGAGCATGAACGCAAGCTTAATTTGTATATGCTAGGTTTGTGGAAAATCACGCCCCAATTAGTCCCCTATTCGCCTGGTTTTGAGGAGATCCGTAAGCCACAACCCTATTTTGATGACTTGGGCATGCGAATTCCCGATGTATATAATGATCTAGCTGATGTCAAAGGGATTGACCGCTATCGAGCAACATTAGCTCATATGGCTGCACACCAACGTTGGACACGGCCCCTGATTGCCGATAATTACAGCCCATTTCAACGTATGGCAATTGAATTTTTCGAGGATTGTCGTGTAGAGCACTTGGCCATTCGACAATACCCTGGCCTGAAAAAACTATTCTTAAGTCTTCACACCAAGCCTATGGAAGGTGCATGCAATCCAGAAATACAGTCCTGTTTACGTCATCGCTTGGCTATGTTATCACGTGCCTTGCTTGATGCTGAACATGTTTATAAGGATCCCGATCTTGTTGAATTTGCCCAGCGTTTTCATCAAGCCATGGTCGAAACTGAGTCCACAACTAAAAAAATGGCCAGCATAGCCTTATCGTATGTGACACATACACGCCGTCAAAGTGATCAACTTGCTAAGGTCTTTTTTGATGATACTGAGATAAATTATCGTGATGATAATCGACACATGTGGACGTTTATAGAGGAAGGTGATGAAGAAGATACCATAAGTAATGCTCCGCCCAATCAGACCCCAGAAGATCTAAAGAGCTTACCACCACGATATTATCCAGAGTGGGATCATCATTCACAAAGTTATCGACCCGACTGGGTCAGTGTTTATGAAGCCTTGCATCCCAAAGGTAATGCACAAGATATTGATCAACTACTTTTAAAACACAAGATTGTGCTTAAAAGAATGAAACGAATTCTGGAAATGCTCAAACCACAAAACTTTGTTCGAATACGCTATCAACAAGAAGGATCAGAATTAGACTTAGATGTCGCTATCCGTTCACTGATTGATTTAAAAAGTGGCAGCAAGCCTGATCCACGAATCAATATAAGTCATCAACATGATAGTCGCAATATTGCCGTGATGTTGTTACTCGATTTATCACAATCAACAAATGATATTCCTCAAGGTAGCACACAAAGTATTTTGCAATTATGCCAAGAGTCGGTTTCAATACTCTCTTGGTCAATAGAGCAACTTGGTGACAAATTTGCCATCGCTGGTTTCCATTCTAATACTCGTCATGATGTACGTTACCATCATATTAAAGGTTTTAGCGAACATTGGAATGATAATGTTAAAGGCCGTATTGCTGGGATGAAAGCAGCTTATTCAACAAGAATGGGCGCAGCCATGCGCCATGCAGCCCATTATCTTGAAGCGCAACAAGCAGATAAAAAATTATTACTGATCCTAACGGATGGTGAGCCCGCCGATATTGATGTCAGTGATGAAACATTGTTAATTCAAGATAGTCATAAAGCCGTTCAAGAACTCCACCAAAAAGGTGTTTATAGTTATTGTATTAGTCTTGATCCCCGTGCTGATGATTATGTAAGAGACATATTTGGTAAACAATATATGGTGATTGATAACGTCAATAAACTGCCCGAGAAATTACCAGCATTGTTTGCCAGCCTGACCAAATAAAAAAATCCAAGAGATCAGCCTGATTGGTTTTATGTTTTATATTAGTCTCAACTTATCTTGATAAGCTAATTTTCATGGCCTTAATCAATGAAAATACTATGGCTAGTATCAGCCTCTTGTTATGATGGATGAGCAATAGTGATGACCCTCAAAGGAATTAAAATGAAACTTCAATCAAAAATCGCAAGCTCGGTACTGTTAATAACGGCAATTTACAGTAGCTCAACATCTGCTGACTGGGGATCTTTTTTTGAAGATCTAACAACTACTGGTGCTGAAATATTATCAAATGATGCAGCCAATACTCCCGCATCAACAGCGCTAGATTACAATACTATTGTGTCTGGCTTAAAAGAGGCCCTAGAAATTGGTACTCGCCAAGCGATTGATAATGTTAGTAAACCTAATGGTTACCTCAGCAATCAACTTATTCACATTGCCATGCCGCCTCAAATGGAACAAGTCGGTGGTTTAATGCGCAAGTTTGGTCTAGGTAGTCAGGCTGATGCATTTGAACAAAGCATGAATAAGGCGGCTGAAAATGCAGCGCCAGAAGCCACCAATATCATTGTTAATGCGATCAAAAACATGAGTATTAAAGATGCGAATAGTATTCTTCAGGGCCCTGATAACGCAGCTACAGAATACTTTAAAATACAAACAACTGAAAATTTAACTAACTTATTTCGGCCAACGATTAATAACTCTTTAAACAAAGTGGGTACTACTAAATACTATAATGAGTTAACCAGTAAAGTAGCTGCTGTTCCATTAGTAGGCAAAACAGTGGATCTTGACTTACCCGACTATGTGACTGAACAAGCCTTAAATGGCCTATTCGCCATGATTGCAGTTGAAGAAAAAAAGATTCGTGACAATCCCGCAGCAAGAACAAGCGATTTATTGAAACAGGTTTTTTCTTCAAAATAATATAACTTGTCTTAGCTTGTAACACTGAAGTCATTGCTTACACATTAAAAGCATAACGCTTCAATATAAACCCTAAGTTTGGCTGTTTAGGATTTGAATATTCCCTTTCCATAACACGAGATATAGCGAGCTGATTTTATTCAAACTCACAACAACAAGCCAATCACATAATAGAACTATTCAATGCTGTCATTCTGTACTACTATAACCCTACATTTTTTACCAATAACATTAGGAATTAACAATGGCTGAATCTCATAATTTAAACCTTTGTAGCCAAGGTATTGCTCTTAAGGCGCTATTCAGCGGATATTTAGTGGTTGTGGCTATTGGTTATTTAATGGCGGTTGTACAAATTCAATTCACTCACGGCATGGCTGATGGTGAAATGGGTTTATCCGTTGATGATATTGTTTACAGCTATTATGGCAAACGTTCTGGCTCCGTGCTCGAAGCAAAATTAAATGGTTCGATGAAACTGATGGCACCAGAGGCAGACCGCTTAAAAATCATCAACTGGGTTCATAAAGGTGCCGATGAAAAAGCTTTTTATGATACTGGCATTAGTAAAATTTTCGAAACCAATTGCATTGCCTGTCATAACAGTGCTGCTGGAGTGACTATGCCTGATTGGACTAAGTTTGAAAATATTGCAAAACGTGCTGAAACAGATACAGGTGCCAGCTTTTCATCTTTAGCCCGTATTTCACATATTCACCTATTTGGTATTGCCTTTATTTTTATGTTTGTCGGCTTAATTTTCAGTCTAGCGGCTGGAGTACCAAGAGTACTTAAAGCGTCCGTCATTGTTACGCCATATATCTTCTTAATTATCGATATCTCATCATGGTGGCTAACTAAGTTGAATCCAAACTTTGCCTACTTAGTTATTATTGGTGGGGGTGCAATGGCCTTATCTTTTGCCTTTATGTGGACCGTTTCAATGTATGAAATGTGGATCCGCCCTCGCAAAGGAACAGATAAACGTGATGCACTTTTGGATGAATAAATAATTCATTGATCTAGTTTATCAATATATTAGGGAAATTATTTTCCCTAATATACTTAACAATAATCAGGACAATTTGGCGCTTAGACAGACTAAAAAATATCTGCAAGTTGTGGATAATTCTCTAATATTACCTTAGCCACAACTAACTCCATATTACGTCTAGTGGATGGTGATCAAGAATAAATTTCAAGCTCCAATCACTGAATTATCTAAAAAAAGCCAAACTAATGTTTCGAGAAATAATCTCTAGTGAGTTTAAATACCACTGGGCTCAACAGTAACAGGGCAATTAAATTAGGTATCGCCATTAAGGCGTTCATCGTATCGGCCACCAGCCAAATGAATGACAAATTCGCCATCGCGCCGATCGGAACCGCTATTACCCATAAGATCCGAAATGGCATAATTGATCGAACACCAAACAAATAGGCTACACATTTTTCACCATAAATACTCCAACCTAAAATGGTGGTGAAGGCAAAGACACTAAGGCCAAAGGTGACGATATAACCACCAAAGCCTGGTAATGCTGATTCAAAAGCCAGTGAAGAGAGTGTCGCGCCTGTTTCGCCGCTAGTCCATACACCAGACACAATAATGACTAGGCCAGTAATAGAACAAATGATAATAGTATCGATGAAGGTACCGGTCATGGCAATTGTGCCCTGTCGTACAGGACTATCAGTGGTTGATGCCGCATGAGCTATTGGCGCGCTACCTAATCCTGCTTCATTCGAGAAGATCCCTCGTGCCACACCAAAACGAATTGCAGCCCATACCGCCGCACCAGCAAAACCACCTGTGGCGGCAATCGGAGTAAATGCATGAACAAAAATCAATTCAAAGGCAGCAGGTACTCTGTCAGCATGTAATACCAAAATAATAATGCCTGCTAATACGTAGGCTATGGCCATAAAAGGCACTAATCTGCCGGCGACATGGGCGATGCGCTGAATACCGCCAATCAACACCATCCCTACCAAGGCAGCGATCACTAAACCTGTCGCTAAAGGTGGCACACCAAAACTAGACGATAAGACATCCGCTACCGAGTTAGCCTGAATGGTATTGCCAATGCCAAAACCTGCTAAGGCACCAAATATGGCAAAGGTCGTTCCTAACCAAGCAAAACGTTTACCTAGGCCATTTTTGATGTAATACATCGGCCCGCCTACTTTATTACCATTTTCATCCGTTTCACGAAAATGTACTGCCAGCACCGCTTCAGCATATTTTGTCGCCATCCCCACTAATGCTGTCATCCACATCCAAAATAATGCGCCTGGCCCTCCTAAAAATATGGCGGTTGCCACACCAGCAATATTTCCCGTGCCGATAGTAGCTGAAAGCGAGGTCATCAAGGCATTAAAAGGTGCAATATCACCCTCACCTTGTTGTTGTTTAGTCGCTCGCCCAGCCAATAACATTTTAATACCGTAAGTTAATTTTTTAATGGGCATGCCTTTTAGCCCAATCATTAACATCAAACCGGTGCCCAAAATAAGCACCAACATTAATGGGCCCCATACAATATTATTTAATTGCTTAATTAAATCGATCATCTATACCAGTATATCCATCGAAATTTTCTCCAGAAAATACGCTGCAGTGTCTTAGTGCTTGCTGATAAATTAAGTGTATTAAACCTCTTGTTTAGCTTCCAAGGCTTCCCATTTTTCATACATGGTATTTAACTCGATAGTCACTTTTTCTAGCTCAGTTTGAGTGGCTGCAATCTTATCTTCTGATTGTTGATAAAATGCAGTTTGACCAATCACATCATGTAGCTCCGTTTGTTTTTTATCAAGCGTTTCGATTTTCTTGGGAAAGGCAGCTAGATCAAGTTGTTCTTGATAAGTCAGGCTTGATTTCTTTTTAATCTGCTTTGTTAAAGGTTTAGTCGATTTAGTAACGGCTTTATTTTTTTGTGCTTCATAGTCTTTATCTTGTTGGCGCTGTTGTTGCCAATCATCATAACCACCGACATATTCACGTACGACATTATCATCATCAAATACGATGGTACTTGTGGCAACATTATTTAAAAAACTACGATCATGGCTGACCAATAATAAGGTTCCTTTATAGTTCATCAACAAATCTTCTAATAAATCTAAGGTTTCAGCATCAAGATCATTGGTCGGCTCATCCATCACCAATAAATTAGCAGGTTGGGTGAATAGTTTAGCCAATAGCAAGCGGTTACGTTCACCACCTGATAAAGCTTTAACAGGTGTACGCGCTCGTTCTGGGGTGAATAAAAAGTCTTGTAAATAACCGATGATATGTTTTTGAATACCTCCAATTTCAACAAAGTCACTACCTTGACTAACATTTTCCGTTACATTTTTTTCTTCATCTAACTGGCTACGAAGTTGGTCGAAGTAGGCCACTTCAATCTTAGTACCTCGCTTTACCTCACCTGTTTCTGGTTTAGCTCGGCCCAGTAATATGGATAACATGGTACTTTTACCACAACCATTCGCACCAATAATACCAATGCGATCACCACGCTGAATAACCGTTGAAAAGTCTTTAAATAAAACCCGACCATCAAAACTTTGGCCTAAATTGTCCGCTTCAAAGACTAACTTGCCACTGCGATCAGAATCTTGTAATTTCATTTTGACATTGCCCAACACTTCACGGCGTTGACCACGCTCACTACGTAATTGTTCTAATGCACGCACTCGGCCTTCATTACGTGTTCTTCTTGCTTTAACACCTTGGCGGATCCAAACTTCTTCTTGCGCTAATTTTTTATCAAATAAGGCATTTTGTTGTGCTTCATCTGACAATAAAGCCTCACGGCGCTCTAAGAAATTAGCATAATCACCAGGGAAGCTAACTAAGTTACCCCGGTCTAATTGGACAATACGTGTCGCTAAAGCTTGTAAGAAGGTGCGATCATGGGTGATAAATAATAAGGTACCACCATAACTTTTCAAAAACTCTTCTAGCCAAGTTATTGATGCGATATCTAGATGGTTAGTAGGCTCATCGAGTAACAAAATATCAGGTTGTTTAACCAAAGCCTGAGCTAATAAAACCCGGCGTTTCATTCCGCCTGATAAACCAGAAAAATCAACATCACCGTCTAATGAGAGACGAGATATAACGCTTTCAACTCGCTGTTCTACTGTCCAACCATCGACCGCTTCTAAATTGTGTTGTACCTTTTCAAGTTCAGCTAAAATTTTATCTGAACTATCGGTCTCTAAACGATGGATGACATCATGATAGGCAATCAGAATAGGAGCGATCTCACCTAAACCATTTGCCACTACATCAAATACACTACCTGATGTGCCTGCTGGTACTTCTTGTTCTAGGCGAGCAATTTTTAAGCTCTGGCCTCTTATTTCCCCTGAATCTTGCTTGATTTCACCTGCAATCAATTTCATCAAAGTTGATTTGCCAGCGCCATTACGGCCGACTAGGCATACTCGTTCGCCTTGATCGAGTTGAAAATCAACTTGATCTAGTAAATTGGGTCCGCCATAACTGACGGTAATTTGTTTTAATGACAATAACGCCACGTTTATACCTCTATATAACTAGACTAAGTGTTTATGCTTAGCCAGCTAGTTCTAATTCTTCACTGGCTGCTAACCAGTCCATTTCTACTGTGTCTAATTCTGTTTTTAAATTACCTTGTTCGACTAACAAGGCTTTTAGTTTATCTTTGGCTACACTCTCATATAGGCTGTTATCCGCTAGTTTCTGTTCGTTATCATCCAGTTTTTTTTGTAAGGCTTCCATTTTCTGCTCAGCTTTTTTAACGGCATTACGCAGCGGTTGTAATTTTTTACGAGCCTCTGCCGCCTGTCGCCTGTCATCCTTTTTATTGGCTATATTGCTATTATCGACCAGCGTTTTAACAGGTTTATCTTTATCAGTTAACCACTGTCGGTAATCATCAAGATCACCATCAAACACTTTTGCAATCCCCCCTGAAACCAGCCACAAATCATCAGCTACCGTACGAAGTAAATGCCTATCATGTGAGACGACAACCAATGCACCCTCAAAATCTTGCAAGGCCATTGTCAACGCTAATCGCATATCTAAATCAAGATGATTTGTTGGCTCATCAAGTAATAATAAGGCAGGTTTTTGATAAACCAATAAGGCCAATACTAAACGTGCTTTTTCACCTCCTGAAAATGGACCCACGGGGGCAAGCGCATCATTACCTTGGAAACCAAAACCACCAAGATGATTCCGTAACTCGGCTTCAGGTCGTAATCGGTCTAATCGTTGTAAATGCTGCAGTGGACTTTCATCTAGCGTCAATTGTTCTAATTGATGCTGGGCAAAATAGGCGATTTTAATATCTTTCGCTTGTTTGCGTTTACCTTGCAAAGCGGGCAATACACCGGCAATAAGTTTTATCAGCGTTGATTTTCCTGCGCCATTCGGCCCTAGTAATCCAATACGGTCGCCTGGTGCCAGAGATAAATTAACCCCAGAAATTAATGGTTTATCATTATAACCTACCGCCACCTTATCTAAGACTAATAAAGGTGCAACTAAGCGTGTTGGCGGATAAAATTTAAAATGAAAGGGTGAATCAACATGAGCTGGCGCAATTAATTCCATACGCTCTAAGGCTTTAATTCTACTTTGTGCTTGTTTGGCTTTGGTGGCTTGCGCTTTAAAACGAGTGACAAAACTACGAATATGAGCAATTTCGCGTTGTTGTTTATTGTGGGCCGATTGTTGATGAGCTAAATGTTCTGCTCTTGCTAATTCAAAAGCAGAATAATTACCTGAATAGGCTTTTATTTTTTGCTGTTCGATATGGACAATTTGGTTGACAACGCGATCTAGAAAATCACGATCATGTGAAATCAATACTAAGGTGCCTTGATAACTACGTAACCATTCTTCCAACCAATAAACCGCCTCTAAATCTAAATGGTTAGTCGGCTCATCTAATAATAACAAATCGGAACGGCACATTAATGCCTGGGCCAAATTTAGACGCATGCGCCAGCCACCTGAAAATGACGTCACTGGCAATAATTCTTGTTCGGAAGTAAAACCTAAACCATGCAACAATCGTCCAGCTCGACTGCGCGCGGTGTAACCATCAATGGCGGCCAAATTATCATGTAATTCGCTCTGAGCATCGCCATCATGCTCTGCTTCTGCCACTGATAATGCCTGTTGCAGATCGGTGAATTCTTGGTCTCCTTGCAACACATATTCAATGGCAGCAATATCGACCGCAGGTGTTTCTTGTGCCACATGTGCTATCACCCATGCCGTAGGGATAGATACGCTTCCATGATCGGCATGTAATTGATTACAAAATAAAGCAAATAAGCTTGATTTCCCTGTGCCATTGGCACCGGTCAGACCGATGTTTTGGCCTGGATGAATCGTCAGGTTAACAGACTCAAATAAGAGCCGAGTTCCACGACGAATAGAAAGTTGATTTAGTTTTATCATGGCGCGCATTGTAGCAGGGAGCAAGCTATCCATGCTGAATTACACAGACCACTCATCCTAGGTTTTACAATAATGAACCCTGCTGATGGGTCAACTTTGGTAATTGCCAATCAATCGTTTGTTTATGGTGTGTGACCAGATAGCTATTAGTCTGGCTAAAGTGTCGACAACCAAAAAAGCCACGGTATGCAGATAATGGGGATGGATGTGCTGACTTTAAAACTAAATGCCGCGACTGATCAATCATTGCGCCCTTTTTCTGAGCATAATTTCCCCACAATATAAAGACCACGTGTTCACTCTGTTCATTAACAATGTTAATAATTTTGTCAGTAAACTTTTCCCAGCCTTTTCCTTGATGCGCATTTGGCTTTGAATCTTCAACCGTTAATACCGCATTTAATAACAATACCCCTTGTTTTGCCCAACTCTCTAAATAACCGTGATTTGCAGGTGTAATATGCAAATCAGTCTGTAATTCCTTATATATATTGACCAAAGAAGGCGGGACTTTGACACCTGCTTGCACAGAAAAACACAGGCCATGTGCTTGGCCTGCCTGATGATAAGGGTCTTGACCCAAGATAACTACTTTCACCTGTTCTAATGCGGTCGTTTCTAGAGCATGAAACCAATTCAAAGCCGATGGATAAATAGTGGTTCCCTGCGCCGATTTAACGTCCAACTCACTCAGTAAGGCTAGCATGTAAGGCGCTTTGAATTCAGCGCTTAAACAATCATGCCAACTCGATCCTTTTTGCAACACCATAAAATATCTCATCAAATTAATTCAGTTTTAGGATAATATCAGTTTTGTAATAACAAACTTAGCCCCACCAACAAGGAATTAATTTGGACCTCATCCATGATCCAATCCCTCACTTGCTTCGAAAGATTGCTATTCCAGCCAGTGTCGGCATGTTTTTCAACACGATGTATTACGTAGTCGATAACTTCTATGCGGGTATGTTGTCTTCAACGGCTTTGGCAGGGATTTCACTTGCTGCGCCCATCTATTTTATGGGGCTTGCTATCTCAATTGGTGTAGGCCAAGGTACTAGCGCTTTAGTCGGCAATGCACTGGGATCAGGCAGGCAACAAGAAGCAGAGCAAATAGCTGGACGAGCGCTGTCCTTTTCGTGGATCTGTGCGCTTGTTATTGGGCTATTAGTTTTATTTTTAGCCCCTAAGCTATTTGCCATGATGGGTGCTAAGGGGGATTATACCAATGATGCCATCCAGTACCTTTCTATTATTTTACCTACTTTGGCTTTTTTAGCCCATGGCACAGCGGCTAACGGCATCCTTAATACACTGGGAGACACCACAAGTTTCCGTAATAGTTTAATGGTCGCCTTTGTCGTTAACATCATACTAGATCCTTTGTTAATGTTTGGCTTTGGCTGGGGAATTTATGGCTTAGCTGCTGCAACCGCTTTAACCCAATTAGGTAGTGCAATCTATTTAACGATTAAAGTCCGCCAAAGCAAACTAGGCGAATGCCTCAACTTAAGCAATTTATTACCTAATGCCACCCATTATGCGGCTCTTATCAAGCAGTCACTTCCTGCTAGCGGCAATATGTTTTTGATTGCATTAGGATCAATTATTGTGACCTCTGCAATTACTCGCTTTGGTGAAGATGCCGTGGCTGGCTTGGGCATTGCTTTGCGTATTGAACAACTTATTTTACTGCCCACAGTTGGTATTAATATAGCGGTACTGTCGTTAGTCAGTGTTAATTTTGGTGCTAAACACTATCAGCGAATGGAAAAAGTCGCGCTGGATTCAATCACGATTGGCACAGCATTAATGGTTGCTGGAGGCATTTTACTGTTTACTTTTGCCCATCCTCTTGTCGCTTTATTTGCTGATAATCCCGCGGTAATAGAGGTAGGTGTTGGTTATTTACAAATAGAAGCCATTATTTTACCCGCTTATGTGCTCGCCTTTGTTTCTGGTGCTGTTTTACAAGGTATGAAAAAACCAGTCATCCCGCTCTACTTCAATATTGTTAGACAATTATTACTTCCCTTGACCTTTATTACCATTGCCTTAACCATCATCGGCACCGATATTTATGGCGTGTGGTGGTCTATCGCTATTGCCAGTTGGATGACAGCGAGTGTGCAATTTTTACATATGAGAAAGATAGTCAAACAGCAAATTTAAAATGCTAATGGTATAGTCACTATTGCTGGATATTAGTTTTAACATTTTCTAACCATTGGCCGCAATAAATACCTATTACAACCACTAAGACAATACTCAAGCCTTGTCACACTGTTTGCAAAAAGGCATAATTGGACGGCTATAGTTAAAGCAGAACTTATGACCTCAAAATCAGAGAAAACCGACTGGCAGTGGCAAGAATTATTGAGCGATGCTCAATATCGAGTGACTCGTCTGACAGCTACTGAGCTTGCTTTTTCAGGCCAATATGTCACTCATAAAGCACAGGGTGAATATTTATGTGTTTGTTGCCAACAAGCCCTATTTTCTTCTGACGATAAATTTGATTCTGGCTGCGGTTGGCCAAGCTTCTCATGCCTAATTGAACATGGCGTTGCCAGCCATCACGCCGACTTTTCGCATGGCATGGATCGTACCGAAGTTCGTTGTCATCACTGTGACGCACATTTGGGGCATATTTTTGATGATGGTCCACCACCAACCGGTCTACGTTATTGTATTAACTCTGTTGCCTTAGATTTTGTTAAAAAACAACAATGAGCCAAAGCCATTGGTTTGTTTACATGATTGAAGCAGAAAATGGACATTTATATACCGGTATTACCACTGATTTAGCGCGCCGACTAAGCGAACATCAAACAAAAAAAGGTGGCGCACGTTTTTTTCATACCAGCGCAGCCAAACAAATGGTTTATCAAGAACCCCACCCTGACCGTAGTAGCGCGTCTAAACGTGAAGCGGCTATCAAAAAATTGTCACGAAAAGCAAAGATCGCTCTTCTCGAAAATAAGTAAGCTCATGTATAATGGTGAGTTTTTCAAAACTCCCATCCAACAGGAACACCATCTTGCTTACTACTGCAAATATCACAATGCAATTCGGCGCAAAGCCATTATTTGAAAATGTCTCGGTAAAATTCGGCGGTGGCAATCGCTACGGTCTTATCGGTGCCAATGGCTGTGGTAAATCCACCTTCATGAAAATCATTTCTAAAAAGCTAGAGCCGACCGCTGGTAATCTTAGCTATGATCCGCATGAGACCTTCGCGGTACTTGAGCAAGATCAGTTTGCTTATGAAGATATACGTGTAATTGACGTTGTCATCATGGGCAACAAAGCATTATGGGAAGTTCATCATGAACGTGACCGCATTTATAATCTAGCTGAAATGACAGAAGATGACGGCATTAAAGTCGCACATCTTGAGGGTGAATACGCCGAGTTAGATGGTTATACTGCTGAATCTCGAGCGGGTGAGTTATTGCTAGGTGTCGGCATCGATACTGAACAACATTACGGACCAATGAGTGAAGTTGCTCCCGGTTGGAAATTACGGATCTTATTGGCACAGGTTTTATTTGCTGAACCTGATATTTTATTACTTGATGAACCTACTAACCATTTGGATATCAATACCATTCGTTGGCTGGAAGATATGATTAATCAACGTAGCGGCACCATGATTATCATCTCGCATGATCGCCATTTTTTAAATAGCGTATGCACACATATGGCTGATATGGATTTTGGTGAATTACGTGTATACCCCGGCAACTACGATGAATATATGTTGGCGTCAATGCAAGCTCGCGAACAACAATTATCTGATAACGCTAAGAAAAAAGCACAAATCGTTGAACTTCAGGATTTTGTTCGCCGCTTTTCAGCCAACGCCTCTAAAGCCAAACAAGCGACGTCACGTGCCAAACAAATCGATAAAATCCAACTTGATGACATCAAACCCTCAAGTCGTGTCAATCCATTTATTCGTTTTGACCAAGATAAAAAATTATTCCGTAATGCATTAGAAGTACAAACTATTTCTCAAGCTTATGGTGATGACAAACCCTTGTTCAAAGACTTAAAGTTCATGGTTGAAGTCGGTGAGCGCATCGCAATCATTGGTCCAAATGGTATTGGTAAATCAACATTAGTCAAAACATTAGCAGGCGAATTAGCACCCAAATCAGGGGCGGTAAAATGGTCGGAAAATGTCAATATAGGCTATTATGCACAAGACCATGAAGCCTTATTTGACAATGAACTTACTTTGTTTGAGTGGATGCAACAGTGGGGAAAACCCAGTGATGATGAGCAAGTGATACGAGCAACATTAGGTCGTTTATTGTTCTCAGGCACATCAATCGATAAAAAGGCGAAAGTGCTGTCGGGGGGTGAAAAAGGCCGGATGATGTTTGGACGATTATTATTACAAAAACCAAATATTTTAATTATGGATGAACCAACCAACCACATGGATATGGAATCTATCGAATCGGTTAATATGGCTTTAGTTCAATATGAAGGCACCTTGTTTTTTGTCAGCCATGATCGTGAGTTTGTATCCTCACTTGCTACCCGTGTTTTGGATATGACTGAAAACGGTATTATTGATTTCCGTGGTTCTTATGAAGAATATTTGCAAAGCCAAGGCGTAAAATAAAACAAATGTTTCATTATCTGGAGTGAGCAAGCTTGCTCCAGATAAAAGCCATTGCCTGATCTAAGCTATTTTTTAATAGTGATTCATATTGTGTATTTCATTTTCTAATGGCAATCCACCGCTCAAATTTTTGACTAGCATCCGTCTGATATCAACATTCTGAGAATGTTGATATCATCTTTATTGTTTAGCTTTTAATGATTTTTTATTCTATATTCCACATTGAGACCATCTTAATGTAAGGATCTTTAAGTCTGACTATAGGGTTTATCAAGTTTACAACATCCTTATCATTATTTGCTTTGTTCAGCCTTTTATTCATTAGCTTTAATCTCTCTTACAGCAGTTTAGTTAATGCTGCTTCAGCCACAGAAATTAATATTAAAACGACCGCGACACTTAAACGTTTCCGCAAAGAAATTTCTGGTGGTAATGCCTTTCTAAAACAAGCTAAAACAGTCTTAGTATTTCCGAGCATTATCAAAGCAGGGTTTGGCATGGTGGTGAGTATGGCCAAGGCGCTTTACAAGTTTCTGGTAAAATGGTGTCATATTATAATACTGCTGCAGCCTCAATCGACTTTCAGTTTGGTGCTCAATCCAAATCCGTTGTTATTGTGTTCATTACCTCAGACGCACTTAAACATTTTCAGACCAGTAAGGGTTGGAAAGCAGGTGTCGATGGTTCAATCGCTTTAATTGAATGGGGTGCCGGAGAAAATATCAACACCATTGACATAGAAGGTCCTATCATCGGCTTTGTATTCAATAATAAAGGTCTAATGTTTAATTTAACATTAGCAGGCTATCAATTGACCAAAATCATTAAATAAAGCGAAATAATATGACAACCCATCCAGACTATCCTAAAAAAACTTGTGAAATTGACCGATTGATTACTCATGCTAAATTAGTTGAAGCAACATTAACAGGCACTAAAACAGAACAACGCCGCAATGGGATCTATGCCTACCCAGGTGAAACCTTCAAATTAGAAAACATAGAATTTACTGTTACTAGCCTTGTTCGTAAAACATTAGGCGACATGACCGATGCAGATGCTAAAGCAGAGGGTTATCCCAATATGGACGTTTACAAGGAACTTATCTTAAGAATGCATGCCGGCATGCAGTGGGATCCTAGCCATAAAGTATGGGTGCACGAATTTTCAAAAACGCTTTAGACAAGTCACTGATACTTAAATTAATCAAACACCCGAACAATTATTCGAATATTTGATTAATGTTAATTTTCAATTCTAAAATCAAGCTTAATTGTTAGCTGCCAACCTTTCACTCCAGTATTTTTGATATTACCATCCGCCTCTACTACTTCAAATCAATGCATCTGTTTAACGGATTGTAGCGCTTTAATAATCCCGTTTTGAGTTACCTGTTGTCAATTTTATGCAGGGCTACCAGTTAGTTGAATATGTTTAGACATTTTTTTCTCATAATCACCCCAATAGACAAAGTCATATAATCGTTCTACAGAAATCTGTCTGCCACTCTCTTACCTAAACAGATTCATTCTGCCCTAATTGTTCATCGCGTAGATGATTTGGATGAAAAAATATTTAACAGACTGATTTAACTGTATTTTATATCAGAACATGTGTATAATTACAGGATTGATTTCTCTCCCTATTAGTTTTAATTTTAAAACTAATCTTTCACAGGTTTATACATGTCCACAGAACAACAACCCACTACACCTACATTCGCAGAATTAGGCTTAGCAAGTCCTATCTTAAAAGCCGTTCAAGAAGCTGGCTACGAAACACCATCACCGATTCAAGCACAAAGTATTCCTCCGCTACTTGAAGGTCGCGACCTATTAGGTCAAGCGCAAACAGGTACCGGTAAAACGGCTGCCTTCGCATTACCTTTATTAGGGCGTATTGATCCTAAAAATAAAGCGCCACAAATGTTGGTATTAGCGCCAACTCGCGAATTGGCTATTCAGGTAGCTGAAGCTATTCAAACCTATGCGCGTCATATGAAAGGTCTACATGTTTTACCTATCTATGGTGGCCAGAGCATGGGTATTCAGTTACGCCAACTAGAACGTCACCCACAAGTGATTGTCGGCACGCCTGGTCGTGTATTAGACCATATCCGTCGTCGCACATTAAAACTGGGTGAGTTGAAAGTATTAGTATTAGATGAAGCCGATGAAATGTTACGCATGGGTTTTATTGATGATGTTGAAACGATTCTAAAAGAAACACCTGAAACACGCCAGGTCGCTTTATTTTCAGCAACAATGCCTAGCGCTATTCACCGGGTCGCCAAACGTTATTTGAAAGATCCCGTTGAAATTAAAATTAAATCTTTAACATCAACAGTAGACACTATCAATCAACGTTACTGGCAAGTAACTGGTATGCACAAACTTGATGCTTTAACCCGCATTCTCGAAGTTGAAACATTTGATGCCATGATCATTTTTGTGCGTACAAAAAATTCAACCACCGAGTTATCAGAAAAATTAGAAGCTCGCGGTTATTCATCATCTCCTTTAAACGGCGATATGAATCAAGCCGCTCGTGAAAAAGCAATCGAACGTGTCAAAAAAGGTAAATTAGATATCTTAGTAGCCACTGATGTAGCTGCTCGTGGTTTAGATATTACACGTATGAGTCATGTTGTGAACTACGACGTACCTTACGATACAGAATCATATGTACATCGCATCGGTCGTACGGGTCGTGCTGGTCGTAAAGGTGAAGCGATTTTATTTATTGCTCCACGTGAAAAACGCATGTTGTTTGCTATTGAAAAAGCAACGCGTCAAACAATTTCACTGATGCAATTACCGAGCACTGAAGATGTTGCAGACAAACGTGTGATGGAATTCAAACAACAGCTTAGCGAAACAATTGAAGCGCAAGACTTAAGCTTTTTTGAAACGGTTGTCAGTAGTTATCAGCAAGAACATGATGCAGATCCAACGGAAGTGGCTGCTGCATTAGCTTATTTAGTACAAAAGAGCCGACCATTAAAACCTGTTAAACATGTTCAAACTCGTCCAGCTCGTGAAGATCGTCCGTCTAGAGATAGAAATGATCGTCCACGCAGTAATGATCGAAGTGAACGCTCACCGCGTAGAACAGGACAAGCATCTGAACATAATGCTGAACAAGGCATGGATAGTTACCGGGTAGAAGTGGGTAAATCAGATGGTGTTGAAGCGAAAAACTTAGTGGGTGCCATTGCTAATGAAGCAGGCATTGATAGCAAAGATATTGGCCGAATTACCATTCTTGATGATCATAGTGTTATCGATCTACCAGAAGGTATGCCAAAAGACTTGTTCCAACAATTAGGAAAAGTTTGGGTAAGCAACAAACAACTTAATTTAAGTCCTGCCACAGAGGGATTTGAACACGCTAGTCGTGAACGTAAGCCAAGAAGAACAGGGAAACCTCGTATGCGTCCACGTGACAGTTCGAGACGCCCCTCTAAGAGCTAATTTAACCGCTCATTAGAAACCTTAAAAAGGACGCTATATAGCGTCCTTTTTTATGGCTGGCTATGTAATAATAAGTCATGCTTAATATCATCTGGATCGCTTTTTTCACCATCGCCTTTATCGTTGCATTGATAAAGTTATTTGTCTTTGGTGATACCCATATATTTGGCCAACTGATGACCGCCATGTTTAGTCTTTCAAAAACTGCATTTGAAATTTCACTTGGACTGACGGGTATCTTAGCGCTGTGGCTTGGCATTATGCGTATAGGTGAACGCAGTGGTTTTATTGATTTACTTACGCGTGGTTTAACACCCTTGTTTGCTAAATTAATGCCCGAAGTACCCAAAAATCACCCGGCATTAGGTGCAATGGTGATGAATATATCTGCCAACGCTTTAGGCTTAGACAATGCTGCCACCCCCTTAGGCATTAAAGCAATGAAAGAACTGCAGTCTATTAATCCTAACAAAGACACGGCTAGTAACGCTCAAATTCTATTTTTGGTCATTAACACTTCAGCAGTAACCTTGTTTCCAGTGACCATTTTCACCTATCGTGCACAATTTGGGGCGGCTAATCCCACCGATGTTTTTATTCCGATCCTTATCGCCACTTATGTATCCACCATGATTGGGTTGCTAACCGTGGCATCGATACAAAAAATTAATTTGTTTGATAAAGTAGTTATCAGCTATCTAGGTGGTTTTACCTTATTTATTGCCGGACTATTATCTTATTTCTCTAGTCTTTCACAAGCCGACATGTTGCTACAATCGGCATTGATCAGTAATGTCACCCTGTTTTCATTAGTCATGTTGTTTATCGCAGGTGCAGTGATCAAAAAAATTGATGCCTACGATGCTTTTATTGAGGGTGCTAAAGAAGGTTTTGAAACGGCAATTAAGATCATTCCTTACCTAGTGGCTATGTTGGTAGCTATTGGTGTATTTCGAGCTAGTGGTGCGCTTGACTTAATAGCTGATGGATTACGCAATATCGTTTTATCATTTAATCTGGATGACCGCTTTATTGATGGCCTGCCTACAGCGTTGATGAAGCCTTTTAGTGGCAGTGGTGCCCGCGCTATGATGGTCGATACGATGCAAGTTTATGGTGCGGATTCATTTGCAGGTCGGCTCTCATCGATCGTGCAAGGCAGCACTGAAACTACATTTTATGTTTTAGCTATTTATTTTGGTTCGGTCGGCATAAAAAATATTCGTCATGCAGCCGGGTGTGGAATTATTGCTGATATGGCAGGTATTATTACTGCTATTATTGTAACGTATTGGTTTTTCGGATAACGTATTGTCATTATGAGTACATTTGAAATCCTTCAGTTGGGCCATCCTCACCTTCGTCGCAAAGCTGAGTTTGTAGATGAAATAATGAGTGCTGAAAAGCAATCTTTGTTTGATCAATTATTAGCATTTGTTGTCGCCAAAAATGGCTTAGGCATCGCGGCCGTTCAAGTCGATATCAACCAACGTATTTTTATTATGTGTTCACGTGCAAATTTACGTTATCCTAATGCGCCAGAAATGTCAGCCACGATTATTATCAACCCAGAAATACTGTGGTGTTCAACAGAAATTGAAAAAGATTGGGAGGGTTGTTTAAGTTTGCCAGGGATCAGGGGCTTAGTACCACGTCACCACACTATAAAGGTTCGATATACATCACGCTATAATGAAACTGTTGAAATAAAATATAGTGGATTTATTGCGCGTGTATTCCAGCATGAGTTTGATCATCTTGAGGGCATAGTTTTCATTGATCGAGTCGAATCTAGCCAAGATATTATGATGGACAAAGAATGGCTAAAGCAGTTTGCTAAAACCTAGCGACCATCTTTTATAACAATCAGAGAAAGAGATGCTTGATTTAACAGAGTACACAAAATTTTTAATCGCAATACTTGCTATCGCTAACCCTATTGGCATTATCCCTGTATTTTTAACACTTACAGCCGATGAAACTGTCAATCAGCGAGTTAAAATAGGAAGAATTGTGGTTATAGCAACCGCCTTAATATTACTTATAACGTTATTTTTTGGAGAACTAGTACTCGCTATTTTTGGGATCAGTATTCATTCATTTCAGGTTGGAGGCGGCATTATGATTTTGCTTATGGCAATATCAATGTTGCACACTTCACATAGCACAATAAGGCAGAATAGAAATACGGTAGAACAACATGATAGCGAATCAATCGCCGTTGTTCCTTTAGCGATGCCTCTATTAGCCGGCCCAGGTGCAATCAGTACCGTGATTATTAATGCTGCTAATGGAACGGGCTTTGTCCACTATAGTCTGTTGGCCATTAATATTATCTTGCTTGCAGCTGTTTTATGGTTAATATTTAAAATAATGCCATTGATTGCTAAGCGAATTAGTTCGGTCGGCATTAATATTTCGACTAGAATTATGGGCTTAATATTAGCGGCCATTGCGGTGGAGTTTATTGCAAATGGCTTGAAAGGTTTATTTCCGGTCCTAGGTTAGCCGAATAATTTACCAACAGCCACAGTTAGCTCTTTTGAACGATGTGGCGAACGTAATGCTGTCATAATATATTGGCGCATTCTAGGCAAATATATAACATCGGCTAGCAGCTGATTAAACCCTTCTTGACCAGCATCACTAGAGGCTAATTGCTCTAGAAACATCTGGCAAATCAACTCTTGCTCTAATACAGGCCAGAGCCTGCCAGTGATAGTTGCTAAAACTTCAATATTTAGACTGCAAGAATGTTGCAATACTTGCTTGACCATTAAATCAACCAAACCTTTAGCTGAACTATTCGATACTGCCCGTAAACAGACACAGACTTGCTGAATATCAGTTTCTTTTTCCTGTAATTGACTATTTAGACGCTGAGCAAACAGTTCAACAAATCCAGCAGCCGGCTCTGCGTGCTGTAAGAAGCTACTAAATAAAGTGCATACTTGTTCCGGTAGATAAGGCAGCGTGGCAATAATATCTGTTGTTTTTTGCCCCCCCCTCGTCAACCTGATAGCAATATCAGCCACACCTTGTATGCTTAGTGATTGCCAATCATTCCTGTCTGATACGCCACTAAAATAAGCCAAGGCTGCCTCGTAAAATGGAGAGGCAGGCATATTTAGACATCGGGTTACTTGAGCATTAAAAGCCGCCATTTTTTGTTCTTGAGGCACGAAGGTATAAGGACTATCCTTTAATGCACCTTCAATTTGTTTACCATCCTCTGCTGCCAACATGCATTCACCAACACGCTCTAACAACATAACTAGAAATTCATCTCTTGCTGCTTGAACCAATAAACCTTGTTCATCAAGAGGAAAACGTAAAAACCAAACATACTGCTTATCTGCTCGAACAGCATCCCAAAATACTAAACCTAATAAAGCTTGTTTTTGAAGCGGGTATGGATAGGGCTTGGTAGCTTTTTCAAAACTTACGAATTCATCAGCAGATACTTTAATAACACGTCGGCCCATATCAAACACTCGATATTGAGCTTCACTTTGCTGTAGAAACTGTCCTAGTGTGGTAATAGTATTATCGCTCATAACTTAAGTTTCCGTTTAAGTCTAACTACGATATTCGGCATTTATTTTCACGTAATCATAGGAAAAATCGCAGGTCCATACCGTATCAGTAGCATCACCGCGTCCTAAAATGACTCGAATAATAATCTCATCTTGGCTTGTCACTTGCTGACCTTTTTGTTCGGTGTAATCTGCTGCTGGCTCTCCGCCATCAACAATACAAACATCACCTAGGTATATGGCCACTTTTGATAAATCGAAATCGCTTATACCACTTCGGCCTACCGCAGCTAATATTCGTCCCCAATTAGGATCCGATGCAAATAGGGCTGTTTTTACTAATGGTGAGTGGGCAATTATATAAGCTACTTGACGACATTCTTGCTTATCTATTGCTTGCGACACTTCTATTTCAATAAATTTAGTTGCACCCTCGCCATCACGAATAATAGCGTGTGCAAGATGCTGGCTGACTTCTGCAATAACTTGATATAGTGCTTTTGCATTAGGCTGTTCAAAATCAGTAATAGTTGTATTTTTGGCTTGGCCTGTCGCCATTAATACACAAGCATCATTAGTCGAAGTATCACCGTCTACAGAAATCCTATTAAAAGACTGATCCGCTGATTTAACTAACATAACATCAAGTAAGTTTTGTTCAACCGCAGCATCGGTGGCGATATAGGACAACATCGTCGCCATATCAGGTCGAATCATGCCTGAACCTTTAGCGATGCCTGTCACTGTTATTGTTTTGCCATCAATGTCTATTTGTTTTGATATGGCCTTGGCAATAGTATCGGTGGTCATAATCGCTTGTGCAGCTGCAAACCAGTTATCTGTTTGCAATCTTTGATAGGCATCAGGTAAAGCTATTTTTATTTTTTCTAGTGGCAATTGCTCACCAATTATACCTGTTGAAAACGGCAAGACAGTATTATTATTTAAGCCAGATAAATCAGCCACAACTTGGCAAGTTGCTTGTGCTGAAAGCATACCTTGACTACCTGTTCCTGCGTTAGCATTACCAGAATTTATCAACAAATAACGTGGCGAAGTTTCACTTTGGTGTTGTCTAGCCAAAGTCACAGGGGCAGCGCAAAATGCATTTTGAGTATAAATTACCGAGCTTGTTGTGCCTTCGATTAACTCAATCAATACTAGATCAGGTCGACCAATTGTTTTTATACCAGCACTTGTAATACCTAATTTAATGCCTTTGATTGTTAATAAATTATCTTGTTGAGGCGCATTGAGATTAACTGCCATTAGCTAATAGCGCCATGGCATTGTTTGAATTTTTTACCTGATCCACAAGGGCAAGAATCGTTACGACCTACTTTAGTACCATCGCGTAGATAAGGCTTTTCAGCAGCAGGAGCTTCGGGTTCCTCTTCTACTAAACTCGTTGCCGTTTCATGTTGATACTCTACTTCTACTGATTGACGACGTTGTTCTTCAACGGCTTCAACATCTTCTGGTGCACGGACTTGTACGCGAGAAATCAATGAAATGACTTCATGTTTAATACTGTCTAACATGCTGGTAAATAATTGAAAGGCTTCACGTTTAAATTCTTGCTTTGGATCTTTTTGAGCATAACCACGTAAGTTAATACCCTGACGTAAATAATCCATTTGCGCCAAATGTTCTTTCCACTGATTGTCTAGGGTTTGCAACATAATGGCTTTTTCAAAGTGACGCATCAAATCAGCACCGACCGTTTGCTCTTTGACTTGGCAACTAGTTTCAGCCTCCTCTACAATACGTAGACGTAAGCTCTCTTCATGTAAGTCACTATCTTGCGCCAACCAGCTAGTAATATCTAAGTCCAATGCAAAATCATCGCGTAAAGCATTTTCAAGCCCAGAAATATTCCACTGTTCATCGATACTATTAGGGGCGACATATTGGCCCATCACATCTGTTACTACCGTTTCTCGCATAGAGATAACGGTTTCTGACACATCTTCTGCTGCCATTAATTCATTACGTTGTTCATAAACCACTTTACGTTGATCGTTTGCAACATCATCAAATTCAAGTAATTGTTTACGAATATCGAAATTATGACCTTCTACTTTTCGTTGAGCGTTTTCAATGGCACGTGATACCCAGGGATGTTCAATTGCTTCACCCTCTTCCATTCCCAACTTTTGCATCAGACCAGCCATTCGTTCTGAGGCAAAAATACGCATCAAATTATCTTCTAATGATAGATAAAAACGACTTGATCCAGCATCACCTTGCCGTCCTGAACGACCGCGTAACTGATTATCAATTCGGCGTGACTCATGGCGTTCTGAACCTATAATATGCAAACCACCGGCAGCTAAAACAGCATCATGTCTTATTTGCCATGCTGCTTTAGCCTGTTCTTTGTCATCATCACTCGCATTTTCACCTAATGCTTCGTAATCAGCCTCTAAACTCCCACCCAGTACAATATCGGTACCACGACCCGCCATATTGGTGGCAATAGTCACAATACCTATATTGCCTGCCTGTGCGATAATCTGCGCTTCTTTTTCATGAAATTTTGCATTCAATACTTCATGCTTAATCTTAGCTTTAGTCAATAATTTATCTAAGTATTCAGAGCTTTCAATTGATGAGGTACCAATCAATACCGGCTGTTTCCGTTCAATACAAAGCTTCACGCCTTCAACAATAGCGTTATATTTCTCTAAGGTGGTCAAGTAAATCTGATCAGCTGAATCTAGACGTTTCATGGGCCTATGAGTTGGAATAACTATAACTTCCAAACCATAGATCGATTGTAACTCAAAGGCTTCTGTATCAGCAGTACCTGTCATTCCAGATAATTTACGATATAGACGGAAATAATTTTGGAAAGTAATCGAGGCTAATGTTTGATTTTCATTTTGAATATCTACCCCTTCTTTTGCTTCAACAGCTTGGTGCAAACCTTCAGACCATCGACGACCAGGCATAGTACGGCCAGTAAACTCATCAACAATCACTATTTCATTATTTTGGACAATATAATCAACATCAAGTGTAAATAATACATGGGCGCGTAATGCGGCGCTAACATGATGCATTAGACTAATATTCGCGGCATCATATAAACTTGCAGCAGCATCTAACAAACCTATTTCGATTAATAGGTTCTCAATTTTTTCGTGACCAAGCTCGGTGAAATGTACTTGTTTAGCTTTTTCATCAAGGGTGAAATCGCCTTCCACTTCAACTTCATCGTTCTCTCCAATTTGTTTAGTCAAATTTGGAATTAGCGTATCTACACGCTGGTATAATTCTGCACTATTTTCAGCGGGCCCTGAGATAATTAGTGGCGTCCTAGCTTCATCAATTAAAATTGAATCTACCTCATCAATAACAGCAAAATGTAATGATCGCTGGACTTTTTCTTCTAAACTAAATGCCATATTATCGCGCAAATAGTCAAAACCAAATTCGTTATTAGTACCATATGTAATATCACTAGCATAAGCAGCACGGCGCTCATCTGGTGCTAAACCAGAAACAATAACGCCAGTCGTAAGCCCCAAAAAGCTATAGAGTTGACTCATCCATGAAGAATCTCGCTGGGCAAGGTAATCATTTACAGTAATGACATGTACACCCTCACCTTCAAGCGCATTCAGATAAACGGCTAGGGTGGCGACTAAGGTTTTACCTTCACCGGTTTTCATTTCAGCAATTTTGCCGTCGTTAAGTACCATGCCACCAATCATTTGCACATCAAAGTGACGCATTCCTAATACACGTATACCTGCTTCTCGTACCACAGCAAATGCTTCGTCTAGTATGTCATCAATTGTTTGACCTTCTGCAAGTTTTTGACGAAACTGCTCGGTCTTAGCTTGCAGCTGTTCATCACTTAGTTTCTCTATCTCTGACTCAAGCAGACTAATCTGCCCGGTAGCTTTACGTAGCCCTTTTACAAACCGTTCATTACGACTACCAAAGATTTTACTGAAAAACTTGCTTACCATTGCTTGTTACTACCTGTATTTGAGCGGAGTTTCTGTCCGAAATGTTTTGTTATGATCCCTAATTATAACGCTTACAGCGCACAAGGTCTAAAATCTAATCATTAGAGATGGAGCAGTAAGTTTAATAATTCAAGCTTTAACGCTTAACAAATTTGTAGGGATTAATTTTTTTACCTTCTCGCAACACTTCAAAGTGCACATGAGGGCCAGTTGACCGCCCTGTTGATCCTACTAAAGCGATGGTTACACCTTTGATGATTTTATCACCCGTTTTAACGAGTATCTTTTTATTATGGCCATAACGTGTCACATAACCATTACCATGTTCAAGTTCAACAATCTGACCATAACCAGGGCGTTTGCCAGTATAGCTGACTAGTCCATCTGCTACGGCCATCACATTACTGCCTTCTTTAGCCGCAAAATCAATACCAGAATGAAAGGTTTTTTTACCACTAAAAGGGTCTATACGATAACCATAGGCAGATGATAAATATCCGCCTTTCACAGGACGACCTTGTGGTATTGCTGAGGTAATATTATCTCTGGTTATGAATAAATTTTGTAGGCTGGATAATTGCAGATGGTGCTGATCATATCGTTTATTAAGCAGTGTCATTTCTTTATTGAAAATTTTAGGCGACAAAAACTCACCATTATCATCAATACCGCCTAAGGCAGCAGGACTATTTAATAAAAACTCACGGGTATCAACGCCGGCGATTTCTGCTATTTTTTGAGTTAAAGCAGCCAGCCTAATAGACTCGCCCTGTAATTGGCCTAAACGTTTTGCATAGTAGTCATCTAAGTTGATTTTTGCTTCTTGTTGACTAGTCTCTACGCCATTAATGGGTAGGGCTTTCAAAATTGTTATCGGTGTATGACTCTGAACTGTTAGCTCTAGCTGTAGGCTAATAAAATATGCCAATGCTGCTACAAGCAGTAAACTACTTCCTACCAGCATAATCACTTTTTGGCGTGATAAATGCCAATGTCGGTGACTAGTATTATTAGGCGATATAATGATAATCTGCATCTTATTCTTTAACCTGAGTAATTATAAAATTCATGTCCAATAAGCCGGAAAAAGTGAGTCTCGTTTGCAAACAAAATAGTCAGCTATATAAGATCACTCAGCGGGCGCAAAAGCTAAACCATCTCAACTATATTATTCAGCAAGTTATGCCCATTCAGTTTGCTGCTCACTGCTTACTTGCTAATATCAATAATGATACTATTATTATTCATACTGATAACGCAAGTTACGCAAGTTTGTTGCGCTTTCAGGCTAACACATTGTGCAAAACAGTATCCGAACATACTTCACAAAATTTGACTAAATTAGACGTTAAAGTAAAACCCTTATTTCAAGCCATTCAGCCCAACAACCCTAGCCCTTTTTCATTATCTAGCAATGCCGCTGTATGTTTAAACCAAACAGCAGACAATATAGACGACGGTCCATTAAAAGTAGCGCTGCAAAAATTAGCTCAGCGATACAATAAAACTTAAGTTTTAGCTCACCACCGATGCAGCTGGACGGCTAAACATAATAGGGGCATCTTTTTCTTCTTCAAAACTAACCAATTCCCAAGAATCAGTTTCTGCTAATAGTTTACGTAATAATTTATTGTTCACTTCATGACCTGATTTGTGGCCACTGAATGAGCCAATCAAACTATGACCCAGCAAATATAAATCACCAATAGCATCTAACACTTTATGACGGACAAACTCATCTTCGTATCTTAAACCATCTTCATTCATCACCCGATAATCATCTACTACTATCGCGTTATCAAGACTACCGCCCAAGGCAAGGTTGTTTTCACGTAATTTTTCAATATCTTTCATAAACCCAAATGTACGGGCTCGACTGACTTCACGTACAAATGATGTGGATGAAAAATCAACATCAACTTGCTGTGGTCGACCTTTAAATGCAGGATGTTCAAAGTCTATTGAAAACGACACTTTAAAACCCTCGAAAGGTTCAAACTTAGCCCATTTATCGCCGTCTTCTAATATAACCGTCTTTTTAATCCTGATAAACTTTTTGGCTTCGTTTTGCTCTTCAATACCGGCGGACTGTACTAAAAACACAAAAGGTCCTGCGCTGCCATCCATGATCGGTACTTCAGGGGCGTTCAGATCAATATAGGCATTATCGATACCAAGTCCGGCGAATGCGGATAATAAATGTTCAACCGTGGAAACGCGCTGACCATGTTGCACCAAAGTGGTTGATAATGAGGTTTCACCCACATTTTCCGCTTTAGCTATCAGCTCAACAACAGGATCGAGATCTACACGACGGAAAATTATACCTGTATTGGGCGCAGCAGGTCGCAAGGTCAAATAGACCGTATCACCACTATGCAACCCAACACCGGTTGCACGAATCACATTTTTCAATGTTCGTTGCTTAATCACCGTTTACTCCTTAATAATCAACATATCCAGAGATAATATCATAAGCTGATTCAGTCTCACTAATTACACCTCAATTGTTTAGTCAGCCTGACGACGTAAAAAAGCAGGAATATCTAAATAATCCATGTTCACATCTCCATTATCAAGCTCTTTTTTCTGTTCTTGCTGGCCATTACGAATAACGGTTGGTTCATCGTAATTAATGTCCATTGAATTTTTAACAATTTCGATTTGAGGTACAACAGCGACAATAGGTGTTTCACTGCTTGCTAATTTAACGCCACCTAGACCCGTTGCAACTACGGTAACTCGAATTTCATCTGTCATCTCAGGATCAATAACCGTTCCCACCACTACGGTTGCATCCGATGAAGCAAATTCTTTGATAATATTACCCACATCATCAAACTCACCAATACTCATATCTAAGCCGCCCGTAATATTAACCAGTACACCTCTAGCGCCTGATAAGTCTACATCTTCAAGTAATGGGCTCGACACTGCCAATCGTGCAGCTTCTATGGCTCTACTTTCACCAGAAGCTTGGCCTGTGCCCATCATCGCCATACCCATTTCTGACATTACGGTACGTACGTCAGCAAAATCTACATTAATCATACCTTCACGTGTAATCAATTCTGCGATTCCTTGTACTGCTCCTAGCAACACGTCATTAGCTGCTTTGAATGCACCTAATAAAGTCATTTCTCGTCCTAAAACGGCTAATAACTTTTCGTTTGGTATAGTAATTAAAGAATCAACATGTTGTGTTAGTTCGGCGAGTCCTGCTTCAGCAATTTTTAATCGTTTGCTACCTTCAAAAGGAAAAGGTTTTGTGACAACGGCAACGGTCAAAATCCCCATCTCTTTTGCAACTTGAGCCACTACAGGTGCGGCACCAGTCCCCGTTCCGCCTCCCATACCAGCGGTGATAAATACCATATCTGAACCTTTGATCACATCCATGATCCGCTCACGATCTTCTAACGCTGCTTGGCGACCGACATCAGGGTTGGCACCTGCTCCTAATCCTTTGGTGATATCTGTTCCTAGTTGTAATTGTGTTGTTGCAGAACTTTTTCGTAATGCTTGAGCATCGGTGTTAGCACAAATAAAATCGACACCTTCGATTTGATTGTCCACCATGTGTTCAAGTGCATTACCACCACCGCCTCCTACACCAATTACTTTAATTACTGCCGTTTGTGTATATGTATCTATTAATTCAAATGTCATTTTATTCTCCCCAGTTTAACTAATTTTAGCTGTGTATTTATAGTTATATTTGTATATTTAATTTAGAAATTTCCTTGAAACCAACTTTTCATTTTTGCTAATATTCCCTTAAAACCATCTCCAGAATTCATTTCATTTTGCGCCACGGCTCCATCCTTATGCCCAAATATCAACAGGCCTACACCCGTTGCATGAATTGGGTTGCGCACAACATCAACTAAGCCTCCAACATGTTTAGGCAGTCCTAACCTAACAGGCAAATGGAAGACCTCTTCAGCCAATTCCACTACCCCTTCCATTTTCGAACTTCCTCCTGTTAAAACAACACCTGCTGCGAGCAGTGGCTCAAACCCACTACGACGTAATTCCGCTTGTACCAACATCAACAGTTCTTCATAACGAGGCTCCACCACTTCAGCTAATGTTTGTCTAGACAGTTGCCGTGGCGGTCTATCGCCTACGCTTGGAACCTCAATCGTTTCATCTTCCCTAGCTAATTGCCGTAATGCACATGCGTATTTTATTTTTATCTCATCGGCATATTGTGTGGGTGTACGTAATGCCACTGCAATATCATTAGTCACTTGATCGCCTGCAATTGGAATTACTGCTGTATGTCGGATTGCCCCATCAATAAAAACAGCAATATCTGTTGTTCCACCACCAATATCAACTAAACAAACACCTAACTCTTTTTCATCTTGTTCTAGCACCGAATAACTCGATGCCATTTGTTCCAAAATGATACCGTCAACGCTTAAGCCACAACGCTCAATACATTTAGTAATATTTTGTGCCGCACTCACTGCTCCGGTGATTAAATGCACTTTTGCCTCTAGGCGTACTCCCGACATACCTATTGGTTCACGAATACCTTCCTGATTATCAATAATGTATTCCTGTGGTAATACATGTAGTAATTGTTGATCGCCTGGGAAATGTACTGCCTTAGCCGCATCTAAAACACGGTCAATATCACCCTGTGTCACTTCTTTATCGCGTATAGCAACGGTGCCATGTGAGTTCAAACTACGAATATGGCTTCCTGCAATACCTGCAAACACTGAATGAATTTGGCAGCCGGCCATCAACTCAGCTTCTTCAATTGCTCGTTGTATAGATTGCACCGTAGATTCAATATTAACCACAACACCTTTTTTCATTCCACGAGCAGGGTGGGAACCAATACCGATAATATCTAAAGCATTGTCGCTAGGCCCAGCATCAAAATTTGGTGCAGCGACTATTGCCACCACTTTTGATGTTCCTATATCTAAACCAACGATCAGTTCTCTCTCAGTTCTTTTTGACATTATATTGTTCCACTAAAATCAGGTTTTTGACCTGCAGCCCAAGCTACAGAAAGTCCATTTGTATATCGCATATCAACCGCCGTTATATCATTCTTATATGGTTGCAACACTGTTGTAAATACATTTGCAAATCGTTGTAATCGCTGTTCACTTTGATGACGTCCCAACATTACTTTCAATCCATTATTCAACTTAATTGACCATGCCCTTCTTGCATTCATTTCGATTTTTTGCACACTCATACCGATTGAGGCGGCAAGTTGTCTCACCTCATAAAATCGTTTTGCAAGTAGTTGGTTAGTCCCTCTTGGTCCTTTTAACTGCACCAAACCATTTGGAAAGCTAGTTTTAACGGGAAAAAACAAATGACCTTGTTTATTTATTAACGCCTCATTTCCCCACTGAGCTATGGCCGTTTGCTCTTCTACTATTAAATGCAAGCTATCTGGCCAAATACGTTTTACTTGAACTACTTTAACCCAGGCTAATGCTTCACCTGCCTGCCTTATTTTTGCTACATCAATACTCATAAATCCGCCCTTAGCATGTGGTGTAACTGACTTAACTAAGGCTTCTTTATTAATATGGTTAAATTTGCCATCAACAGTGACATGCAAAATAGGTAAGGTGTCCACTTGTTTCAAATAAACTCCTGAGCTTATAATTCCTAATATAAATAACAGCACTAGACTACGGCCAAACCATTGCTGCCATTCAATAGTTCGTTTATCTTTACGCACTGGTGTTCGCTCTGATCTAGGTTGAGTCCTGTTTGCCATTAGTTGTTTATCCCCATACTGCCTTCGAGAATATTCCATACTAAGTCAGCAAAACTTAATCCTATTTGTTTAGCCGCCATTGGCACCAAACTATGATCAGTCATTCCTGGAACACTATTCGCTTCAAGAAGATAAAATTGACCTGATCCATCCCGCATAAAATCAATACGTCCCCATCCAGACATTCTTAGTGTTCTAAACGCTCTTAATGCCAACTGCTGACAGTGATGTTCATCTTGTTCGCTTAACTGACATGGACATAGATACTCTGTGGTATTTGCCTGATATTTAGCCTCAAAATCATAAAATTCATGTGGCGTTATGAGTTGAATTGTAGGTAAGGCCATACCATTTAATATAGCCACAGTAAATTCTTCACCCTCAATCCAACGCTCTGCAATCACCTCGCTATCGAATTGTATTGCCAACTCAATCGCAGTTATTAGTTCAGTCGCTGATTTAACCTTGCTCATACCAATACTCGACCCTTCATTGACCGGTTTAATTATCAATGGCAAACCTAATGTTGTAATCAACGCATCAATATCACTGTCCATGTCTACTTGTTGGTACTGAGCGGTTGGTAAACCTTGCTGCAGCCAAACTTGTTTGCTTAACATTTTATTCATCGACAACACAGCACCGGTCATATCACTGCCGGTAAAGGGCATCGCTATCGATCGCAGCAAGCCCTGAATTTCACCGTCTTCTCCGCCACGGCCATGCAATATGACAAAAGCGCGATCGAATTTTCCACGTTTTAATTGCTCAGCAACATCAAGGCCCACATCAACTTTATGAGCATCGACACCTTGTTTAATTAACGCAGCTAACACTGCATCACCACTTTTAAGAGATATTTCTCGCTCAGCAGAACGGCCTCCCATTAACACGGCGACACAACCAAATTCAGTAGCTGATTGGACTACAGACATTATGCGACCTCACCTAAAATATGGACTTCTGCTACTAATTTTACACCCTGCATTTGCTGCACTTTTTGTTGTACTAATGCAATAAGTACTTCGATATCTTTTGCAGTTGCCGTGCCTTCATTAACAATGAAATTTGCATGCTTCTCAGACACCGATGCACCGCCCACTCTTAATCCTTTCAAGCCTGAAATTTCTATTAAGCGACCTGCAAAATCACCGTCAGGATTTCTAAATACTGAACCCGCACAAGGCTGATTTGTTGGTTGACTAGTATTGCGTCGTTTTAATAAATCTTTTATTTCTTGCGCCTGCTGTTCAGCATTCCCATTGACTAAAGTTAATGTTGCTGAGGCAAACCACTCCTCCGCAGGCATCACAACATGGCGATAAGCAATTTTAAATTCTTCGGGCTTACGACAACGTAAGACACCCTGACGATCTATGGTAGTCACATCTGTAACTATTGACCATGCATCACTATTATGTGCTCCGGCATTCATCGCTAAAGCGCCGCCTAATGTGCCCGGAATACCTGCTAAAAACGATGTACCCACTAATCCAGATCTTGCTGCTTGCTTGGCCAATTTTGCACAATAAACACCTACTTCAGCATTGATGTTTTGACCGTTAATCTTTAAATTTTGCAAGGTCCCAGCCGTTGAAATAACAGTGCCGGCAAACCCACCATCTCGTACCAATAAGTTACTACCTAAGCCTATCCATAATATAGGTTCATCTTTAGGTAATTGAGATAAGAAAACAGCCAGATCCTCTACACTTTTTGGCCGGTAAAGTCGCTTGGCATTGCCACCTGTTCGCCATGAAGTATGTTTTGCTAGTGGCTCGCTGAGTTTTAAGTCACCCTCTATGTTTTTAAATTCAATACTCATGTTTTAATCACTTCTAACTGCGTAGGTAATTCACGAGTCATGCTCCCAATATCACCGGCACCTAAAGTTATCAGTAGATCATTATCTGCTAATAAGCCTGGTAAGATATCAAACAAGTCCTGTTTGTTTTCTGCAAATACAGGCTCAACCTGTCCTCGCAAACGAATAGCTCGACATAAACTTTTGGCATCTGCACCGGCAATTTTATTTTCGCCTGCTGCATAAACTTCCATCACCACCAATACATCAACAGTTGATAATATATGAGCAAAATCTTCAAATAAGTCACGTGTTCGGCTGTATCTATGAGGTTGGAACACGACAACTAGCCTTCTTTCTGACCAACTCGCTCTAATCGCTGCAACAGTGGCTGCAATTTCAGTTGGGTGGTGACCATAGTCATCAATCAATAACACCTCACCATTTAACGTTTTTATTGCACCTAAAATATCAAATCGACGATTAACTCCAGCAAATTGATGTAATCCACGCTGACATGCTTCAATCGACACACCTAAGTTTCTAGCCACTGCCAATGCTGCCGTTGCATTTAGTGCATTATGCAAACCTGGCATATTCAATGTAATAGGAAAGGTATGTTGTGATTTTTTATCGATAACGCTGAAATGACTTTGGCCCTGTGATTGTTTAAGTCCGAGTAATTGAAAGTCAGCCTCATCATCTGTGCCATAGGTCATTACTGGTCGGATAACCTCGTCTAATAGTTCCCGAACGACAGGATCATCCATACACATCACAGCTAAACCATAAAAGGGTAAGTGATGTAAGAACTCAATGAAAGTAGCTTTTAATTTGTCAAAGTCCCCATCATAAGTAGCCATATGATCTTCGTCGATATTTGTTACTACTGAAATCATTGGTTGTAAAAATAAAAATGACGCATCACTTTCGTCTGCTTCAGCTACTAAGTATCTTCCACTGCCTAGTTTGGCATTACTACCTGCACTATTTAAGCGCCCGCCGATAACAAATGTAGGGTCTAGCTCACCTTCACTCAACAATGCAGCCACTAGACTGGTGGTCGTTGTTTTACCATGAGTCCCGGCAATAGCAATGCCATAACTGAACCGCATTAATTCTGCTAGCATTTCAGCTCTTGGTACCACTGGAATACGTTGCTCTCTTGCAGCTTGTAACTCTATATTATCGTCATCGATTGCGGTTGTTACCACCACTACATCAGCACCTTGCAAATAGTCGGGATCATGACCAATCCTTACTGTTGCACCTAATTCCCGTAAATGCTCAATTAAGGCATTATTAGCGATATCAGAACCAGATATTTGATAACCAAGATTAAGTAATACTTCAGCGATCCCGCCCATGCCAACACCACCGATGCCGATGAAGTGAATATGTTTAACGCGACTTTGCATAGCTGATGTTATTTTATTCATGTCTTATTTCCTTCAAACAAATAGCAGCGACTAGTTTGGCCGTCCCTAATTTAGCTTGGCTTCGTGCACTATTTGCCATCGTCAATAAGTTTTCACGACTGTTCGTTAAGACATTAAGTTGCTCGTTTAATAGCTCAGCAGTTAAAGTGCTTTCTTGAATCAACTTTGCTGCACCTGCACTGACTAAAGCCATAGCATTATGCGTTTGATGATCATCGACAGCATAGGGATAAGGAATCAATAAAGCTCCAACACCGGCTGCTGCAAGTTCAGCTATTGTTAAAGCACCTGCACGACATATCACCAAATCTGCCCACTCATATACGCTTGTCATATCTTCAATAAAGGCTGTTACTTCCGCCGTGACATTAGCTTCCTGATAGCTTTGCAAGCACTCAGTCAAATTTCGTTCGCCAGATTGATGTTTGATTTCAAATAAAGTGTCATTAGTTGCAAGTGCAGCAGGAACCAAAGTATTAAGTGCTTTTGCACCTAAACTCCCCCCCAGCACTAGTATTCGTATTGGGCCCGTTCTGTTTGTAAATCTATTTTGTGGTGAATCAATAGCTTCAATACTTACACGTACTGGATTGCCTACCCAACGCGCATTTTCTGTTGTAGTGAAACTTTGTGGAAACCCTTCCAAAACTTGTTTAGCAAACCTTGATAACAAACGATTAGTAAGTCCTGGAATCGCATTTTGTTCATGAATCACTACTGGTTTTCTGAGTAACCATGCTGCAAATCCGCCAGGACCCGATGCAAAACCACCCAAACCTAACACTACATCAGGTTTAATTTCTTTAATAACTTTAATTGCTTCCAACACTGCTTTTAATAATTTAAAAGGAGAAAATAACCATCCTTTCAAGCCATTTCCTCTTAAACCTTTCACATTAATCAACTTTAATGGGTATCCAGCAGCAGGCACTAATTTTGCCTCAATGCCATTTGCAGTGCCCATCCAGAAAACATCTGAATTTTGTGAACGCAATTCATCAGCCACTGCTAAAGCAGGGAAAACATGGCCTCCTGTACCACCGGCCATAATCAATACTCGTGAGTTCATCGGCGCAACCTCGCAGCAGCTTTATCAGGTTGCCGAGTTTCCAAATCAACACGAAATAAAAGACCAATAGCAATACAAGCAATAACCAAACTACTTCCGCCATAACTCATTAACGGTAAGGTCAAGCCCTTTGTTGGCAGTGCGCCCATATTTACGCCCATATTGATACATGCTTGCAAACCTAACCAAATACCAATGCCATACGCCACTTGTGCAGCAAAAACTTGTCCTGCCAACTCAGCAGCTCGACCAATTGCAAGTGCTCGCCATATAAATATTAGAAATAAAATCAGGACACTCATTGCACCAACTAAGCCTAACTCTTCAGCCAGAATTGAATATAAAAAGTCGGTATGAGCTTCGGGTAAATAAAACAGTTTTTGCATACTACTGCCAAGACCTACACCAAGCCAATCGCCACGACCGAAGGCTATTAAAGCTTGTGTTAACTGGAAACCTTTATCAAAAGGATCAGCCCATGGATTCATGAAACTCTGCAGGCGCTCCATTCGATAAGGTTCTATCAACACCATAATGGTGAAACCGATACTTAAGGCTGCTATTAATGCTGCAAAGACATCTAAACGAGCCCCACCTAAAAATAACATCGCTAATACAGTTGATAAAATAACGACGACTGATCCTAGATCTGGCTGTGACAACAATAACCCAGCCGCCACTACCAGCAAAAATAATGGCGCAAATATTTTAAAGAAAGAGGTTTTTAATTGGCCATAATGACGTTGTAAATAATCTGCAATATATATAATGGCAAATAGCTTAATAATCTCTGCAACTTGAATATTGATCGGGCCTAGGGGCAACCAGCGTCTACTACCATTAACTAATCGACCAATGCCTGGAATCAATACCAATACTAATAATAAAGTGCCAAATAATAATAAATGGGGCGCATATCGTTGCCAAGTAGACAAATGCACTGAATAGACTAACCAAGAAAAACTCAATCCAATCACTGAAAAAATAAATTGACGTGTGAAATAATAAAATGGCTGTTCTAGTTTGCCATCAGCCATACTGATTGAGGCAGAACCAACCATTACTAAGCCAATAATCAATAAAGTTAGCACCGCAAATAATAGACTGCGATCAAATGTTTTTACATTATCACTCATCAACAAGCGCCTTGACAGCTGCTTCAAATGCATTACCGCGGTCAACATAACTACTATACATATCAAAACTGGCACACGCAGGTGATAACAAAACATTATCGCCTTCTTGGGCAAGTTTTTGTGCATTAATAACTGCATCTTGCATTGTTGTCGCATAATAGATGCCGACTTCTTTAGGCACAACATCCCCTATTAACTTCGCATCTTTACCTATTAAGATCACAGTGTGTACATTATTATTTAAACTTGAAGTTAACGCTGAAAAATCTTGGTCTTTAGCAATACCACCTGCTATAAGAATGATCTTGCCTCTAGCATCTAAGCCCTCGATAGCCGCAATACTTGCACCGACATTGGTCGCTTTCGAATCGTTAAACCAGCGTATATTATGATTTTCCAACACTAATCGACAACGATGTGGCAAACCGGAATACTGTTTTAATGCTATCAACATCGCAGTCATCGATAATGCCATCGCCGATCCTAAAGCTAAGGCGGCTAATCCATTTGCAATATTATGTTTACCCACAATTTTCAATTCTTCAACAGCTATCAATGCCAACTGACCTTCTGCCATCCATTGTTTGCCATTTTGGTTAATCAAACCAAAGTCAACACCTTCAGTTGATTTCAAACTAAATCCAATATTATTTCTGCCGCTTAGACTTATCTTATTGACAATGTCATCATCACGATTAATGACCATCACTCCATCACCGTTATAAATTCGTGATTTCACGCTTTGATAATCTTCTACGCAGTCATAACGATCTAAGTGATCAGGGCTAATATTAAGTACTGTAGCGGCAAAGGCATTCAAAGACGTTACTGTTTCCAACTGAAAACTTGAGAGTTCAACGATATAAAAATCGGGCGCTGGTTCACAAATCAAATCTAATGCTGGCGTACCTAAATTACCACCAACTTGTATAGTTGCGCCGGCTTGTTGTGCCATATCAGCTAATAGCGTAGTTACAGTACTTTTACCATTTGAACCTGTAATGGCTACTACCGGTGCATTTACATAACGAGCAAATAGCTCAACATCCCCAATTATTTCAACTCCTGCTTTTTTTGCAGCTACAATTTCAGTAAGACGTGGATCTATACCAGGACTTAATACAATAACATCTGCTTTTTGTAACCAAGCCGTATTTAAGCCACCTACATGCACAATAACTTCAGGATATTCTGTCTGCAATGTCACTAACTCTGGCGGCTTCTCTCGCGTATCCATGATTGCTATGTTGTAACCCTGCTTAACCAAGAATCTTACACATGACAACCCTGTTTGACCTAAGCCAATAATTAGGTATGAGCCTGCATGGGATTGTTGATTTAACATTGTGTTCATCGTATTTTCAAACTCGCTAAGCCTACTAGCACCAAAAATACCGTAATAATCCAGAACCGAACTATAATACGCGGCTCTGGCCAACCTTTTAATTCATAGTGATGGTGTATAGGTGCCATCAAAAATACTCTTTTACCTCGTAATTTGTATGAACCTACTTGTAAAATAACTGACAAAGTCTCAATTACAAATACTCCCCCCATAATCAACAATACTAATTCTTGACGAACTAAAACGGCGACTGTTCCTAAGGCTGCACCCAAGGCTAAGGCACCAATATCTCCCATAAAGACTTGTGCTGGGTAGGTATTAAACCAAAGAAAACCCAAACCGGCACCGACCATGCCCGCACAAAAAACGGTTAACTCGCCAACACCTGATATAAAGGGAATTGATAAATAACGTGCAAATTCTGCGTGACCCGTCACATAGCTAAATAATCCTAATGCTGCTGCTACCATCACAGTAGGCATAATTGCTAAACCATCCAAACCATCCGTCAGATTCACAGCATTACTACTGCCAACGATCACAAAATAAGTAAGGATCATGTACCAGCCGCCTAGTGGCACAACTATGTCTTTAAAAAACGGGACGATTAGTTGAGTTTCTACAGGTCCTATCGCTGTCATGTATAAAAATATTGCTGCGCCTGCACCGATGACTGATTGCCAGAAATATTTATAACGACTTAATAAACCTTTTGTATCTTGACGCACTAATTTAATGTAATCATCAATAAAGCCAATCACACCAAATCCCAAAGTAACAATCAGTGCAACCCAGACATGACGACTGCTTAAATCAGCCCATAACAGGGTACTGATGGTAATCGCCACTAAAATTAATGCCCCGCCCATTGTTGGCGTGCCATTTTTACTAAGATGTGATTCTGGGCCGTCATCACGCACTACTTGACCAATCTGTTTGAAACTTAGGTGACGGATCATAGTAGGTCCAACAATTAAAGCAATGCCCAATGCGGTTATAACACCTAAAATTGCACGAAGTGTCAGATACTGAAATACATTAAAACCACTGTCGTATTGGCTTAAATATTCACTTAGGTATAACAACATTAGTCTTCCCCTTGTGCCACTAGCGAATCAGCTAGTTTGTCTAATTGCATAAAACGAGAACCTTTAATTAAACAGGTCACCTGTTTAGTGATGACTTTTTTGATTGCTATTTCAAGTGTGGCAATGTCATCAAAATGTTGTGCACCTTCTCCAAATGCCTCAGTTGCATTTTCACTTTGCACACCTACTGTCCATAGTTGACTAATATGGGCATTTTTAGCATCGATACCCATTTGCGTATGTATGTATTCACTATCACCCCCTAACTCAGCAAAATCACCCAATACTAACCAATGTTCTCCAGAAAATGACGCTAAAGTAGCTAAAGCCTGCTGATATGAACTTGGATTTGCGTTATAACTATCATCAATGAGTCGAGATAGATTGAACCCTGTTCTTAGTTGCAATCTATGTGGAACAGCAGATAGTGATGCCAAACCTTTCACCATTGCTACGGCAGGAATATGCATTGCATGTGTAATAGCAATAGCTGCCAACGCATTAGCAACATTATGTAAACCTGGCAAGGGCACATTTATATAATGAAACTCACCTAGAAATTCAACCAAGAAATGGCTGGAATTAGTATCAAGTTGCAGATCTTTAGCTTTAATATCAGCCTCGTTTTCTAATGCAAAACTAATTATTTTTTTATTAGTAAGTACTTGCTTCCATTGATCAACATATTCCATATCGGCATTGATCACACCCACACCATTTTCAACGAGGCCTAGATATATTTCTGCTTTTGCTTTAGCGACACCCATCAAATCGCCAAAGCCTTCTAGATGAGCTGCGCCAACATTATTAATTGCAGCAATCTGTGGCTGTGCCATGTCTACAAGTTGCGAAATTTCACCTCGGTGATTTGCACCCATTTCAATCACTGCATAATCAGTCGATGGTTTTAATCGAGTTAGCGTCAGTGCAACACCCAATTGATTATTAAGATTACCTTGTGTAGCGATAACTGAGCCACACTCCCTTAGTATTGAGGCAACCATTTCTTTGACCGTAGTTTTACCATTGCTACCTGTAATAGCCACTACTTTTAGGTCACATTGTTGTCGCCAAAATTTCGCTACAATAGCAAAGGCTTCTTTCACATCATCAACGACTAGTTGAGCTAAACCATCAGTAGTAATTTTAGATACCAGTGCTGCACTAGCACCTGCTTTTTTGGCTGCACTAATGTAATCATGGCCATCGACATTTTCACCTACAATGGCGATGAATAACGATCCTAATACCACTTTTCTACTATCAATCGCCGTACCGCTTATTTCGATATCATTGATAGGGGCATCACAGCCAAGTAGCTTAGCAATTTGTGATAAATATATTGGAAAACTCACAATTCAAACCTCTTCAATAATTGAGTGGAATTGTTGGCTGCTTGCAAAATATGTTTGACGACTATTGCATCATTAAAATCATATTTTACCCCATCCACTTCTTGATATTGCTCATGGCCTTTACCAGCAACTAAAACAATATCTATATTTTTAGCATGGGTTACAGCGTAAGTAATTGCTAACTGTCGGTCATGCTCAATGTGTACTTTTTCTGCTTGTTTAATACCGCCTAAAATCTGGTCAATAATGTCATCCGCAACTTCCGTTCGTGGGTTATCATCGGATATAACTATTCTATCGGCATAAAGTTCAGCAGTACGCCCCATAACAGACCGTTTACCAATATCACGATCACCACCACAGCCAAAGACACACCATAACTGCCCATTATTGGTTAGGTGGGCACGTAGTGACTTTAATGCCTGCTCTAATGCGTCCGGGCTATGTGCAAAATCGATAACAATATGAGGCTGATCCTTACCACCATAACTTTGCATTCGACCATCAATAGCTTGACAATGAGGCAAAGCATTTGCCACATCGCCGAAGGTAATATCTATCGCTAATAAACTGGCTGCAGTTGCTAACAGATTATCGACATTAAACCTTCCCAATAAACCACTGTGTATAACACTACTCACTAATTCATCTGCCAGTACAAATTCTAGCCCATCTAGTTTGGAATTCACGCCGCAAGCCTGAAGCGTCGCCTTACCTGTGCCTTGACTGCTATAAGTCATTAAATTCAGATTTTCTCTTTTCACTAGCTTTGATATTAATAATCTACCAAAGTCATCGTCATTATTTATAATGGCTACTTTAATATTTTCCATATCAAACAAGCGTTGTTTTGCAGCAGCGTAACTTGCCATATCTTGATGATAATCAAGGTGATCTCGGCTTAAATTAGTCAATACAGCCACATCGATATCAATACTATTCAATCGACCTTGCTCAAGAGCATGTGATGAGGCCTCGACGACAACGTACTTAATTGATTGTTGGCATAAGTCAGCCAGCTCAGCTTGCAAACGTATAGGATCGGGCGTTGTCATTCCTGTTATCTGTAGATCATTAATACGCCCCACACCCAAGGTGCCAATAACACCGCAAGGCTTGCCTAAAAATTCTAAGCCTTGAGCAATAAACTGACTGACTGATGTTTTACCATTTGTGCCTGTCACTGCGATAATTGTCATCGCTAATGAAGGGTGGCCATAAAAACGTGCCGCAATTTCACTGACCTTATCCGCCAAATCTTTAATCGGGTAGGCTGTAACATTGACTTGGGCCAAGGCTAGTGTTTCTTGCTCTGACAATGCTTGCCTAGCATCATATAAAACCGCTGCGGCACCTAGTTTAAGTGCTTGTTTAAGATGTTTTTCACTTTGCTGTTTATCAAAGGATAATGAAACAAACAAATAACCAACATTGACTTGGCGACTATCTAGTGTCAATCCTGTTAGCGTTATTTTATCTAACATCGATGGGTCGGCCAACATGCCGACAACAAGTGTCGATAATGAATGTTTATTGCTGACTATCATTTTTTAGCCACCAGCATTTTTGACTCGGATAAATTGTCAGGCGTAATATTCAATATTCGCATAGCACCTGTCATGACTTCTGAAAATACAGGGCCTGCAACTAGACCACCATAATAAACCTTGCCTTGTGGCTCATCGATCATCACAACCATTGCTAAACGGGGATTACTTGCTGGAATAACTCCTGCAAAAAGGGATACATATTTACCGACGGCATAACCACCATTAGCCGCCTTGATTGCAGTGCCTGTTTTACCCGCTACTGTATAATTAACAACTGCTGCCTTTTTTGCTGTTCCACCCATTAATGTAACTGCCTCCATCATGCTGAGTACTTGTTTCATCACATCGCTCGAATATACTTTTCTGCCAGCAGGTGCTTGTTCCACTTTCTGCAAACTAACAGGGCGTAAAATACCACCATTTGCTAACACCATATAAGCCCGAGCCAATTGTAGGCTACTTGTTGCCATTCCATAACCAAACGCCAAAGTGGCACGATCAAATTTACGCCAAGATTGTAGATCAGGTAAATGCCCCATTGCTTCACCGGGGAAGTAGGCACCGGTTGGTTCAGATAAGCCAAAAGAAGAGAAGCCTTGCCATAATTCTTCAGGCTCAAGTGCTAAAGCCACTTTACTGGCTCCTACATTGCTCGATTTTTGAATCAATGTTGCTAAACTTATATTACCTAAATTATGGTGATCTTTAATGACATGCCCACTCACTTTAAAACTACCAGGACTGGTGTTAACCTTTGTTGTCACATTAAACTTTCCTGATTGTAATCCTGCTGCAACAGTAAAAGGTTTAGCGGTCGAGCCCGGCTCAAACAAGTCTATAACGGCACGATTACGATAATCGCTGGCACTTAAACCCACGCGATTATTCGGATTAAAGGCTGGTTGATTAACCATCGCTAATACTTCGCCAGTTTTTATATCTAAAATCACAGCAGAGCCAGAACGAGCATGATATTTATTAACGGCTGACTTAAGCGCTTGATAGCTTAAATATTGTAATCGTAAATCAATACTGAGCTGTATATCTTGCCCAGGTTTACTCACTTTTATCTGTTCCCCCCCCCCAACATAGCGACCATATCTATCTCGCATCATCCGTTTTAGACCTGATACTCCGGTTAAGGTCGCATCATGTGTTAACTCGAGACCTTCTTGGCCTTGGTCATCTACATTGGTAAAACCAAGCAAATGAGCTGTCACTTCACCAGCGGGATAATATCGTTTATATTCTCGCTGTAAAGCCACACCAGCGATCTTAAGATGTTTAACTTTCAGTGCTAATTCAGGCGAGATCCGTCTTTTTAAATAAACAAATTCTCGTGTTTTATTGCTTGTGATTTTTTCCTTAACGACAGCCGTTTCTATTGATAACAATTTAGCTAGTTTTGGCAAACGTGTATTAGTTATTGATACCTGTTGTGGATTAAGCCATACCGAATCGACAGGTGTACTAATCGCGAGGGGTTGATTATGTCGGTCTAAGATCATGCCTCGATGTGCTGAAACGGTCACATTACGAAGATGACGAGCGTCACCCTGGCTACGCAAAAATTCTGAGTTTAGTACTTGAATATCAGTCAAACGCCATGCTAGGCCAAGTACTAAACTAATAAAAACCAGTCGCACCACATTCAAGCGCCAACGGCCAACTTGGAGAACACTATTTTTTTGGCGGCTCATGGTTTAATGACTACCGTCATGTCAGGCGTTGGTAGTAACATCTGTAAACGAAGTCTAGATTGCTGCTCAACTCGTGATTGATTAGCCCATGTGCTTTGTTCCAATAACAAACGGCCCCATTCTTCATTCAATTGGTCACGTCTGTGTTCTAATTTTTGTAACGCAACAAACTCTATCCTGCCAAGGTGTTTGCTATAAACCACCCCTACTGCCGAAACTATGACAGCAATAATCATTACCAATAAAGGTAAATCAATATGCAGTGGCTCTAGTTTATCAAGCAGGATCACACCAATTTCTCGACAATGCGCAAAACAGCACTTCGCGCACGTGGATTAATATCTAATTCGTCCTTGCCTGCTTTGATAGCCTTACCAATCAATTTGACGCGCGGGTTAAGCTCATCTGCTCGCACTGGAAAGTATGAAGGTAAATTATCGCCTTTGGCCTGTTCGCGGAAATAACGTTTTACAATCCGGTCTTCTAATGAATGAAAACTGATCACTGCTAATCGCCCACCAATGGCCAAAACATCTAATGCCTGCTCCAAACCGGTTGTTAAATCACCTAATTCATTATTGATGTAAATACGGATGGCTTGAAAAGTACGTGTTGCTGGATGTTTATGCTTTTCACGAAAGGGGCTAGCCTTGTCGACCAATTCGGCTAGTTGCTTTGTGGTGGTAATTGGTGATGCTTCTCTAGTTTCAACAATCGCACGGGCAATACGAGTTCCAAACCGTTCTTCACCCAAGGTTTTAATCACATGGGCTATATCTTCCATCTCAGCAGTTGCTAACCATTCAGCAGCACTTATGCCAGCATCAGGGTTCATTCGCATATCTAGCGGACCATCTTTTTGAAAACTAAAACCCCGTTCAGCTATATCAAGCTGAGGTGATGACACCCCAATGTCAAGCAAAATACCATCAATTTTATGTTGCCAATGGTGATTCTGCACGGCTGTTGCTAATTCAGAAAATGAGCATTGCTCTATACTAAATCGTGGATCGTGTTTCGCTAATCTTTCTCCTACAGCTATTGCTTCAGGATCTTTATCTAAACCTAATAATTGTCCCGCATCAGAAAATTGTGCCAATATTTGGCGTGCGTGACCACCACGGCCAAACGTACCATCGATATAAATACCATCCGCTTTAATTGCTAAAGCAGCAACAGCCTCATTCAATAAAACAGGCAAATGTTCAGAAGGACTAACCGTCATAATAACGCCTTAAATTGAGAGACTTTCCAACTCGACCGGTAAAATACCGTCAAAATTTTCTTCTAAGCATTCGTCCATAAGTGCATTCCATGTCTGTTCATTCCATAGTTCAAACTTATTTCCTTGGCCAATCATCACTATATTTTTATCCATGCCAGCAAACTCGCGTAACTTAGCAGGTAATAAAATACGACCGTTGTTATCCATTTCACATTCAGTGGCATAACCTAACAACATACGTTTTAGACGACGCACTTGAGGATTCAAACTTGGCAGCTCAGATAATTTTTTCTCAACCCCTTCCCACTCAGGTAAAGGATATAATTGTAAACAATGATCAGAATGATCAATTGTTACTACAAGACGACCCTCACAACTTGCGTCAAGATGCTTACGGAACTTGGCTGGTATAGCCATCCGTCCTTTTGCATCTAGATTAAATGTTGCTACGCCTCGAAACACTGCCTATCCTTAAATTAGTTTGATCCACTTTGATCCACAATTACCCACTTTAGAACACTATAGGAGTGAATAAACCCCATGTCAAGCAGGAAAATGTCCCAAATCCTCTATTGAACACAATGACTTAGCGTTATTTGATGATAGTGTAGGATATAATGACGCGATAAGAGCTAAGGACTACTTTTTTATCAAAAAACTGGCATGGTAAGTTAATGTAGTTTCTAGTTACCGATGCTCTTTTTGTTCTATGAATAATATTTTAATATCACCGAAAGTAAATGAAAAATCGTGCAGCCAAAAACATGACTCGCGGAGATGACGTTCAAAGGATAAACCGATACAAAATGACTCCACTCTAAGGGACATTTATTCCTATAGATTAAGGATCTAGTGGAAGTGATTTTCAGGTAGGCGATTGGTAATCTTGGATAATAACCTTCTTGCAAAACACAGCCATGCTGTCTTGCCATTTCAGATCGTCATTGCAAGTAATATCTACTAGCTTATTTGTCGATATCACCTTAATCTTCAACTGATAATGTTCTTGTCCTAGGCTTCATAATTTCGTAGAAGAAATAGCCTTCTCAGTCTCTTGATGGTTAAGCAATGAAACACGAAGGCAACACCAAAAATATTAAGTATTACGTTAAAAACAAATTTATCGAGAGAAAAGTCGTTTTGTAGGCAAAAAGGTGGGCGACTTTCCAGTAGGAAATAGGTGATATCGCAAATCTTAAGCAATATTGGGGCAATACCTCTAGCTTATGATTTATTCCCTGAGTATTTCAAGGTTGACGACAGAGTCTGTCGAATAACAGGTAAATACTCAAAATCCCTTCGAGAAAATAAGTAATAACTTATCGTTACTGTTAGGTACTGATGAGACTGTGCTTAGGGAAAGAAATTAACTAAGTAATACATTAAAAGAATACCTTCTTGCGCACACTTACAACTAGATTTTAGTCGCCATTACTTTTGGTTAGTTTATTTATGGGCTCAAGTAAGCTGGCAGCTCTTCTTACACAGTAGCTCATAATTAATTGGCGCTTTGAAAAGTCAGCAGAACAATTTATCCTACGCGTCGTATTGACCGGTTAAATCCACAAGCAATAACAGGCCTTGCACCTCAATCTATTGGATTAAGTAATCTATACAGTGGAAAACATGAGCTGACAGCTTTATAATTAACTGTTTACATTAATTATTGATTTACTGGAAGTTAAAGTCCGTATCAGTGAAATTTACAGGAAGGTTTTATACCCCCTTAGCAGCTAAATATGTACTAAAGGATAAGATATGAACGAAAATTGTAATAGCCAACTATGGACAAAGGCTTGCAGTAAAGGGTTTCATCCAAGTCATGTTGCTGAAGTGGGAGTGTGGCATCCGAACACGTCAAATATATTTCACTACATTAAGGACGGGGTAAAGGCAACACTCGTTGAGCCAGATATTGAATCCATTGCGTTAATAAAAAATAAATTTAATATGGACAATGTTACTTTGCACGAAGTGGCTATTTGTGATTTCAGTGGTGAGGTTGAGCTTTGTAAGCGTGAAAGCTCAACTTTTGTGAGCAGTCTTCCTAGCTCACCTGCTTTAGTGAATGATGATTGCAATATTTCCGAATCAGATACGTTTATTGCTAAAGCAATGAAGTTTAGCGAAATCGATGACGGAACAATAGAGTTACTATCAGTTGATACGGAAGGTAGTGAGTGGCATGTAATTAAGAATATGATAAGCAGGCCTAGTATTCTATCGATAGAAACTCATGGTGGAGCTTACAAAAATCCATACCTCAGCGAATTGCAAGAATGGCTTAAATCTAATAACTATAAACTATGGTATATGGATAAAAGTGATTCAGTATATGTTTTAAAGGGCGCAATAAAGATATCAAATTTAGATAATGCCATGCTGTTCTTATCAAAAACACAAGAAAAGTTAAAGTCAGTAAAGAAAATGGTGTGCAAGAAAATCAAGGGGGAAAAAGTAGACTCTTGCATAACAAACGAAGCGCCACCTTAATCTACCAACAAAGAATAGCCATTGAAAGTAGCACAGTAAATACAACCTCACTCTGGTTATTCAGCCTTATATGAATAACCGCTCCTGACGCAAGGTAGATTATCAGGGCTGTATTAGCTGAGATTATTTCTAATTGTGCCTAGTTCATAGTTAATTATAAATTACATCTTAGCATTAGCCATAATTAGCAAAGCTATTATGATTTTCTTATCATCATGAGTGTAACGAAGAGTAGTAGATATATCACGATGCTTAGCTAGCCCAGCTCATTGACTAAGTCTTCTGCCCTTAAGCAAGTGTAATGCTGAAGTATTTTTAAATACCGATACCCACTTATAACCTCAAAACTAATACCACCAACCACTGGCAATACATCTTTTAGGTGGAATGCGTGCGTGTACCTGTCAGTCTGTCCGGCTCCAGACTTTTCATGACCAACTAATTGCTGAACTAACACGTTAGAAACGCCAGCTGCTCTAGCTTTGGTAATGAATGTATGTATCACAGAATGTAGAGTAATCCGTTCATCAAATATTAAATTGAATAAATCCGTCACTCGATTAGCATTCACGTTGAATAATAGTTCGCTATCAATCAACTGCTGATGGAAAGGAACGGCTCTAAACGTCTTGCGCCTGAGTAGACGGACAACATCATGAACCATTTAAACCAGTCGGTTGTATGCTCTGATCTGGCTAACACAGTCCTAACTTGATCATCATTCAAGAATGCGTAACGGTTGCATTGGTAGTCCCACTTCAGCCCGTCCGTTGGCGAAACAGCTAAAACATCAGCTTCATCTTTTAAGTATCTACTAAAACGGCTTTGGCAGATCGTCTGATGCTCTTTAACGTATTTATCAGACACGATGTCCTCTTGGGGATATTCATACGTACAAGCTGCTCTAATGGTATCTGCTTGTAGTTCTTCTTGTTAGGCTACTGAGAAAAAGCCATCCATGCTTCAGATAGCGTTGGAATGGTTACAGTGGGTTCAACTTCAATAGGGAAATCGGTATCAGGCCTATTTACAACAATAGGCTGTTAAGTGAAATCAGATAATTCGTGAAAGACCTTTTCGATACTAGGTCGATGCTTACAATCTCGAATAAGCTTAATGAGTGGCTGTTTGGCACACACTAAAACCAATGCCGCTGAATAGGGGCCTGTGCGTAAACTGCGCTTTATTTCAGTGGGCAGATAAGAACATAAGCGCTTAATATCAGCGGGCATTCGGTCACAGAAATAATATGTATTCCCGCGCAGAACAATATGACTGTGTTCCGCCAGTTAGCACTCCCAAGTAAGAAGAGGACGAACACGCAGATTACAAATGATAATAAATAAAAATTGAGATGGTCGATAAGCCGGGTTCTGTCGAGGACAATCATTCATCTGGGACAAGCATCGCTACTTGCCTCAAGCAACCTACCCAAGAACGATACGGGCCGTATCTGTCTGCCGAAACAAACTGCTCTTCTATTTGGTCTTGCTCCGAGTGGGGTTTACCTTGCCGCAACTGTTACCAGTTACGCGGTGCGCTCTTACCGCACCCTTTCACCCTTACCGAACTATTCGAAAATAGTCAGGCGGTATACTCTCTGTTGCACTAGCCGTAGGCTTTCGCCTCCCAGGCGTTACCTGGCACTCTGCCCATTGGAGCCCGGACTTTCCTCACAATTAGTCAAGCTAAAAGCGCGATTGTCTGACCATCTCAAAAGTGGATCATACCTGACAACTAGTCTTTTTGTTGAAGTTTAAGCGCTATTTGGTAGGCCTCGTTTTTACTGACTCCTAATAATGACGATGTAATCGCGGCAGCTTTTTTTACTGGCAACTCTTTAAGCAGTATATTTAAAACTCGATTAACTTCAATTTCGCTGGCCTCTTGATGATGTTTTGATCCTTCAACCAGTAAAACACATTCACCACGTTGTTGATTTGCATCACTACTGACCCAATCTAATAACTCGACTAGAGGACGAGTTTTAATCGTTTCGTGTAATTTAGTCAGCTCACGAGCTAAACATGCACGGCGTTTTTCGCCAAATATGGCCACCATATCAGTAAGCGTTGACCGCAATCTCCGTGGGCTATCGTAAAAAATCAATGTCCGTGTATCACTGGCTAGGTTTTCTAGGGCCTGTTGACGGGCTTTTTGCTTTGATGGTAAAAAACCTTCAAAACTAAACCTATCTGAGGGTAGACCTGAGGCAGAAAGCGCGGCTATTAACGCGCAGCTTCCCGGAATAGGGATAACGGGAATACCATGTTCACGTACTAGTGAGGCTAATTTATAACCTGGATCACTGATCAATGGTGTGCCAGCATCGCTAATTAAAGCGATAGATTCACCTTGTTGTAATCGCACTAATAATGTCGCACTTTTCTGTTGTTCGTTATGATCGTGCAAAGAAACACTAGGTGTTTTTATAGCATAATGCTGCAATAAAAAACCGCTATGGCGGGTATCTTCTGCAGCAATCATATCGACAGACTTCAATACTTCAATCGCCCGCTGAGACATATCAGATAAGTTGCCAATCGGCGTGGCTACTATGTACAAACACGCTATTTCATTTTCTGACACAAAAAACACCTTATATTAAATTACTCATTTCTGGTCGTAATATACGTGAGTTGTTACTATGTTTCTCTATATTTATCATTCTCGATGCAACGCTATGACACAACGATTCTATTTAAGCTTATTTATCATCATCGCTCTCAGCTTGAGTGCCTGCAAACCAGCATCATCACCTATCAATGTCAGACCAGATAATACTGCTGAAATTGCGGCACAAACAGCTGAACAATCAGGTGACTATATGGCCGCGTCACAACAGTATCTCGATTTAGCCTCTATTGCTAAAGAACCCCAAAAGTCAGCATATTTTTTGCATGCAGCGATGCTATTTTGGCAGCTCAATCAACTAGAATCGCTAACCTCAACTTTAGCCAATATAGATCGAACAGTACTCAACCCAAAACAGCAGCTAGAGATTGCCATTCTTGATGCTAATCTTGCTTTAATCAATGTTCAACCTGAACAGGCATTAGCAGTACTTTTTCCTATTGATTTAAGTTATACATCACCTGCACAGAAAAAACAGGCACTCGAACTCAAAATACAAGCTTATAATTTAACTGAAAACTGGTTAGAAAAAGCCAATAATCATATCCTGCTAGCTCCATTACTCTCAGAGATGGAACAAGCCGAAAATCAACAATCACTTTGGCAAGCACTGATGTTGCTAACGCCACAGGCATTGGACTTATTTAACCCAGGTATTCCACCAGCAATTGATAGTGGCTGGTTTTCTCTCGCCTATTTAGTGCAAACCTATCGAGTTCAGCCAGAAACATTTATTGTCGCATTAGAAGACTGGCAGCGTAATTACCCTAAACATCCGGCAGAGCCATCACTTTATCAGCAAAGTTTAGATGCTGGCACTAAATTACCCCAAGATCTTAACGATATCGCTATTTTACTGCCTGAAACAGGGCCTTATAAAGCGGCAGCACAAGCGATAAAGCGTGGCATTATTGCTGCACACCTCACTAGTAAGTCTAATTCTCGATTACACTTTTTTGCAGTAGATACGGATAAACGAACTGGCTTGAGTAATGTGTTGCAACAATACCAACGTGCTATAGATAGAAATGTGAATATCGTCATTGGCCCACTAGATAAAGAGTCACTAGAAATTTTAGCTAATGCAGATAACTTAAGCATTCCGGTGATAGCACTCAACAGATTAGAAAATGAAAATCACAAAAAAAATATATTTCAATTTGGCTTGGCACCAGAAGATGAGGCCGTCGCTGTAGCGAACTATGCCATCGAAAAAGACTACCGACGAGCACTGGTATTAGCACCGGATAGCCCCTGGGGCGCTCGTATTGCAGCTGCGTTTAATACACAATGGTCAAATAATGGCGGTGTCTTGCTGAGACAGGCCAATTATGATGACAGCCAACACGATTTTGCTAAAACGCTTAAACCACTATTAGGAATAGAAGCCAGTGAGCGTCGTCATCAATTATTAAAGCAACATCTAGGTTATTCATTAGAGTTTGAATCCCGTCGTCGCCAAGATGCTGATTTCATTTTCCTGGTCGCCAAACCACTGAAAGCTCGCCAGTTGGTACCTCAACTTAAGTTTCATCGTTCTGGAAGGTTACCCGTTATTGCAACGTCTCATGTTTATGAGGGTTTTGACAACAGCCAACAAAACATCGATCTTAACAAACTCGTCATTAGTGACATACCCTGGGTGTTTAACGATCTGTCACAGTCTGATCCCATCTATATTGCGTTAAATAGCGCCTCAGATAAGATTTTTGAACGACGAGTCCGCCTTTATGCCTTAGGCGCTGATGCTTATAATTTAATACCTGAACTCAACCAATTAAGTCGCTCACCTGAAGCAAGTATTGAGGGAGCAACGGGGGATTTATCTATTAATCCAATCGGTCAAATAATTCGTACACCTAAATGGGCTCAATTTAATAATGGGTTGATTGAGCTTTTACCTGCTGAGTCATCGACGACTTCTCAACAGTAATGGACTCAGCAAACACCATCGGCCAACAAGCAGAGATTGTAGCTTGCCAGTTTTTACAACAACAGCAACTCAAGCTTATCATTAAAAATTATCACTGTCGGCGTGGTGAAATTGATTTAATTATGTCAGATAACAAAACACTTGTTTTCATAGAAGTACGCTACCGAAAAAATGATCGATTTGGTAGCGCATTAGAAAGTGTTGATTATAAAAAACAAGCCAAAATAATTATCACCGCCGAACATTATTTACAACAAAATACACACCCATTTTCTGGCTATCGTTTTGATGTTATTGCGATATCACCCACTCAACAAGCGGATCAAATAATATGGGTTAAAGATGCTTTCCATAGCAACTAAATAGTAGCCAAACCTGTCTCGTTAGAGCCATAATAAACACTTATTCCAATAAGGATATCAACATGTCTAAAGTCAAACTTCTCATCATTTTAATTATGCCCGTCATTTTATTACAAGGCTGTGCAACAGCTGTTGTCACTGGCGCTGCTACCGGCGCAGCTGTTATCCATGATCGACGCACTACCGGTTCCGTCATTGATGATCAAGGAATTGAGTTTAAAGTATCAGCGGCATTATTCAGTAATAAATCTATCTACAATCAAAGCCACATCAATGTGACCAGCTATAACGGTACAGTGTTATTGACCGGCGAAACACCTAATGAAGATCTTAAACAACAGGTGAGCGCACAAGTAAAAAACATTCCTAAAGTGGGCCGCATACATAATGAACTGCTGATTGCTGCACCCAGTGCCTTGCCTTCTCGCAGTAGTGATGCATGGATAACTTCAAAAATAAAAGCAAAACTAACAACTAATGAACACGTTGATCCTTTTTATATAAAAGTAGTGACTGAACATGGCATTGTTTATTTGATGGGTTTAGTCAGTCATGCCGAAGCTGATACAGCTGTAAATATTGTGACTCAATCGGCTGGTGTGCAACGGGTGATTAAAATATTTGAATACACTGATTAATCATTGTGCTAATCCAAACGCTTATTATATGAGCGTTTGGGCACTTTAATTGGTTTTAGAAAGGTCGCACAATCACTAAAATGACCACGGCAACTAAAATCAATACAGGTAATTCATTAAACCAACGATAAAACACGTGACTATGTGTATTGCTATCATTAGTAAACTGACCTAATAAACGTCCACAATAAAAATGATAACCAAGTAATAATAAAACTAATATTAGTTTGGCATGTAACCAATACATAGTGGCCAGTTGCTCGAAAGAATAATAGCTTAACAGCCATAAGCCCAAAATTACTGTTAAGATTGCACTAGGCGTCATAATACCGCGATAAAGTTTTCGCTCCATAATTTTGAAGCGTTCACTTCCTAGCTTATCATCACACATCGAATGATAAACAAATAACCTCGGCAGATAAAAAAGCGCAGCAAACCACGTTACTACAGAAATAATATGTAAAGCTTTAACCCATAACATTGCTTAATCCTTTCAGTCTAATATATTAGTATCAGTTTAATCTATCATGGAGCTAAACATGTCAAATTCTACCGTAGATGAACGTCGAAACTTCAGCCGGATCCCCTTTCCCGCCCAAGCACATATGCATGCTGATAAAGGTGAAATGCACCTAAACTGTGAAGTATTAGATATTTCGCTAAATGGTATTTTAATTGCCAAACCTGATGGTTGGCTCGGTCAGCTCAACGATAAATACCTGATCGATCTACTACTTGAAAATGCACAGCTTGTTATTAAAATGTCAGCAGCTGTAGCTCATATTGATAACCACTCGATAGGTTTTCTTTGTGAGCACATCGATTTAGACAGTATCAGCCATTTAAAACGGCTGGTCGAACTCAATCTTGGTGATGAAGCGCTATTACAACGCGAGCTTGTATCATTGATCCAATAAAGCTGAAATCGCATCTGACAAGTGTTTGACCGCCGTAACCTTGATGCCCTTGATTGGCTTGCGTGGCGCATTGGCAACAGGCACAATCGCGTGACTAAAACCATGTTTTGCAGCATCATGAATTCGTTCTTCACCTGCTTGTACTGGCCTTATCTCACCCGTCAAACCCACCTCACCAAATAGAACCCAATCTTGCGGTACGGCTTTATTTCGTAAACTTGATAAAACGGCCGCTAACACGGCTAAATCAGCCCCTGTTTCACTCAACTTCACCCCACCTACTACATTGATAAATACATCTTGATCATTGCAGGTAATGCCTCCGTGTCGGTGCAATATTGCTAATAACATCGCTAAACGATTTTGGTCCAGCCCTACTGAAACTCGGCGGGGATTGCCTAATGGACTATCATCCACTAAAGCTTGAACTTCCACCAGCATTGGCCGACTACCTTCTCTGATAACCGTGACTACACTTCCAGCCAGACTAGCATCACCTCGTGATAAAAAAATAGCTGAAGGATTACTGACTTCTTTTAAACCCAGTTCTGTCATTGCAAATACACCAAGCTCATTTATGGCACCAAAGCGGTTTTTGACAGCACGTAATATTCTGAATCGACTGGAAGTATCACCTTCAAAATAAAGTACGGTGTCCACCATATGTTCTAATACTCGAGGTCCTGCTAAGGCACCTTGTTTAGTAACATGACCTACTAAAATAAGGGTGGTACCACTAGATTTTGCAAAGCGGACTAATTGAGCAGCACTTTCACGCACTTGAGCTACAGTTCCTGGTGCTGACTGTAAAAGTTCAGTAAATACTGTTTGAATAGAATCGATCACCATCACTTGTGGTTTGCGTGTGTGTGCGGTGGCAATCATTTGTTCTGCATGAGTTTCTGCCATCAAATCCAAAGGTGCATTTTGCAACTGTAGCCGTTCAGCACGTAGACGGATCTGTTGTAGGGATTCTTCGCCGCTAATATACAAGGGACTGACGCCACTTGTTTTAGCCATTATAGCCATCGCTTGCAGTAATAAGGTTGACTTGCCGATCCCAGGATCACCACCGATCAACACCACCGAACCAGTAACCAATCCCCCACCTAAAACACGATCAAGTTCATCTAAACCGGTTGTCCAGCGCACCGCTTGTTCTGAAGTGACTTCGCTTAAAGATTGAACCTGGTTCTTTTGCTCACCAGCATATCCAGTATGTCGGGATATCGTAGATTGAGTGTCTGCAGTGGCAGATGTTTGAATTTCCTCTTCCAGACTATTCCATGCACCACATTCAGCACAACGCCCTCCCCATTGTGGGGTTTGCCCGCCGCATTCTTTGCAGCGGTAAACACGCTTAGCTTTAGCCATAGTGATAATCCCTTGTTACTCGTTTGTTTAATTGGCAGAATAATTCATAGGAAATAGTATTCGCACAGTCTGCGACCTCATCAACACTTAATGATGGGTTTCCCCACAGGATGACCTCATCCCCGATCGAAACATCACTTGAGTTTGATAAGTCAATTGCAATTAAATCCATAGAGACTCGGCCTATTAGTTTTACTTTCTGATTATTAACCACCACAGTACCAACATTTGATAAATGACGGCTATAACCATCGCCATATCCGATGTTTACAGTCCCTATACAACAAACTTCCTTTGCAGTCCAAGTGCCGCCATAACCAACTTGCTCGCCAGCTTCGAGCTGTTGAATAGAAATTAAAGTGGATGTTAATAACATAACCGGTTTTAAGCCTAAGTCACGCGCGCTTTTATCTTGAAAGGGTGATGCACCATAGAGCATAATGCCAGGACGCACCCAGTCTCTGTGACTGGCAGTAAAAGACAATATCGCTGCTGAGTTAGCCATACTAGTTTCTAAACCATATTGCTCGGCACACAACATAAGTGTATCTAATTGCTGTTGATTTCGTGGATCATTAATTATATCCGCATTAGCAAAATGACTCATCAAGCGTATATCACCTGAAACATTTGCACTACTTGTTAATATTTTCAAAGCATGCTCGAGATCATCGGCTGTGAGACCCAGCCTATGCATACCCGTTTCTAACATCAACCAACAAAATGTTAAAGGTTTGTCCAGCTGTGCAGTGGAAATTAATTCAAGTTGTGAGTTATGATGAAAGACTAGTGATAAGGTATTGGCCGCTGCCAATTGCAGTTCAGTGATCGAATTGACCCCCTCTAAGACAACGATTGCTTGTTGAATCCCTGCAGCACGTAAACTTATTCCCTCAGATAATCTGGCCACTGCAAAGGCATCACTTTGCTGAAGTGCTTGTGCAACTTCAACTGCACCATGGCCATAAGCATCTGCTTTGATAACAGACATCACTAAGCTGTTAGCAGCGAGTTGTTTTACCCGTTCGAAATTATGTTTTAGTGCAGCTAAATCGATATGAGCAACAGGGGAAGACAACACAATTATTGCTCACCATAATCATCGTAGTTTTGATAGGCAAAATTCTCAAAACGGGTATATTTACCTTGGAAAGTCAAAGCGACGGTTCCGATGGGACCATTACGTTGTTTACCAATAATGATTTCAGCCTTGCCTTTATCTGTTGTATCTTCATTATAGACTTCATCACGATAGATAAATACAATTAAATCAGCATCTTGCTCAATTGCACCGGACTCACGTAAATCTGACATGATCGGTCGTTTATTGGGACGTTGTTCTAAACTTCGATTAAGCTGGGATAAAGCAATAACAGGAACTGATAGTTCTTTAGCTAAAGCTTTTAGTGAACGAGAGATCTCTGATACTTCTGTTGTTCTATTTTCACCCGCCTTACCACTACCTTGCATCAATTGAATATAATCAATCACGATAAGACTAAGGCCATGTTCACGTTTCAAGCGACGTGCTCGTGCTCGTAATTCAGTGACTGATAATGCAGGTGTATCATCAATGAACAGTGGTGCTTCATTTAATAGAGCGATAGCAGAAGTTAAACGTGGCCAATCATCATCATTTAAGCGGCCTGTACGCAAGCGATGTTGATCAATTTGACCTAGCGATGACAACATCCTCATGGCCAGAGCATCTGCAGGCATTTCCATACTGAAAACTGCTACAGGCACTTTACTTTTGATCGCTGCATTTTCTGCCAGATTCATTGCAAAGGTTGTTTTACCCATTGAAGGCCGGCCAGCAACAATCACCAAATCAGCAGGCTGCAAACCAGATGTTTCAGTATCAAAATCTGTAAAGCCAGTTGAAAGACCCGTGATCGGACTATCATTTTCAAATAAGGTATCGATGCGATCAACGACTTTACTCAGTACTTCTTTGACCTGAATAAACCCTCCGCTGCGTTTTGCACCCTTTTCAGCAATCTCAAACACTTGACGCTCAGCCTGATCCAACATCTCTGCACTGTTGCGACCTTCAGGGTTAAAGGCATCATTAGAGATGTTGGTACCAATTGCGATTAATTGTCGTAGAATTGAGCGCTCACGAACGATGGATGCATAAGCAACAATATTAGCAGCACTTGGAGTATTTCTAGCTAAGATCCCTAGGTAAGCTAATTGACCGACCTGATCAAGTTCGCCACGGGTATCGTGCCACTCAGCTAAAGTAATAACGTCAACCGGTTCTGATTTTTCAAATAATTCGGCAATACCACGGAAAATAAGCTGATGATCGCGGCGGTAAAAATCATGGTCAACTAATAAGTCTGCCACTTTCTCCCAGCTACTATTATCAAGCATCAATCCGCCTAACACAGACTGCTCGGCTTCAATTGAATGAGGCGGAACCTTGAGTGCTTGTGTTGCCATATCCGTATAGGACTCAGGATAGTTTAAATCATCATCCACAGCAGTCACCCAGCGTATTGATACGCGTTATCTTTAAACAGCTAAACCACTTTACCCATGGTTTAACAAAAATTAGGTAATGGGGCCAAAATTAATCGGCCCCATTGTTGTTACTTCTTATTCGTCTTCTTGAGCTTTTGCAATGGCTTCAGCTTCTTCCAACGCTTTTGCTCTTGCTTTATTTGCTTCTTCTGCTTCGGCTTGTGCTTGCAGTTGAGCTTCTGATGTAACGTTTACTTTAACCACTACTAAAACATCTGAATGTAGTTGGATAGTAATATCGTATTCACCAGTATGACGTAAAGGACCTTCAGGAAGGCGAACTTCACTACGGTCTATATCAGCGCCAGCAGCATTTAATATCTCAGTGATATCTAAAGCACCAACTGAACCGAATAATTTACCTTCGATACCAGCATTAGCCATGATATTTACATCACCTGCTTTAACTAGTTTAGTTTTACGTACTTCAGCTTCACCCTGCAATTTAGTTGCAGCCGCTTCAAGATCTGCACGACGCGCTTCAAAGATTTCTCTGTTGCGTTTGTTTGCAGATAAAGCTTTACCCTTAGGTACTAGGAAATTACGTCCAAAGCCAGACTTAACTGAAACTTCATCACCTAGGTTTCCAAGCTTCTGCATTTTTTCTAGCAAAATTACTTGCATTGTTCTACCCTCATTCGCAGTGAATCACTGCTCTTTAAAGTCACTCATCGCTTTCTAATGAAAGTCGACGAAAATTAAACCACTGTTCTAAAACACCTAATATTGTGAGTAACACCGCCATTTGCGGCATCATCACTAATAGCAACATATAAATCGCTACTAACCAAAATGACTGTCTTTGTTGTTGTTTGACAATAGCATGCACCACAGCCAATCCTTGCAGAGTAAACAATACTAACAACACTGGCAAACACTCTCGCAATACTGCTGCGCCATCACCCAAAGGTAACGCCGCTACACCCATCATCACAATGGTTACTATTGCTATAGATTTGCCGAGTTGAAGTTGTTGAAACTCACTCGCAAAACCACCTGGATTATACAATTTAGCCTGCCATGAACGGCCAAGCAATAAACCTAAAATAATGTTTAAACTTAAGCCTGCTGCCATTAAACCGGTCATTATGCTTGATAAACTCAACACTATTGTCTGTGTTTGTGCTTGATCAAACTGCCAACCTGGCTGCTGACCTAAGGTCTCTGCTAATGGCGAAATCAATTGCTGCCACCACAACATTGGCTCGGCCAGTACTATATAAAAACCTAATACAAGCGCTATGCCTAGACCTGCCGCAGCTAATAAACTGATAGCTAACGACCGCGTATAACCCAATACCAAACTTGCTCCAAATATAGGCAACCAACTTGATATTAAAAACAATCCAGAAATGTAAATCTTATCTAGTAACACTGCTGCTAATAATGTAAACAACACCGTAGTGGCTAAAACGACTCTCATTCCTTCTTTTGGCCCCATACGTAAAGTACAGAGGACAATAATCCCACTCGCTAAATAGCTAAAGGGAGGTAACATCAAAGCAGCAACCGAAAGTAAGGCGATGACACCGGCAGCTTGCCAACGACCTCGCATTGAAAATAATGCCATATTCTGCAACATTTCTTACTTACGCTTTATTATGATTCGATGTTTTAGATAACAATATGTCTTTACTTATGCATGTCACAGTAAGGAATCAACGCTAGGAAACGCGCACGTTTCACACATGTTGAAAGCTGACGTTGGTAACGTGCTTTAGTACCTGTAATACGGCTAGGTACAATTTTTCCTGTTTCCGTGATGTAATTTTTTAATAAAGTTACATCTTTATAATCGATTTGCTTAACACCTTCAGCGGTGAAGCGACAAAATCTTCTACGTCTAAAAAAACGTGCCATTGTATGCTCCTTGGGTTTTAAGCGTTATCGCGTCTACGCGGTTTTTCTTCTTCTTCTTTACGCATCATTGGTGACGGTTCAGTAACCGCTCCATCTGTAGATACGACAAGATTACGAATAACAGCGTCATTGAAACGGAAAGCAGTCGTTACTTCATTCAATTGTTCAACATCACATTCAACGTTGATCAAAATGTAGTGTGCTTTATGAATTTTATTGATTGGGTAAGCCAATTGACGGCGGCCCCAGTCTTCGAAGCGATGTACAACACCACCATTGCTTGTTAAAGTCTGCTGGTATTTTTCAACCATTGCAGGTACTTGTTCACTCTGGTCAGGGTGGACCAGAAACACGATTTCGTAATGTCTCATTAAGAGCTCCTCACGGTTTATACAGCCCCGTTTATAGAGGCAAGGAGTTTTGCCGATAACTAACTTAAATTAAAGGCAATCGATGATTTTACGTTATTTTCTTATAAAATCACAAATTACGTTGTCTAAATGATTCAAAGAGACACACGCCCGCTGCCACCGAAACATTCAAACTTTCCGCTCCACCTTGCATTGGGATATACATGACATGATCGCAACACTCGCGAGTCAATCGTCTAATACCGCGTCCCTCAGCGCCAAGAACAATAGCTAAAGGCCCCTTCAAGTCTGCTTCGAAAAGTGTTACTTCACTTTCACCTGAAGTACCTACCACCCAAATGCCTCGCTGTTGCAACTCGCGCAAAACCCGCGCTAAATTAGTTACCTGTATAAAGGGTAAACGTTCAGCAGCACCACTCGATACTTTCAAGGCAGTACTGGTTAAACTTGAGGCACGATCTTTAGGCGCAATAACCGCTTGGCAACCTGCAGCTTCAGCTGTTCTCATACAGGCACCTAAGTTGTGCGGATCTTGTACACCATCCAATACTAATAAAAATGGCGTACCTTTAAGATCATCTAGAATTTTATCCAAATCGGTTTCATCTAAATCACGTAGCGGAGTACAGCGTGCTACCCCACCCTGATGGCGAGCATCTGGTGCCATCTCGTCTAAGGCATCATTATCGACTTTATGAATTGAGACATCATGTGGTTTTGCAGCTTCAACGATCGCTGCAATACGATCATCATGACGCTCATCCGACAACCAGACTTCAGTGACACGTGTTACAGGCATTTCAAGTGCAGCCTGTATTGCGTGTAGACCAAAAACTAAATCATTGCGAGACGTATTGCTATTACTGCGCTCAGTATTGGTTGCTTTGCGGTGTTTGGAATGCTTCTGATTCTTGCCCTTCGATGACGGGTTTGACATATATTTCTACTCGACGATTTAATTGACGACCGGCTTCGCTATTATTAGTTGCTCTTGGCGCTCGCTCTCCACGACCGACGGTGACTAGTCGATCAGCAGGAATGCCTCGAGCAACAAAATAATTGACTACAGAGCCAGCTCTTTGTTGTGAAAGTTGCATATTATAGCTCTCTGAACCGACGCTGTCGGTATGGCCTACCACATGCACTATAGTATTAGGATAGCGCACTAAGATATCAGATACCTTGATCAAGGTTGGCATAAATGATGTTTTTAATGCCGCACTACCAAAATCAAAGGATATTTCACTGGACACATCAATTTTTAAACTTTCGTCTTGCAAGCGCCTTACTTCGATATTGTGTGCTGCTTGTTCAGCTGCCAATGCCGCTTCCATTTCTTGTTGCTGTTTATCCATATAGTGACCGACACCCGCACCCGCCATTGCACCGACAGCAGTACCAATCAATAACCCGCCTTTGTCATTCTCAATAGAATGGCCTAATACAGCACCAACAACAGCACCAGCAGCGGCACCCATTTTGGCTTTTTGATTCGGATCATTTGCTGCACAACCTGCCAGACCAACACTCAATACGACTACTGATAATAAATTTTTCATAACTAAATCCTTATATTAAATAATAGACCACGAGACCTAGTCAAATTATACTGCTAGACCTACTTATAATGTTGAGTTAAATCTTATGGAAACTAGATTCATCCCCGTTAATATTGCTCTGCTAACCGTTTCTGATACCCGTATTTTTGATAACGATACATCCGGGAAAGTTCTTCGCGAAGGTATATTAACTGCTGGACATCAACTTTCTGCGCAACAAATAGTCCCTGATGATTGCTATCAAATTCGAGCCATTATTTCTAAATGGATTGCGGATCCTAATATTGACGCCATTATTAGCACAGGCGGAACCGGGCTTACGGGTAGAGATGGTACGCCTGAAGCAGTGCAAGTATTATTAGATAAAGAAATTGCAGGATTTGGAGAGTTATTTCGACAGATTTCATATCAACAAATTAAAACCTCTACTATCCAATCTCGCGCAATAGGCGGCGTAGCTAATGGCACCTTTATTTTTTGCTTGCCTGGTTCTAGCGGTGCATGTAAAACAGGCTGGGATTCTATTCTTAGAGAACAGTTCGATGCCCGCCATCGGCCGTGCAACTTTATTGATCTTATGCCGCGTTTATTAGAAAAGTGACAAATATTATTCTATATACTACTGCTGGCTGCCATCTGTGTGAGCTCGCTGATAGGCTTTTGCAGTTATTAGCTCAGCAATATCGCGTGAACATTATGGCATCTGAAATTAGCGATGATGATCAGTTGCTTGCACGTTATGGTATTCATATTCCAGTTATACAGTTTGCCGATAAGACTGAACTTACTTGGCCTTTTGACAAAGCAGATATAGAAACAAAACTTAAACAACAGCTTTGTTTGCCAGGCTAACAACAGCCATCTTTGGTCTTCAAAACTAGTATTGTGTAAAGTCGTTATACTGTACGATTTATATTAAGTAAGATTGGCATAAAAATGACCGTTCAATACATCGATACCGCAGCCGAGCTCAGCAGCTTTTGTCAACAAATCGCCCATACTACTTGGATGACTGTTGACACTGAATTTTTGCGTGAAAAAACTTATTCACCCCAATTATGTCTACTACAAGTCGCTACAGAAAATACTATCGCCTGTATTGATCCGATTGCACTTACTGATTTAACACCCATACTAGACTTGATCTATAACCCCGACATTACGGTTGTTTTTCATGCTGCCCGCCAAGATCTCGAACTGCTCTATCTGATTCGTAATGAACTACCTACAAATGTCTTTGATACTCAACTAGCCGCCACCGTTTTAGGTTATGGCGATCAGATTGGCTATGGCAATCTGGTCAAACTCTGTGTCGACGTCGAATTAGATAAAGCACATTCACGTACCGATTGGACTAAACGTCCGCTAGATCATGAGCAAATCCTTTACGCTGCTGACGATGTTCGTTACTTGCGTGATGTATACAAAATACTTAGCCAACAACTAGCCGATAAAAAACGCACTCATTGGCTCGATGATGATTTTTCGATTCTAACCAACATCGATACCTACTTAGTAAAACCAGAATCAATGTGGCGAAAGGTAAAAGGTTTTGGTCGTCTAAAAGGCGTGCAACTAGCTATATTACAACGCTTAGCAGCATGGCGAGAACAGCGTGCTGTGTCCTCAAACCGACCGCGCCGTTGGATCTTAAAAGACGATGTATTACTCGACTTAGCTAAAATAGCACCACAGACTCTCGATAAATTCAGCTTAATTCGTGGTTTAGAATCTAATACCATTAACCGCTATGGTAAAACATTACTGGCCGAAATTGCCTTAGGTAAGGCCTTGCCAAAAGAACAATGGCCTACCGTCAAAAAGACTGTACCACTAACTGCACAACAAGATTCAATTGTCGATGCTCTGCTTGCTTTGCTTAGAAAATATTGTATTGAACAACAAATTGCACCAGTAGCCGTCGCCTCTCGTAAAGATATTGAAGCCATGGTGGCAGGTGAAACAGATATACCGCTACTACAAGGTTGGCGTAATGAAATTGTGGGTCATCATTTAAAAGCTTTTTTAAACGGTGAAGTGACAATTAGCACTGACCAAAACCAACTTAACACTCAACAAAAAGGATAACCTTTATGTCAGCATTGATTTGTGGCTCATTCGCTTTTGACACCATTATGGTGTTTCCTGATAAATTCCAAAACCATATCATGCCGGACAAAGTTCATATGCTGAACGTGGCCTTTTTAGTACCTGAATTACGTCGTGAATTTGGTGGTTGTGCAGGCAATATTGCCTACAACTTAAAACTGCTAGGCGATGAACCTGTTCCTATGGGCACTGTTGGTAGTGATTTCAGCAGCTATGCAACATGGATGGATCAACAACAAATAAATCGTCGCCATGTCCACGTTAAAAAAGACAGTTATACCGCCCAGGCCTTCATTACCACTGATATGAATGATAATCAGATCACTGCATTCCATCCTGGCGCAATGAATTTTGCCCATGAGTCACATATCAGCGAAGCAAAAGATATTACTTTAGCTATTGTATCTCCAGATGGTCGTGATGGTATGATCCAACACGCTCAACAGCTACATGAAGCGGGCATTCCATTCATTTTTGATCCAGGCCAAGGTTTACCGATGTTTAATGGTGAAGAGTTATTACATTTTGCCAAGCTAGCGACCTATATCACCGTAAATGATTATGAAGCTCAATTATTCCAAGATCGTACTGGTTTATCAGCTGCTGAAATCGCTGCTCATGTCGAAGCACTTATTATTACCCGTGGCGGTGAAGGTTCATACATTTATTGCGATGGCAAACAACTATCGATTCCAGCCGCTAAAACAGAAAAACTAGCCGATCCAACCGGCTGTGGCGATGCCTATCGCGCAGGTTTAATCCACGGAATCATGCATGGTAAAGATTGGCAAACAACCGGCAGAATAGCTTCTTTATTGGGTGCTATCAAGATTGAACAACATGGCACTCAGAACCATCACTTTACTGCCGAAGAATTTGATGCACGTTATCATGCTAGTTTTGGTGATTAATTAAACTGCTCGACTACATTCCTGAAATACAAAGGGCCTCGATATACAATATATCGAGGTCTTTTTTTTATTGGGTGGTCTACCTAGTCAAGAGAAATTAGTTTTATAAATGTACTGTTCGACTTAAATTTTGTACCTATTCAACTTCGATCGATCCTTTTAATCATCAACGACCATTGTTGATGTACACGCCACCTCACTACTTGCTGTAAGTGTTTGTGTTGCTATGCTTTTATTTCCACTAATTGCTGTCCGGTCTACAGTACCTGGTCCTGTTGTATTCCATGGTTGCGCCACACTATTAATTTTTGTACCTACATAATTTGGAACTACGCATAATATCTCGCAATGGGCAAAGGAATAACTGCCATTTAAGAGCCCTGCTGTACACAACTGTTCCTCGCTAGGACAAGTAGTCCCTGATTCACTTTGATAGGCCGTGACATAACTTCCCTCAGTAACGCTGTCTCCCCAAGCTGCAGTACAATCACTGACAAAAATTAATGTACAGCCCTCGACAGGAGAAATAGTTAAATCAACCACACATGCTGTAGAACTAGTCCCCGCAATGCCTGTCACGCTCAATTCATCAGCAAAATCACTGCCAGAACAGGCATAATTTTTAGCATAAAAACTACATAAGCCTGATGGGACAGTGACATTTGTCAGCAAAAGATTAGCCGTCCCGGAAAAACCATATGCAAAACCGGGTAGTGAGTTTAATATTGCCAATATGTCTTGCACTGCGGCGGCCGCAATTGCAGCTTGGGCTTCAGCTTCGGTGGCATCTCCACTTTCAGCGGCATTCTGGGCATCAACAGCCGCTTGTTCTGCACGATCTCTTGCCGCTGCAGCTGCCGCCTTTTGAGGATCTGTAGCATCGCTTGAAGCGGCCACAATAGATTCATATTGCGCAGCGGCAGCCGCAGATGCGGCTGCTTTGGCAGCACTTTGTTCGGGTGAATCGCCAATCCAATTAACCGTTCCTATTATCATGCCTGATTTTGCTGGTTCAGCTTCTGATATTTGTGAAGTTAAGTTAACCTTATTGGCAATACCATCAACACCATCCCATTCAACTAGAACTGAGACATTTTTGCATAACACACTATTAGGACAAGTAGTCACCGCCCATGTTCGCGTAAATATTACATTTGCACCTACAATATCAGTTCCAGTAGAATCCGTGGCCATTGCCGTATAGGTCGATATCTTGGCATAATTTCTAAATTCTTCAATTTTTTCTTGTGCTAAATTAACGGCATGTGTTTGCATTCGACTTGCAGCACTATTTAAAAAGGTAATGCCCTGAATTTTTGCCAAACCCAGCATGCCAACACCGAGGATCAAAACAGCCACCATGACTTCAATAAGGCTGAAACCTTTCTTCTTTTGTGTATTCATCATTGTTTCTCCATTCTGCCTTCAGGATGACAATATTAAAAATCAGTCCATGTACCCGGTAATTTTGAAGCATCAATTGGAATTTCAGTTATCGATGTTAATGCAGACCCATTGCCTACCCCATGAATTTTTAAGTTAGCATTCATCTTGTGAACACCACCATTTGCACCGATGGATCCATATATATTGATATTACCCCAACCATTCATTCCATCAGAAACACAGGCATTAAGCTCTTTAAAAAAAATAATGCCATAAACGGTGGTGCCACCAGTAGGTTTGGGACAGCCATTTTCAAAAACAATAATGACAGGGCTCGCAGCTGAGCCATAAGTCCCCCCACCCCAGTTAGCCTCACTCGTGACATAATAAGCACCACCCCTAGAACTCAATGTGGTTGATGCTGCAGCTTGATATTGCGCCGGCGAAACATCAAAATAATATTCCCAGATAGTGCCATTTCCATCACCATCATTATCTGGAAAAGCAACATCATTCGTTAAAACACCATCATGCAAGTTTAGATGGATATTGCTTCCTGTTCCTGCATTATCAAGGCAAACATTTCCACCAACCATATCTGGTTGTGAGGTAATAATAGCTTCTTCTAGCTCACCTGGATCTTCAATACCATTGCCATTAAGATCATTCCATTTAGGATAAATATCAGGGGTGCCTGTTGTCCCTGTTAGACAACCATCTAGCACTAAAGGCGGAGGTACAGCGCCTTGTGATGTTAACAATCCACCCGGTTTAATATAAACAGATACCATTGCAGAAATCGATGTCTCGACACTCGCGACAGAGCTTGACGTTACTTTGATATAGTCAGAATCAGCACTCGACCTTGCATAAACAAGTGAACTGATTGAGTATGCCTCGTCAGATGAGCTTCCAGAAATGGGGGCTAGCACTGGACAACCTGCAGCCCCAGGACAGATCATACTCTGTCCAACCCAAGAAATAACATTCTTTCCTGCCCAAGCAATTCCATATTCTAAACCTGCTTCTGCCGCTTGTTGTGCTTCCTTGGCACGAATATCATTGCCTGTCATTTTCTGTTCCATCACGCTTGTTCTAAATACGGTCAGCGCCATGATCGTCATCAGCATCATCAATATTAAAACGAACAGTAATGCACCTACCCCTTTTTGAGAATCTTTTAATGACCGTAAACGATGATATCTATTTGTTGACATTTTATTCTCCGATCTTATTTAGTGAATTTGATCAAACTCATCATTTCTCACTCGAACTTTTGCAGTGATTGTCTGTTCAGTTTCAGCGTCAAGCTCACCCTTAAGGCTGATCATAACTTCACGTATCGTCAAACATTGGTTTCCGATAACACAGCCATTACATGGCTCTCCCGTGCTACAAATTGAGTCTGTATCAGCCATCATTTCAGTAATATCCAGCTCACTTTCATTGAGAAAAAAAGTCGCTGTGAAGCGTGTATCTGTGCCACTAATCGCTTCCCATGTACCATTAGCACATGAGCTTTCCGTGCCACCACTTGTTTTCATTTGTAATGCGCCAGCATTAGTCCTAAAACCAAAATGGTCTGTTGGATCTACGGCGCAAACACCACCAGCAATGTTATTATCGATATTGTAAGCCAGCACTATGCAGCTAGTGCCTGCTAGTGCCGTTCCAGCGCTAAAGGTATTTATTTTATTAAAAGGGTTTGACTTTAAGCAGTCAAAGTTAGTGTCAGGTGAAGAAGTTACAAAACCAGAACGTCTAATATCTGTCACCATTAAATCCATAATCGCTCGCATATCTTGATTCAAACGGGTTAATTTAATATTATCTGTTTGTCTATGCATTGAGGTGATATAGATATTTAAAGCCGTTGCAGAAACAATGATCGCGATGACAAGAGCAATCAATAACTCAATAAGGCTTATACCTTTTTGATTATTTAACATGCGTCATATCCTGATATTCCACAAATTCGCACCCTTCCAAGATTACTCAGCACAATACGTATACTTAAACTAGACGAAGTTAAATTTATCGAACCATTATCTAGTGCTGTGCCACGTTTAGGATCAAACCCTGTATCCTCTGAGGAAAAATTAGTCGTTAATGAAATTTGATTAAAATCCTTATAACTGCCACTCAATACCGCTTTATTAAGCGCAAGTGGAGCCAAGGTTGTTACGGCGTAACTCCAACTACTGCCTGCACCTTCTACAAAAGTAACGTCAACAATTTGATTACGTTTAATAGATTCTGACCTGGCCCATTTCAAATCATTACTGATCATTTCTGCAGCAGCAATCAGTCTCCACCGTTGTGCATTGGATTGAAGCAAGGGAGACGCTACTGAAGCAATAATGCCAATAATAGACATAACAATTAGAAGTTCAATTAGGCTGAATCCGATAGAATTACCCTCTTTTATCACCTCACACCTTACCTAGTCTTTTAAAAACTATAATCTTATGCTATACCCTTACAGTAACTAGTGCCAATATCTATTATACTAATTTTGTAATATTTTGTGATTGTGCTCTCATAAAAATCCTTTTTCGGTGCTAGGGTGCAAAATATACTGTATTTTTATTTCCATAATGCGGAGAACGAATTTATGACACATATAAAAAAACATAATATCGGCTTTACATTAATAGAATTATTAATTGTAATTACTATCATTGGAATTCTAGCGGCAATCGCCTTACCCGCATACCAGGACTATGTTAAAAAAGCGCGTCGTGCAGATGGTAAATCAGAATTGCTACGTCTAGCTCAATTGCAATCAAAGTATCGGGTTAACCATACAAGCTATGATGCCGCAGCCCCTGCAGCCATAACATATTACACCTTCGACGTAGTCAAAAGCGCTACAAATTTCACAATAACGGCCACGGGTAGAAAAGGTCAAGATAGTGATATTGGCTGTACAGTTATGACCGTTAACGACTCAAGCGTTATTGGTCCAGTCGGGTGTTAAAGCTTTATTAATCAAGAAACCTTTGTGTTAGTAATATCAACACTTAAGGATCAATAAACAGCTTAAGCTAAAATTGAATCGTGGGTAATACGCGATATAACCACTGCACACAAACTAAGGCAAATATACCGGCAATAACATCATCAACCATGATACCTAAACCACCATGAATGGCTTTATCGGCAAGATTTATCGGCCACGGTTTTAAAATATCGAAAAAGCGGAATAAAACAAAACCAAGTACGATCCATTGCCAGCCCGAAGGTGCTGCAATCATTGTAATTAAATAACCGACAATTTCATCCCACACCACAGCTGACGGATCGTTTTGTCTCAGCCAGTCTGCTGATTTCTGACAAATCCATATACCGGCAACAAAAGCGATGACCACTATCGCTAGATAGACTGCTAGAGACAAATCTTGCATCAACAGATAAATCGGAACCGCTGCTAAGGTACCAAAAGTACCGGGCGCTTTAGGTGCTAGCCCTGTTCCAAAACCTAATCCCAAAAAACAGGCGGGACGTTTGAGTAATTCACAAAATGTAAGTTTAGCTGGGGAAGTGATCATAACCGTTACCTGTTAATGCTATTAACGCATCATTGTCGTCAATAAAATAGAGGCCATTGTCATCGGTGATCATACCAATACGAGTACATTGCCCTTGGAAGTTTTGTTCAAGTTCTGCAAAATGTTGTGGTGGTATTGTAAAACATAATTCATAATCATCACCGGCCTCTAATGCAAACTGCTCGGCTAGTTTGCGGTCAATTTTTGACAGAGCTGGTGATAAGGGAAGTTTTGCTAAGTCTAGTCTTGCACCGACATTGCTTTTTTCGAGAATATGCCCAAGATCAGCCCATAAACCATCCGAGATATCAATCGCAGAAGAAGCGACACCTGCTAATTGCTGTCCTATATCGAGTCTAGCTGTCGGTTTTTCTAATCTCTGGGTCAGGTAAGCTTTATCTTCATTCGTTAAGTCAGCACTATCCCATTGGCCTAACTTCAGTCTTAAGGCAGCGCCGGCATCACCCAGAGTTCCGCTCACATAAATTATATCGCCAAGTTGAGCACCGCTGCGTTGCAGTGCATTTTTAGCTTCGACAAAACCATGTACTTGAATACTAATCGTCAGCGGACCACGTGTAGTATCGCCACCCACTAATTGAATATTATGCTTTTTGGCCAGTTTGGCTAAACCTTGCGAAAAACCTTTCAACCAATCATCATTGACTTTGGGAAGGGTTAACGCCAAGGTAAACCATGCTGGTTGAGCGCCCATGGCAGCTAAATCACTCAGACCTACAGCCAAACTTTTATGACCTAATAACTCAGGTTCAACATCAGCAAAGAAGTGAATATTTTCAACAAGGGTATCTATTGATAGCGCAACAAGATAACCCGCTGGACATTCTAATAAGGCACAATCGTCACCGATGCCTAAGATCACATCATCACGTGCGGGTATAAGTTGTTCGAAATAGTGCTTAATTATGGAAAATTCTGACCGTGCTGACATTGAATAATCTCAACTTTTTTGTCCGTCTAAAGTTTAACTTAAACCCGTTGAACTTTAGACGGACAGATCCTGTTTTTATTTTTTTGCTCTACGTGCCTTTGATATTGCGTATTCATCTGCACGCAATTTAGACCCCATTTTATCTAAGACCCCATTGACGTAGCGATGACCTTTTTCTCCGCCAAACGCTTTAGCCAACTCCACCGCTTCATTTAATACTACGCGATAAGGGACTTCTGGACGGTGAATAAATTCATAGACAGCCAATCTTAATACTGAACTTTCAACGGGATCGATATCTGACAAGCTCCGATCTACCGCATAGGCTAATTCGCCATCAAGGGTCGCTAATTCTTTGGAGACACCTTCTACCAAGATGTTGAAATATTTCTGATCCATTTTGTCAGAATTTTCTGCGCTAACAAAATCTAAGCCATCTTTCGTGGTAGGTGCTTGTCCATTAACTAAAGCTTGGTATAAGGCCTGAACGGCAGCGCGACGAGCATGAGAACGGGGTAATCCACCAGCCATATTATTTTCCAGTCTCAATTTGACGCAGCACATTCACCATTTCAATGGTACCCATTGCTGCTTCTGCACCTTTATTACCTGCTTTAGTACCGGCACGCTCGATCGCTTGTTCGATGCTATCAACGGTCAAAACACCAAATGCAACTGGTATATCAAGTTGTAATGTCAATTGCCCTAAACCTTTTGAACATTCACCTGCAACATATTCAAAATGAGGCGTGCCACCACGAATGACCGCACCGAGGGCGATAATAGCATCATAGTTGCCGGTGCGACCCATACGTTGTACTGCTAATGGAATTTCAACGGCACCTGGTACGCGTGCTAGGTGAATATCACTTTCGCTAGCACCATGACGAACTAAACAATCAATCGCACCTGAAATCAGATTATCAACTATAAAGTCATTAAAACGACCCGCTACAATACCAATCTTTAGCCCTTTAGCTGAAAAGTCACCTGAAAACGTTGTGATATTTGTCATGATTATTTAGAGATCCAATTACGTAAATAAGTTATTGTACTTTGTTTAATAAATTATACCTAACAGAACACTATTGTCTATGCTCTGGCTTGTCGCTAGCCTTGTTTTTTGCATGAGGTAAACCAGCAGCATCGGCATCAATGTTAAACCATTGATAAGGTTCAATATCGATTCGAACAGCAGTCAGCTTTTCACCCCACACGGCCCCACTATCAAGTGAAAAAACATTGCCGTATTGGCCTATGCCTAGTGTGGACCAATGACCAAATACAATCCGGTCATTTTTAGAACCACGATCAGTCATTTCAAACCATGGTTTTTGGCCCTCAGGTTGTTGCTGAGGCCCGCCCTTAAATTTAAGAGCTAAGCGCCCATCATCATGGCAGTAACGTAAGCGAGTAAAACAATTAGTGATAAAACGTAATCTATCCCAGCCAACTAGTTTATCTGACCATTCATTAGGTTTATCGCCATACATATTATTAAAAAATTCAGGCCAATTATCGCCCTGTAAAACATGCTCAACTTCTCTGGCTCGCTCACCAGCTTCACTAATTGACCATTGAGCGGGTAAACCCGCATGTACCATGCTGAAGGCTAACTCTGTATCGTGATGAAACAAAGGTTGATGTCGAAGCCAGGTCACAAGATCCTCTTTATCATCAGCCAGTAATACTGAATCCATGGTATCCATATGGTGTTGATGTTCTATCACACCAGCTGCGTTAGCCAATAAATGTAGATCATGATTGCCTAGCACGACTTTGACTGTATCCCTGCCAAGTTTCATTGCAAAACGTAAAACATCGGCAGAGTTCGGGCCTCGATTAACTAAATCTCCAGCCAACCACACTTGATCAACCAGCGGATCAAAGTTAATCCTATCCAGTAGTTTTAGTAACTCATCATAACAACCTTGAATATCACCAATCGCGTAAACAGCCATCTAGAACTAACGACGACGATATAATGGTTGAGGTTTTAAAGCTGTTGTTTGATAACTGTCACTAAAGTCATTAAAGGCAACTAAGGCATTTTCCATTTGGTTTGGCTCCGCTAATTCAAAACTGTTAATACCTGATTGTGACATATAAAACAGCTGATCATGTAATACTTCACCTTGGGCACGGATCTCGCCAGTATAATAATAACGATCACGTAATAATCGAGCAAATGAGTAACAGCGACCGTCTGTAAAAGCAGGGAAGATTAATACGATTAGAGAAAACTCAGCCAAGTCAGGCACAATTTCTTCTAAAGGATCATCACCGCTTAAACGTAGGCCTAATAGACCACTATGTTTTGACAAGCTGGCATGTTGTTCCTGCCATCGATTAAGAGATACGCTAATATTTCCAGCTGTAAGTGTTGCTTCATCATCTAAATGTAACCAATGATCCTCAACAATTTCACCATCTTTAATGATTGGCATAAACACCTTCCTTAAATGGCTCGATACCAATACGGCGCACGGTGGCCAAAAACAATTCATCTTGGAGACGATGTTGTTTAAATACTTCCAACAATGTCTCCACAGTATCGACAACTTTGTCTTTAGGTATGGCCCGACCTAGTCGCTCACCTAAAGAAGCGTCTTGTTCGGAACTACCGCCAAGCGTAAATTGATACCACTCCTCGCCTTTTTTATCGACGCCTAGAATACCGATATGACCCACACTTTGATGGGCACAGCCGTTCATGCAGCCTGATATTTTAATTTTAATGTCACCCAAGTCATACAAATAATCTAAATCATCAAACCGTTCGTTAATCTCTTTTACTAAGGGGATAGAACTTGCATTAGCCAAACTACAGAAATCTAAGCCTGGGCAACAGATCATATCAGACATTGTATTGATATTAGCCGTTGCTAATCCTTCAGCTTGCAAACACATCCACAAGGGATATAGATCAGCTTGTTGAACATCACTCAACAATAAGTTTTGATTGTGACTAGAACGAATTTCACCCATGCTAAATTGTTCCGCTAAGTTTGCAATCACATCTAATTGTCCCGAAGTGATATCACCAGGTGGCATCGAGGGAGCTTTAAGTGAAATATAAGCTATTTTATAACCTGCTATTTTATGATCAACCACATTTTGTTTTACCCAACGAGCAAAGTCGGCATTGTCAGCTTTCCTATCAGAAAAACTAACATCAGCAACAGCACTTACTTGGTAAGCAGGCTCAGTGAAATACTGTTTCACACGTGCAATTTCTGTATCATCGAGTACTAATTGCTCGCGAATATTGACCCACTCAGCTTCTACTAATTCACGAATATGATTCAGGCCATGTTCTCGCACTGTAATTTTAATACGTGATTTATACTTATTATCACGACGACCTAGCCGGTTATAGACTCGTAATATAGCTTCAAGGTAAGACAATAAGTCTTTTTTCTCCAAGAAGGGACGAATGATTTGTCCTAATATGGGTGTGCGACCTAGACCGCCACCCACCAGTACTTCAAAGCCAATTTCACCTTGGTGGTTTTTAACTAAATGTAGACCTATATCATGTAATTTTGTTGCAGCACGATCTTCAGTTGTGCCAATTACGGCTATCTTGAATTTACGCGGTAGGTAAGCAAATTCAGGATGAAAAGTAGACCATTGACGGATAATCTCGCACCAAGGACGTGGATCTTCAAGTTCGTCAGCACTCACTCCTGCCAACTGATCAGTCGTCGTATTTCGAATACAGTTACCACTTGTCTGAATAGCGTGCATTTGCACCGTGGCTAATTCAGCCAAAATATCAGGAACGCTTTCTAAGGTCGGCCAATTCAACTGTATGTTGGTACGGGTAGTGAAATGTACATAACCTTTATCATAGTTACGCGATATATCAGCAATTTTACGCATTTGCGTTGATGACATCAGTCCATAAGGAACCGCAATCCGCAACATCGGTGCATGAATTTGCAGATACAAGCCATTCATTAAACGTAATGGACGAAATTGTTGCTCAGTTAATTCACCCGCTAAAAACCGCCGTGTTTGATCGCGATATTGAGCTACCCGTTGATCAACCATTGTTTGATCGTAATCATCGTACTGATACATTTAAACTCTCTAAACTAAATAAATTGTACATTCACTATCACTGCCACTATTCATAAGCCGGGGTTTTATCGGCAATATTTACAGTTGATAATCCACTAAATTAAGCCAAACACTAATATCTACTGCCATAAGTGCCTGACAATGGTTATAAAATCCTAGGATTCTGATGGCCTTGTCCTACCTTGTTCACAGACCAAGGAGAATAATGACCACACTAGGTCATCTTAATTTCTTTGTTCACCCTTGCATGTCACACTGAATACCTCGTAAACTTGATTCTATGCTTTACATTATTTTGAAGATAAGCCGTATCCAAGGTAAGCTAGCCATATACTTTTAATAGTGACTAACACCTTTATGTCTAAAACAAGCCGTCAAAAACAACGGATCTGGCTTATTATTGCCTTTCTAATCATTGGTTATGCCGCCAGCAAATATGCTCCCAACCAGCCTATTGAATTCACTAACTCATCAAGCAATATTGAACATGTTATTCAACAACATCAAAGTGATGTTCAACTGGAAGTATCCGGCGAAGTCATCAAATTATTACGAGATGACCTCAACGGCAGTCGTCATCAAAGATTTCTGGTCAAAATTGCTACAGGACATACCTTGTTAGTCGCTCATAATATTGACTTAGCCCCCAGAATTGACGCTTTAAAAAAAGGGGATAATGTCACTCTTTATGGCGAATATGAATGGAATAAAAAAGGTGGTGTCATCCACTGGACACATCACGATCCCGCCAAACGTCATACTGATGGCTGGATTAAACATCAAGGGAAAATATATCAATAAATGCCCCCTAAACTACCCTTAAACTTTAGTTTTCCCCCTATTGCTGCTCCTAATGCCCGACTTTTAATTTTAGGTTCAATGCCTAGCGTAAAATCACTTGAACAGCAGCATTATTATGCTCACCCACGTAATGCCTTTTGGCCAATCATGTCGGCATTATTTAACATAGACAGCAAATTAAACTATTCACAGCGCTGTCAGCATTTAATAACTCATCATATTGCCGTATGGGATGTACTTAAAGCCTGCCAACGCCAAGGTAGTTTAGATATAGATATTGATACCAGCAGCATGATAATTAATGACTTCAATTTATTTTTACAGCAACACCCTCATCTAAAAAAGATCGTGTTTAATGGTACTAAAGCAGAGCAAGTATTTAGCCGGCTTGTCCTGCCAACACTAACTCATCAGCAAGCGGCTATTCCTCGCCTACACTTGCCTTCTACAAGTCCTGCTCATGCAAGTTGCTCACAAAATGAAAAGTTAGGTATTTGGCAACAAGCATTAACACGTTAATTTTTCGGGAAAATCCCATACACTATTTTCTAATTCAATTTTTCCTTAAAACTCATCGTCTTTTACAGTTTAGTAAAAACTATTTAAGCAAGTCAGTTAAATCTTTTGCCTCCCAATGTGGAAAATGTTTTGTAACCAGTGCGTTAAATTCAAGCTCAAACGCCGAATATTGCTCGGCCGATAAGGCTTGTTTTTTTGCAGAAGTAACGGCTTCGGTAATCATTCCTGCTCCAATGGTGACGTTGCTTAAACGATCAATAATAATAAACGAACCGGTACTACGGTTTCGTTTATAGACATCAAATATCACCGGCTTATTTAATGAAAACTCACACACACCTATTTCATTAAGTTGTAATTCACTGGCAGTATTTTGAGCTAAAGTATTAACGTCAATTTGCCTATCAACCGCCGTTAAAACACCGGTGCTATCACTCACACCGACTTTGAAATTATATTGGGTACCTGCCACTAACGGTTTCTCTGTCATCCAAACAACGGTGGCTTTAAAGTCAGTTGCAACATGAGGTTGATGATCGCGATGAACCAGCATTCCACCTCGGCTCACATCAATATCATCGTCTAATATGACTGTAATTGCTTGACCTGGGAACGCTTCATTTAAAGGGCCATCATAGGTCAACAAAGTTTTAACTGTACTTTCTTTACCCGACGGTAACACTGTAATTTCATCACCTAGCTTAAGAATACCGGAGGCCAAAGTACCGCAATAACCACGAAAATCAAGATTAGGACGATTTACATATTGCACCGGAAAACGAACATCTTGCACATTGGCATCACCTGCAATTTCGACGTTCTCCAGCAGCTGCATTAAGGTTTCACCTTGATACCAAGCCATGTTTTCACTTTTATTAACCACATTATCGCCCACTAATGCTGACAGTGGCACGTAATGAACATCTTCCATTTTTAGTTCACGGGCAAATTCGCTGTAATCTTTCCGAATATCGTTATAAACCTGCTGATCGTAGCCTTTAATATCCATTTTATTAATAGCAACAATGATATGTTTAATGCCCAATAGATTAGCAATATAACTATGACGGCGAGTCTGTGTTTGCACTCCATAACGAGCATCAATCAAAATAACGGCCAGTTGGCAATTAGAGGCACCGGTTGCCATATTACGTGTGTATTGTTCATGACCGGGGGTATCAGCGATGATGAACTTACGTTTAGTCGTTGAGAAATAGCGATAAGCAACATCAATCGTAATACCTTGCTCACGCTCAGCTTGTAAACCATCCACTAACAAAGCTAAATCTACCGCTTCACCCGTTGTGCCTGATTTCACACTATCTTTAGTCACAGCCTCTAATTGGTCTTCATAGATCATTTTTGAATCGTATAATAAACGACCAATTAAGGTACTTTTACCATCATCCACATTGCCGCAAGTCAGAAAACGTAACATTTCTTTATTTTCATGTTGCTTTAAATAAGCATCAATGTCACTTGCTATAAGGCTATCCGACTGATATTTATGCTCGGTATTGCTCATTAGAAATAACCCTCTTGTTTTTTCTTTTCCATTGAGCCGGACTCATCATGATCAATCGCACGACCTTGACGTTCTGATGTAGTGGCTAATAACATTTCTTGAATTATTTCAGGTAACGTTGTTGCGTTTGAACTGACTGCCCCCGTTAAGGGATAACAGCCTAAGGTTCTAAAACGGATTTTTTCCATTCTTGGTTTTTGGCCTTGTGGAATACGCATCCTGTCATCATCAACCATAATGGTCATCCCTTTATAATCAACCACAGGGCGCTCTGAAGCGTAATACAACGGTACAATGGGAATACCTTCTAAGTGAATGTATTGCCAAATATCTAACTCAGTCCAGTTTGATAGAGGGAACACACGAATACTTTCACCCGGGTTTACTTTGCTATTATAAGTATTCCAAAGTTCGGGACGTTGTTGTTTAGGATCCCAACGGTGATTTTTATCACGAAAAGAATACACCCGTTCTTTAGCACGTGATTTTTCTTCATCACGACGTGCACCACCAAAAGCAGCGTCAAAACCATGTTTAGTTAATGCGGATTTTAAGGTATCCGTTTTCATAATATCGGTATAACGTGGATGGTCAAAAGGGTTAATATCATCGGCAACTGCTTGTAAATTTTTCTCCACAATTAACTCCAAGCCTAATCTTTCAACAAGATCATCTCTAAATTTAATCATTTCTTTAAATTTCCATGTGGTATCGACATGCATTAATGGAAAAGGCGGTTTACCTGGAGCAAACGCTTTCATTGCCAAATGAAGCATTACTGCTGAATCTTTACCCACCGAGTAAAGCATCACCGGGTTATCAAACTCTGCCGCCACTTCACGCATAATATGAATGCTTTCAGCTTCCAACTGTTGTAGATGTGTTAACTGTTTTTTAGTCATAAAATCCTCTTATTATTCTGTTTTAACATGCAGACCACATTCTTTTGATTCTGGATTTTCCCACCACCAGCGACCTGCTCGAATATCCTCACCTGCAGTAATTGCTCGTGTGCAAGGCGCACAACCAATACTGGCAACACCTTGATCATGTAATTTATTGTAAGGCACAGCAAAGGCATGAATGTAAGCCCAAACATCAGCATCTGACCAATCTGTCAATGGACTAAACTTTTGCAAGCCAAAAACCTGATCCCATTCTGATACCGGCAATTCATTGCGTGTTACCGCCTGTGAACGACGCATACCTGTTAGCCACGCTTTTTTATCCGCCAAGGCCCGTTTCAAAGGTTTTACCTTTCGAATTCCACAACATTGTTTACGTAAGTCGATACTCTCGTAAAAGGCATTTGGCCCATGTTTTGTCACATACTGCTCAAGCTCTGAGACTTCAGGAAAATACAGTTTAACCTCACGCTGATAATGCTCTTTAGTCTGCTGCATAAGCTGATAGGTTTCTTTTGGTAAACGGCCGGTATCTAGGGTGAAAATCTCAATTTCAGGTGAAAACTTACAGATTATATCCATTAATACCATATCTTCCGCACCATAACTTGATGCCAAACTAGCTGGATTATAATCGGCTGTAATTTCAGTTAAGATCTTTTTTACTTCGTCGATCTTAAGTGTTAATTGTTGATTAATATCTACCATTTTTTTCACCTTAATCGTGGTTATTAACGATTATTTCAATGTTGTCTAACAAGCTGACCGTCCCTTTTTGTATATTGCTAAGTATGTTTTGCGCTTTGTTGTTTGCATTACACTAAACATTTGACTCCCACTCCAAATAATATAACCGCCAATATATATCTCATTATCTGATCAGGAATTTTCACTCCCACATGACTACCTATATAGATCCCCGGTAATGATCCCATCACTAGATATGATAATAAGGACCAATCTACTGTATTTGCGGAGGCATGCCCTAACCCAGCAATTGCTGTCAGTGGCACCGCATGAGCAATGTCGGTAGCAACAATTTCTATGCCTTTCATTTTAGGGTATAAAAACAGTAGGATCACCGCGCCTAGTGCTCCTGCACCAACCGATGACAAGGTTACCATGACCCCCAAAAAGCCACCGGTAATAACCGTGGCAAGCATTTTATGTTTTTCACCCTGCCGTATTCCATGCAAAACACTGATCAAAGGATGGTCTGCTTGTGCCTTCATAATACTGCCAAGCGAAGATTTTAATAACAAAGCACTGGAGGTCAAAATCAATGCAAGCCCTAATGCAAATGTTATCAACTCATTGTGCTCACCTTCGCCAACACCTGTCGAAGTTAAAAGCCATAGGGTTAGGATAGTGGTGGTAATGCTTCCCATTGCCAAGCGTTTAACCACCAGCCAATTAACAAGACCATGCTGCCAATAAGCCCATACACCACCAGCTTTGGTTATTGCCGCAAATAACAAATCGGTACCAACAGCGACTGCGGGCTGAACTGCAAAACCAAAAATAAGCATTGGCGTCATTAATGATCCACCGCCAACCCCCGTCATACCTACCATAATACCCACAAATAAGCCGGCTAATAAATATCCCCATTCCATCGTATAATTAATGCCTGCGACCATATTAAAGATGACAAGTTTACCATTAACTAATATTCTATCAATGAATATTATAAGCTATCCTTATAACTAAAAAGAATATAGAGATGAAATTACAACAATTGAAATATGTACGAGAAATTGCTCGTCGTGGTTTAAGTATCTCTGCCGCGGCTAATGCCATGCATACCTCCCAACCGGGTGTCAGTAATCAATTGCATTTACTAGAAGATGAGCTTGGCCTACAAATATTTGAACGTCATGGCAAACGATTAAAGAGTTTAACTATCTTTGGGCAGTCGGTTGTTGATATGGCAGATAGGGTGTTACTGGATGTGGAAAATATACGCCAGCTTGCAGCTGACAGTAATAATGAACAACTAGGTACTTTATCTATAGCGACAACTCATACTCAAGCACGCTATGCCCTGCCAAAAGCAATTAAACGATTTTCCCAACATTACCCCAAGGTGCATTTGAATATGGTGCAAGGCACTCCCACTGAAATTGCTGAAATGGCGGCCACAGGAAGAGTTGACATCGCCATCGCTACAGAAGGCTTCGCGCAGTTTGATGCCTTAGCTATTATGCCCTGTTATGAGTGGAATCGGTCGATTGTGGTGCCGCCAGACCATCCCTTGTTATTAGAAAAAAAGCTTACCCTAAATGCGATTGCCCAATATCCCATACTGACTTATGTGATGGGATTCACTGGAAGAGCACAACAAGATCAAGCCTTTATTAAACAAGGCTTAATACCTAACGTTATCTTCACCGCAACAGATGCTGATGTGATAAAAACTTATGTTGAACTCGATTTAGGCATTGGTATTATAGCTAGCATGGCATTTGATCCTATCAAAGATGCACCACTTCAAGCTCTAGATGTGAACCATCTATTTAAACCAAGTACTACCCATATGGGCATTCGCCGCGGTCGCTATTTACGAGGCTTTAGTTATGCCTTTATTGAACTTCTTGCACCCCACCTCACACGAAAAGTAGTCGAACAAGCCATCGCTTAAGGCCTTATTCATTAGGATGCAATATGACTATTTTTGACCCCATCACTCAATCACAAAGTTTGCTATCACAACTTCAAACTACACTTAATAGCCACAATAACTTAGAAACAAATCATTTATTAAGCTTACTAGAAAGTCATTTACAACAGATAAAATTAAATACATCTTCTTTACAGCAGCAGATAATTCAGCTGCAAAAGAACCAACCCATCACAAAAAAACAAATAGTCACTGACACAGTCAAACCAGAGATCAAATCAGGTTGTTATATTTTTGAGGGTGAGAAAGGCTATTTTTGCCCAAGGTGTTATGACCAAGATAGTAATAAGGTCGCTACCGCACGACTGAACAGTAAACTAAGAATTTGTCCCACCTGCAGAACAAGTATTAAATAATTATATTACAAAAAATAGTCGATTAGTTCCTTGTTACCATTGTTACTGTTGGGTAATCTGAAAATATGTGAACAATTCGGAGGGTCTTGCAAATGCCCCAACACGATTACCAAGAAAAACGACGCTCGAAACGAATCACCATCAAAACACGGGTAAGCTTTTCTGTCTATGATGATGATTATGATGACACCACTTACTTTGGCATTACCCAAAACCTCTGTGCTTATGGAATTTATATCACTACCGACCATGCTTTAAAACTAGGTAACAACCTTAAAATTGTGCTCAGCGAAAGTCTTGGCAGTCTTTTTGTAGCTGAAGGCACGGTTGTTCGATGTAGGTTTGACAAAAAAGATCCCAATTTATTTCACGTTTCTGTCCAATTTTCTGATATTCAACAACGTTGGGTACAAGCTATTACAGAGGGCACTGCACTACTTACAAACAAATATGGCTAACAATAGCAGCTTGACGTATACTCCATTTCAAATTTGATTGCGACAGAAGTCACCGTCAAGTTTAAGCCTAGGGGCGGCCACATGGCCTGAGATTTTCTTGTTAAAGAAAGAACCCTATGAACCTGATCCAGTTAATACTGGCGTAGGGACAGGCCAAGATACTGCATTCACACTTTGTTATGAAGTGCATTCAATGAAATATCCCCTGTCCTTTTTATCTCTTAAAAAGGCCAATAATGAAGTCTAAATTTTTACCCGCTGCAATCGCAGCTTTACTTTCTACTCACGCCCTTGCCGAACCACCAGAGGTCGAACTTCCTGCCATGGTGATAAGTGCTGATTTCAGACCTAATACAGCACAACAAACACCGATCAGCTTAACCACTATCGATAGCGAAGAAATTCAATCCCGTGGTGCTCAACACCTTGAAGATATTTTAAATTTAGCACCCAATGTCAATATTTCTAGCGGCGCTTCACGAGGTCAGTTTTTCCAAATTCGTGGCATGGGTGAACGCAGTCAATTTTCATCACCAATAAACCCTTCTGTTGGTTTAATCATTGATGGTATCGATTTTAGCCGAATTGGTGGTGCAGCGACTTTATTTGATATTGACCAAGTTGAGGTTTTACGCGGACCTCAAGGCACACGTTTTGGTACCAATGCGTTAGCCGGTGTTATCAGCTTACAAAGCAAGCAACCTACTGAAGACTTAGACATTCATTTCGAAACCGGTATTGCAGAATTCAATACTCGTAATGTCGGTTTGGCTGTCGGAGGCGCTTTAGTTGAAGACTCTTTACTGGGCCGGTTTTCCCTCAATAGTCATCGCTCAGATGGCTACATGGATAATGACTTTTTAGGCCGAGATAATACCCAGAATCGTGATGAATTAACGGCAAAAGGTCAATTAAAATGGCTTGTCAGCAATGATTTTACCGTCGATCTTAACCTGCTTCACCTAAATATAGATAATGGCTATGACGCTTTTACATTCGACAATAGCCGAAACAGTTTATCCGATGAGCCCGGTCAAGATAAACTACATACCAATGCACTGGCGGTAAAAACAGATTGGCGTGCTTCAAATAAAGTACAGTTACAAACCACCAGCACTTATAACAAGTCTGACAGTGTTTATAGTTATGATGCTGATTGGGGGTTTGTAGGTCAGTTTGCAGACGCCTTAGGTCCTTATATTGCAACTGAAAGCTTTGCTCGTAGTAGAGAAAACTATTCGTTTGAAGCCAAAGCGTTGTCTAATGAAGATGGTAGACTATTTGGTGGAACAACTGAATGGGTTATCGGAACAAATTTTTTCAGACAAACTGAAGATCTCGATTTAGAATCTGATTTTGGTAACCTTATCAATCAATATGATACTGAAAACATTTCGCTGTTTGGTCAACTCGATAGCCACCTAAATGACAAACTCACTCTTATTAGCGGCTTACGGATAGAGCACTTTAAAGCTGGCTATATTGATTCTAATGGCATTGATGCTGAAACCAGTGAAGTACTGTTTGGCGGCAAATTGGGTTTGAATTATCAACTTAATGAGGACCATCTTGCTTATACTTCTCTCTCCCGTGGTTATAAGTCGGGCGGTATTAATAATAATGATGATCTCCCAGTCTCTGCTCTTGAGTTTGAGACAGAATATATGTGGACCGTTGAAACTGGTCTGAAATCACTTTGGCTAGATGGCGATTTAATCTCTAGTGTGAATTTGTTCTATTCATCTCGCCGGAATGCTCAAGTCAATAGCTCGATTGTTGCGGGGATCGGTGAGTTTGAAAACTCGATTACAAATGCTGCTAAAGGTACTAATTACGGTTTAGAAGCCGAGCTAGATTGGGCTGCTAATGATAGTGTACGTTTGTTTGTAGCCCTAGGCCTCTTAAATGCAACTTTCGATGAATTTGATAATCCAGATCCAGATGCAGTCAATGTAGAAGGTCGCCACATGGCACATGCACCTGCTTATACGTTTACTCTCGGAACAGAAATTTATCTGTCACCATCACTAACCTTTAAAGCGAATATTGAAGGTAAAGATGAATTCTACTTCTCAAATAGCCATGATGAAAAGTCAGGTTCATACGCTTTGACCAATGCCAGTTTAGATTATCGAACGGGTGACTGGAAATTATCATTATGGGGTCGTAATTTATTCGATAAAGATATCGCAACACGAGGCTTTTTCTTTGGCAACAATCCGAGTAATGGTTATGCTGCTGAGAACTATACCCAACTGGGTGAACCACGAGTTATCGGTGCAAATATAACTTGGGACTACTAACAACACTCCTGTTTTAAAGGGCTCTTGATGAGCCCTTTTTTCTACCATACTCAGAGTAAATTATTATGCGTATTTCAATAGATATTAGTCTTTACCCTCTTACTGAAGGTTTTATCGAACCCATCTTAGCTTTTATCGACAAACTTGAAACCAACCCAAAATTAATCGTCAAGCGTAATAGCTTAAGCACGCAAATTTTTGGTGAATACCGTGATGTGATGGCTATGATGAATGCAGAAATTGAACAAGTATTCAAAGTCATGCCGCACAGTGTATTTGTATTAAAAATGGTCGGAACAGATCGAGCAGATGTGGTCGATAAATAACCATGTCAAACGCGTTAACGTTCATAATTGATGCCTTTTCCATTATGTCAGCTTGGGAAATTTTTGCCGCCTTACTGGGCATGGCTTATATTATTTTTGCCGCCAGAGAATCACAATGGTGTTGGCCCATCGCCTTTATCAGCACATTAATTTACACATTGTTGTTTTGGGAAGGCCAGCTACCTATGCAAGCCCTGCTTAACTTTTATTATATGGCCATGGCGATATATGGCTATCTGTTATGGCGACAACATGGTGCTAGCGAAGATACTATTGCTATCACTAGTTGGCCGTGGAAGGTACAATTTCTCTTTATTTCAGTGGGAATAATACTCAGCCTGATCACGGCCTATTATCTAGAAGTAAGTGAAATTTCAAAATACCCATATCTTGATGCTAGCGTCACCATTTTTTCGGTTATGAACACCTATTTAATGGCCAAAAAAGTCTTACAAAATTGGCTTTATTGGGTAGTGATTGATGCCGCTGCAGTGCTGCTCTATATTCAAACGGGTTTTTACGCTACCGTCATCTTATTTTCCGTTTACACTGTCCTTGCGACTATCGGCTTTATTAGCTGGCAAAAACTTTATCAGCAACAAAACAGCTAGCTCTTTCTAACGAGGGATACAGATGAAAAACATACAGCGCTTTCAACATCATTCTCCTCAAATTGCTCAAACAGCTTACATTCATTGTTCTGCCATCATCATTGGTGATGTTAAGATAGGCAAAAATAGCTCTATTTGGCCAAATACAGTCATCCGCGGCGATGTAAATTTTATTCGCATTGGTGAAAGTACAAATATACAAGATCTAAGCATACTTCATGTAAGCCATAAATCAAGCTGGCAACCAGATGGATCTCCTCTTATTATCGGTAATCATGTCACGATAGGCCATCAGGTGCTATTGCATGGCTGCACCATTGAAGATGAATGTTTAATTGGCATGGGCAGCATTATAATGGATAAGGTGGTGGTGCAAAAACAGGTCATCTTAGCGGCCGGCAGTTTAGTACCTGAGGGCAAAGTATTAGAAAGTGGTTATTTATACGTAGGTCGTCCTGCTAAACGTGTGCGTGCCTTAACGGAAGCTGAAATTGCTCATTTCATTTATTCAGCCGCTCATTACATTAGTTTGAAAAATCAATATCTCACCTAATCAAAATAGCTAAACGTTTACCTATACACTCTTATTCGCTTAATTTACTGAGAAACTTTATGAAAGATCATTCTTCTGAACTTGAGTCTTTAATTTCAATCGCACTGAGTCGGCGTAGTTTCTTAGCGTCAGCGGGCCTTGTTGGTGCAGGCACATTTTTGACAGGTATGCCCATTAAACAAGCACTGTCTGCCACATCACCATCATTATTCGACTTTCAATCATTAGCCAGTAGTACCAGCGATAAAGTAATAGTACCTAATGGCTATCGAGCTGATGTACTCATTTCTTGGGGCGATCCCATATTATCAGGCGCACCTCAATTTGATCCCTCTGGCAAAGGTAATGCTGCATCCCAAGCTCAACAATTTGGTGATAATACTGATGGGATGTCATGTTTTCCACTCAGCGCTAATCGCGCTTTAATGGTGGTTAATAATGAATATACCAACCATGAATACTTATTCGACCATGATGGCCATTCGCTTAGCGCCGATAATATTGCAAAAAGTCAGGCGGCACACGGTGTATCAATATTTGAAATTGTTCGTCGCGGTTCAAGTTGGGCAGTTGATCAACAAGGCAGTCTCAATCGCCGTATCACCGCCAATACACCGATGCATATGACTGGACCGGCTGCAGGGCACCGATTATTACAAACTAAAGCGGATCCAACAGGCACTAAAGTTTTGGGGACTTTTAGTAACTGCTCCAATGGCAAAACACCATGGGGAACGTACTTAACATGCGAAGAAAATGTTAATTACAATTTTGGTAGCATTGACCCTCATAAGCCTAATGCTGAACAAAAACGTTATGACATTAAAGGTGGTACTTCATATTACCAATGGGAGCAGCACGATCCTCGGTTTGATATTGTCAAAAATCCAAATGAAGTCAATCGTTTTGGTTGGATAGTCGAAATCGATCCGATGAACCCAGATTCCATCCCTCTAAAACGCTCCGCCTTAGGCCGTTTTAAACACGAAAATGCCGCGATAACGGTTAATAAAGACGGACATATTGTTGTCTACATGGGTGATGATTCGAAAGGTGAACATATTTATCGTTTTATTTCTAAACATACCTTTGATGTCAATAAACCACAGCAAAATCGTGACTTACTGGCAGAAGGCACCCTTTATGTCGCACGTTTTAGTGGTCAGTATGATGATTTAGCTGGGCAAGGTGAATGGTTAGAATTAAGCCATGGTAAAAATGGACTCACCTTAGAAGCAGGTTTTGCTGATCAAGCTGAAGTGCTTATTTATGCGCGCAAAGCGGCCAGCATCGTTGGCGCAACCACCATGGATCGCCCCGAATGGATAGTTATTCACCCGGATCAATCCACCGTTTATTGCACTTTAACTAATAACAGCAAACGTGGTTCTTCAGGCCAAGCATTGAATGGCCCTAATCCACGGGCAGATAATCATTATGGGCAGATTATTCGCTGGCGACCGTTATTAAATGACCATACTGCCAATGAATTTGAGTGGGATTTTTATCTATTAGCAGGTAACCCTAGCACCTATGATGATGCTCGTGCAGGTACTGCCAATATTAGCCCAGACAATATGTTTAATAGTCCTGATGGTATTGCTTTTGATGCCGCTGGTCGTCTGTGGATATTGACTGATGGAAAATACAGTAACACAGGTAAATATGCAGGCATGGGTAACAATCAAATGTTATGTAGTGATCCTAATACTGGTGAAATCCGACGTTTTATGACAGGACCTATTGCTTGTGAAGTCACCGGCCTATGTTTCAGTGATGATAACAAAACTTTATTTGTTGGTATTCAACATCCTGGTGAAGGAATGGCCCCTTCTCACTTTCCTGCAGGTGGCCACAGCAAACCTCGCTCTTCGATCATGATGATTCATCGAGAAAATGGACAATCTTTTGCACAATAATGAGCTGGTAAGTAAATATTTTTATTGCTTCATTAATCTAAGCTTATAAAGTTCAACTTGTCGTAGCATTCAAAACCTGGTGTATTTGCAAAATGCTTATTGAATGATTAGCTGAAACCTGTCACTGTCACTGCTCAAAATAACAAAATTCAATGTTAACTTGCTTTAGGTTTATCAAACCAAGTCAAGCAATAGCATCTTAGACATATAAATAATCAACAATAGGTAATCACGACATGGAAATGGATGAATCACTAAACGTATTTGGCGAAAAACTAGAAGAAAGTATTGGCGAGCCTGTCACTGGCTTTTACCGAGATAATTGTTGTAATACTAGCAAAGACGATGTCAGTTCACATACTGTTTGCATTGAAACGTCGAAGGAATTCTTGGAATACACTCGCTCTCGTGGTAATGACTTATCTACACCCGTTTCAGCGTTTAATTTTCCAGGATTGAAGCCGGGAGATATGTGGTGTGTATGTGCTGCACGCTGGTTAGAAGCCGAGGTAAATAAAATGGCGCCAAGAGTTCACCTTAAACGGACTCATATAAAAGCCTTAGAGGTTGTGCCATTGGCATTATTAAAACAATATGCAGCTGACTTAAATTAGAACCGTGTACAAGCTAGCATTATTTATCCCATAGATCGGCCAAGTTTGTTCTATCCATTTCCATTTTTAATGACTGGCCGGACATTAGAATTTCTATAAGCGATAATAACAACGATATAACCATAGTCACTAAGCTGCTGATAAAAAAGGCTTCACCTAAAGTCTGCTTACTCCAAAACAACATCAGCATAGCAAACACACAAGACATAAAAGATAACACGCCAAATGCTTGCATATATTTTATCAATATAATACGTAAATGAAGGTTTCGGATCTGTTTAATTCGGTTTTGGTCATCTTCATTTTTAAGATCATTGTTTAGTCTACGAACGATACTAGCCAAGGCTAAATATCGATTGGTATAAGCCAAAAATAATAGAGAGATACCTGAAAACATAATAGCTGGATCGGTAAGGTTTAATAACATGAAGTATCCATATCAGAAGAGTTAAAGTAGTTATTCTAACTAAAATACTGATGTTTAACATTGCTATCGCTCACACAATAAAACCCAGCGCTATTTGTCATTATCTTTTGTAAGCATAATCACCGCTTAAATAATCTAAATCGCCAGCCACTATCACCACCTAATCGCAGCATTCATCCATTTATTAACATCAGTTTCACCCAAACTATTCATTAGAAATAACAACAAACGATAACTGTATCGTTGTTCAGATAGATCTGGCCATTCAGTATATTGTTGATAACAATCTAAAAAGATCTCAGCTTGATGTTTGTTCAGTTGATATTCCAATAATATTAACTCTAATTCTTTGGGTCCAACAACAAAGGCATCCATATCAACTATAGCCGATAGTTTACCTTGTTGATGTAACATTTGATCCCAACGTAAATCGAGCATGATCGGAACAAAGCTATCGATATTTAATGTCGATAGTTGTTGCAGTGCTTGTTTGATAATATCTTTAGGAATAGTAGCGGGATGTGATTTTGCCAAGCTATTTAGGGTCTGTTGCAGCCGCAAGGACCATTGTATAGCTGAATATTCTGCCTGATGAAATGCACCCCATCGTGAGCGTTTATTCTGATGTAGCATAGCGACATGCCTAGCTAATAGAATAACCATTTCATCAGATACCAATTCCACATCAACATCAGTACCTTCGATATATCTTGCCAATACAAAGGTTGATCCTTCGGAGGCGATGAACTCAGGGACGTCAAGTAGGCCTTTGTCACCTAGAAAATGATGTGTTTTATCGATGCTGGCTAATGATTGGGGAAAATCAATCCCAAATAAATGATTCATGCCCTGCCAGAAGCTTGAGTTTTGAATTGTTCGCTGATTACAACATTTAAGTACCATTGAGCCATCAACTGTTTCACAGTGCCAGAGTTGATGGGTACTATCTTCAAATTTGGGAGAAATAGGACTTGCCGGTTGGATTAATGCAGGCAAGTCCTGTTGTTGGGACAGCGTTAAACAGGGGTAGATCACCAAGGTAATAAATCACCATTGGTATGCCAGAATGTACCTGTATTATCGAGTGTCAATTGTTCCATTCGATCTAATAAACCTGATGCAGATTCATCAGTATTGAGTAAACCATTATGTGAGGTCATATCGGTGCGCACATAACCTGGATGCAAAATGGCAACGGCTATATTATGTGGTTTTAAATCAATAGAAAGTGATTTACCCACCGCATTCACAGCGCTTTTAGACATACGGTAACCATAACTACCGCCCGAATCATTATCAGCTACTGAGCCCATACGGCTGGTAATAATGCCCACTTTACTGCCCTCGCCTAGATTTTTAATCAAGGCCTGCGTGGTTAATAATGGACCTAGACTATTCACTTCAAACATACGTTTACAGCTTGCAATGGCGTCTTCATTAAGCTCATTCATTGCAATGCCATTGGCAATGCCTGCATTATTGATCAGCCAATCAATATGACGGCCTGCTAATTTAGTCGCCAAGGCATTAACACTGTTGAGATCGCTTACTTCAACATCTTCTATAACCTCGACCCCCAACACATTAAGGGCAGAACTCGTTTTACGACAGGTCGCAATTACATCAAAACCACGGTGTTTTAATTGCGTACATAACTCAAGGCCAATGCCTCGGTTACTGCCAGTTATAAGTGCTGTTTTGGTCATGCTCTACTCCTTAATTTTTAACATTTTTTGTTTAGATGGCGATAAGATAACGCCTGCTTGAGTAACAATAGCATCAATCAGACTAGCAGGGGTAACATCAAATGCAGGGTTTAATGCAGCTACCCCCTCAGGAGCAAGTTGTTGACCATTAATCATTGTCACTTCATCTTCTGGCCGTTGTTCGATAGGAATTTCATCACCACTGTTTAACTGCCAATCAATAGTTGATGTGGGTGCAACAACCATCATTTTCACACCATGATATTTGGCTAAAATGGCCAACATATAAGTGCCTATCTTATTGGCAACATCGCCATTAGCTGTGATGCGATCAGCACCAACAATCACCCAATCAAGTTTGCCACTTGCCATTAATGCTGCCGCCGCACTTTCAGCTTGCAAGGTAACGGGAATATCATCCTGTTGCAATTCCCATGCAGTTAACCGTGAACCTTGTAACCATGGTCGTGTTTCGTCCGCATACACATGGGTAATTTTGTTATCGGCATATCCTTGACGAATAACGCCTAAAGCCGTGCCAAAACCACCCGTTGCTAAAGCACCAGCATTACAATGAGTTAAAACCATACTATCAGGGTCGATTAGATCCGCACCCAATTGTCCCATCAGGTGATTAGCTGCAATATCTTCAGCATGAATAGCCTGAGCTTCTTTTAATAATATCTGCTCGGCCGATTGATTGTCCGGCAGGCTTTCATATAAAACTGTCATCCTTTTTATTGCCCAGTGCAAATTAACCGCAGTTGGCCTAGAGCCTGCCAACTGTGCCAGCGGCGCCGTCATCACTTGTTTCCAATTCACTGCTGCCACTTGCCATGCCTGACGAGCGGCAAGTACCACAGCAAAAGCGGCCGTAATGCCAATAGCAGGAGCACCACGAACAACCATCTCTGTTATTGCTTTTGCCACATCATCTGCAGAGTCATATTCCAGCCATATTTGTTGTGCTGGTAAACCTCTTTGGTCCAACAAAAAGAGTGTATTTTCACGCCAAATAATAGCTTGAATCGCAGTTGTATTTTTATCCACTGTCATCTCCTGTTTATGACGGTATAATCTTAATCATGAAAAATGTTGATCTAATTATAAATGCTCGCTGGCTAGTACCCGTCAATAACTCACACCAGGTTTTAGAACACCATGCCGTGGTTATAAATGAGGGTCGTATTGTAGCGCTAATTCCTCAGCAGCAGGCAAGGCAAAAATATACTGCCACCATCTGTCATGATATGAATGACCATTGCATTATGCCAGGGTTGATTAACAATCATACCCATTCGGCGATGTCACTATTGCGAGGCTTGGCTGATGATTTACCGCTGATGACATGGTTAAACGAACATATCTGGCCAGCCGAAAAACGTTGGGTTAGTAATGCCTTTGTTGAAGCAGGCTCAGAATTAGCTATTGCTGAAATGATCCGCGGTGGCATCACATGTTTTAATGATATGTATTTTTTTGCTGATGCAACTGCACGCATTGTTGACCAAAGTGGTATCCGTGCAACCTTAGGTATGATCGTGATTGATTTCCCATCTGCCTGGGCCAATACGGCTGAAGAGTACCTCTATAAGGGTCAGCAACTTCATGACCATTATCGTCATCATCCACGGATCTCAACAGCTTATGCCCCTCATGCGCCATATACTGTATCAGACAGCAGCTTAGAATCTATTATCATGAATGCAGAAGAATTAGACTTACCAATTCATATGCATATTCATGAAACAGCCGATGAAGTTACACAAAGTGTCGACCAATATGGTGTTCGGCCATTGGAACGATTAAAAAAACTTGGTTTATTATCGCCACGATTAATGGCTGTTCATATGACACAACTTAATCAGCAAGAAATCAACTGGTGTGCAGAATCTGGCGTTCATATAATCCACTGTCCAGAATCAAACCTTAAATTAGCAAGTGGTTTTTGTCCGGTTAATACGCTAATGCAGCATGGGATTAACCTTAGCATTGGTACTGACGGAGCTGCATCAAATAATGATTTAGATATGTTTTCAGAAATGCGCCAAACTGCTTTATTAGCTAAAGCAGTGGCGCAAGACGCCAGTGTCATTCCAGCTCATACTGCCATAGAAATGGCGACGATAAATGCAGCTAAAGCACTAGGAATTGATACCATCACCGGTTCACTTGAAGTGGGTAAAGCGGCGGATATTATTGCGGTTGACTTAAGTAGCTTAGATTCACAACCTTGTTATGATGTTATTTCTCAACTCGTTTATGCAACGGGCCGTGATATGGTAAGTGATGTCTGGGTTGATGGAGTGCAATTGTTAAAAGATCGTCAACTCACCACCTTAAATAAAACCAAGATAATCCAAAATACGCAAGACTGGGCAAACAAAATTAGGCGAGCAGACAAATGACAATGACACATAGCAATGTTGATCCCAATGAAGTGGCTAAATTCGACGCCTTAGCAAGCAGTTGGTGGGATCCAGAAGGACAATCAAAACCCCTTCATCAAATTAATCCCTTACGTTTAAATTATATTAAAACAAAATGCGACCTCAACAATAAAAATATCATTGACGTTGGTTGCGGTGGTGGCATTTTATCTGAAGCTCTAGCTAAAGATAATGCCAAAACAACCGGCATTGATATGGGTGAAATGCCACTTAATATCGCCAGATTACATGCGCTCGATGCAGGCTTAGACATTGATTATCAACAGATCACTGCCGAACAAAAAGCACAACAAGCGTCGGCTGAGTTTGATGTCGTCACCTGTATGGAAATGTTAGAACATGTGCCTGATCCAGTGTCTGTCATTCGCGCCTGTGCTCAATTAGTTAAACCCGGTGGTGACGTATTTTTTTCAACATTGAATCGTCACCCAAAAGCCTATTTATTGGCTGTAGTAGGAGCAGAATACATAATGAATATGCTGCCAAAAGGCACCCACGACTATAGCCGTTTTATTCGACCATCAGAAATGGCCAGTTGGTGTCGACAAGCGGGATTAGAAGTCAGTCATATTACTGGTTTAAGCTATAATCCACTGACAAAAATATATGCCCTAGGTGATGATGTTAAAGTAAATTATTTGATGCATTGCCGTCGATTGAATGACTAATGGCTAGCGGTAGTTTAATACGGTCTTTTTCTGCAGTACTATTTGATCTTGATGGTACTTTAGTCGACACCGCCCCTGATCTTGCTTTTGCACTCAATACTTTGATGGAAGAGGAAGGCTTACATAAACTAGCCTATGAGACTATTCGCCCTGTTGCCAGTAATGGTAGTTTAGGTTTATTACAGTTGGGCTTTGGTATTTCAGCACAACATGAAGATTTTGCTTTGCTTCAACAACGTTTTATAAAACTGTACCAACAAAATATTGCCCGACAAACTCAATTATTTGATGGTATGGAAGCCGTACTTGCAAGCATAGAAAAGGCCAAAATCAGCTGGGGTATTGTCACCAATAAACCTGCTTTTTTGACGGATCCTTTATTAGATCTTTTAAATCTCACACAACGTGCAGGCTGTATTGTCAGTGGTGATACCACGCCATTTAGTAAACCACACCCAGCGCCGATGTTTTATGCTTGTAAACTACTTAATCAGCTACCTGAGCAATGCCTTTATATTGGCGATGCCGCACGTGATATCGAAGCAGGCAAAAATGCTAATATGCAAACTATTGCTGCTCTTTATGGCTATATTGCTAAAGATGATAACCCAG
>Ga0307492_10000019_pt1 | contig 132277 bp, 125 predicted proteins | sample SI3LmetaG_FD_202365 | JGI IMG/M metagenome (GOLD analysis project Ga0307492, IMG submission 202365) | Sea-ice brine microbial communities from Beaufort Sea near Barrow, Alaska, United States - SI3L | ecosystem: Environmental > Aquatic > Marine > Coastal | place: USA: Alaska | collected... | reverse complement strand
CAAGCTTATACACCACAGCCAGCTTCACCTTCTGCCGGCCCTGATTATGGCGCACCTCAGGGTGGTGCAGATTATTTGGATGATGACATTCCTTTCTAGGAGCTACCTACTAGCATAGTGTAAAGTTTAAAACATAACCCTCTAACTTATAGAGGGTTTTTTGTATCTAGATACAAATATATCTCGCTATATTAGGCTCATCTATTTGGTTGTTCAAGATACTAAGGCTGTATTGATGAATTTGAATACATAGTATTCAAACTACTGTCGCTAAACGGCTAGTAATGATTAGACCTACCTAAGCTTGTAATATAGGCCTCGTCACCTTCAAAACTAATTTTTAGTCAGGCTAGTCTGTAGTACAATAAACAATGATTACTTTTATAGCATTGCCGGGGGCAGCACTCCGACTTAAATTGCCTAAAGCATATATCAAATGATAAGCATTCGTCTCCGGATCCTCTCTCTCGCTGGCGTTGCATTATTTGGCGTTGCTAGTGCTTTTTTTATTGAATATCAAGATATTCAGAAAAAAATACAATATTCTGAAAATACACTCCAGATCCTGAATGATGTTCAATCACTGTCAAAGCTGGTCCATTCACTTCAAAAAGAACGCGGACTTTCAGCAGGTCATATAGTTGGTCGCAATGAAACCTTATATCCCCTATTTCTCATACAACGTAAAATAACGGATGGTCAACTAGCTGAATTAAGCACTGCCAAAACCCTACAAGCTCAGATGTTTGTCAAGGACTTTTCCTTTGATTTATCAGCAGTACGAAAACGTATAGATTCAGGGCTTATACAGTGGATTGAATTAAGAGATTTTTATACCTCTTCATTACAACAATTATTAGATTTAATGCTCCTTCAAGTGATTCCACTGAATTATGCTAATGATATTTCACACGATCTGCAGCTGCTCACTGCTATCACCATTACACATGAAAACATAGGCTTGATTCGAGCAACCCTCAACCGAGGCTATCAACAGGGTCAACTTTCCAAAAATGAACTCATCTATCTCAGTCATCAATATAGTAATTTTATAGCTAACCTTAGGACCTTCGACGTCATAGCCAATGCTCATTTTAATAAAACGGCCAATTCAAAAGAGTTCATCGAAATTAAGACTCAGGCATTTCATTCAGTTGTCACTCAGGTTGTCAAAGTGCTGAATGCAAGGCAGGGAGCTATCCTCGGCTCTCCTGTCTTATGGTGGCGAGAGGCAACACGTGTTTTAGATACCATGACAAAAGTAGAAGACGCTATCCTCGAGCGTATTGAACATGATTTGCTCGAAGACAAGGCCTATTATAAAGATTATCTTTATTGGTATGGTGTGTTTGCTTTTCTTGTGCTGACAGCCGTTATACTGCTGACTATTTTTACGGCCCTTCGCATACTCAAGGCACTATCGATTTTGTTACTTTCACTTGATGCTGTCGAACAAACCCAGAATTATGGGCTTCGAATTTTCACTCCCTTGAAGGATGAATTCAGCCAGGTATCTTCTTCGATCAATAGTTTACTGAGTTATACCGAAAAATTGATTAAAGATCTGACTCAAACACTGAGTGAACTGACCCGTAAACAAGAAATTATAAAACAAGAAGAGCAGATAGCCAGGCATGTATTTGAGAGTATTACAGCGTCTAACAATACAAATATCTCGACCGTTCAATTCTGGTGCCAGCCAATGAAAACATTTAGTGGGGATTTAATTTTATCAGCTAAGTTACCTTGTAATGGAACACGAGTATTATTGTGTGACTTTACAGGTCACGGCTTACCTGCTGCACTAGGTGCTATTCCTATCTCATTCATTTTTTCAGCTTTGAGCCAAAAAAAAATTTCACTAGAAATTTTAATTTCTGAAATAAACAAAAAATTATGTGATTTATTACCTACCAATATGTTTTGCTGTATGAGCGGTATCGACATAGATGCAGACAATACAAATTTCAGATTATGGAACTCAGGGCTACCGGATGTGCTGCTACTCAATGATCAGGGACAAATAAAACAACGATTCTCTTCGCTTCATCTTCCCCTAGGTATCATGATGATTGAAGAGGATGAGCTTCACTGTATATCGGGAACACTATCATCAAATGACTCATTATACATCTACAGTGATGGCCTTATTGAAGCAGAGAATAGTGTAGGAAAATTTCTTGGACAAGCCGGGTTTGAACAACTTTTAGAATTATCAATCATGAAAAAACAGGATAGTCTGCCCGCTATCAAAATCGGTTTGACAAACTATGTAGGCTCAACACCGCCAACGGACGACATTTCTCTCGTACAAATTCAAGGTTCAGCAAGCTTATAACACTCATCAAAATCAATGTATCGACGACAACTTAATAATGCCACGTCGATTTTTTCCCGATCGAAAATTGTTGATACCATCACTTTCACCGCTATAGATCCCCCTAATTTTTCCTATAAACGGAAGATAAACTGTATAACTATCAGCCTGACCGACAATTTTGAGCAATACCTGCCGTTTGTATTAGACAATTCCATTCTGCATCCCGCATAATTTCGTTATGAGAGAAAGCCTTGCCACCAGCACCTTGACCCTGAACATTGTTCAGCGATAAATCTTTGCCACTTTCGATAAAGAAGTTTCAGTAGCTGTTGCGCTTTATATTTAAGCCTGGACAATCTCGACATCTGATATGCCAATGAAGCCTAGAAAATGACGTAACCATGGGGTTAAAAAATCGATTTCACTACCGACTTGAGTGCCGCCAGATGCAAGGGCAACATAAGCGTTTTTACCTTCCAATAAACCCACTGGACCATTTTCGGTGTAGGAGAATGTTTCTCCAACGCGTGCAGCAAGATCAGACCATGCTTTGAATCCTGCTGGCATGGAAAAGTTATAAATTGGCATGCCGATGACAATGGTATCGGCGGCGATCAGTTCCTCAACAATCGTATCTGAAACAACAATCGCTTGATGCTGCTCTTCGCTACGTTCCTCTTTTGGGGTGTAGTAAGCACCGATCATCTGTTCATTTAAGAAAGGTAGGCCGTCACTAACATCACGATACGTTACCTCGGTTTGCTCGCTTCTGATTTTCTGTACAATTTTGCTACTCAACTGCCTAGTGACTGATCCTTCTCCCCGCCCACTAGCATCAATATGTAATATGTTATTCATTGAAACTCTCCTGGATTATTAGCAAAAATTACTGCGTTTTGTTTTGCGGCACATCAATCACTAATACATTAGTATCATTCAGTGCCTTCATGTGTATAGATGTTAGCTCTGTAACTTCCAGACCATCTCCCTTGTTAAGTAAACGGCCCTCTAATTCAATAGCCCCTTCAGATACTAGAACATAGGCCTGGTGCTTTATTGGATGAGTCAGTTGGGTGCCTTGGCGAAGATGTCCCACATAAATAAAGGCATCTTGATGGATAGATAATGGTGCACAACCATCTCCGGACACGAGTAACATCAGTGCATCTGTAATCAACTCTTTTGGAAATTGATAACTATCCCATCGAGGTTTAACATTCAACCGGTTTGGCTCAATCCATATCTGGAAGATGTGGGTGTCTTCGCTTTCCAGATTGAATTCAGAGTGAAATACACCGGTGCCTGCACTCATTACTTGCACGTCACCTGCCACGGTGCGACCAACATTACCATTACTATCTCGATGCGTTATCGCACCAGACCTAACGTAGGTAATGATCTCCATGTTCTTGTGTGGATGGGTATCAAAACCTGCTCCTGCTTTTATGACATCATCGTTGATGACGCGTAATACACCAAACTGCTGTCGTTCCGTATCATGATAGTTGGCAAAGCTGAAATGATGCCTTGCATCAAGCCAACCATGATTGGCGTGACCAAGCTTTGCATAGGGATAATGGTCAATCATTGTTTGTCTCCTGCTATTAGTAATTTAGCTTATACTTTCAGTGCCGCAGGGATCAGTCTGTCTAAACCAGGTATCTGCTTGATGGAAAAACTACTGCTGCCCTGAATCGCGACAACTATCGCCAAAATGATGAGTAGCACAGGAAATTCCCATCCGCCGCCTACATTACTGAACAGCCAGCCATTACTCATATGAACCCAGCTTGCACCGACTAGAATCGGTAAGCTAAGTAAAGCGACAATACGTGGGTAAATCCCCAGAATAAGAACGCCACCACCACAGATTTCGCCGAAGATGGTGAGGTAAGCAAATATCGCCGGTAGCCCTAGACTTTCAAAAAATCCAACCGTGCCAGGAATCGTGAAAACAAATATTTTAAGTGCTCCGTGAGCCAGTAATATACTGCCCAGCGTGATACGTGTCAGAAAAGCGCCGTGATTTGTAGTAGAAGTGTTCATTGTTAAATTCTCGTATTGATTAAGGGAGATCACATAATATCAGTTCCATTTAAAATGATAATATGCAATATTGTTATATGATTAATTCCTTTTGGTACTTAATATGGATCATATCTCTCGCGTTGGTATTTTTATTGAAGTAGTCAAACACGAAAGTTTTGCTGGGGCTGCACGGGCTCTGGGGCTGACAGGACCTGCTATCAGTAAACAGGTACAGTCTCTTGAACAAAAACTGGGGATCAAGTTATTGAACCGTACAACAAGGCACGTTGGGCTGACTGAGGAAGGCGCGATTTATTTCGAAAAAGCTCGGCAAGCATTAGAAGACTTGGATGAAGCCGAGCAACAAATTCAGGAACTGAAGGCTTGCCCTACCGGTAAACTCAAAGTGAATGCCCCGATGTCATTTGGAACTCAGTTTCTGACTCGCCCGATTGCTTCTTTTGCAGAGCAGTATCCTGAAGTCGAGCTTGAGATAGAATTCAATGATCGTTGGAGCGATGTGGTGGCAGAGGGATTTGATGTGGTGATTAGAATTGGGGTACTAGAAGACTCAACTCTCATTGCTCGAAAGTTGGCACCTTGCCCTATTATTTTATGTGCTGGGAAAAAACTGATCGAGAAATACGGGGTACCAGAATCTGTTGAACAGCTTTCTGATTATCCTGGAATTATCTACAATATGCACCAGCAAAAAGGAGAATGGCGTTATCGTGATGACAATGGCGTGATAGCAACACAAACCCTCAATCGAAACTTCGCTGCAAACACAGCAGAGATGCAAGTAGAAGCATGTTTACATGGTATTGGGATTGCTTTGCTTCCAGCTTTCAGTGCTGAAGCCTATTTGAAATCCGGTGAATTAATCGCACTGTTTCCCGAATACCCAACTTTTCCAGAACTTGGTATCTACGCAATGTATCCGCAAAATCGTTACCTCTCAACCCGAACACGATTATTTATTGATTGGCTAAGTCAAGCTAGTAAAGACTTTTCTTGGAGATAGATAAAAATAATAGTGGTCAGTGAAAACACCAAACTAAGGCCAACAAGTGGTCAGCCGCTATTGATAATTGAATCTAAGTTTTAAAGTCCAAAGTGTTAATGTTGCTCTAAGCAACTACTCTCAACAACATAAATAACATGAGCTAGATAGTTAATGAAAGTAGATGCTACAATTTAGAAAAGCACTGAGAAAGCAAAGTAATATGTAGCTTGGCTTTAAATGTAAATAATTGATCGCTATAGTTGTCTGAATTTAAAATAATAAATCAAAGGGTTTTATTTTCACACTAAGGCAAGCCTGCTGTACTTAAGCCTTCTAAAAACAACCTATAAATTAAACTTTATATATCAAAGAACACAATGGACGGATCTTTGAGTGTCTAATGGGTACCTTATGTTTAATGGAAGACCACTGCTGTATACCATCTCGATAATAATAGGATTAACACTCGCCTATTATTTGGCAGCTAAATTAAGTTTTTCAGTTATTCTGCCTTCCAGTAATGCCAGTGTATTTTGGCCTGCTGCTGGTATTGCCTTGGCTTTAGTATTGAAGTTTGGCCCTAAAATATTATTAGGGGTATTTGTTGGCAGTTTAATTACAAGTATAGATCTTTACGGTATAGATGCATTGTCATCAACCGGCGCATCATTACTCGTATTTACTCTCATTGCTTTAAGTAATACCTTGTTAGCCTATTTAGGATTTAAGTTAATTCATAAATATGCTCGTTATCCTGACCCCCTTATTTCCCAGTCTCGCACCTTAAAACTACTTATTTTAGGTGGTCCTATTGCTGCAATATTACCCACCATAATAAGTGCCAGCGTATTAACTATTTCTGGCATCACCGCGGCTGATCAAGTTATATCTAATGCCGTCATGTGCTGGTTAGGTGATAGTGTCGGCATTTTTATCATCACACCATTAATATTACTTTTTATTGATGCGCAAGGAAAAACTGATAAAAATCGAAAGTGGATTGTCACCATTCCCGTCATGGTCGTTCTGCTAATCACTGTTACTCTATTTTGGAATAGTAATAGTCAAAAGGGGCGGATTAAAAACCACTTCACTATTGTTGATGTAACCCAACAGCAGAAGCCCATTAAGCTTTATTCATCTACCGCTAACAGTATCCCAGACACTCAATTCACCTCTAATTACACTGCTCAGATCGCCAGTCGAATATGGCAAGTTAAAATAACACCCTCAGCCAATTATCTGGCTAATCACTATTCTGACAACATATGGCTAATGCTTTTTATCGGCGTATTATTTATGGCATCACTGAGCTTCGCCTTGCTTATTTCAACTGGCCAGCGGACTCGAATTGAAGAAATCGTCACCAAAAGGACGGCCAGCTTATACAAAGCTAAAGAAGATTTACGTTTACTTGCCATCACGTTTGAATCGCATGAAGCGATTATGATCACTGATTCAAATAACAAAATAATGCGTGTTAACTTAGCTTTTACTAAAGTGACGGGGTATACCCAACAAGAAGTTTTAGGAAAAACCCCTGATATTTTGGCTTCTGGAAAGCATAGCCCTTCTTTTTATGAAAATATGAGGCAAGACCTACAAGAAAAAGGAAGCTATGAAAGTGAAATGTGGAATCGCCGCAAAAATGGTGAAGTTTATCCAGAACGTCATACAATCAAGACCATCCGCGATGGCTCAGCAAAAATAGTAAACTATGTTTCTGTCTTCTCAGACATAACCATCCAAAAAGCACATGAAGATCACATTCAATACCTTGGCTTTTATGATCAACTAACCACATTACCTAATCGCCGCTTATTACTCGATCGTTTACAGTACAATTTATCACTGTCCCAGCGTAATAAAAGACAGGGCGTGTTGATGTTTCTTGATCTTGATGACTTCAAGAAAATTAATGATTCTCTAGGCGATGAGCTTCTACAACAAGCCGCTACACGTATACAAAAAACATTGCGTAGAGCTGATACTGTCGCTCGTTTAGGAGGTGATGAGTTTGTCATATTAATAGCCAATCAAACACTAGAAGGCGAAGCCTTAATCGAATTTTCATCCAGCTTAGCTGAAAAAATAATCGCTGCATTCCAACAACCATTTCATGTGAAAGACTATCAGCATCATATCTCTACGAGTATAGGCATCAATATTTTTCCTCCAACGGGTCAAACGGCAGTATCAATATTAGGCCAAGCCGATACTGCCATGTATAAAGCAAAAAAGACTGGCAAAAACACCTTCTGCTTTTATGAACAAACAATGCAAGCTATTGCTGAAGCCACTTTGGCACTAGAACATGATCTAAGGCAGGCTATTGAACAACAGCAATTTATCCTAAACTTCCAACCACAAGTTGATAATTCAGGGAAAACATTATCGATTGAGGCATTATTACGCTGGCAACACCCAGAACGTAACTGGGTTTCACCTGCCGACTTTATTCCGCTTGCTGAAGATTCTGGACTCATTATTCCCATCGGTCAGTGGGTTTTAATTCAAGCTTGTATGCAATTTCAGTCTTGGCTAAAGCAGGGTATAGAAATCCAGCATATTTCCGTCAATGTCAGTCCTAAACAGTTTCGTCAGACTGAGTTCATTGATAATATTAAGTCAGCACTTAGTCAATCAGGCTTGCCCGCTACAAGACTAATGCTGGAGATAACCGAGGGTATAGTTCTCGATAATGTTGATGATACTATCCAAAAAATGGACACCTTAAAACAAATCGGCATACAATTTTCTATTGATGATTTTGGTACGGGTTATTCATCCTTATCTTATCTCAAACGTTTACCCATTGATGAGTTGAAGATTGACCAAAGTTTTGTTCGTGATATTGCGACTGATAAAGATGATGCTGCAATAGTGGCCACCATTATTGCAATGGCCACCCATCTAAATTTAACGGTAGTCGCAGAGGGCGTAGAGAATTTTCAGCAACTTGATTTTTTAAATGACAATGGCTGTGCTTTATTCCAAGGTTACTATTTCAGCCGCCCATTATCTGCAGATGATTTAAAATCTTTTTTACAAAATAGTCATCCATAAAAAGCCCGGTCCTACATTCAATATCAGGCATTTTAGTGGCTAGACCATAAATTTATCAGCGCTTTAACGGTTCTAAATAAGTCACAGCTTAGACTCAACTTGCAAATGCAACACTCGTGAGGTGAATCAGTCTAAAGAATATTTATTATAATTTCAGTCCTGAAGAACAAGCAGTCATTATGTTATTGCTCAAAACTAATACCTCTCTAAGAGGAATAGCTAAGGAAATAAATCGTCATCCCTCTAGCGTTTCAAGGGAAGTTAAACCTAACAAAAAGAGTCGATATATTTATTGTGCAACGTGCGCAGCTAAAACCTATCAAAAGCCTCGAAAAAAGTCAGAAAGACCGTTTGAAATTCAAGTAGGTTCACGGCGGTATTAGTAGCTACAGTCTTGGTTAACCCTTAATAAATGCTCGCCGGAACAATGTCTGTCATGCTAAAAATAACTTACCCTTCTAAGCCGTTATCCATGTTGATCCTGAAACGACTTATGAACATATTTACGCTCAACCCAAAGGTCAGTTGAAAAAACTGATGGTGCAGTTTTTAGCTAGGCATAAGTCAAAACCTGAACCTAGAGGCTCTAAGAATAGTAATTATAATAGTATCAAAATCTCGTTAGAACAGCTCATTATAAATAGGCCGGAAGAAATCAACGGCCGTAAAGTTGCTGTCCTTTGGGAAGGTGATTTAATTGTGGGCGCTATGAATCAATCTTGTGTCGGAACCTTAGTTGAACGTAAGACAGGCTTTCTTATTCATTAATAAAATGAGGAGTAAGTCAGCCAAAGATGTACAAGAGAGCTTTACTCAAAACATAAAGCATCTTCCTCGGTTTTTAAGGGCATCAATGAACTATGCTCATTGTTCAGAAATGGCTGGGCATCCTAGAATGTCTAAAGCGTTGAAAATAGCGGCCTATTCTGCTGCTACTCAAACGAGGAAGTAATTAAAATACGCATGGCTAGATCCGACAGTTTTTACCTAAAGAACATGATTTATCAACCTATTGCCAGGAGGACCTTTGTTACTCAATACGCGACTAAGAAAACGATTTAATTTCAAAACTCCGCACACAATGATGGAGAATGAGCTAGATGGGGGGATTCTATATGTTGTACTTGACTCTTGAGTTCAAGCAGCACCCTTTTATGCTGAAATCGTTAATACGTCATAGGCCTGTAAGGCCAGACTCAGTTTACCTAGACTGGGAGAAAAATGGCCATCCGTTAATAAGACACAGGCTTTATCGATTCCCTTTTTTTTTAAGTAAGTCGTTGTATACACCACTGACCTTTGAGACACTAAATCCGTCACAATAATCCTTACAAAAGTTTCTTGTGATTCAAAAGTCAGCGCTTGACCAATGAAGCTTAAATTAGAAGTATCTAAGCCTTCCGCTTTAACAAAAAAGTTACCTTGAGCAATATTAGTCAGCAACACGCTAAATTATCGCAATGCCATCATCAACAGTCATCGTATTAAATTCTTTCGCAACACCACCCGCATACTCAATTTCACGCGCAGCTAACTGTCCCATATATTTTAAATCCATAGGATGCGCAATAAACGGTGTAAACGAGTTGATAATAACAATAGTCGGTTTACTGAAGTCTTCGATCTTGGCACTTGCTGCTCGCCTCAGGGCAAGTGCACCCGCCATATTACGGTCGGTGCTAGATGTTCTTGATTTATATTAAACTCTTATTCTTTCAAACAAACACCATAGTATTAGCTGGCTGAGATAAAGATTATCTGTCCTTTATTTTGAAATATTTTACATGCAACTTTGCAACCTTGTTAAGACTAGGATAAAAATAGCGGTATGAAAACAAAAGTTCCTTCCCTTGTAACAAATAAATCTGCCACCACCACCAGTTGGTTTCGTAATGCAGCGCCCTATATTCATGCACATCGTGGTGCAACTTTTGTTATTGCTTTTGATGGTGAAACAATAGAGTCTCCTGGTTTTGATAGTCTCATTCACGATTTAGCCCTATTAAGTAGCCTAGGAATAAAACTAGTGCTTGTTTATGGTGCTCGACCACAAATTGAGCAGCAATGCCAGCATCGTAAAATTGAAATTCATTACCAGCAGGGGCTACGCATTACTGATGATGCTAGCCTTAAAATAGCTAAAGCGGTGATGGGCGAGTTACGCATTAATATTGAAGCTAAGCTCTCTTTTGGCCTACCACATACACCGATGGCACATGCTCAAATCCGTTGTATTAGCGGAAATTTAATCACCGCACGTCCAGTTGGCATTAGAGATGGTATCGATTTTGGCCACACAGGCGAAGTACGTCGTGTTGATGCTCAGGGTATTAATGCTCAATTAACCTTAGGTAATATGGTTTTGTTACCTCCTCTTGGCTATTCTCCAACCGGTGAAATATTTAACCTGGCTGCTGAAGATATTGCTACAGCTGTAGCTACCGAATTAAAGGCTGATAAGCTTGTTTTCATCAGTGAAAGTAATCATCAATTACCGCGAGAATTGACGCTTGAGCAGGCTGAACAGGTTTCCATGACATCGGCAGGCCATCACCCCTTCAATGCAGCCATTAGGGCTTGTAAATCAGGCGTGAAACGAGTTCATCTACTCGACCGTTCGCTAGATGGAGCATTGCTACAGGAACTATTTAGTCGTGATGGCGCTGGCACATTAATTACCGCTCAATCTTTTGAAACCATTCGTGGGGCAACGATTGATGATGTGGGCGGAATTTTGGACCTTATACAGCCATTAGAAGAAAATGGCAGCTTAGTAAAACGTTCACGCGACTTGTTAGAAGTGGAAATAGGCCACTTTACCGTTATGGAACGAGATGGTTCTGTCATTGCTTGTGCGGCACTGTATTCTTATCCGCACAGTGATGTTGCCGAACTTGCTTGCCTTGCCGTCTCCAAAACGTACCAAAACTTAGGCAGGGGTGACCAGCTGTTATCTGCCATTGAACAGCAAACTACTTCACTTGGTTTAAAAGCACTGTGTGTACTTACAACCCAAACAGATCATTGGTTTATCGAACATGGGTTTAATCGTGCTGAAATCAGCGATCTACCAATTGAAAAACAGGACTTATATAATTATCAGCGTAATGCCAAAGTATTTAAGAAAATACTTAATTAAGATTTTCGCTGATTATCAACCCGCTTTTTGTATTCTGGAAACAATAGCGGCGCTAATTCATGCAATGCTTTTTCATAAACGCGACGTTTGAAAAACACAATTTCTTTTGCCGGTCGCCAATAATTTTCCCAGCGCCAATCATCAAACTCAGGCTTATCATGGCGGGTCAAATTGACGTCGGACTCACTGCCGGTCAATCGTAATAAATACCAACGCTGTTTTTGACCAATGCAAAGTGGTTTATTACCATAGCGTAAATAACGTTTTGGCAATCTGTAACGCAACCAACCGCTAGTCATACCTAGTAATTCAACATGTTCAGGTGCTAATCCAACTTCTTCCATTAGCTCACGATAAACAGCTTGTTCTGGCGTTTCATCCACTTTGATGCCGCCTTGCGGAAACTGCCATGAGTCATGTTGCGCACGTTGCGCCCACAATACCTCATTATTATTGTTGCAAAGAATTATCCCTACATTAGGCCTAAAGCCATCTTTATCAATCACAATCCTATATCTCTCGTTAAAGGAATTCACTGTCCGATAACGTCATAATTTTTCAATACCTCATAGGTTATCACGGTATTCAATCCATTTTGGCTTACAATAGGTACTATTTTTAAATTAGTGGCTTTAATTGTAATGGCATTAGTAATCTTTGACTTGGACAATACATTACTTGGTGGTGATAGTGATTATTTGTGGGCTGAATTTTTAGTGGAAAATAAACTCGTAGATGGTGAGGGTTATCAGCGCGCTAACCAACACTTTTATGACCAATACTTAGCTGGCACCATGGATATTTTTGAGTTTTTGGCTTTTCAGCTAAAACCACTTGCCGATAATAGTCCTGCTGATTTAGATCGTTGGCGCACTCAATTTTTGGCAGAAAAAATTGATCCCATTATCTTACCTGCCGCGCAAAAACTGATTGCGCATCACCGCCAATGCGGCGACACCTTAATGATTATCACCGCAACCAACAGCTTTATTACAGCACCGATTGCCCAAAAATTAGATATTCCACATTTAATTGCGACAGAAGCAGAGATGGTTGATGGCCTTTACACTGGAAATGTCGCCGGTACTCCTTCGTATCAGCAGGGCAAAGTTGAGCGTCTACAGGACTGGTTAAACACACAAAACCAAACACTTGCCGGTAGTTATTTTTATAGTGATTCTCACAACGACTTACCCCTACTAAATATGGTCGAACATCCAGTGGCCGTCGATTCTGATCCGAAATTATCAGCAGTTGCGAAACAACAGGGTTGGAAAAAAATCAGTTTGCGGTCAAAGGAATACGGCTGAGTCCCCTACCCGCTAGGTAAAGCTAACTAATAGTTGGTACAATCCTCTTTTTATATTAAGAATCAGGCCGTACATCATGGAATGGGAAGTTGTTATTGGGTTAGAAATTCACGCCCAACTCGCCACCAAAACTAAGATATTTTCTGGTGCTCCCACCGAGTATGGTGCGGCAGCCAATACACAAGCATGTGCCGTTGACCTCGGTTTTCCTGGAGTATTACCTGTACTAAACCAAGAAGCGGTGACCATGGCCATCAAATTTGGCTTAGCCGTTGATGCCGAACTCACGGATCGTTCTGTCTTTGCTCGTAAAAACTACTTCTACCCTGACTTGCCAAAGGGTTACCAAATCAGCCAGCTTGATTTGCCCATAGTTGGCAAAGGCCAGCTTTCTATTGAACTTGAGGATGGCTCAGAAAAACTAATCGGCATTACCCGTGCTCACTTAGAAGAAGATGCCGGTAAATCATCGCATGAGAATTATCCAGGTCAAACCAGCGTCGATCTTAATCGTGCAGGCACACCATTGTTAGAAATCGTTTCCGATCCTGATATGAGCAATGCCAAAGAAGCCGTTGCCTATATGAAAAAAATTCACTCTTTAGTGCAGTACATTGAGATTTGTGACGGTAATATGCAAGAAGGTTCTTTCCGTTGTGACTCTAATGTTTCTGTTCGTCCAAAAGGGCAAAAAGAATTAGGCACACGTGCCGAACTAAAAAACATTAATTCATTCCGTAATGTTGAGCGCGCTATAAATATTGAAATAGAACGTCAAATTGAATTAATCGAAGATGGTGGTACGGTAGTTCAAGAAACCCGCTTATACGATGCCGATAAAAATGAAACGCGATCAATGCGCAGCAAAGAAGAAGCCAATGATTATCGTTATTTCCCCGATCCTGACTTATTACCCATTTTATTAGATCCTGAATTAGTTGAGAAAATTCGCGCGACCCTACCCGAACTACCCCATACTAAGCGCGACCGATTTATGAAAGATATGAACTTATCTAGTTATGATGCCTCAGTACTTACAAGTAGTCGGCCTCTTGCTAATTATTTTGAAGCTGTTTTAGAAGCTTCGAACAATCAAGATCCAAAACTTTGCGCCAACTGGATCATTACACAACTATTAGGTGCCTTGAATAAAGCAGGATTAGAACTTAGCCATTCGCCTATTAATGCACAACAATTAGGCGGATTATTAATCCGCATTAGTGACAATACAATCTCAGGAAAAATAGCTAAACAGATATTTGATAGTTTATGGAATGCTGAAGGTAATAATGCGGATAGCATTATTGAAGAAAAAGGCTTAAAACAAGTTACTGATTCTGGCGCTATTGAAGCTATCATCAATCAAGTAATGGCTAATAATCAAAGCCAACTCGAGCAGTATCGCAGCGGTAAAGAACAGTTATTTGGTTTTTTTGTTGGCCAAGTAATGAAAGCATCAAAAGGCCAAGCTAACCCTGCCCAAGTAAATGAGCTATTAAAAACTAAACTCGCGGGATAATACCAACCCATTTAGTAAAATAAAAAGGCTGTATTTGTTAACAAATACAGCCTTTTTATTATTCATGATTTATAAAAAATTAACTGCCAGAAATCATTGCTGCTAATTTAGCTGACACTAAACCAAATATGGCGCCAACAACTATAGATAATGAAACAACCAACACAGGATTTGTCATATCCATTGCTGAACTGCTACCACCGACGTGAATTGCATATGCCGCTGTAGCCGCATACCCATACACTGATGATGGAATAACGGATAGGGCTGGAATAGAAGCCCCCATAACCACAATAAATACTGTTACAGCAACCCAAACAGGAGCCGTCAGAACGTCACCCAATGGGATTAGACCCATTAAGATAAAGGCAACACCTGCTAGAATAGAACCAAAAATACTACACACAATGGTATTTTTTAATGCAGCACCATCGGCACCATTATGAAAATATTGAGCCCAACCAATAAAGATTGCCCAAATTGTAACCATCCCAGCTAGTGGTCCAAATGCCAGCCAGGTTGCTACACCACCTAAACCACCAATACTTAATGCTAATCCAAACATAAATTTCTCTCTCTTTATTATTACGTAGTTATTATTATTTTCAACATAGTCTCTTTTGCATCATGCTTATTATTGTTATCACTATGTAAAAAAGCTTATTTCGGATGACGTTAATATAAAATCATTCCTCAGATAATAAAACATACTTTCTCATATTATTCAATTGTATTGTGCAAGAGACAATCTTAAATAGTTGTTCCGTTACGTTATTAACTTTGCTATTAGTGTCTACTTCATCACACTTTTATCTAAGCTGGTTTTCTCAACTTAGACAGTTAAATAGCTCCATCCATAACTGATACACAATAAGCGCTCAATGTTCACTAACAATTAAGATCTTCTATTTTTTTATTCACCTTTCCCTAGACTAAGAAAGTGCGTTAGTATCAGTCATCAATTTCTACGAGACATAATACGATAATGTTTCAGGAATACTTCACTGACAAAGTAGGCAAAAGTAAATATGAAGTATCAGCAAGAGCATCTTTCATCAAAAATGCCGCTAAAGTCATTGCCATCAACATCGCCATTAGCTGAAGCAAACTGGGTGTTAGTATTTGGCTCCATCAACAGATTTAAAGACCGCAATTTTGCAGCGATCTTACAAAAGCGTTATCCCAATGCTCAAGTAATAGGCTGTACTACCTCAGGTGAAATTACCAAAGAAGGTGTTTATGATGATAGCGTTCACATTACAGCTATGCTTTGGGAACGTAGTCAGCTTAAATTTATCATCAAACCTATAAATAGTATGGCTCAGTCCTATACCTTAGGCACACAACTAGCCAATGAACTTATTCAACATGATCTTAAAGGTGTGTTTATATTAAGTGACGGTTTAAATGTCAATGGTTCTGAATTAGTTGAAGGCTTGCAGCAAGTTTTACCAGATATCCCCATTACCGGTGGACTTGCTGGTGACAATGCTGAATTCACCCAAACCTTGTTACTTAACAATCATAAAACGCATGATAAAGTCGTTATTGCCGTAGGTATCTATGGTAAAGATGCGGTGGTCACAAGCGGTGCATTAGGTGGTTGGAGTCCTTATGGCCCCCCTCGTAAGATCACCCGCTCATCAAAAAACATTGTGTTTGAATTAGATAACAAACCTGCACTTCCACTTTATAAAATGTACATTGGTTATTATGCAAACACCCTGCCTGCATCAGGGCTTAACTTCCCGTTTGCCATCATGTCAGAAGATAAAAAAATCACCGTTATCAGAACACTGTTAGCCATTAATGAAAAAGAGAATAGTCTCACTTTTGCAGGTAATGTTGCTGAAGGTTCTACGGTGCGTTTCTTAAAATCGGATCATGATCAACTGGTTAATGGAGCCAGTGATGCTGCTCATCAAATTCTAAATAAAGACGTCAATACCAACGAAAAAGCACTCGCAATTTGTGTCAGTTGTGTGGGTCGTAAACTGGTCATGAAAGAACACGTTTCAGATGAAGTATTTGCCGTACAACGTTTGCTTGGTGTGCAAACTGGAATTACCGGATTTTACTCAAATGGTGAGATTTGCTCGGGCGAGCGTGATGGTGAAAGCATGCTGCATAATCAAACCATGACTATTGCTTATTTAAGTGAACACATGGGTTAGCCAAAGAATATCAAGCCGTTCACTTTGAAAAAAAGTGAACGGCTTATCTATTATTAAGCCAGTTCTCTGGCTGCAGCTAACAGGGCCAAACGGGCAATAACGCCATAGGCATAAAATCGGTTTGGTTCTGCATCTGGCTGCTCTAGCTTGTCGGGTGCATTACAGGGTTGAGCAAAGGCTAATGGTTCAAAATGCATGCCAGGAGCATTCAAGTTCTCATTAACGCCACGTCCAGTATGTACACGATAAAACCCGCCCACTACAAAATGATCAATCATATAAATCACCGGTTCAGCTATGGCTTTTTCGTCACCAAAGGTTTCAAAGGTATAAACGCCTTCTTGTATTAATACCTCTTCAACTGCCTTACCTTCCTTCGCTGATGACATTTTAGTGCGTTGCTTGCGGTTCAAGTTCACTATTTCATCAGCACTTTTCACCATCATGATCCCCATTCCATATGTACCCGAATCAGATTTAACTACCACAAAAGGGTCTTTATCAATGCCATATTCATCATATTTCTGCTGAATGGCTGCCAACATATTATCAACATTTTTAGCTAAACAATCACTGCCAATCCGTTCCATAAAATTAACCTCGCCACATTGCAATGACATCGGTGAAATCAACCAAGGATCAATATCTATTTGTTCAGCAAATTGTTGTGAAACATCTTGATAATGTGAAAAATGATCAGATTTTTTACGATGAGACCAGCCGGCAGATAATGGTGGGGTAAGTGTTTGTTCTAATCCCTCCAAAATGGCTGGTCGTCCTGCAGAAAGGTCATTATTTAACACGACTAAACATGGAGAAAAGTCGCCCACGGCAATACGATTTTCAATCCGTAATAAAGGCTCAATTAGACAGGTACTCCCTGAAGGAAGCTCAATCGAAGTTGCTTCAATTAAATCATCACGCAAACTGCCTATTCTCGCTTCAAGACCTGCCTTTTCAAAAATAAGGCGTAAGGTTTCAAGACTTTCAAGATAAAATAAATTTCGTGTATGATTTTCAGCTACAATTAACACTTTCCTAGCATGTGGACATGCCCTTTCAACCGCGGACTGTACCGCTTGAATACATAAAGGCATAAAGGCTGGATTAAGATTATTAAACCCTGCTGAAAATAAATTAGTATCAACAGGCGCCAACTTAAATCCTGCATTGCGCAGGTCAACCGAAGCATAGAAGGGTGCAGGTGTTAATAACCATTGCTCACGCAACCAAGTCTCAACCTCGACTTGATGAGCTAATAAATGGGCCTCAAGCTTTAATAAAGGTCCTTTCAATGCTGTTGTTAAATGTGGAACACCTGAAATCATAATAATCCTTTCCTCTAGTAAACTGCCAACGTTTGATGAGAGACATACTATCGCCGCTGGTCATCAAAGCAACATTTTACCTTTAATATATAGTTGAACATTCATTTTCTTATGTAAACCCACTGTCACGCAAGGATTAAGTTTTATCGAGATTCGACTAGCTTGATCATAAAAAATGGGTTATCGTCATCTTATGACCATTTTGTCATGCATTTAATTAAGGGGTATGTTTTAGTGTGAATGATGTACAAAGTGAATTTTCAGGATTAAAAGTCATGGTAATCGATGATAGTAAAACTATTCGTCGAACAGCCGAAACCCTGCTCAAAAAAGCAGGATGTGATGTGCTTACCGCTGAAAATGGCTTTGAAGCTCTGCCTATAATAAGCACTGAACATCCAGACATAGTATTTATTGATATTATGATGCCCCGTCTCGATGGCTATCAAACCTGTTCATTGATAAAAAATAACGCCAAATTTAAAAATACCCCTGTCATTATGCTTTCGAGCAAAGATGGTCTATTTGATCGAGCAAAAGGTCGTGTAGTTGGTGCACAACAATACCTAACTAAACCCTTTACTCGTGAAGATCTTCTTAGTGCTATTCGTACACACCTTATTAACAAAAAGGAAGCATAACACTTATGGCTCTAATCCTTATTGCAGATGACTCTCCAACAGAAATTTTTGTCGTCAAAAAAATGTTGGAGAAACATAATCATCAAGTCATTACAGCTGAAGATGGTCTTCAAGCCGTTGACTTAACATTAAGTAAAAAGCCTGCTTTGATTATCATGGATGTAGTCATGCCCAACTTAAATGGTTTTCAAGCAACTCGTCGGCTTAGCAAAGATCCTGCTACACAAAACATTCCCATTATTATTGTGTCGTCTAAAAACCAAGAAACAGATAAGTTGTGGGGATTCAGGCAGGGTGCAAGAGGCTATTTATGTAAACCCGTTAATGAAGACCAATTACTTGCTGAAATAGGCAACCTTCTGGCTGCAGTACAGCCCAATGAATAATACGACGTCCTCTGCTGCTGATATAATTTCATTATTACGTGATATCCAGCAACGTAGTCTTCAAAGTGCTGCTAATGCATCCCAACTAGACTCACTTCATGGCACATGGACGGCTATTGGGTTTAGAATCGCACAACAGAATCTACTGATCCCCCTAAGTGAAGCACGAGAAGTCTTCACCGTACCGTCACAAATCAGCCCTGTACCTCGAGCTCAAGCTTGGGTTTTTGGTATCGCAAATCTACGTGGGGAATTATTACCTTTGTTTGATCTTAAATACTTTCTCTATGGGCAGCCTACAAAAGTAAATAAGCGCAGTCGTATTGTAGTCACCAATAATAAGGCACTTTATTCTGGCTTATTACTTGATGAGGTTTTTGGCTTAAAACATTTTCAACAAGAGCCTGAAACAAAGATTATCAGCACAGAGACGCCTATATCCCCATACATTACCGGTAGCATTAGTCAGCAAGATATGCACTGGGACATCTTTAGTTTTAATAAACTCGCCGCTGATCAACGCTTTTTAAATGCTGCCGCATAACACCCTGGTTTAGGACAATCATAATGAATTCAACAAGTAAGCTTTTTCTTTCCGCTTTAGTGGCGCAAAAAAACTTAGGCAATCTACTGTTCACAATTATATTTGCCAGTGTAACCCTTGCTGGTATCTGGCTACTTGCTACCAACCAGTATCAACAGCTTCATCAGAATAGCTTAATATTTTCTGCAGGCATCGCTGTGGCCTTGATTCTAATGATCATTATGTTATTACGTCTGAGTTATTTACCCGTCAAGATGGCTGGCATAGCTTTAGAAGCAATGGAGTTTCAAAACCGTCATAATCAGGATGCAATTTTACAATTACTTGATGAAATGGGTGACCTCGCTGATGGCGATCTTACCGCCTCAGCAACTGTAACAGAGGATATTACCGGTGCTATTGCTGACTCAGTCAATTACACCATCGACGCCTTGCGTGATCTGGTGGAAAATATTAATACCACCACATTACAAGTAGCCTCTGCCGCCCAAGAAACGCAGGCAACTTCTATGCATCTGACCGATGCCAGTGAACACCAAGCTCAACAAATTACAGAAGTCAGTACTGCCATTAATGAGATGGCCGGTTCTATTGAAGAAGTATCCCAAAATGCGGGGCAATCATCAGACGTTGCCAAACAATCAGTACAACTAGCTGCTGAAGGTAATGTTGCTGTGAAAAAAGCGATCACCGGTATGGATTCTATTCGTGAACATATTCAAGAAACCTCTAAACGTATTAAACGTTTGGGCGAAAGCTCACAAGAAATCGGCGATATCGTTGAACTAATCAACGATATTGCGGAACAAACTAACATTTTATCACTCAATGCCGCTATCCAAGCAACCATGGCTGGTGAAGCCGGCCGAGGTTTTGCGGTTGTTGCTGATGAAGTTCAACGCTTAGCCGAGCGGTCCAGTAAAGCAACCAAACAAATTGAAGCCATCGTAAGAACAATTCAAAGTGATACTAACGAAGCGATAAGCTCAATGGAAAAGAGTACGACCGGGGTAGTATTAGGCGCCAAGTTATCTCAAGATGCAGGTACCTCACTTGAGCAAATTGAAACAGTATCCAACCAATTAGCAGCGTTGATTGACAACATCTCTAATGCAGCGAAGCAGCAAGCTAAGGCTGCAATCAGTACATCAGATAGCATGAATGTTATTCAAGAGATAACCATGCAAACCTCTACGGGTACTAATGAAAGTGCAGCCTCTATCGGCCGGCTTTTAGAGCTGACGAATGATTTGCGCAAATCTGTTTCCGGCTTTAAATTGCCATAATATCAAGAATCAATATGATGATATTTTTGTTCATTACAGCTATTTCCCTCATCACGGTTACGGAGTAAAAAATGGCACGGATTACTAGTGGCAATTATGATGCTCTTGCTTGGGTGCAGGATGAAATTCAAAAATCTTTAGCTGACGCACTTCAGGCTCTCACACGCTACATCGATTTGCCAGATGATCATGCTGCGTTAGCAGATTGTATTAGCCAAACACACCAAATCAATGGCACCCTTGAAATGTTAGGTTTTCAAGGCGCTCAACTGTTAGCGTCTGAAATGCTTTCATCTGCGATTGCAATTCGCGATCTAAAAACACTTGAAGTTTCTCAAGCACAAGATAATTTATTAAAAGGCCATTTCATTCTAGCCAATTATCTAAAATTAATTGGCAGTAAGTTGCAAGATCATCCACTTCGGTTGATAAATATTGTTAATGAGTTACGTGAGACACGGGGGGAACCGGAACTTAATGAGCTCGATTTATTTAAACCCTCTCTTTTGGTTAAATTACCCGATGAGATAAGCCCTAACCCTGCTAATGGTAAGCCATCTCTTGGCATTTCCACAACAAAACTCAGTCATGTCTTTCAGATTTCATTATTAAACTGGTTGAAACAAGATGATATGGCTAGCCTAGTAAGAATGGCCAGCATTTTGCGTTATTTACGTCTTAGTAGCATTCAAGAGCGTTCGATCATTTTATGGTGGACTGCTGAAGGTGTTATTGAAGCGATTTTGAATGATGACATGCCTGCCACGCCAGAAATGAAGATTAGAATAGGTAAAGTAAATCAGACCATTAAGTTATTTACCAATCAAGATGAAGCGCAATTTCTGTCTGTATTTCCAACAGAGTTAGTTCATAGCTTGTTACTATTAGTTGCTCGCTCCACCACTAATGGTAATCATGTTAATTCATTAAAAAAGGCATTTTACTTAGATTTTTTTAACGCGCAACAACAGCAACAAATTTATAGTTTTACCGACAACGCAGAATCTGAAGTCAACACACTGCTGTTGCAACAACTTCAGGAGATAAAAGAACACTCCGATAGAGTGGCACTTAGTGACCATTATTCGCCTGAAATAATGCAAACTCTGATTGAACAATTATCGAGCATATCTAGTACATTCCAGTTGTTAGATAAAGCGGACTTAAGCACATTACTGCAGCAACAAGCACAACAAATTCAACAGCTAGCCGATCAACAAAAATCACCCAATAATGAACAAATGATGGTGTTAGCAAATGACTTATTACATATCGAAAATTTACTACAATCGAACAACAACAGTCCCGATGACTCGAGTAGCCAACTTCAGCAAACAGTCATCACCGAATGTCTACATGACCTGATCAATGTTAAAGAAACACTATCTTCATTACTTGACGACCCAGAACGCTCATCGGAATCATTATCAACAGTTGCGAGTCAATTAGAGCTGATTGCCGGTAGTTTATCTATGTTAAATCTGGATAGAGCAACCGCTTTACTTGAAAGTACCGCACATAAAATAGTCCTAGAAAAACAAGTCACCAGTAAAGAGTTAAACCTGTTTGCCGAAATAATTGCAGCCTTTGAGTTCTACATGGACAACCTACTGCAACGGGGTTTAGAACAATCACAACTACTAGAAGACGCTCAAAACATCCTTGATAGGATATGGCCCATTAAATCTGACAACCATGGGACCAGTGATTCAAGATTAACAATCGAAAAAAGTATGCTGTCCTTAGTAACTGAAACAGCTGTTCAATCTTATATCAATCAACACATCACCTTAGAAAATAAGGCCGCTAGCACAACTGAAAATAGTGTTTCTTCATTAGAAACAACTGTCCAACGTTATATCAACCAACACATCACATTAGAAAATAAGACCGCCAGCTCAACTGAAAACGTGATTTATCCATTAGAAACAACTGTTCAACGTTATATCAACCAACACATCACATTAGAAAATAAGACCGCCAGCTCAACTGAAAACGTGATTTATCCATTAGAAACAACTGTTCAACGTTATATCAACCAACACATCACATTAGAAAATAAGGCCGCCAGCTCAACTGAAAACGTGATTTATCCATTAGAAACAACTGTTCAACGTTATATCAACCAACACATCACATTAGAAAATAAGGCCGCTAGCACAACTGAAAACGGTGTTTATCCATTAGAAACAACTGTTCAACGTTATATCAACCAACACATCACATTAGAAAATAAGGCCGCTAGCACAACTGAAAACGTGGTTTATCCATTAGAAACAACTGTTCAATCTTATATCAACAGCCAATCCCGGTTAATAGACCCAACAAACACACAAGACATCTCCCCTAGTTTTGCTGAAGGCATTGATGCTGAAATTGCTGAAATTTTTATTGAAGAAGCTAATGAAGTACTTGCTGAACTTGGCTTATTAATTCCTGAGCGGAGTGCTGAAGCAGACACAGTGGCATTAACCATCATTCGGCGCCATTTCCATACGCTTAAAGGTAGTGGTTATATGGCAGGTGCAAATGTCATTGCCGACATGGCAAAAGCAGTTGAATATTTGCTCAATACTATCTTAGAAAACAGTCTTGCTATATCAGAAGAACTGTCGCCTCTCATCTCAGATTGTGCTGAACTGATTCCAGATTTACTGAAGCTCTTTGCCCAAGGTGAAATGGGTTCTAATCAGCGTGCTAAGGATTTAACTCAGGCCGCGGGCCATTTATTAGAAACAGAAACAGAAACAGAAACAGAAACAGAAAATATTTTATCTGAACAGGATGAATTACAACAAATATTTAATCTTGAAGCGACACAGCACATTGCGACATTTAAGCAAGCGCTCAATCAATCAACATCAAGCTTTACCATTAATAAAGAACTGTTGAGAGCGGCACATTCACTGAAAGGTTGTGCCGGTATTGCTCAAGTCCTACCTGTCGCAGAGCTTGCAACGTGCTTGGATCACTCCTTGCGTAAACGTTATGAGCTAGCAGCTACCTTAAATGAACAACAACGGGAATTATTATCTTCAGCAATAGAAGGCCTTGATTGTTATGTTGAATATATAAAGTCACCTGAAAAAAATGCTCAACCTAATTTGTCACCGTTCATCGATTCTTTGCATCAACTTTTGCCGACTGATGATGAAAAATCGGCGCAGCATCAGCTTATCGATCCAGAATTTCTTGTGGTATTTATTGAAGAAACAGATGAGTTACTGTCGCAGTACGAACATCAGATCCAACAGTTTAATCAGCAGGCCAATAATTCAGAGATAAATGCGTCGCTTAAACAAATACTTGAAACCTTACGTGACAATGCAGAAACGCTAAATCTCGATACAATGAGTGAGCTTTATCAATTATTAATTCAGTTGGCACAACAAGCAAATGCAGATAATAGCGACCACTTAATGCTATTTGAACTCGGTAGTGAAGAAATTAATCTTCAAGTTGAAAGCTTACTGCAAAACAAACCCAGCCCGAGTATTGATGACTTTAGACAAAAGCTTGAAACTAACTTAGCTCAAATTTTAGAGGGCCCAGTTGTCACAGGTGATGAATTATTTCTTGTTCCAAATGAAGATCCTGAGTTATTAGACGCCTTTACAGAAGAATGTGCTGAGCTGCTTACATCCAGTGGAGACGCCATAAAAAACTGGATCAATGGACAGGAAACCCAAAATGCCACTGCACAGTTGCAACGTAATCTTCACACCATTAAGGGTGGCGCACGTCTAGCAGGCATTACCCCAATAGCCGATCTTACCCATCAAATTGAATCCTTAGTATTTAAAACTACTGAGTCAGATATAAAACCTAGCGCCACTTTTTTTGATTTATTACAGCGTAGTCAAGATCGCCTAGCTGATATGCAGGAGTTACTTGCTAATAACAGTCGTTTTAACTTTGCCCATGATTTAATCAATGAAATTAACGCATTCTCCAATCAGACAGCCCCTGTTTCTGTAGGTCAGCTCCCAGCAGATCTAACAACGAAGGCTATCAGCTCCGTTGATTCAAATGCAGGAATGCCAACACAATATAGCCATAGCGATCAGATTCGTGTTCGTGCTGATTTACTCGACTTCCTATCTAACTTCGCCGGTGAAGTTAGTATTTCTCGTGATCGTGTAGGCCAACAAAACTCGGCGATTAAACAACAATTATCTGAAATGGAAGGCACACTTTCACGACTACAAGATCAACTACGCAATCTTGAAATAGAAACTGAAACCCAAATCCTATTTCGTTATGACGATGAAGCACTCAAACAAGAATCAGAATTTGATCCGCTTGAACTTGATCGTTTTTCAATGATTCAACAGTTATCACGAGGTTTGACTGAAACCGTCAATGATATGCATGAGATTAGTCAGTCACTTGAACATATAGTGCAAGAATCTGATGATATTTTATTGCAACAATCTCGTCTTAGCACTGATCTACAGCAAGCGCTGATGAACACTCGCTTAATTCCATTTGAAGGATTAGTTCCTAGATTTGAACGCATCGTTCGTCAGACAAATGCGGAGCTCGGCAAACAGTCCGAATTGATTATTCATGGTGCTGATCGAGAATTTGATAGAACCCTCATTGACCGAATTGTCGCACCAATTGAACATATTCTAAGAAATGCCATTGCTCATGGAATTGAATCAGCTGATCAACGGCTTGCATTAGGTAAAAGTGCCGTTGGAACACTTACAATGACCATTTCACAAGAAGGTTCAGAGGTACTGATTGCTTTATCCGATGATGGTCAAGGTATTAACATTGAAAAAGTACGCCAAAAAGCATTGGCGCAAAATCTGATCACTCATCAAAATATGCCTGGTGATGAAGAGCTCATCCAATTCATACTTTCTACAGGCTTCAGTACTGCAGATAATGTATCCCAACTTGCTGGCCGAGGAGTGGGAATGGATGTTGTCAGCAATGAAATTCACGCCTTAAAAGGTCGACTTTCAATTCAAACTATTTCTGGTAAAAGCACCACCTTTAATATTCGTTTACCGCTTACATTATCTATTATGCAGGCTTTGCTTGTCAGCAGTCATGAACATCAATATGCTATTCCCCTTGCTGCGGTTGATGCCGGCGCTCGAATTTCAGTTGCTGAAGTTAGACAACAACTAACACACAAGGATGAATCGAGTTATCAGGTAAATGGTGAATATTACCGCTTCCTACCTTTAAGCACTTTACTTGACCTGCCACTAGTTCTTCCAGACGATCCTAAATTACAACTACCTCTTTTATTATTTCGCTATGGTGATATGCATATTGCCTTATTGGTAGATGCCATTAACAGTAATCGTGAAATTGTACTCAAATCAGCTGGAGAACAATTCAGTCATATTGCCGCGATTACTGGCGCTACCATTCTCGGTGATGGCCAAGTGGTTTTTATACTTGATATCCCAACACTGGTTGAAACGGCTAATATCGGAATCAATAGTGATGATGAAAATAAATTAGGCTTAACCGCTAAAGAATTGCCAACAGATCACACATCTATAGCGATGGTCGTTGATGATTCAATTACAATGCGTAAAGCTTCAGGTAATTTACTTAAACGCCACGGTTTTGATGTTATAACTGCGCGTGATGGTGTTGATGCGTTTGCAAAACTGAGTGAGCAGCTACCCGATATTATCCTGCTGGACGTTGAAATGCCTCGTATGGATGGTTTTGAATTTGCAACGCTGATTAGAAATAATAAACACTATAAACATATTCCCATTATCATGATTACATCACGTACCGGTTCCAAACATCGTGATAGAGGCATGGAAATTGGAGTTAATGCTTATATGGGTAAACCCTACCAAGAACTTGAGCTAGTCGCCACCATGAAAGATTTATTGGGTACTCTCTACCCCCATAGTGATCATTAACAGAGGAGACCCCTTATGGCTGACAACACTACAGACTTTGTACCATGCATGATTATTCCTTTGCAACACCATTATTTGTTACTTCCAAATAGTACCCTTGCGGAGGTCATTCCTTCACCACGTCTTATCAAGACAGATAATACTAAACCTAGCTATTGGATTGGCCAATGTGATTGGAACGCCCAAAATATTCCGATCATCGATCTAGAAGGACTCGTTGAAAATAAACCCTCGCACACTACTGATGCAAATAAACTTTGTGTACTGCGTGGTATCTATGCCTCAGCCAATATCAGTATTTATGGCTTGCCGTGTTATGGCGTGCCTCAGCTTATACATCTCAATGAGTCAGCACTGAAATTAGCTGACAATACAATCTCATCAGAATATGTACACTATCAAATCCAAGTAGGTAATAAAGTCGCTTATATCCCTAATTTAGATGCCATTGAAACAACGCTTAGCCAGCAATTAAATTCAACAATGGGAATTATTGAACTTGGATGAATACTCCTTTTATCAACACATTACTGGTGTATAATAAATAATGTCGATTTTAAAAATAGCTTTTATTCTAGGCCTTTTATTTGGATTCTCTGTAACAAGCCTCGCCAGTAATAAGGCTGAACTGACTCAACAACGCACACATTTTCAACAGGCAAAAAAGGCATTAGCGACTCATCAGATAACACAGTTTAATACCCTTAAAAATAAGCTTGATGACTATCCCTTACAATCCTATTTAGATTATTTATATTTACGGCATCGATTTAATGTCACTGACAGCAAAATCATTAGTGAATTTATACAGAACAATCCAGATACCTTTTATGCTGATAGGTTACAGAATAGCTGGTTAGCTTACCTTGCCAAGAAAAAACAATGGTCAATGTTTTTAAAGCATTTACCCTCACCAGCTTCAACATCACAACAATGTTCACGGCTACAAGCACTTATAAAAACAGGCCAGTCTAAACAGGCCTTAATAGATACGCCAGTGCTTTGGCTGGTCGGCCACTCACAACATAAAAACTGTGATCAGCCTTTTAAATATTGGCAAAACCAAGGTTTTTTAACCGATGACCTTCGCTGGCAACGGATCCAACTTACCTTGCAAAAAAATCAATATAGTTTGACCACGTATTTAGCCAAACCGTTTAAAAAAAATCATCCCGCTCATGGCTGGATCTCACTATGGAAAAAGAGTCATAGTCAACCTCGGACAGTATTAAAAGAGCTTAAGACCAGTCCGTTAAAGAAAGATCAAGCTATAAGCCGCAAGATCATTAAACATGCCGTTGAACGTTTATCACGTAAATCGACGGATCAAGCTTATGGTTACTGGCAAAAAATAAAAGGCCAGTATCAATTTAGTCAACAAGATCAGATCAGCATTCAAAGTACAATAGCTAATCGAGCAGCCCTAAATCGTGAAGAGCGTACATTAGAATTTTTTGGCGATCTAGCTGACGAGCAATGGCGAGTGCGTGCTGCCCTTTGGCAACAAGATTGGCAAGCCGTGCAAAAAGCCATTTTCAGTTTAAACCATGATGAACAAATAACCACTCGCTGGCAATATTGGTTGGGTAGAAGTCAGGCTGAACGGGGTGATCAACAGGCGGCAAATCAAACATTTCAAAATATCATTAAACAACGTGACTATTACGCCTTTCTAGCAGCAGATAAGCTAGGTAAACCTTACCAAATGAATCATCGGCCCATTGTTTTTGAACAAGCAGAATTTGAGACTTTTTCTCAACGTCCGGCTGTCACTAGATTACATGAGTTTTATAATCTCAATATGCAGTTAGAAGCTCGCCGCCAAGCTTATAAACTTAAACAGTCAATGACGCCTCGGCAGCTACAACTATTGGCAATCTTAACTCATAGATGGCAATGGCATAATCAAACCATCGCTCTTCTGGGCAAAGCAAAATATTGGGATGCCTTAGATTTACGCTTCCCAATTGTTTATGACACCGCTATTTTAAAAGCCAGCAAAAAAAATGGCATTGATCCATCGTGGTTATTTGGTATTACACGTCAAGAAAGTGCTTTTAATCCTAAGGCACGTTCACCTGTTGGTGCCACAGGTCTAATGCAGTTGATGCCTAAAACAGCAATACAGATTGCTAAGCTTATTAATAAGCCATTAAAATCACAGTCTGAACTATTAAACCCTGGCAGAAACATACAACTTGGTAGCGCCTATCTACGCCGTATGTATGATAAAAACCAGCAAAACCCTGTGCTAGCGACAGCCTCCTATAATGCTGGGCCTCACCGAATTTCTAGTTGGTTACCTAAAACATTACTACCGGCAGATATTTGGATTGAAAACATTCCTTATAATGAAACGCGAGGTTATGTTGCAAGTGTTTTAAGTTATTCAGCTATTTTTGATTATCAACGCAAGCAGGTAATCATCCCATTATCTGAGCATATGCCAGCAGTAAAGCCAAAAATACCTTAAACTAGCTTGCTATGAAAACATATCTGGTTGGCGGCAGTGTTCGCGATAAATTACTTGGCTTAGCGGTTAAAGATCGTGACTGGCTTGTCGTTGGCAGTACGCCTGAGGATATGCTTGCTAAAGGCTTTCAACCAGTAGGTAAAGACTTTCCTGTATTTCTCCATCCCCAGACTCAGGAAGAATATGCGCTTGCGCGCACTGAGCGTAAAACCGCGCCCGGCTATAAAGGGTTTATTGTACATGCGGCTCCAAACGTCACCTTAGAAGAAGATCTTGCCAGACGAGACTTAACGATCAATGCCATCGCACAAGCTGAAGATGGCTCATTGATTGATCCCTATAATGGCCAGCAAGATCTAAAGAATAAAATCTTACGCCATGTTTCCCCAGCTTTTGTTGAAGATCCTGTTCGTGTATTACGAATTGCTCGATTTGCAGCGCGCTTCAACTTTACAATAGCTAATGAAACAGTAGTTTTAATCAAACAGATGATCGAGGCAAAAGAACTTGATCACCTAGTACCAGAGCGCGTCTGGCAAGAAGTTGAAAAAGCGCTCGCCACGCCCCAACCCTCTTTATTTTTTATGGCATTACGTGAAGCAGGTGCATTAAAAAGTCTATTCCCAGAAGTTGACTGCCTTTTTGGCGTGCCGCAAGTACCCAAATGGCATCCTGAAATAGATACGGGAGTGCATGTGATGATGGTGATTGATCAAGCTGCAAGACTGACCGATGATATTGCTGTACGGTTTGCTGCTTTGTGCCATGATCTGGGTAAAGGCACAACACCCGCCGATATATTGCCCAGGCATAACGGACATGAAAAGCGTAGCATCAAACTGACCCATGCATTGTGTCAACGAATGCGTGTGCCTAAAGATATTGAAACACTAGCACTTAAAGTAGCTGAATATCATACCCATGTTCATTTGTTATTCGAACTAGATCCTGCGACTATTCTAGAAGTAATTGAAGCGCTAGATGCCTTTCGCAGACCTGAGAGATTTGAACAATATTTACTTGCTGGTGAAGCCGATTTTCGTGGTCGACCAGGTTATGAATACCTGCCCTTACCTGAAATCAAAGTATTTCGACGTTGTTTGAATGTTTGTCAAACAGTGACTGCGCATGCTTTTGTTGAAGCAGGAAAGCAAGGCGCCGCTATTGGTGAGGCCATTCGAAAACAACGAATTAAACTGATTGAGCAAGTTATGGCTGAGAGTAAAACCCATTAAAAATGATAAAGACAGATTACAGCCCTGCTCACATCACGTATAATTATATACGATAAATTTCTATATTAGGATAAAAACCATGAGCAGTAATATTTCTGCTAACTGGACCAGTGTTAACGCTGCCTGCCAACCTTTAGTTGAACGTTTAGTTGGCGATGCCCAAGCATTACAACTTGAAATCAGCACGCTTAGTAATGGCACTCGTATTATTGATGCCGGAATTAATTGTGTGGGTGGCTTAGAAGCTGGTCGATTAATTGGTGAAATTTGCATGGGTGGCCTAGGCACTGCAACCTTAGGCACTAATAGTGGTTTTGCCAACTGGCCATGGTCGGTTAATGTTCATGCTAAAACACCTGTTTTAAGCTGCTTAGGTAGCCAATATGCTGGTTGGAGCTTGTCGCACAAAAGTGAAGATAGCAAGTTTTTTGCTCTAGGATCGGGGCCAGGTCGAGCATTAGCGGGTAAGGAAGAAGTATTAAAAGAGTTCGGCTACAAAGATGAAGCAAGCTCTACTTGCATTGTGCTAGAAGTTGATTCCATTCCCCCCATTGAAGTGGCAGAAAAAGTAGCTAAGGATTGTGGTATTAAAACACAAGACCTAACGTTCATATTAACTCCGACGTCTAGTCTTGCAGGCGTAATGCAAATTGCCATTCGTGTACTTGAAGTTGCTATGCATAAAGCCCATACCCTGCATTTTCCGATGGATAAAATCGTTGATGGTTTTGGCGTCACTCCTGTTGCACCTCCAGGCGGTGATTTCATCACTGGAATGGGCCGCACTAACGATGCTATTCTTTATGGTGGCATGGTACATTTGTTTGTTAACTCAAGTGATGATGACGCACGCGAATTAGCTGAAAGAATGCCCAGCAACACCTCTTCAGATTATGGCCGTCCCTTTGGTGAAATTTTTGCATCTTATGAATATGACTTTTTCAAAATAGATCCTATGTTGTTCAGCCCTGCAAAAGTAATAGTCACTAATGCAAAAACAGGTAAGAGTTTCACTGCTGGCGAGTTAAACCCAGAATTATTAACGGCTTCGTTCGGTCTATAACCCAATTTAAAGCCAAGTAGCTTGTGGCTACTCCGTATTATTAAAAAGTCAGTAAATGCCATCACCAAAAATAGTTATTTTTAATGATACCCACGGCTGGCACACTAAGCAGCTAGTCGATTCACTACAAAGACTAGGTATAACCGCTGTACTTGCAGATCTTGCTGATTGTATTATCGATCTTGACCGGCCTACAGGTCTAAACATTCCAGGCTTTAAAGATGAGTTACCAGACGCAGCGATGGTGCGAGGTATTGCCCCAGGAAGTTTAGAACAAATCACCCTAAGGATGGACTTGCTACATACTTTAGCCGAACTTAATGTTCCGGTGTTTAATCCTGCATCTGCCATTGAACATACCGTTGACAAAGCACGTACCTCGTTACGACTTCATCTAGCAGGATTAAGTACACCTAAAACATGGGCCTGCGAAAATCGCCAATTAGCACGACAGATAGCAAAACAACAGTTAGACAAGAATAATGATTTAGTCATAAAACCATTATTTGGTTGCCAAGGTAAGGGCATTGAAAAAATTACAAATCTAGTTGAATTTGATAATTCCCAAGCGGTCGGCAATGCCTTTTATTTACAAGAATATATTGAACCATTTGTAGCGGAACAATGGCAAGATTGGCGATTGATGGTTGTCGACGATAAAGTGTGTGCATCCATGTCTAGGCGCTCAGATCATTGGATCACTAACTTTGCTCAGGGGGCAACTTGTTTAGCAGCAACCATTAGCCCGGAAATGGAACAGCTTGCTATTGCGGCAACTAAGGCGGTAAATGCTCATTATGCAGGGGTTGATATCATACGCACAGTCGATGGACATTATACTGTGTTAGAAGTAAACAGCGTGCCAGCATGGAAAGGTCTTTATCATGCAACCCACATTGATGTTGCAGGGTATTTAGCAAAATCGATCAGCCAGCGAATAAAATCAACAATGCATAGTGAAGAGGTGACAGAGGATCTTATCTAATAAAACTATCGAAGCATGTATCATTTGGGCCTGTGAAAATGAAGTTGCAGCGCCAAAACCAGGTAATGTCAACGGCTACAGTGGTGGCCATAATATGCAGGTGCAAGATTTTATTAGTAGTGCACATGCAATTGCCCCTGTTTTGGCGCAAAAGTCATTGTCAGTCGGTGAACTTATTCTTCAAGCCATTCAAGCAACTAGGACGGTGGTAGACTGCAATACCAATCTCGGCATTGTGTTGTTATTTGCTCCTTTATGCCTGGCAATACAGCAATGTTCAGACATCAATCAGCTATCCAATAAACTAGCATCAGTCTTATCCAATCTGACCGTTAATGATGCAGACGCTTGCTTCCAAGCCATTCGCTTAGCAGAGGCAGGGGGACTTGGAACTAGCATTCAACAAGACATCAACTCAACACCAAATGTGACCCTGTTACAGGCGATGAAACTAGCAGAAGAATATGACTCAATTGCCAAACAATATACCAATAACTATAAAGAAATCTTAAATATTGGACTCCCAATATTGACTTCTTCGATAAAATCTGGGGAAAGTGTTGAATGGGCAACCGCTTTCGCGTATCTTAAGTTCCTAGAGAGTGTGCCGGATACCTTGATTAGTCGAAAAAAATCTTGGAAACATGCCTTGGAAATAACAAAAGAAGCTACATCCATACTAACTAAAATAAATAAAAACAACACGTTAAGAGATTTTGAAGCAGAAATAATTACTTGGGATAAGCAATTAAAGAAAAAAGCGATCAACCCTGGAACAACCGCAGATTTAACCGCAGCAACATTATTAATCTACGCATTCCAACAAGCGCTTTTTTCAAACAAGATTTCAGCATCATGATACGATTTATCGTAGCAGGATCTGAGCAGGTCATACGTTCCTTTAATACGTATAAGCTTAGCTTAGTAATAAGCTGAGTGTAAAATGGGCCTTTTTAACAAATTTTTTGGAACAGGAATAAATATTATGCCAGTTATCGATCGTGTATTAGTAGGTGAATCTTTAGTAATTGAAGATGGTGACCTTGACAACGTAGCACACATAGACTTACTTATGGGCCCTCGTGGTTCAGCAGCAGAAGATGCTTTTTGCCGCACAATGACAGATCAAAAAGCGGGTGTTAACGGCTTATTAGCTGTTGTTGCACCTAACCTTATGGTTAAACCTGCGACAGTTATGTTTAACAAAGTAACTATCAAAAACATGAAACAAGCCGTTCAAATGTTCGGCCCAGCACAACGTGGCGTTGCTATGGCTGTTGCTGAGTGTGTTGAAGATGGCACGATTCCAATGGCTGAAGCTGATGATTGCTTTATCTGTGTAGGTGTTTTCATCTCTCCAACTGCAGATAACGATCAAAAAATCCAAGACTGGAACTACCGCGCAACTAAAGAATCAATCAAACGTGCGGTTGCTCGTGAACCAAAAGCAGCTGATGTTGTTGCACAATATAAAACTAGCTCTCACCCTTTTGCTGCAAGCTAAGTTTTAGAAAATAGTTCAATCCAAATACCGTTCTCTTGCAAGAGTGAACGGCATTTTTGTTTTAAGCCGTTCTAAATATATTCTTTTTGATGCTAGACTGAGTGATTCTGCCATCATGTAATGCGCTGGCAATTAATACCTTATCTATTCCCTGCCCTTGAAGATCGTTCAGATCTTGCTCATCTCTTACTCCACCTGCTGCAATAACTCGGCCTTTACCTGCTTTCTGCTGCAACATTAATAATAGTTCAAAATCAGGGCCTGAATGCCCACCAACATGATCTATATTCATGGCGATGATATTTTCTGTCCACAATGCTGCCTGATGTAAAACTTCCGGGACGCCTAAAAACTGCCCATGCTGAAAATCTAGTGACAGCATACTATTTTGCCGAACAAGCGGATCAGAGAGCCAGCTTATATCGGATAAAGTCTCACTACCGATCACGGGCTTAATATTAGGATAACGAAAAAAATAGTCCCAACTTTGTTTTGAATTAATAGCAGCATCCAATAAAAAAGTAAGCTTAGGAAAGTCTTCCGACAGAGCTTGATATAATTCAAGATTAAGCTGTTGCTCTAAAATGGCATCTAGATCGGCAATATAAATGGTCGAAAATGAATGCCATGCCAATAAGTCTGTAATAACTCCTAATGGTTCACAATGTGACGTTAAAACTGATTTTAATAAAGGATACTGAGATCGTACACCACCACTAGCATGTACAACCTTTCCCCCCCTTACATCGATGACAGGTATAATTTCCAAGTTATTCCTCAGATTATAGTTAATAAATGAAAGTATTTGTTTACGAACATATCACTAGTGGTGCATTGATTGATCAACCTTTACCTTCTAGCCTTGCCTATGAAGGCAATGAAATGCTCACCGCTATTGTGCATGATATGGCTCAGCTAATTGATATCAAACTGATTATTCTACGTGATTCTCGCCTTAAACCACTGCTTGATATTATCGGTAATCCTCATCATCAGTGTTCAATTATTGATAATCCCCCTTTATTTCAACTGCATTATGCTAGCGCAATGAATAATGCTGATGCGGTGATAATAATCGCACCAGAAACAAATGGTTTGTTACAAACACTTCAACAATCCGTGTTAAATCATGGCAAGCAGCTCTTAGGTTGCCAGCCATTAGCCACCCAAGTATGTACTGATAAAGCCTTATGCTACCAGCAGTTAACAGCTAATAATATTACGAGTCCATATACTATTCTAGCCAGTGAATGGCTGTTTAATTCTTTTAATTCACCATCAGGTTTTGTGGTTAAACCTAATGATGGTGCTGGTTGTATTGACACCTTATTTTTTGCTGAACGTTCAGCCCTGGAATCTTGGCTGACATCACCTTCCCAGACCAATCAACAGAATGTCATACAACCTTATATCGAGGGAAATGCGCTCAGCCTAACCGTCTTAAGCGATCAGCACGCTAGTTGTTTGCTTGCCATTAATCAGCAATATATTAAACTAGCTAAAGGACAGTTTAGCTTCCATGGTTGTTGTGTCAATGGCATTGTTGAAGCGCAATTTAGTCTGCTCAAAGCCACAGATCTCATTCAAAAAATTGATCACGCTATTGCAGGATTATGGGGATTTATTGGTATCGATCTGATCGTCACTAATGATGAAACTTATGTGGTTGATATTAATCCTCGCGTCACCACTGCCTATGTTGGCCTTAATGAATCATTAAATCTAAATCCAGCTAAGTTATTATTGACCATGAAAAAACACGGCTTACCGACTTTACCCATCAGCACTCACCGCAAGGCCATTGAGGTATTAATATGACAAAAAGCGCTTCTTATATCAGCGGTTGGGACATTGGTGGTGCCCATCTAAAAGTCGCACGTTGTGACCGGCATGGAAATATACAAGATGTGATCCAATTTGCCTGTCCGTTGTGGCAAGGCATTGAACACTTAGCCACCGCTATTGAGTCAGTGTTTAAGCAACTCAATAATCAACAAGATATTGCCGCGATCACTATGACTGGTGAATTAGTTGATATTTTCCCCAATCGCCAGGCGGGTGTAGCGGCTATTTTAGCCTGTATTGCTCAATACATAAAACATGAACATATTGTTGTCTATGGGGCAGACGCTGGTTGGCTGACAGCTAATCAGGCCACTCAACAATGGCAACAAGTTGCCTCGCGAAACTGGCAAGCTAGCGCCAACCTTGTTGCACAAGCGATACCTGAAGGTTTATTTGTTGATATTGGTAGTACAACTTGTGACATCATTCCATTGAGTAATGGTGTTGCCATCCCACGGGGCGTGGATGATTTTGGACGCCAAACTAGCCGTGAGTTACTTTATACCGGCGCAATAAGAACACCACTGATAGCACTCAGCCAACATGCTCCATTTAATGGCTACTTAGTCAGTCTGGCCGCAGAAGTGTTTGCGACAACCGGTGATTGCTGGTGTCTATTAGGTTTACTTGATCCCAAGTCAATTCAAGATAACAGTGCCGATGGCCAGCCATGGCAAGCTGCTTTTTGCGCTAGTCGTATCGCTAGATTACTAGGTACTGATGCTAAGCAAGCAAGTACCGCACAATGGCTACAACTTGCACAATGGTTTGCACAACAACAAACTCACATGATGAATAACGCCATATTACAAGTATTATCAGCACACCCTGAATTAGCGCCAGATGCACCGATTATAGGTGCTGGAGTTGGTCGTTTTATTACAAAATCCTGTGCGCAACAGCTCAACCGAGGCTATCAGGACTTCAGTCAAGTACTGTCATCACAGCACCCTGAAAGTGCCGTTCACGCTCCTGCAGTGGCAGTTGCTCTTTTAGCTCAACAACAGTTACCGTAAAATAACTGTCATGAATAATATTAACCTTCCTCCTATTTGTACTGAGCTTCCTTATCTGGCAGATAGTGCGTCTTATTTTGAAGCAATCCGCCATAAAACTTGGCCTGTCTTTTTAGATAGCAACAACTCAGCACAAAATAATGATAGTCGTTATGACATTCAAACTGCTGCCCCTTTTATTACGCTAGTCACCACCGGTGAAAATACACTGATCAAACACCATGATAATGAGGCCTCCGTTTCTACTGAAGATCCTTTTGAACTCTTAAATACTATGTTGCAGCCATTTAAACCCGAGCAACAAGCTGATTTTCCATTTTGTGGGGGCGCATTAGGCTATTTTGCTTACGATTTAGGCCGTCGTATTGAAAACCTTCCTCAACACGCTTTAGATGCTGAAAATATCCCCGATATGATTATCGGTATCTACGATTGGGCAATAGTGACAGATCATCAATTACAACGCTGTTGGTTGGCTAGCTATGGCTTTGATCTTGAGACAAAAAATAAATGGGATCAGCTTGTCAATCAACTAACAAGACATAGTTCTGAAGAAACACCACAAAAATTTCATGTCACCAGCAAATTGCGCAGTAACTTAGATCAAGCGGCTTATGAGCAGGCCTTTAACAAAATTCAGCATTATATTCGTGAAGGTGATTGTTATCAGGTCAACCTCGCAAAACGCTTTGAAATTGATGCCGAAGGTGATCCTTGGTTTGCCTATCAATTACTCCGACAACAAAATCCAGCGCCATTTTCAAGTTTTTTTGAGACTCCCTATATCACCGTATTGAGTTCATCACCTGAACGGCTGCTTAAAGTTGACCACCAACACGTAGAAACCAAGCCGATCAAGGGCACTCGAGCACGTGATTTAAATGATTCGGTAAAAGATAAGTTACTGGCTGACGAATTACAGATCAGTCTAAAAGATCGTGCTGAGAATCTAATGATTGTTGATTTATTACGTAATGATTTAGGCAGAGTGTGTATACCAGGTTCGATTAAAGTGCCTAAGCCCTTTGTACTAGAGTCCTTTGCCACTGTACATCACTTAGTCAGTACGATCACTGGTACATTGGCCGATAATCACCATGCACTTTCATTATTACGGGCATGCTTTCCTGGCGGCTCGATCACTGGCGCGCCTAAATTACGGGCGATGGAAATAATTGAAGAACTTGAACCTCATCGCCGTGGACTTTATTGCGGTAGCATTGCTTATATTGGCTTTGATCAAAAAATGGATAGTAACATCACCATTCGAACCTTAATGTACAGCGATAATCGTCTACGCTTTTGGGCTGGGGGAGGCATTGTCGCTGATTCAACTGTAGAAGCAGAATACCAAGAAGTTCATGACAAAGCAGCCGCTATATTTCGCCTCCTTGAACAGCTAAAATGATTGTCGTTAAAATAGGCGGCAGTCTATACAACACACCTGAACTAAAGATTTGGCTACATACACTGGCTAACAGCTCCCACTCTAGCCCTATCGTCATTGTTCCTGGTGGCGGTCCCTTTGCTGATCAGGTTCGTAGGGCTCAAGAGCACCATCATTTTAATGATACAACAGCCCATCATATGGCGCTGGTTGCGATGAAACAGTTTGGCTTAATGTTGATCTCACTTGAAGCCAAATGCCAGCCATTCAACAGCCAAGAGCCCTTACCTTCTCTCTCGGTGTGGCTACCTGATGACTCTTTACTCTCAGAATCAACATTATTACCTAACTGGGATTTAAGTTCAGATAGTCTGGCATTATGGTTGGCGTCAAAGCTCAACGCCAAACAATTGTTATTAGTGAAACATGTTGATATTAAAACGACATCTATTCAACAGCTCACCGTCAATCAGGTGATTGATCGCCATTTTTGTCATTTATTTAAACAGTTTCCTATTCCAACACAAATCATCCATTTTCAATCCTATTCTGACTTTGCTGCTATTGTTGCCAGTGATCATACTGAGAGTGGCTTATACCTTCCATGACTACACTTTCTGACATTATCAGCTTATTACAAGAACAACTGACAACAGTCTCCAAAAATGACAATGCTGCAAAACGTATTCAACAACTGATAACAGAGGGTGAACTTCACCATCAAGCAACTTGGGCCGCTCATATGACGCCCGCCATTAATGAACCTGCACTATTAGGCCAACTATTAGCGGGCATGCACAATGGTAATTTACTTTCTGCCGAACTATACCCACAATTAGCCACTATTGAACAGCAACTACTCGACTGGTTTTGTCAGTTGTTCCAGCAACCTTTTGCACATTTCAATCACGGGAGTAGTTATGGCAATATTGATGCTTTATGGCAGGCAAGAGAACAGGCCAAAAACTCATCCAATATTGTTTATGGCTCTCAGGCTGCACATTACTCGATCAGCAAAGCTTGTCGTATTTTAGGTTTGAATTTTCAGGCCATTCCAACGGATGAAGTAGGCAAGTTACAAGTCGATGCTTTACGCCATGCCTGCAAACTCATTGCCCCCATCGCTATTGTAGCGACGGCTGGCACTTCATCTTGTGGTGCAATAGATCCGATTATCACTTGCATTGAGATTGCCAAACAATTTAATAGTTGGATCCATATTGATGCTGCTTGGGGGGGAGGATTAATACTTTCAGAAACACATTCGCAGCATCTATCAGGCATCCACCATGCTAACTCTGTTTGTTTTGATCCACATAAGGCATTAGAACAACCCAAGCCCTGTAGTGTTTTATTATATCAACACCCCTTAGCCGCTAGTGTAGATTCTGAGGTTGATTACCTCAAACAAACACCCAAACACACTATCGGTGGTTCCTATGGTGGCGAATTATTTCTACCACTATGGTGTAGTTTAGTATTAAGTGGAAAAGAAACATTGTCAGCTCGCATTGATCAGCGGCTAGACCAAGCAGAGCAGTTTTATCTCACACTAAAACAGCGAACCAATTGGTGGTTATTAAATGCCGCTACTGGGATTATCTGTTTCAGATCTCCAACAGACATCGACTTAACTCACTTAGTCACGATTGGATTAATATCAACTGCAAAAGTAAATGATCAACCGGTATATCGTGTTGTTTTTGCCAGCCAGACCACAACGGCTAAGGCAATCGTTACCGAGCTTGAGCCATTTTTTTAATCTGTTGATGCACACTATCAAAACGACGTAACCATGATGGCAATGTATTTATCGGCGCAGGCCAGGTACTGCTTGCATCTAATGCCGCTTGTTTATTATCATAAACACCATAAATTAATGCATACCAAATGCGACCATTTCGCATACTCTCAAATTTGGCAATATCACCGGTCAATGCATATTTATCAAGAAATTCGAGCACCTCTTTTTCATCCCATGAGCCCATCAGCTGAAAGGTATAATTTGTTGCACTTTGTTGCAAAATCCAATCTTGGCGATGCATCGTAGTAGATGATTCAGTCGGTAATTCTGGCTCAGAACTTAATGCTGGTTTAACTGCGATGGTTTGATTTTGGGCAGCCACCTCATCTTGTGATGTGGGTGTTATCACTTTCTCAGGCTCAGCGGGGGCCACTATCGCTAACTCAGACACTAGCGAAGTCAGTTCATCCCTCTCTGCTTGTGCCGAAGAAGTTACATTATCCTCATCAAGGATAATAGTGGCCAACTCTTGTTGTTGACCTGAAAAAGATTTTTCAATGGTAGTGTCTTCAAGCGTATTGCTTGAGAACAGTTCATTAATGGTATCTTGAAATAATAGTAGAAAAATAAGCGTGATGACCAATAATCCTAAACCTAACCAACGCAACAATGGCATTAGTTGCTCAACGTTAATTTTTATAGGATGAGTAAAACTAGGTTTGATCCCCAATAAGTGTTGATGAGCCCATTGGTTGATTAAAGCAGGTTGGCCTGCAGATTGGCGATAACATTGTTTTAAACTTTTTAGGCTAAAGATCGTATCCCCTCTATAACCCACTGCATCCAAACGATAATTTAGATATAATGCAACTTCTTGTTCAGACAAAGAAGGTAGATCAATATGCTGCAATCGCCCATGAATATTTGATAAGCTAGCTATCGCTTTTTTTGAAGTGAAAACCGCATAGAGTAAAAAGACCTCATTATTTTGCCAAGAGAGGCAGTTCATCAACACAACTAGGATTTCTTCAGAGAGCAGATCAATATCATCAATCAGTAATAACGGTTTTATATTTAACTCACGAAGACGAAATAATCTATCTTTGAGCAGCATAAGGTGATCATTGCTGAATTGCACATCATTATCATTAACTCCAAAAGCAGCTAAACACTGCATAATGATTTCCATTGATGTTATTGAAGCCTGTCCATTGATACGACAAATTCTAAGATCATCACCCATGGATTGCTGCAGTTGAGTGACTAGTGTTGTTTTACCTGAGCCTTGCTTGGCCGATAATAAACCCACTTTGTCACTGGCTCGAATCAAATGCAATAACAGATTAAAACGTTGCTCTATTTGCCCACCTTTGAAAAATATTGCAGGCTCAACCGTATTATTAAAGGGTGCAGATTTCATTGCTAAACGTGCAATATAACTAGGTTCTGCTGTAGGAGAAACATATTCACTCATTACCTAACGCTCAAAAGACTCCAAAGTTTCAGCCAATTTAAGTGCAGAATAATCATCACTGATAATAGCCTGACCAATACCACGTAACAAGATAAGTCTAATTTGGCCATCCTGTACTTTTTTATCAACTGACATTAATGTCATATACTGCTCTGAAGTCATTCCTTCGGGTGCTAATGTGGGCAGTCCTGCAGCCACAAACAAGGCTTTAATCCTATCAACATCTACTTGCTGGATCCAGCCCATTCGTTGTGACAAATCTGCAACCATTAACATGCCTACAGCAATAGCTTCGCCATGCAACCAGTTTCCATATCCCATTCCGGTTTCTATGGCATGGCCAAAAGTATGGCCTAAGTTTAATAATGCACGCACACCTTGTTCACGCTCGTCATTGGCAACGATATCGGCTTTATCCCGGCAAGATCGTTCAATGGCCTCGGCTAAAGCAGATTGATCACGAGCCCTCAATGCCAACATATTTTGTTCTAGCCAAGTAAAAAAGTCAGGATCGTTAATCAGGCCATACTTTATAACTTCTGCTAAACCTGAAGACAGCTGCCGATCTTCTAAGGTTGTTAAGGTCAAAGTATCAGCAATAACACATTGTGGTTGATAAAAGGCGCCAATCATATTTTTACCCATAGTGTGATTGACAGCTGTTTTACCACCTACTGATGAGTCTACTTGAGATAATAAGGTCGTTGGGATCTGAATAAATGGTACGCCCCGCTGATAACATGCGGCTGCAAAACCAGCCATATCACCAACAACTCCGCCGCCTAAGGCGATCAATGTTACCTGTCGTGAAAATTTTTCCTCTAATAATTTGGTGAAGACTTGGTTCAATACTTCGAGCGTTTTATATTGTTCACCATCCGGCAAAATAACTGATTCACAGTGATAGTCAGTCAAAGCATCAAGCACGGATTGAAGGTATAAAGGCGCAACAGTCGTATTAGTGACGACCAACACATCCTTTCCTTTAATGTGTTCAGTCAGCAATATTGATTGTGATAATAGATTGCCACCAATATAAATTGGATAACTACGATCACCTAAGGAGACTTCAAGTTTTTTCATAACAAACCTTATTTAACTAACTCTTCTAATTGCTGAATAACTTGTCTTACTGCGTGTTGAATAGATTGTTCACCTGTGCGTAATTCAACATCAGCAACACTGCTATAAAGGGGATCGCGGATCGCTAGTAAATCTTCTATCTGTTTTTTAGGATCGTCTGTCTGCAATAAAGGTCTTTTTTTATCTTTAGCCGTTCGTCGAAATAATTGGTCGGCTGTTGCCGATAAATAAACAACATTGCCACGTGATCGTAAAGCACGTCGATTTTCCTCCGCTAAAATCGCGCCACCACCCGTTGCCAAAACAATATCATTCAGCCCAGTGAGTTCTTCAATAATTTTTTGCTCTCTAATTCGAAATCCGGTCTCACCTTCCATTTCAAATATCCATGAGATAGACACACCAGTGCGTTTTTCAATTTCCTTATCACTATCAAAAAAATCTCGGCCAAGTGCCTTAGCTAATTGTCTTCCAACAGTTGATTTTCCAGCACCCATTGGGCCTATCAGGAATATATTGCCTTTTACCACGTCTGATCTACTCTTGTTTAATTTGTTGCGACATAAGCCGGACACATTGCTCCGGTCTTTTAAAACTCAATTCAGTGTTACTTAGAAATCAAGGCCATTTTTAATAATTTTTGGTGTTACAAAAATTAACAACTCTTGTTTATCATCCACGTTTGTTGTTGTTCTAAACAAAACCCCTACCAAAGGTAAGTCGCTAAAAAAGGGGACACGTCGTACGCTGTCACTTTTAGTTTGCTCGAACACTCCACCCAATACAACTGTTTCTCCATTATCAACTAATAATTGAGTCTCTACACTTTGGGTATTGATACTAGGAACGCCGTTAAAAGTAGCACCCACTGAATCTTTATTAACTTTTAAATCCATGATTACTTGGTCATCTGGTGTTATTTGTGGTGTCACTTCTAAACTTAGCACCGCTTTTTTAAACTCTACTGCTGTTGCACCACTAGAAGCTGCCTGTTGAAATGGGATTTCTGTACCTGACTCGATAAGGGCAGTTGATTGGTTTGAAGTAATGACTTTTGGACTAGAAATAACCTCACCTTTTCCTTCGGCTTGCATTGCTGAAAGTTCAAGTTCAAGAATGGCACCAAATGGTAATTTAGCTAATGCAAGAGCGATAATACCTGCTGGATTTGCTACTGGCAAATTAACATTGAGACGATCAGCCTGTTCTAAGTTCTCACCATTGAGTATTTGAGTGGTTCCATTTAATGTACCTGATGTTGCTCCACTATTTAACACGCTACCACCGGTATTATTAGCTGTAGAAGCACCAAACCTCACACCCAACTCTTTAGAAAAATCATTATTGGCAATAACAATACGTGATTCGATTAAAACCTGACGGACGGGTATATCTAATTGACCAATAAGTCTTCTAATTTGAACTAACTGCTCGGCCGTATCTCTTAGTATCAACGAATTGGTTCGAAGATCAACCGTTACATTACCACGTGTAGATAGAAAGCCGGTGACATCACCACCCTGATTACCTTGTTCACCTTCACCTTCGTTTTCTAGAAGTGTTGCCAAATCCGTTGCTTTAGCAAAATTAATTTCAATAATTTCTGAATATAACGGCTCAAGTTCTACTAGCTGTCTTTGTGCGGCTAACTCTTGTTTTTCACGTGCCGCAATCTCTACTGCAGGGGCAATTAACATCACATTGCCATTTTGACGCATCGCCAAACCTTTTGTTTTTAGAATAATATCTAAGGCTTGATCCCATGGTACATTTTTAAGTCTTAGTGTTAAATTACCCTGTACGGTATCACTAGTTACCAAATTCATTTCGGTGAAATCTGCCAACAATTGCAGTACAGCTCGGACTTCAATGCTTTGAAAGTTCAGTGATAATTTATCACCCTTATAGCCAAATTCATCTTTTCCTTTAGCTGCTTGCATTTCTTCTAAAACTGGTTTTACTTCGATGACGAGCATATTATCTGTTTGATATGCAATATGTTCAAATTTACCTACTGTCGATAAAGTTAAGTGTGTATTTTCACCTTTTTCAATACTATCAATAATATTTACTGGCGTACCAAAATCAGCAACATCTAAGCGACGTTGAAGTTTTTCAGGCAGACTGACACCAACCAAATCAACAACAACATTATCCTGTTCCTGTCTGACATTAACCGCAACACCTTGAGCATTGAGCTCGATCATCAATTTAGCTTCGCCTTTTTGACCACGACGGAAATCAATAGATTCAACTTGATGCTGTGCACTTGTAGCCGCCGCCATGGACTGCATGCCACCCTCAATAGTCACTAGGATAATATTGCCATCTTGCTCAATATTATAAGGTACTTTTTGGTTTAGGTTGATCACCATTCTAGTACGCTCACCGGCCTCGACAGTAGAGACACTTCTAGTTGCACCAATATTAATTTGTTCTGTTTTTTTATCTAATAGATTTTTTATACCCACAAAGTCTAGGACAACTCGAGAGGGCTCATCAATCGAGAATGTGTTTGGTTTGTCAACAGGCTCAGAAAAGGTAAGCACTAATTGGGTTTTTCCTCCTGGCAATGACGAATAGCCGACTGATTGTAAATCCGCAGCTGTTGCAATAATACAGGTCATAGCCATAACACTTGCAATGCTAAAATTTAATATCAATTTTAGATAATTAGTTGTCATCTTGTTGTTTTTCAATTTTCTTTTCCCTGTTATAGATTGTCGCTTAAACATTGTCATAACATTATTGCTAGTCATAGTTATCTACCTTTAATTCATGACCGAAAGAGATGCTTCACGCTCTATATAACCGGCTTCTTGATCAGCTATAATTTCTTTCAATGTTAAACCGACATCAGTAATAGTCAACACTTTGCCGTAATTTTGGCCAATATAATTGCCTGTTTGCACCCGGTGAATAACGCCATCAGGAGCTCGCACTAAGCCCCAGATACCATCTGATTTTTGTTCTAATGTTCCCACTAAAACTAGTTCAGACAGTGCGTAGAACTCGAGCGCTTCTTTTAATCGTTCTAAATCTGGCTTGATTCCATTCTCAATCACCTTTTTAGCACTTTTATCATTGACAATGGGAAGATCGGTAACGGTTGCTACAAAGGGATCTCGTAAATCAGTTGCCTTATAGACAAACTTTTCATATGGCTTCATTACCGGAATAGCTGCTATGTCAGCATGCTGTCTCGATTTAACTTCCGCAACGTAGCCCGTTAAATCTTGCTTTTGTTGCTGACAAGCAGAGAGCGTTAACACGAACATTACTGGCTTTATGCTTTTTGCTAATTTAAGCATTCTTTGGAATGGCTTCTTCTGTCTAGAGTTGGCCGATAACATTACTTTTCACCTTCATCTAAATAACGGTATGTTTTAGCGATGATATTCATGCTCAACTTATTCTCATCTATTGAAAGCGGTGACATCGATAAATCATGCAGGGTGACAATGCGTGGGAGCGAGGCGACATCACTCACAAAACCAGCAAATTGATGATAGTTTCCTGTCACTTTCATTGTTATTGGTAATTCTGCGTAGAAGTCGACGGGACGCTCAGCTTCAGGCTTAAATAATTCAAATTCTAAACCATTAACCAAGCCTGTCCGTGATATATCTATTAATAAATCAGCCACTTCATTTTTCTGTGGTAACTGCTTCAACATTGAGGAAAAATTAATTTTCATCTCGGCCATTTGGACTTTATACGCCTCTAAATTCGACGCTTTTTGTTGCTTATCTTCAAACTCTGTTTTCAGCTTGATTTCACCTTGTTCCAGTCTTACTAATTCAGCCTGTTTATCTTTAATAATAAAGTGATAACCAGCACCCCATACCAAGACAAATAATAATAATATTGCCACAAGCTTTATTGGAAGAGGCCATTCACCGCTTTCATTAAAATCTAATTCGTTTAAAGATGATAATTCCATTAACTCTCTCCATCTTCATTTTTCACTTTTGACTCATCGATACTCAAGCTAAATTGTCTTATCGCATCATCATTGGTCGAAGTCCGCTTTATAACCTTAAGCTTAGATTCTGTCAGATCAGGATTACTATCTAATTGTCGCATAAGCACAGAAACCCGTGCGTTTGACTGGGCGACGCCATCCAGAATCATCGACTCACCTTGACGAGTAAATTTTTGCAGGTAGATGCCATCAGGTAAATTTCTTACTAACCCATCTAATACCTTAACTACTTTAGGTCGACTCACTTGTAATTGTTGGATTACATTCATTCTGGCCAACAACCGTGTGCGCTGAGTTTCTAATTTGCTAATTTCGATAATCTTAAGATCCATTATTGCAATTTCTTTTTTCAAAAATGAATTACGCTTATTTTGCTCATCTATCAGGCCATCAGCAAATAACATGACCCCATAAAATAACATTGCAGCTATAATGAAACTAACAGTTAATGCCAAGAAAAATTGTTTTTGATGTTCTTGTCTGCGTTCTTCACGCCAGGGTAATAGATTAATACGTGGCATTAGTCATAATTCCTCATGGCAAGACCACATGCAATGAGCATTGACGGGCTGTCATTGCTTAAAGCCTGAATTGCGACTCTTCTACCAATGTTCATATCGGAGAAGGGGTTGGCTATCGACGTCGACGTTCCCGTTTCCTCAGCAATCATTGCATCGACGCCTTGAATTGAGGCACAGCCTCCCGATAAAACAACATGGTCAATGGATTGATATTGTGCTGATGCGGAAAAGAAAAACTGTAATGAGCGGGTTACTGTCATTGTCATTGATTGTTTAAAAGGTTCTAATACTTTTGGGCCATAATCATCTGGTAAATTATTTTCTTTTTTAGCACGCCCAGCTTCTTGGTATGACATACCGTAATGTCGCTCGATCTCTTCAGTTAACATATTGCCACCAAAGGTTTGTTCTCGCGTAAAGACAATTTGACCATCAACCAACACATGTAAAGTGGTGATATTGGCACCAACATCAACTACGGCTACTGTTAGTCCATGGCCATTATTACTTAGTTGCTCCGAGACTAGAGCAAAAGCATTTTCCATTGTGTAGGCTTCCACATCGACAATCTTGGCTATCAAGCCCGCTTTTTCGAGTACTTCAATACGCGCATCGACATTTTCACTTCTTGAAGCAGCTAGCAACACATCTACAGCATCAACATCGGTTGAGGATGGACCTAAAACTTCAAAATCTAATTGTACTTCTTCTAATGGATAGGGAATGAGTGATTCCGCCTCCATTATTATTTGGTCTTCTAGTTCTTTTTCAGAAAGGGAGGCTGGATATGAAATTATTTTGGTAATAGCAGAGTTAGCTGAAACGGCAACAGCAGCTTCTTTTGCTTTTGTGCCTGAACGCTTGACAGCTCGTTTGATAGCGCCAGCAACTTCATCTTTATTTTCAATTCTACTTTCAATAACAGCATTGAGTGGCAAAGGTTCTACTGCATAAGACTCAACAGTATATTTACCCCCTTTGAGGCTTAGTTCTAGCACTTTAACCACTGATGAGCTTATATCTATTCCCAAGAGTGGTGCTTTACTTCGTCCAAACATTTACTGCCCCGGTGATCGACAATTAAAACAACTTACTGCGTCTACTTAATGTAGTTTGTTAAGACTATAGTGCATGAACTATCAAAACACAATAAAATACTTAATATTACTTATAAATAAGTCATTATAACGCCACAAAATACATAATATTAATATTGCTGTGAATTCAACCAAATCATACCTTTGACAAGCTAAAGTTGTCGAGTATAGATCACAATTTAGAGATATTAATCATATTAGTTCTCTTTAAATGTTGTGCAATACATACCTTTATATATACTACATCTTCATCATCACATTTAGGTCTGTCTCCAGAACTTGCTTATGTTTCTTCTTTTACGCCGTCTACTTACTTTAAGTATAGCCCTTGTTGGCCTAATGATTATTGCAATCTCAGCTCTTTATCTGTTACTTGCCCCCAATCTGCCAAATATAACCGATCTTAATGATACCCAGTTACAGGTTCCCTTAAGGATATTTAGTGCTGAAGGTCATTTAATCGCAGAGTTTGGCGAAAAACGTCGTATTCCAATGAAGCATTCTGAGATGCCAGAACAGCTTATCCAAGCTATTCTTGCAGCTGAAGATGCACGGTTTTATGAGCACCATGGTGTAGATTACAGAGGCATACTTCGTGCCGTCTACTCTTTAGCGACTACAGGTGTTAAAGCTCAAGGTGGCAGCACTATCACCATGCAAGTTGCACGCAACTTTTTCTTAAGCCGGGAAAAAACCTATCTCCGCAAACTTAATGAAATCATCCTTTCATTACAAATTGAGCAATCACTGACTAAAAATGAAATATTAACACTTTATCTCAATAAAATTTATTTAGGAAACCGATCCTATGGGGTCGGTGCTGCAGCTAATGTTTATTATGGCAAACCGCTACAGACACTAAACTTAGCTCAACTTGCGATGATTGCAGGCTTACCTAAAGCTCCTTCTACATTCAACCCCATTGCCAATCCCGATCGTGCCCAATTACGACGAGACTATGTACTTCGACGTATGTGGGAGGTAGGCTATATTAGCCCGCAGGACTACCTCTCTACCATTCAAGCACCAATCACCGCTAGCTTTCACAGCCGTGATGTTGAAGTATATGCACCTTATGTTGCCGAAATGATTCGGACTAAACTGATCAAACAATATGGTAATGAGGCTTATAATAGAGGTTTAAATGTTCACACCACCATAAAGGCGAAACATCAACAAGCAGCGAATGAGGCACTTCAATCAGCATTATTAGCTTATGATCAACGTCATGGTTATCGTGGTCCACTCAAGCAAATAACGGTTGATCAAGTGACCGCTAATCAAGCAACATATGAGCAGGCGCTGAGTGCTTTCGACACTATCGGTCCGCTTTACCCTGCCATTGTCACCTCAATAGATTCTTCCAACATGGCTCAAGTCTATGTTAAAACTACCGAACTTATTGAGCTTAAGCTTGATTCAATGACTTGGGCAGGCAAGCTATTAAGCACGAATAGTCGTGGTAAAGCACCGAAAAAAGTCAGCGATGTTTTATCGGTTGGCGATATCATTCATGTTACCCAAGATAAAAAGAGTCAATGGCGACTGGCTCAATTGCCTGAAGTCGAAGGCGCATTAATTGCCGTATCCCCATATGATGGTGCTGTTACCGCATTAAATGGAGGTTTTGAGTATTTTCAGAATAAATTTAATCGTGTCACTCAATCTCGTCGACAACCTGGCTCCGGTTTTAAGCCTTTCATTTATTCAGCGGCACTTGATAAAGGTTATACCGCTGCCAGTATTATTAATGATGCTCCCGTAGTATTGGACAATGCTAGCGTAGAAGATGGCTGGCGCCCTGAAAATTATAGTCATAAATTTTACGGCCCAACCCGTTTAAGAGTGGCCCTTATTCATTCGCGAAATTTGGTATCTATCCGCCTCCTTAGGGATATCACTACGGATTATGCTATCGAATATGCAGGACGATTTGGCTTTGATACCAAACAGATGCCACATAACTTATCTCTTGCCCTAGGTAGTGGTAGTGCAGCACCTTGGGATTTAGCAAGAGCCTACTCAGCCCTTGCCAATGGCGGTTACCTCATAGAACCGTATTTAATTCAACGAATCGAAGATGCCAGTGGCAATATATTGATGCAATCTCAACCAGCAACAGTTTGTGAAACCTGTTTGATGGAGAGTAGTAGTCAGAGTCAGATAGATGACAGTAATAATGTCTCGCTGGGCCTCAAGCCTGCCCAGCGTATCATGACAGCTCAAAACAGCTATATAATGAACAGCCTATTAAGAGATGTCGTTCGTTATGGCACCGGCCGCAAAGCAATGACTTTAGGTCGTAATGATCTTGCAGGAAAAACAGGTACTACTAATAATCAAGTAGATGCTTGGTTTAATGGTTTTCATCCTGAACTAGTCGCTATTAGTTGGGTAGGATTTGACTCACCTAAAACTCTGGGCCGTTATGAAACAGGTGGAAAAGCAGCTCTACCGATGTGGATCGACTTTATGAGAGAGGCATTAGATGATACACCTGATGAGCCGCTTACAGAGCCTGTAGATATGATTACAGTCAAGATTGATCCAAACACAGGATTATTAGTAGGGCCTAATTCGCCAGGTGCCATTAACGAAACATTCCGAATAGAAAATTTACCAAATGAGATGGCGGCCCCTAGCAAGCTAATGCTCAATGATCCTTTCGACTCATCGCCAGCATCTGTTGATTTATTCTAAGCGCTCTAAATTCAGGGGAAGTCGCCTGTTTTAATCAGCAGCGCCCCTAAAGTTCGCGAATGAAGCCATTTTACTTGCTGAGTAGCTTGCCATTCGACAACAAGGTAGACAGTATCAAGTTGGTGGGACATCTTGTTGTTTTGATCGTGCCAAAAAAACTTTATCTCACAAATAAACAACCGTCACATGTATCGGCTTATTTTTGATTGCTCAATATGCTCGTATAGTATCTTAAACCATCGAAGTTTATTGGCTCTGCAATTTAATTTGATTATTTTTAGACGCTATCTGATGAACTCACCATAGGCTATTATCAGGGCGGCTCGCAAACAGGCCATACTTGCATTTTGATTCACGCTCTGGTTTTTCTGGCTCAGCCGCTGAAAATATTTCGTGATCTTTTAGTCGTTGAATACCATCCATTGTTACTTTTGACTCATAGTTTGCCCTTACCAAATACTCATTACCTAAATGACTAGGCTTTCGCCCATGCATACCTGCATAAACGCTAAGTATAGTCCGCTGAGGTATTAAATAGATTTTGGGATGGCGCAACGCGTAATTCGAGAAATAAAATACTGCCGATGGTCTAAGCTAGATTTGCTACTTGTGATGTACTTTGAAGGCGGACTCGATGACGTGCAGCAACATGGTTAATTTCATCACCTAACATCCCTGCCGATCGAGCTTGTGAACTTAAATAAGCCGACAAGCCCAATTTGATATAAGGGTAGCCAACAGACATGTCAAAGGCGTTAATAACAGGTGAATCTAAAACAGTAAAATGATATAAGTTTAGGATGGCGACTAGCTGCACATAACGTTGCAATCATTCATTTTTATATCAGTCATTTTGGATAATTGCTACGATCAATCTCTATTTTGCTATTTACGACGAGTAAAACGAAATCTTGATTGCCACTGGCAAGGTTTTAGGCATCACCTGTTAACGCTAGAAACAATAAAGCCCCTGTTAATTAACAGAGGCTTTATAATATAAAGAATTGTACAACTGTGCACAAATACCTTATATGAATTCTTAATAAGTTAGGCTAAATAAGCCTGACAAATTATTTTCCGTATTTTTGACGGAATTTATCAACTCGACCAGCAGTATCAAGCATTTTTTGCTTGCCTGTATAGAATGGGTGGCATTCTGAACACACGTCTAATGACAGCGCAGTGCTACGTGTTGAGCGAGTTTTGAACGAGTTACCACAGCTACATGTAACATCGATTTCATTATATTCTGGATGGATATCAGCTTTCATATCTGTTCTCGTTTTGTGTGTTATTTAAATTAAATTATCAGCAATGATAAAATCAAGGCTTCATAACCGCGTAATTTTACCGATCAAAGTTGATAGCAGCAAGCTTTATTTCTCTATACAGCAAATAAACGGAGCGTAGATGCTCATTTATTCATCAACACTCACCCGAACAAGCCGCTCAACTTTAGTTTTTTTAACAACGCTGGCAGCACAAAGGAGCGCGTTGACTATATAATTTATGCCTGCTGATACGTAATAGCCTGTGTAGTAACTAAATCACTTTTCAGCCACCAGCAAGGCCTGATTTCGCCAACCCTGTTGATGGTCACCAAGCAAGGCTTCTTCTCGATAAACGCGCACTTTCATTGTCGAAAACAAACCTAATAGTTCATTATCAGCCAATAAAAAATCAGTATTGTTGGGCCCTTGCTGCTGCACTTTTTGCTGGCAGTAGGTTTGATAAAACAGCAGGCCTTGTGGCCGCAATGCTGTTAACAAACTAGAGCATAAGTCTCGGTCGAGGAAAAAGCTGACCACTAACACATCTAAACTATTTGGCTCCGGGGGCGAGGTAACGATATCTCGCACTTGGGCATTGACAGCCACTTTATTTAAATCAGCAGCATTATTTAGCTGTTGAATAGCAACTGGAGATAAATCCCATGCAGTCACATCTAAGCCGGCATGAGCTAAGAAGATAGCATTGCCACCTTGACCACAGGCCAAGTCTAAAGCCGTGCCATATTTTGGCAACAAATGCTGATTTTGTGTCAAGACTAGGGAAGCGCTAGGTGAATTATTTTTATGACTGTAAATAGCATCCCATTTGTTGCGAAGTTCGCTCATAATCAACGCCTCCAGAATGCCGGCGTGAGTACAACCAGCAATGTAAATATTTCTAAACGCCCTAATAACATAGCAATACATAACACCCACTTTGCAGGTGAGTTAATAGAACTATAATTTGCGCCCACCTCCCCTAAGCCAGGCCCTAGATTGTTCAAACAAGCAGTCACAGCAGAAAAGGACGTCACAATATCTAATCCTGTCGCCATTAAAAATAAATACATAATGCTAAAACAAAAAACATATAAAGCAAAAAAACCCCAAACAGCACCGACAATTTTGGCAGGTAAAGCCTTATTATTTACTTTGATCGCAAATATGGCATTTGGATGTATCAAACGTAAAACTTCACGATAGCCTTGTTTAAATAACAACATCACCCGAATAACTTTCATGCCGCCACCCGTTGAACCGGCACAGCCACCAATATAACTCGCCATTAACAATAAAATAGGGAGGAAACCTGGCCATAGAGAATAGTCCGTGGTAGTAAATCCTGTTGTAGTTCCAATAGAAACCGCTTGAAAAACGCCATGGTGAAGTGCTGTCCATGGGTTTTCAAAAGTATGATTGAAATACAAATAAACGGATGTCACTATAGAAATAATGATTAAAATAGAAACATAAGTGCGTAATTCAGAGTCTGCCCAGTAGTGCCTAATGGAGCGATGTCGCCAGGCCAAAAAATGAAGTGAAAAGTTCATACCTGCTAGTAACATAAATAGCACGGTCACCATTTCGATAGTGGCGCTATTGAAATAGCCCATGCTGGCATCGTGGGTAGAAAACCCACCAATAGCGACGGTCGAAAAACTATGGCCAATCGCATCGAACCAACTCATGCCAGCAAAGTTAAAGGCGACTGCACAACCAACAGTTAAGCTTAAATAGATATACCACAGGGCTTTAGCAGTCTCAGTGATCCGTGGCGTCAATTTAGAATCTTTCATCGGCCCTGGCGTTTCAGCACGATAAAGCTGCATTCCCCCGACTCCAAGTAATGGCAAAATGGCCACCGCTAAAACAACGATCCCCATACCGCCTAACCATTGCAAAAATTGACGATAAAACAATACCGCCTCTGGCAAAGCATCTAGGTGGGTTAATACCGTAGCCCCTGTCGTTGTTAATCCTGACATAGACTCAAACACGGCATCCGTGAATGTCATTTGAGGCACTTCTGTCAAAAAAAAGGGTAAGGCTCCTGAGAGTCCCAAGGCAATCCAGAACATCACAACCACTATAAACCCATCGCGAATTTTAAGTTCTTTTCGATGTTTCCTTGCTGGGAACCAGAAAATAATCCCCGTCAGCAACAACAAAACAAAGGCGCCCATAAATGCATTAACTGAGCCATCTTGGTAATATAATGATACTGCTGCTGCTGGCAACATGGTGATACTAAACAGGCTTAATAAAATACCTAATATGCGCTGTATGGTTAAAAACTGCATTAATCCATCTACCTATTTACTCAACTCGTCGATAATATATCCATGCTAACAGCATGAACAGTGAAAATAAGTATAAAGGCAGTTGTCCCGAAGCTACATAAGGAGTTGCTCCTTGACGAGGTTGTACATTAGCCGTGAGTACAGCTTCTTTAAACTGCGCTGTCTGTTTTTGTATATTGCCTTTAAAATCAATAAAAGCCGAAACACCGTTCGTCGTTGCACGAATGATCGGTCTTCCTGTTTCTAGGGCACGATTTTGTGAAATTTGTAGATGTTGGTGGGGTGCAAATGAATCGCCATACCATGCATTATTAGTTGCATTAACCAGCAAACTAGCCTCAGGGACTGTTCGTAACACTTCTCTTGAAAAAGCATCTTCATAACAAATCGATGTACCAATCAGCTGATCTGCAGCGTGCAATAACTGGCCCGACACTGGACCTGCGCTAAAGGAAGACATCGGCAAATCAAAAAATGCAATAATGCCTCTTAACCACTCCAAAGGCACATAATCACCAAAGGGGACTAAGTGGCTTTTATAATAAAATCCTTGTTGCGCTCCCAAAGACATCATACTATTGTAATACTGATTTTTTGCCTCATTACGCACTGGCAAACCTACTAAAATATCGGTTTGATTGGCCTGTGCTAACTCAGCTAAGGGATCCAGGTAAAACTCTTTTACTTGCTGATAAAATACAGGTACTGCATTTTCAGGCCAAACAATCAAATCACTATCCCAGTGTTGTTCCGATCTAGCATGATATATGGCTAATGTTTTGAACAACTGTTCAGGGTCCCACTTAATTTGTTGGGGAATATTTCCTTGAACAATAGTAACTTTAATTGCTTTGTCGATAGGCAGGGTCCATAAAACAGGCTTCAAAAAATAACCCACCGTCCAAATGACAATCACGCTTATTAACAAAGAGATTCGTTTTGCCTGCCATGCCGCCGCTAATAGACCTGCTGACAATGCCGTCAATAGGGATACGCCTAATACACCAATAATCGAGGTATAACCGCTTAACGGCCCATCAATTTGGCCTGCACCCACTTCCAACCAAGGAAATCCTGTTAAAAACCAGCCTTTAAAATATTCAAAAATCAACCAAGCCAAAGGTAATAAAAATACAAAATCTACATTAGATAAAATATCCCCACTGATTTTTTTAACTGCCCAACCAATAAATGCAAGATAGGAGGACAAAAAAGCAACAAATAGTCCCGTAAGTAACACTGCTAAAGGCAGACTCGCATTGCCAAAATCATGAATAGCAACATAGACCCACGATACGCCCACACCAAAAAATCCTAGGCCAAACAAAAACCCTCGTAGCGCAGCCTGTGCAGCTGAGACACCCTGCCAAGATATAAACAGCAAGGCCAAGCTAATAATCGCTAGCGGGTAATAATGGAAGGGAGCAAATGATAACGGTAATAACATGCCTGCTATCAGTGCAATGATCTTGCCCCACCAAGTTACAAAGCCTTGTTTGGTGATCGCATTCATTCTTCGGCAACTACACCCTGTTCAGCGTCAGGCAGTATTCTCATTTCAAGTAAATGAACACGACGATTATCTGCTCGTAACACCGTGAATTCATAGTCGTTGATAGTGACTTGTTCCTCTCGCGTAGGTAAATGACCAAATTGATTGACAACATAGCCACCCACGGTATCAAAATCATCATCACTCCATTGCTCAGTAAAATGAGCATTAAAGTCTTCAACTTCGGTCAACGCTTTAATCACATAAGAATTATCGCTACGCTTAACAATCGGCGCATCATCATCAACATCATGTTCATCTTCAATTTCACCCACGATCTGCTCAAGCACGTTTTCAATGGTCACAATACCAGCAACACCACCATATTCATCCACGACAATAGCCATATGATTACGACGGGCACGAAACTCACGTAATAATACGTTTAAGCGCTTACTTTCAGGAATAAATACCGCAGGCCGCAAAAGATCACGCAGTGCAAATTCAAATTTACCTGCTGTTACTACCGCTGCCAGTAAATCTTTTGCTAACAAAATACCTATAACATCATCTCTATCATCATCAATCACTGGAAAACGAGAATGTGCGGTATCAGCAATTAGTTTTAGCATGTCTTCTGCAGTGGCATCACGAGAAACCATCACCACTTGTGAACGCGGAATCATAATGTCTCGCGCTTTCATCTGTGAAACATTAAGCGCACCTTCAACAATGGCAAGGGCTTCTGCATCAACAATATGTCGTTTGGAAGCACCACGTAGAAGATCAATCAATTGCGACTGATCTTCTGGCTCCCAGAAGAAGTTACTGAGACGTTTTAACCATGTCTCTAACTTAGTAAAAGACTGACTCGGTCGTCCTTCACTCATGTTGATTCTCCTTGCTCTGTATAAGGATTATCTATTGCTAATATCTGTAAAATTTCAACCTCAAAAGCTTCCATTTTTTCTGCTTCATCATCTTCAATGTGATCGTAACCTAATAAGTGCAAACAACCATGCACCACTAAATGGGCCCAATGATGATCAAGCTGCTTAGTTTGCTGTTGGGCCTCTTTTTCAACGACTGGCACACAGATAACCAAGTCGCCCAATAATCTAAGTTCCATCGGAATAGGCGCATCAAAAGGAAAAGACAGCACATTGGTCGGCCCAGTTTTACCACGATAGGTCTTATTCAAAGTCGTACTTTCATCACTGTCTACTAAACGGATACTAAGCTCGCAGTCTTCCATTACATCCTGTTGTAATGCTGCTTGAACCCACTGTTGGAAAAGCGCAAGTTCAGGTACCTTACCTTCAGATGCAATTTGCAGGTCAAGGGTAACTGTCACAGTGGTTTTCGCTCCGCCTTTTCATAGGCAATAATTACTTTTTGCACCAAAGCATGGCGGACAACATCTTTTGCTTGGAAAAAGGTAAAACCTATGCCTTCAACATCTTTTAACACTTCTATTGCATGGCGTAAGCCTGATCTTTGCGAACTAGGTAAATCAATTTGTGTGATATCACCGGTGATCATCGCCGTAGAGTTGTAACCTAAACGTGTCAAAAACATTTTCATCTGCTCAGCAGTGGTATTTTGCGCCTCATCCAAAATAACAAATGATTCATTCAGTGTACGTCCACGCATATAGGCTAAGGGTGCAACTTCAATCACATTACGCTCAATAAGCTTTGCGACCCGCTCAAAACCCAACATTTCATATAATGCATCATATAAAGGTCGTAAATAGGGATCAACTTTCTGGCTTAAATCGCCTGGTAAAAAGCCTAGCTTCTCGCCCGCTTCTACCGCGGGGCGCACTAATAAAATGCGGCGAACAAAATCACGTTCCAGTGCTTCAACAGCACAAGCCACTGCTAAATATGTCTTACCCGTACCCGCTGGCCCGACACCAAAATTAATGTCATAAGTCATCGCTTTACGTAGATATTCTTGTTGATTATCACCGCGGGCTTTCACCAAACCTCGTTTGGTTTTAATCACAATTTCATCTTGCTCTACCGACACAATCGTATCCGCACCACCCGTTTCACGAATGGCAAGATGAACTTGTTCTGCCACCAAGACTATTTGAGCTGTTTCAGCATAAAGTTGATGTATTACATCTTGCACACTAGGTAAGATCTCCGCCTTACCAATAACTTGAAACTTGCTGCCACGATTATTGATTTCAACGCCAAATCCACGTTCCATCATTCGCAAATGTTCATCAAGATGGCCGCAAAGATTGGCTAAACGAGAATTGTCAGAAGGGCTTAATTCAAAACTAATACTATCCAATGAAGGAGCTGAGATTGTCACTAATAAAGTTTCCTAAAGGAGTTAACTGATAATGCTATCAGCGAGCAGTTCGCCACGTAAAGAATTGCTATAGGCTTCAGTGATAATGACATCAACAAACTTACCTATCAGCGATTGTTCACCTGCAAAGACAACCGAGCGATTATTTTCGGTACGGCCTTTTATTTCACCTGCAACACGTTGTGCAACTTGGTCGACCAAAATGCGTTGTGTGGTTCCTAACATAGCTTGGCTATGGTCTGCTTCTAGTTCAAGTAAACGCGCTTGTACTATTTTCAAACGATTCTTTTTAACCTCATCAGAGACTGAGTCGAGAAAGGCAGCCGCCGGTGTGCCTGGACGTTGGCTATAAATAAAGCTAAATGAATGATCAAATCCTATGTCATTAATCAAGTCCACTGTTGCCTGAAAATCAGCATCTGATTCATCAGGAAAACCGATAATAAAATCGCTCGACATACTAATCGTAGGTCGCACTTCACGTAGACGACGGATTTTATCTTTATATTCTAAAGCAGTATGACCGCGCTTCATCATTGCCAAAATACGATCAGCACCGGATTGCACTGGCAAATGTAAATGGTTAACTAGCTCAGGCACTTCAGCAAAAGCATCAATCAAACTATCTGAAAATTCAACGGGATGTGAGGTGGTAAAGCGAATACGATCAATACCATCAATTGCGGCCACATAATGGATCAACAAGGCTAAATCCGCTGGATCATCACCGTCAATATCACCACGATAGGCATTTACATTTTGGCCAAGAAGATTGACTTCACGCACACCTTGAACTGCTAAACCACGAATTTCTGTCAATACCTTATCAACTGGCCGACTCACTTCTTCACCACGCGTATAGGGCACAACACAGAAAGTACAGTATTTACTACAGCCTTCCATAATCGATACAAACGCAGTGGGCCCATCCGCTTTTGCTTTAGGCAAATTGTCGAATTTTTCAATTTCAGGAAATGAAATATCAATACGCGGTTTATGACTGGTTCTAACATCGGTCAGCATTTCAGGCAAACGATGTAATGTCTGTGGGCCAAAGATAAGATCAACATAAGGTGCTCGACGACGAATCGCATCACCTTCTTGGCTTGCTACACAACCACCAACACCGATAACTAATCCAGGCTTGTCATCCTTCCACTTTTTCCAGCGGCCCAACTGATGAAACACTTTTTCTTGTGCTTTTTCACGAATAGAACAGGTGTTCAGTAGTAATACATCTGCTTCTTCCGCTACGTCAGTCAGTTCTAACTGATGTGATTCTGCAAGGACATCTGCCATTTTGGATGAATCATATTCATTCATCTGACAGCCAAAGGTTCTAATAAAAAGTTTACCGGTCATTCAATCTAATCGTCAATTTAAGGATCGTACAGAATACTATTTTTACTACTTTAATTCAAAAATAAGTGATTGTTTTTATTAAAAACAGTATATTAAATTTGTAATTCATATACAGGGATAAATGAATGACAATCAACGACTGGCCTGCTGATGAGCGACCAAGAGAAAAGCTATTGCAACATGGTGCCTCTATATTATCTGATGCTGAACTGTTAGCTATCTTCCTAAGAACAGGCGTAACGGGGCTTTCTGCTGTTGAATTAGCGCGACAATTATTAGCTGATTTTGGTAGTTTGCGTTCCTTATTAGATGCTAATCAAACACAGTTTTGTCAGCATCATGGCTTAGGTCCTGCTAAATTTAGTCAATTACAAGCCGTGTTAGAAATAAGTCGTCGCCACATGGAATCAACACTCTCTCGCGGCGATGTACTCACCGATGCTGCGACAACTAAACACTATTTACAACAGCGCCTTCGTGCTTATCCTTATGAAGTATTTGCCTGTTTATTTCTGGATAATAAACACCGTATGATCGCATTTGACGAGTTATTTCGCGGCACAATTGATTCAGCTAATGTCTACCCTCGCGAAGTGGTTAAACAGGCATTGGCTCATAATGCCTCCGCGGTGATCTTTGCTCATAATCACCCTTCTGGCATTGCCGAACCTAGTCAGGCTGATTTTGCGATTACTGCTCGGCTTAAATTAGCCTTAGCCACAGTCGATATTCGGGTATTGGACCATATTGTGGTGGGCGATGGCGAGATAGTTTCTTTTGCTGAGATAGGTAAGCTGTAACAGTACTGAAATAGCTTGTAGGACAATGTTCTTAAAATATTTCTTAATATTCATTTTTTGCGTGGCCAAAGGGTTCCCTGCACTTCTCAATATAACTGAGCTCTTCGGAAACTCGCTAAGCTCAAAAAACCGAAGTGCTTGTTCAGCAATATTTTCGATGCTCGGCAATGAGGCATAAATCACCAGCCATTATCCCGTGTTATTGCCCCCCAAAATTAAGCTATTGGGTAGCCTTTTGTTTGGTTTTTTTCTTTTGGCCACCCAACAAAAATGAACGCCTAACGGCAGCGTAGAGTATTTAAGTCAAAAAGATGCTTCTATTGCCAGCTTAATCAGATAATTCCTACTCTGCATCAAACGGCTTTTCAGTAAACACTTTGTTACCAGTAAACATGGCTGATACCAGACCATTTTTTTGCCGTAACTCAGTGACAATAACACCCATCAAATGCAATATGATCGCAGCTAATAAGGTGTAGAAAACATAATAGTGCACCGTAATAAACGGCTTTCTAAGATCACGTATTTCTTTATAAGCAAGATCATTAACACCTTCTTTTGAATAGGGTTTAATACTATCCACCAGCGATGGTTCACTTACTATCCAGTGTTTAATCGTATTACCAAAGGGGGGCATATACACATCTGTCCCCGCTAAAACCAGACCGGTTATCATCTGTGCCGATAACAACAAAAACAAGACTCCTACCATCAAACGCCCCATCGGATTATGGCCTAAAAACCCCACTGACTTGCCTGTTTTAGCGCCTGCAACCATGGCAGATAACTGGCAGCGATGTTCGGCATTAAAAGGTAAGATTGAACCCCAACGTGCATAACGGTTACCGATAAAACCCCAAATAATCCGCCATGCTAAATTCGCTGAAAACACATAACCAACATAGATATGAAGGGTTTTAAGTGTAATTTTACCATCTGACGTTATACCCAATCCTTTAGCATTTAAAATAACAGTGCCGATAGCAATGAGTGTTAATACACACAATACATTTAACCAATGAAACACTCTAACCGTTCTATCCCAAACAGGATAGATTTTAAGTTGTTCTTGTTGCATTATGCATTTACTCCCTAGACATACTTAGATACTAGTTATAAAGCATGTTACTTAAACCAAACTTATATTTATACCGAAAAAGGATATTTAATAGGTTCGTGACATTCATAACCTAGCACTTCAAAGTCATCAAGCGAAACCCATGTTTCTAAATCTTCTAGTGATTTAATCTTTGGATTAATTATTAATTGTGGCGATTCAAATGGTGTACGTTTTAGCTGCACATCACGCATTAGCTCAAGTTGGTCTTCGTAAATATGTGCATTCACTATTTTATGATATGCCATTCCAGCTTTATTACCTGTGATCTGAGCCATGATCTGCAGAAAAAAGAACACTTGGATTTGATTAAAGTTCAAGCCTAATGGCACATCACATGAACGTTGGTAGGAAGTTAGATATAAGGTGTTATTCAATAATGAAAAAGTGTGAGTGTGCATGCAAGGACGTAAACACCCCATTTCAAATTCACCCGGGTTATAAAAGGTCAGGATCTCGCCACGATCATCAATACCTTGCGATAAATCATCTACTATTTTTTTAAGCTGATCCAATGTCGAGCCATCCGGTTTTTGCCATCGACGACCTTGTACTCCATATACTCGGCCCATGTCATCTTCACCCTTTCTGAAAGGGCTATTTAGCCAAACCTGATTTTCATTAGAATTAGCATCCCATGTCTTTGTTCCTAGAGCGCGGAAGTCGGCTGCATTATCATAACCACGGATGTAACCTAGAATTTCAGCAATAGCTGATTTCCAATAGCTTTTTCGGGTAGTGATAATGGGCAGTTTATTATTAGCAACATCGTAGCTTAAATCAGCATTAACTACGGTTAGACAACGCTTACCTGTACGCTCATTTTCTATCCAGATACCATCATCAATAATACGTTGGCATAAATCGAGATATTGTTTCATGTTAAACCTTTGCAATTTAAACGGTGATAGCCGCTACTTTAATACATCAGGGTGATAATGAGTATTTCTGCATTCTATAAAGTAAGGTATCTCGACTAATTCCTAACAATCTTGCTGCACGAGAACGATTACCCGCGGCAAGATCCAATGCTTGTTCAATCAAGTCCAACTCAACTTGTGCTAAATCAATACCTGTCGGTGGCAAAGTAAAAGCATGCTGACTCGCCGCCACTTCCGGTAACATCTCAGGCGGTAAGTCTTGTTCGACTAATGCCTTGCCTGGATAAAGTAAGGCCATACGCTGACAGAAGTTTTTCAACTCACGCACATTACCTGGCCATGCATAGGTCAATAAACAATGTTCAATTGTTTTTGAATAACGCACTATCGCATTCTCACCGGCAAACTCCCGACTATAATGATGTAATAATAACTTAATATCATCACGAGACTCTCTTAATGCAGGCATAGTGATAGGCACCACTTGCAAGCGATAAAATAAATCTGGTCTAAAGCGACCCGCTGCTACTTCTTGTTGTAAGTCGGCACTGGTCGCGGCAATAATCCTTACATCAGCAAAGTGTAATTTATGACTGTCCTGTAACTGACACTCTCCTGCCTCCAAAAACCGTAAGACTTTTGCCTGAATCGATAAAGGTAAGGCATCCACTTCATCAAAAAAAACAGTGCTACCTTCTGCGGCAAGTAATCGTCCACGATCATGAGGCGATATCTCACCCAGAATATTGGCACGGCCAAATAAATCAGCTTCTATCCCCTCTAATGGCAAAGCAGCACAATTTATTATCATTAATGGTTTATCACTTCGCCTACTTTCATCATGTAGGGCTTGTGCGAGTAACTCCTTGCCCGTTCCAGTTTCACCATAAATTAAAACACTGGCTTCACTCACTGCGATTATTGGAATCGTGCGTAATAAATGAGTAATTTGAGGAGATTGGCCTAAGATCTTCTTCATAACAGTTCCACCTTAGTTTGCATTATGCCGGTGTGCACTATGATTTGATTGCTCACCATGGTGAACACCATATTCTAAATTCATAGGCCAAAATGTCGTTATTAATGCCATCGCAATAATCAATAGACCAGCGATTTGCCTTAAATGTTTTATTCTTGCCATTGTGGCTAACATGCCGGTAAATAGGCCCGCACCCATTACAGCAGGCAGTGTGCCAGCACCAAAAGACAACATCACCAAGGAAGCTTTAACGGGTTCTCCGACGGTCGCCGCAACAGCCAACGCAGAATAAACTAAACCACAGGGTAGCCAGCCCCAAATTATGCCTAGAAATAAAGCCTGAGTGCGTGTTTTTACCGGTAATAACTTTTGCCCGATCGGTTGAAGCCAACGCCAAATAGGGGCACCCATTCGCTCCATCTGAGCAAATTTAGGAAACCAGCCTGCTAGATACAAACCCATGGCGATCATCACTGCTAGTGATATATAACGTAAAATCTCATGACCGTTAAATTCTACTAGGGGTGAGCTCAACACACCGACCAGTGCACCAGCAGAACCATAACTAAATAACCGGCCTAGATTATAGTTCAGTACATAGGGAAACATTTTAGACTGGCTCTCACGTACTTCTGCAGGCAAACTTAAGGTTAAAGCACCAATCACCGAGCCACACATAGCGATACAATGCACAGTACTAAATAAGCCTAATAAGAAAGCAGCAATATATGAGCTGGTAATCGCTTCCATCGTTTAAAACCTTCATAAAATAAATAAAACTAAGGCAGATTAACATGTCATAAATAATAATTATTGCGTCATTTGACACATATATTAACGATAAAACACATTTATTACATCCTAGTAGTCGATATTATAGTGTGGTTAATATAAAACTTTGGAACTTAAAACATGCCATATTTCAAATTACTACCCATCCCTTTCTTATTAGCAGGTATATCGACCATCCTATCTGCGGAAGAAATAGTCTTACCTACAATCTCTGTTCAAGGAGTGTCAACAGAGCCTGTGCCTTATGCCGTAACAGCCCTGCCTGCAAGCACAAGCGATATAGGTGATATGGTTAAACGCCTACCCGGCGTCAGTATTAATCGTAATGGTGTCAATACCAGCGTCGCTCAATACCGCGGGTTATTTGGTAACCGAGTGAATGTCCTCATTGATGGCATTAATGTTAAAGAAGCCGGCCCAAACAGTATGGATTCACCGCTAAGTTACCTTGCTGCATCACGCACCAAAGAAGTATCCGTTTATCGTGGAATTGCTCCTGTTCGCACAGGCATCGAGACCATAGGTGGCACGATTACAGCAGAGTCAGTCAATGTTGAATTTGGCAAATCTGATCAAGCGGAAGTACACGGTAATGCTAGCGCAGGTTATGCCAGTAACGGTCAGACTCGACAACTGGGTTTAACATCTGCTGTCACCAACCAGCATCATCGTCTTCAAATTTCAGGTAGCTCAGATCGTGGCGATGACTTAGCTTTCGACGGTGGAACAATACGCTCTAGTAGACAAGACCGAGATACTGCGGGCCTAAATTATGGTTACCAAAACAATGGTCAAACCTTCGATGCCGCTGTTCAGCATCTTGATATAGGACCAAGTGGTACAGCAGCTTTACCGATGGATATTGCCCTAGTTCGAGGTGAAACCTTTAATACAAAGTATGGAAATACACTGGCTAATGGTGACAATTATACGATCCGTCTTAATTATCAAGATGTTGATCATGTCATGGATAATTTTACCCAAAGGCTTAACAGTAATTTGGGAATGCATCGTAGAACGGAAGCCGATGTCGAAGCTGGTGGACTTAGTGCCCAATATCAACATCAAGATTGGTTAGTTGGCGTTGATATTGATCAAGCAGAGCACAATGCAACCATCTTTAACCCAAATATGAACGCATTCTTCATCGAAAACTTTAATGATATCGAGCGCGACCGGTATAGTCTGTTCACCGAATGGAAGGGTCAAGTTGCAACAGGCTGGAATATAGAAACAGGACTAAGGTATAGCTTAGTTCAAATGGATGCTGGTGATGTTGCTGTGTTTGCTGGCGCGCCCGCTGGGCTTCAAATGTTAAGTGCAAACTTCAATAACGAAGAACGTAGTAAAGATGAACACCTTGTCGATGTATTTGCTTTGCTCTCCCATGATTTGTCTGCGCAAACCAGTGTTGAAATTGGCTTCGCCCGTAAAACACGTGCGCCAAGCTATCAAGAGCGTTATTTGTGGGCACCGTTACAAGCAACGGGGGGGTTAGCAGACGGCAATAATTATGTGGGTGATATTGATCTTGATCAAGAAGTCTCTTACCAATTAGAACTAGGTTTAGATTGGCACACAGACCGTGTCGCAATTTCACCACGGGTATTCTATCACCATATTAATGATTACATTCAGGGTGTGGCTGGACGCACTTCTATCATGCAAAATAATGTGGCGGCATCATTAAATCCTGGGCAACCCATTCCACTTAAATTCAGCAATGTAGATGCTAGATTGTATGGTATTGATGCCAACTGGTTGGTTTCCATCAGTTCTGAATGGCAGTTAGACGGAACAGTCAGTTATGTTCGTGGTGAACGTCGTGATACCAGTGATGATTTATACCGCATAGCACCGCTGACAGCTCGTACTATGTTGACCTATCTCCAACCAAAATGGCGTGTCGGGGTAGAAGCTGAAACAGTGGCCAAACAAAACAACGCATCAGATGAAAACTTTGAAATTAAATCAAGCGGTTTTGCTTTATTTAACTTAGCAGGCCAATATGAAGCGGCATCAAATGTTGTTATTGCAGCAGGTGTGAATAACATGTTTGATCGGTTCTATACCGACCATCTTGGCGGCTTTAATCGTGCCAACGGCAATCCTGATATATTGGTTGGAGAGCGCTTACCTGGTATTGGTCGTAGCGCTTATGTAAATCTCACTTACAACTTCTAATCCATCTAATGACTACTACCCTGTCAACATAGAAGAAGAGGTTATAACAGTGATATTTAGGTGTGCATCTCAATTGATAATATGACTAAGTATTCATTATTTAGCTAGAAAAGCATTCCTATAACAACATATAAAATAGGCTGGATAAATGTTCGGCCTATTTTATTGCTCAATGCATCAAAACTATTTATTTCAATTCTTTAACAGCTAAAATACTCAATCTTTAAGCAAGGTTAACAGCTCTGTCTGCTGTAAGCTTAAATCAAACTCAGCCTGTCGCGTTTCGTTTTCATCAGTGACATAGCGCATAACGACTCGTTTTCCCTGGGTAACTTGTTGCCATAAGTTATCAATGGCCAACATGGCACGAATCGGGAAATCAACCACTTCAGGTCGGCGATCGGATCGCATATGCTGATAGATTTCTTTATCCCAGCCAGCCAGTTTGAGAATATCAGGCTTCACAGCTTCAACTTGGTTAAACTGCCATTCATTTTGTGATGATTGAGTTGCAAAAGAATAGGTCACTTGTTGTGAACTCCCGCTCTTACCGCCACCACAGAGTTTGGCTTTATCCAACTTTATCGGTTGATTCTGGTCAATTTGAAAAACAATCAGTTCATGTTCAGCAAAACTTGCTGCCACTTGATCGGTGATCATAAAGCTTGCCCAGATCTCACCACTTGAAAGTCGATGAAACATTAAGGTATCGCCAGTATTACTAGACAGCACAACAGAGTCTGAAGCCTGTACTAGCCCACTATTGATTAAACATATCATTATGAAGGTTCTAACGTGTGACATAACAGTTCTCCTATTGCATTACAGCACAGAGGTCTACGTTTAGTTCGACGATGATTCACGAATTTTAAGCTTAAACTCAATATCTTTAAGGTATTCAATTTCACGCAAAAGATCAGCTTCCGTCAGAGGATGTTCACTCAACCACCCTTTAGGTAAACTTAGACGTAATCCATTATCTTTAACCTTTAAAACAACAAAGGTATCTGTCAGTTCTGAGCGACCACGATTAAACACCATCGCTAATCGCAGTAACACCGTCAACTGGCCAATGGCCAATTCTGATTCCTCAGGCAATTTTTTGAGCTCTTTTCGTGGAAAAGTACGACGCTGACCGCGCACAATAACGGCAAGTGCATGTTGATCTTCACGTGAAAAACCCGGTAAATCTGAATAGCCGACTAAGTATGCGGAGTGTTTATGAAAGTGCTCATGTGAAATTGACAAACCGACTTCATGTAATTTTGCAGCCCACTGTAAGTGCTGCAAGTAGGGACCTTGATCCAGCTCCCAGTCTTTCGCGACTTGTTCAAATAATTGTGTCGCCATTGCGCTGACACGTTCTGCGTGCTCTTCATCAACCTGATAACGTCTCGCTAACGAGTCAACCGTACGGTCACGCTCATCATCATGTTGAATACGGCCTAATAGATCATATAACAAACCTTCACGTAAGGCGCCATCAGATACGGTCATACGTTCAATTTTTAGACGTTCAAATGCTGCTTTCAATATACAGACGCCACCAGCCAAAACATTTGTACGCTCACTACTAAGGCCTTCAATTTCGAATGCATCAATATGACCGGCTTCAATCATAACTTCAAGCAGTTTATCAATAGATTCGAGGGTTATCACACCATCGTCTGCCCAGCCATTGTGTTTGACAATGCTAGCGACACAACGAATAGTGCCTGAAGCTCCTATCGCCTCCAGCCACCCCATTTTTCGGTAAGGTAATTGAATCTCTCGTAATAACGAACCCGCATTCACTACAGCTATTTGAACGCGTGTTTGGCTAATCGTACCATCAGCAAAAAAACGTTGAGAGAAACTAACGCAACCCATCTCTAGACTTTCACGCCTTAAGCCACTAACACCTTCGCCAATAATAAACTCGGTGCTACCACCTCCGATATCCATCACTAAGCGGCGAGAATTATCAAAAGCTAAAGCATGAGCAACCCCTAAATAAATTAATCTCGCTTCTTCTTCTCCGCGAATAATTTCTATAGGGTGTCCTAGGGCGACCCTAGCATTACGCAAGAATGGTCGACTGTTTTCAGCGATACGAAGCGTATTAGTACCCACCACACGCACGCTGCTCGTTGGCAAGTCTTTGATCCGTTCTCCAAATCGCTCTAAACAAGCTAGAGCTCGATGTTGGGCATCGTCTGATAAATTATTATCGCTATCTAAGCCAGCTCGCAACTGCACCATTTCACGCAGTTTATCAAACACTTGAAAGTGACCATCACGTAATCGAGCAATAATCATATGAAAGCTGTTGGAGCCAAGATCAACGGCTGCTAAAATATCATTTTCAGTCTGCTGTTCCATTTTAGTCACTTATCTTCAGAGTACATGCATATTTTGCACGACTTCATCCCAGCTGACCAGCTTTCTAATTATGCTGAGCTAAAGGTATCTCTCTGAATAGGAGTCTAGTGAGAACAATGGCCTTGTTAAATATAGTGTGACCCTATAAATAATCCTTAAACTCAGAGGGTGGTAACGTTTGTCTTTAATATTAGAAAATCAAATAGGACCAATACAAAATAAACCACTTAAGCTTAATCAGATGTACGATTCAGTACCTTTTCCATTTTTTCAACACTAAGGTGGCGCACATCCTTGCCTTCTACCAGGTAGATAATATGTTTACATACATTATAAGCATGATCAGCAATACGCTCTAATGACCGAGCAGACCACATCATATCAATCGCGCGGGTTACCGCACGTGGATCCTCCATCATATAGGTAATCAGCTGACGGATAATACTTTCGTATTCCGAATCTACATTTTCATTTTCACCGACGACTTTCAATGCCTGATCAACATCAAAACGAGCAAAAGCATCTAAGGCATCACGCAACATTCCACGTACATGATTGCCCAGAACTTGTAGTTCACGATAGTTCTTTTTAGGTCGGTCTTTTTGTGATAAATTTTGGGCCATTCTAGCAATACTGGCCGCTTCATCACCGATGCGCTCAAGATCAGTCATTGTTTTTAAGATAGCCGTCACCAACCTTAAATCACCCGCCGTGGGTTGGCGCAGAGCAAGAATTTGAATGCATTCTTCATCTATACTCATTTCCAAAGAGTTAATCTGAATATCTATCTCAATTGCTTCGCGGGCTAATTCAATATTACCCGTCATTAAAGCTTCCAAGGCATGACTAACTTGCTGTTCTAATAAGCCACCCATCGCTAATACGCGTGAACGAACATCCTGCAGTTCTTTATCAAACTGCTGAGAAATATGTTGTGAATCCGTAACCATTACCTACTCCTAATTTATACCATTGAGACTTAACTAGAAAATGTCTCAGATTATTAACCGTAACGGCCCGTAATATAATCTTCTGTTTGTTTCTTACTAGGATTCGTGAATAACTCATCCGTTGCACCAAACTCAATCAATTCTCCCATATACATAAACGCAGTGTAGTCAGAAACACGTGCTGCTTGTTGCATATTATGGGTAACAATAACAATGGTATATTTATTCTTCAACTCATAAATCAACTCTTCAATTTTAAGCGTTGATAAAGGATCTAAGGCTGATGCTGGCTCATCGAGTAATAATACTTCTGGCTCAATGGCAATCGCACGGGCAATCACTAAACGTTGTTGCTGGCCACCTGACATACCCATCGCAGACTCATTTAAACGGTCTTTAACTTCATCCCACAAAGCGGCACCTTTTAGTGACGACTCCACCACTTTATCTAAGGTTGCACGGTCATTAACGCCTTGAATACGTAGGCCGTAGGCCACATTTTCATAAATAGACTTAGGGAATGGATTAGGTTTTTGAAACACCATGCCCACTTGACGACGTAAATCAGCAACATTAACTGACTGTGCATTGATATCATTGCCATCTAATCGCATATCACCTTCAATACGCACCGTATCGATTAAATCATTCATTCGGTTAAAACAACGCAATAAGGTAGATTTACCACAACCACTCGGCCCGATAAATGCAGTCACTCTATTTTTAGCAATTTTCATGTCAATGCCATGTAATGCTTGCTTCGTGCCATAATACAAATTGAAATCTTTAACTTCTAGGCAGGTCGTTTCGTTAGCCATATTAAGTTTAGGCCCACGCTGCATTGATTCAATATCAATGGCACGTGCTGCTGATGCTTGTTCTGGTTTCACTGCTTCCATCTTAATTCTCACTTGCTTTAGAGGTTTCACGTAAACGGTTTCGGATCGAAATGGCCGTCATATTTAATATGATAATGATCATGACTAACAAGAAAGCTGTTGCATAAACAAGCGGTCTTGCAGCTTCAACATTAGGGCTTTGGAAACCTACATCATAGATATGGAAACCCAAATGCATAAACTGGCGATCTAAATGTAAGTAGGGAGCAATATTATCAACGGCTAAGGCGGGTGCTAATTTTACTACACCGACCATCATCAATGGCGCAACTTCACCCGCGGCACGTGCTACAGCTAAAATTAAACCCGTCATCATTGCGGGTGCGGCCATCGGTAATACTGTTCGCCATAAGGTTTCTGCTTTTGTTGCTCCTAAAGCCAAGCTACCTTCACGAATCGCACGGGGAATACGTGACAATCCTTCTTCTGTTGCCACAATCACTACCGGAACAGTTAAAATGGCTAACGTTAATGATGCCCATAACATACCTGGCGCACCAAACGTAGGTGCAGGTAATTTTGCTTGGAAGAATATTTCATCAATATTTCCTCCCAAGAAATACACAAAAAATCCTAAGCCAAACACACCATAAACAATAGAAGGTACGCCGGCAAGGTTATTGACTGCAATACGAATAAGGCGAATCATTGGTCCCTGTGTGGCATATTCCTTCAAATAAACAGCTGCAATAACGCCAAAGGGCGTTACTAAAACAGCCATGATCATCACCATCATTACGGTACCAAAGATAGCGGGAAAGATCCCTCCTTCAGTATTTGCTTCACGTGGTTCACCAGAAATAAATTTCCAGATAGCTTCAAAATAAAAGCCTAATTTTTCAACTACACTCATACCATTTGGACGATAAATATCAACCACTTTAGCTAGAGAAATTTCCACTTCGCGACCATCAGAAATAGCGACCATGATCTGATCACGATTTAAGGCGGCATACAGATCTGCTAATTGTTTTTGCAAGCCTTGATAAAGTACATTCCATTGTTTACGTTCTTGCTCAATCTCACTATATTGCAGAGATCCTTCTGGTTCGCCATCTATTTCTAGCTGTCGACTTTGTAAGCGTAATCCTTCTAACCCATGGTTTATTTTACCAATCTCGTTTTTTTCGATACCTTTAATTTCAGCAACAAGCTCATTACTTCGTTGTAGACGTTTTTGTAGCTCATCCCAGGCTTCATCGCCACTAGCAACCACTTGTCCTCGTTGTTTGACCTGAGTCAGGTAACCATAAAAATTACCCCATTCTCTACGCTCAATAGCCACTAGTTCTTTAGGATAAGTTGTTTCTTCCATCCACAAACCATTTATCCACAGGAAATCAAGACCAAAATAGTCACGATTGCCCACTTTTAATAAGTGTCGTTCACCAGTGGTTTGACCCTCAGGCATAAAAACACCTACTTTTTTCAAACGTACTGAAGATACCACTTCTGTTTCAACAGCTTCGGCAACCAAGGTAATGGATTCTTTGTCTGGATCATTATAATTAATAGACATAATGTCCGCAGGCCAAAAGTGGCCCAAACCACGCACAGCAATCAGTAATAATAAACCGACCACCATGACCAAGCTTATACTTACAGCTCCAGCATTAAGCCATACCCAAGGGCTACCGCTTTTATACCAAGAAGAAAATGATTTATTTGACATGTTTTTTCCCACCTAGTCTTAAAGACTGCTGTATTTAGTACGTAAACGCTGACGCACAATCTCAGCCACCGTATTGAAGACAAATGTCGCCATAAATAACACTAAGGCTGCCAAGAATAAGACACGGTAATGTGAACTAGCCACTTCTGCTTCAGGCATTTCAACCGCAATATTAGCTGACAAGGCACGGAAACCTTCAAATATATTAAAGTCCATAATCGGTGTATTACCTGTTGCCATTAATACAATCATTGTTTCACCTACCGCCCGACCCAAGCCAATCATTACCGCTGAAAATATACCAGGACTAGCCGTTAACAACACAACACGTGTCAATGTTTGCCAAGGTGTTGCACCTAAGGCTAATGAACCCACCGTCAAATGTTTAGGCACAGAGAAAATAGCATCTTCAGTAATTGAAAATATAGTGGGGATAACGGCAAACCCCATCACTAAACCAACTACTAAAGAATTACGTTGATCAAAGTTCAAACCAATACCATTTAGCCATTGCGGCATATTGCCATCAAATAACCATAATTCTAGCGTTGGGCTTGCCATCATTGATAACACGCCTACTAAAATGACCACCGGCACTAAAATAGCCGCTTCCCAACCATCCGGAATACTCTCTCGAAATCGTCGAGGTAATTTAGTCCATGACCACGCTGTAAGTATTGTCATCACCGGCAGCAAGATCAATATCGAAAAAATACCGGGAAGATTACCTTCAACAATTGGCGCTAACCATAGTCCAGCAAGAAAACCCAAAATAACGGTGGGCAATGCTTCCATAATTTCAATAGTAGGTTTGACAAAAGTTCGCATGGTAGGGGACATAAAATAGGCGGTAAAAATAGCACCCATTATGGCGAGAGGAACTGCAACCACCATCGCATAAAATGCCGCTTTAATAGTACCAAAGGTCAATGGACTTAAGCTGAATTTCGGTTCAAAATCATTACTCGCCGATGATGATTGCCATATGTACTCGGGCTGGTCACGACTTTCATACCAAACCTTTTCCCATAATGAATGCCAGGATATTTCTGGATGTTCATTATCGATCATGGTTAATTTAGTCTGGCCATCAGCTGTCATACTGAGCAAACCATTAGCACGAGGGGAAATCGCCATCACTGCATTGTCCCCTTCAACTAAAGGTTCAACTAACAAAGTGCGCTGTGCCGTGGTGTGATAAATAGCCAGTTGGCCACTTTTATCTAAAGCCAGAAAACCTTTACGAGCATACTCTGTTGCAATTTTAACAATGGCTGATGTTTGTTCATTAAAACTACGAACGTTATGCAGGGTGTAATTATTGTTATCATCACGCACAGGAAACCATTGATCAATCTGGCCATCACTGCGACCTACTAAAATTGAAATACCACCGGTCAAAAATTCTAATGTTGTTATTTGAACTCCTGAAGGTACTCCTTTAACTTTTTGAATAAGCCGTGGCGATGCTATATCAGTGATATCAAAATAACTAATATAGCCCTTATTATCAATCAAATATAATTCGCGCTGATCAATATCCATCTCTAAGTGCGTTATATGCACATTGCGATCAAGTTTAATTTCTGCCATTTTCTGTTCTACAGTGAAAGCATCTTCATCCATAAAGTCTTCTTCACGTAACAGACTGTTGAGGACTATACGATTGTCAGTCGTCAAGCCGATTAATGTCGTCTGTTCAGCATTGCTCTGTACGGTTAATAAGCTCAGTGATTGCCCCTTGGGATCAACTGTTTTTAATTGCTCACCTAGTGGGTAAATGATTGATGGTGTAATTTTTCGTGTATTGCCGACCGGATAGCTTATTTTGTAATCTTGTTTGAAGACTAAGGCTTTACCATCATCAAAACCATAAGCAAAAACTCCAGTTGAAGCCGATCCTTTACTAAAACTACTAATATTAGCCAGTTCAGGTAAGGGCAAAATAACATTGAGAATAGATTGGCCACTCTTCGCTTCAAAAAATTCAACCTTACCTAGCATATCTATGCTTAACGCTACATCATTATATTCATTTAAAGTCAAGTAGCTGCTATTGGTGATCGGTGTTTTGTATTCAGCTTCGGTACTTATGTCAGCACCAGAAAATAATGGCATGACTACATATAACAAATAGAAAAAAATCAGCACGATAGCAAATATAACAGATACACCCCCTATCGCCACGCCATATTTAGCACAACGATCTTTAAATTCACGCCAAGCACGACGGCGTATAGCTACTGGGGAGTCAGGTGCAGGTAACACGCTATGTTGCAATGAATGTTGAACCATAAAATCAGATACCATTATAAAATTGAGCTGAATAAGCTCATTTACCTAGTCGAGTTATTACCCAACTTGCCCGCCATAACACAATAAAAAACAGACTGTGTCCAATTAATTTTTTATTATAATTGACAATAAAATGCCTCGAACAAAAATTGTACGAGGCATTTAAACTTATATTTTAGAAAAAACTTAGTTTAATTTTTCAAGTTCTTTTGCTACCACTGAAGCTGGTAATGGAACGTAACCATCTTTAATTACTACTTTTTGACCCACTTTAGCTAGAATCATTGTAATAAATTCACGGTCAATAGGCGCTAACGGTTTGTTAGGCGCTTTGTTTACATAAACGTAAAGGTAACGTGAAAGTGGGTAAGTACCATTTGCAGCGTTCGCTTTTGATGCTTCGATAAACGGTTGACCAGGTTTTTTGGTTAATGCTACCGCTTTAACGCCAGAAGTTTTGTAACCGATCCCTGAATAACCAACGCCATTTAATGACTTAGTTACACCTTGAACGACGGATGCTGAACCTGGTTGCTCATTAACGCTATCTTTGTAATCGCCTTTACATAATGCTTTTTTCTTAAAATAGCCGTAAGTACCAGATACTGAATTACGACCGTAAAGCTGAATACTGCCTAAATCGACACCAAGCTGACTCCAGTCAGTAATATCTTCAGGGTTACCACATTTTCGTGTTGCAGAGAAGATTGCATCTACTTGAGGAATACTTAAGCCTTCAATCGGATTATCTTTGTGCACATAAACGGCTAAGGCATCTATCGCAACCCGAATTGGTGTCGCTTTGTAGCCATATTTAGCTTCAAATGCCGCATTTTCTTTGTCTTTCATTTTACGGCTCATTGGACCAAAGTTTGACGTGCCTTCAGTCAATGCTGGCGGTGCAGTTGATGAACCCGCTGCTTGAATTTGAATGCTAACATTAGGGTATTCACGTTTGAACTCTTCAGCCCAAAGTGTCATCAAGTTTGCTAAGGTATCAGACCCTACACTTGATAAACTTCCTGAAATGCCGCTCACTTTTTCATAATCAGCTAACGCAGAATCAACGTCGGCTGCAAAAGTAGTCGCAGAAAAAGCCAACGTTACCGCGGCGCCTAAAATTGCTAATTTTTTCTTTAACATGCTTGTCCAACTCCCAAATAAAAATAAGTAGTAATCAAATTACAGGAAGAAGTATCCCGGTTAAGTATGACAAGAGTATGAAATAATTATGACAGTTATGTGACAAGGCTAAATAAATTGCTTTACACCATAGGTTTATCAATAATTCCTGTCATTGGGAAACAGCAAGAAAACCGGCTACCTACACCTAATTCACTCGAAATATTGAGCTCGGCATCATGACGTTGCAATATATGTTTGACAATGGCTAAACCCAGTCCTGTTCCACCAGCAGCGGAAGCTCGGCCAGTATCTACACGATAAAAACGTTCAGTTAATCGCTCAAGGTGATGCTCGGCAATGCCATCTCCTTGGTCCTGCACTATGATGCAGGCCTTATTCTTATCGATCAGCCAACTTATCTCTATTTTGCAGCTAGCTGGCGAATATTTTACGGCATTAAATACAAGGTTAGACACTGCACTGCGTAACCCTTCTGGATCTGCTATTAACCATTGCTCATTGATGGTGCCCAATTGCAAATCATGATCACAAAAATGTTTTAAACGCTTTGCATCTTCAAGAATAGCGTTCAGAAATGTACTCATCTCGATTGGCATTGGATGTAGCACTTTTTCACCCGTTTCCAACTGTGATAAGGACAGCAAATCTTTAATCATTATGTGCATACGATCACTTTGCTGACGCATTACCGGTAAAACAGTTGACCACTGATCAGCTGAACTGTTTTCTGACATTATATCTAAGTAGCCACGTAATACGGTTAGCGGGGTTCTTAATTCATGGGATACATTGGCTACAAAATCACGTCGCATACGTTGTAATTTAATTGTTTGTGTCATGTCACGGGCAATTACCATTCGACCGTTGCCCATATATTTTACGATCTTCATTTCTAATTGCACCGCTGAATTATGCGGCGAAGTGATGGTTGCAATGCCACCTTCATTAAGAGGATCGCTCAGTAACTGCTGGAAGTTTGGATCGCGCACTAGGTTATTAATTCGAACACCACTATCTCTTGGCCAATGGATGCCTAAGAGGACCTCAGCGGAATGATTAGACCAATCTACTTGGTCATGCTCACCTAAAACAATAATGCCATCCGGCAGTGCGGCTGTCGCTGATTGAAATCGCTTCAAATAGCCGGCTAATTTCTTTTTACGTGAGTTATTTTGCTGCCGAACATGCTCAATCTGTCGACACACATCATCAATTACACCATCAGCTGAAGGCGACCGATTTTTTTTGGGCTTTTTTAACCATATCCACAGTTGAAACCAGCTGTTTTGCAGCCACAATGCATAGGCAAATGAGGCCAAAAACATAAAGGTCATCATCTGGCCAAATAGCAGACCAACAAAGCCTGATAAACTGACTATTGCAAATAATCGCCAATAATCCCATTGCATTTAGAGAGCCTTACTTTTCAGCTGAAAATCGATAACCTACACCTCGTACAGTTTGAACTAAACCTTCATAACCCGAAGGTTCTAATACTTTACGAAGACGGCGAATATGCACATCAACTGTACGCTCTTCAATATAGATGGTGTCACCCCAGACATAATCTAGCAACTGTCCTCGGCTATAAGCACGATCAGCATTTTTCATAAAAAAATGTAACAAGCGAAACTCTGTCGGTCCCAAATCAATGCGTTCACCTTCTACCGTGACACGATAACTTTTAGTATTTAACACTAATTGGTCGCACTCAATAGTCTCTTTACCTTCTATGTCAGCAGGACTACAACGGCGTAAAACGGCCTTAATTCGAGCAACCAATTCTTGTGGAGAGAAAGGTTTATTAACATAATCATCAGCGCCCACACTTAGTCCTTTGACTAAGTCTTCACTTTCACCTTTTGCAGTCAACATAATAACGGGAATATTGGCGACAGATTCATTGGCGCGTAAGCGACGAATAAATTCAATGCCATCAATTCCAGGTAACATCCAATCCAATAAAATCAAGTCAGGTTGCTGTATTTTTAAACAGTCTAGACCTTGCTCAGCATCAGCTGCTGCTATGCAGGCATAACCCGATTGTTTGAGTGAAAAACAGAGCATATCTCTAATGGCGATATCATCTTCTACTACTAAAATCGTTATTGTCACTACTTATGCCTCTGACCGTTGCTTAATCTTCCTATCTTAACGACTAAATGTTACAGATTTATAACACTGCGTTAAATGGCTGCCTGTACACACTTTAAAACACCATAGTCATACTCGCCAGCCAATTCATCATAAACTGGCTTCAATCGCCCTTTTTCTTGATCTTCTTGGCCTTCGATCACAAATACGATTTCATCAAATTCGGCTTTAGATAACCCTGTTACCTTATAGGCATCTAGCAAACCAACTTCAATTGCATCAGCCAAGTGAGTATAGATAGTACTCGCTTTGACCTCACGTTTTTGTGCTATCAGTACTACCTCCATACCTTGTTGGTATAACATCAAGCTTTCATTAACGGTCGCACTGAGTCGATTATCTAATAATTCAGATAGTGGGTATTGGCTGATTTCAGCAAGAAAGATCTCACCGTAACGCGCTAATTTTTGTCCACCAACACCAGTTATCCTGTTGAGATCCTGCTCCGTGAGAGGTCTTTTTTTAACCATTTCTTGTAAAGTGGCATCGTGAAAAATAACATAAGGCGGCAGACCAGCTGCTTCAGCTAATGAGGTGCGTAAAGCACGTAATGCTTCCCATAAAGGTTGATCTTGAGGTCGCACAGCCAATTTCTGCTTTTTATCTTTGGTCATTTTTTCTTGTTTAACTTGTTTTCTTAACTCTAAGGTTTGTTGGCCACGTAACAATAAACGACATTTATCAGTGAGGCAAAGTGCCCCATGGCGCTCAACATCGATATCGATATAACCAAGCGCAATCAACTGCCTAAACAAGCTCCGCCATTCAGTAATTAACATATCTTTGCCTATAGCAAATGTACTGATTTTATCGTGGCCATTTTTTTGTATACGTTCGTCCTCTTTGCCATGCAAAATATCGACAATGTAGTTTACCCCAAAACGTTGGCCTGTTCGATAAATACAAGACAGTGCCTTTTGTGCTGCTTCAGTGCCATCCCACTTTGCTGGCGGTTGCAGACAGTTATCACAATTGCCACAGGGCTCTGGACTGGCTTCATCAAAATAAATAAGTAAGGATTGTCGCCGGCAAGTGATGAGCTCACACAAACCTAGCATCGATTCCAGCTTGTGATGTTCCATTTGTTTATGCGCTTGATCCGCCGTGGAGTCTTGCATAAACTGCCGCAGGGTAATGACATCCTGCAAACCATAAGCCATCCACGCATTCGCTGGAGCACCATCACGGCCAGCACGGCCTGTCTCTTGATAATAAGCCTCAATACTTTTAGGTAAATTCAGATGGGCCACAAACCGTACATCAGGTTTATCAATCCCCATACCAAAAGCAATCGTGGCGACGATAATCACCCCTTCGTCTCGTAAAAAGCGCTGCTGATTGCCTTGGCGAACCTGCTGTGGCAATCCGGCATGATATGGCAGAGCAGTGCGACCTTTATCTGCTAGCCAACTTGCCGTTTCTTCTACTTTTTTACGCGATAAGCAATAAATAATTCCGGCATCCTGAGCATGATTATCTTGGATAAATTGCCACAATCGCTGTTTGGCATTATTTCCTTCGGAGATAGCGTAGTGAATATTAGGTCGATCAAAACTATTAACAAAAATGCGCGCTTTATCTAATTGCAGCTGGCTAATTATTTCATCACGCGTACGCTGATCAGCAGTCGCCGTAAGGGCGATTCTAGGTACAGTAGGATATCGTTGATGTAGTAATTTTAGTTGTTGATAATCTGGTCGAAAATCATGGCCCCACTGTGAAACGCAATGTGCTTCATCAATCGCAAACAAGGATAATTCACAGCGATCTAGCAACGCTAACATAGCACTATTTTGCAGGCGTTCTGGTGCAACATATAGTAGGTCAAGTTCACCATTAATAAGCTGTCGCTGAATACTATAGGCCTTGTCTCCGCTCAAGCTTGAGTTAAGAAAGGCGGCTTTAATACCCAGCTGACGTAGGGCATCGACCTGATCCTGCATCAGTGCTATTAGCGGTGAGATTACAATAGCTGTACCCTCTCGTACCAATGCAGGGATTTGGTAGCACAAAGATTTACCACCGCCCGTCGGCATCAATACTAGCGCATCATCGCCATTTAATATCGCCTGAATAATTTCATGCTGATCGTGCCGAAACTGATCATAGCCAAATATCGATTTAAGTATATTCTGTGCGCGTTTCATCCCATAAACCTAGGTCATAACACCCTTAATCATATAAAACACAGCAGCAGCCAATACTGCTGCTGCCGGCACAGTAATCACCCAGGCCGTTATAATTTTTTTAATCGCATCACGTTTAACATATAAGGTTTTCTCGTCTTTTTTCAGTTCTTTTTTAACCAATTTAATGGCGTCTTTTTCTTCGTCAATGGCAAGGTAAAGCGCTGAAATACGTTGATAGTCTTCGCTTGATTTAACCGCTTTTTGGCCTAGATCTCTAAGCTCATGCTGTAAGGCATTACGCTGTTTTTTTTCCGCTTCAAGCTCTTCCTTGTCGTGTTTTATTTCAGATTCAATGCTAATTGAAGAATCAAGCCATTCTCGTAAAAATCCAACACCAAATACACCACCAATCGCGATATGAGTAGAACTCACTGGCAGTCCTAATTGACTGGCAATAATCACCGTGATCGCAGCAGCCATTGCGATCGAAAACGCACGCATCTGATCTAATTCGGTAATTTCGCTACCGACAGTTTTAATCAGTCGAGGGCCATACAAGGCTAAACCTATCGCTATACCAAGCGCACCTACACCCATAACCCAGAAAGGAATGCCCGCTTTCATTGATATCCCCCCAGTCATGACAGCATCATTAATCGCTGCTAACGGCCCAATTGCATTAGCGACATCATTTGCACCATGAGCAAAACTGAGCAATGCGGCGGCAAAAATAAGCGGAATAGTGAATAATTCATTGACACTAGCACGATCATTATTTAAACGATGCAATTTAGCTTTAAGCGATCTCTTAACAATAAAATAAACCATCACCCCAGCGACAGTACCTAAAAGTGCTGCTGTGATAAAGCTGGGTTTCTTAGTTATTTCGACCGTAAAAAATAGCATCTCATTATTAAAGGCTAGAATATTAGGCCAAATTGATTTTAGACCTTTGAGCACTAAATAGGTCACAAAAGCCCATGCCATTATGGCAACGTAATAAGGCACCCAAATGTACGATGCACTAATTTTATCTTCACGAAATACAATGGTTTTTTTAATTGCAAGTAAAAATCCCGCTGCAATTATGCCACCGATGAGAGGGGAGATAACCCATGAACTAGCGATCTTTGCCATCGTAGTCCAGTTAACAATCCCAAATCCTGCAGCGGCAATACCAGCACCCATCACTCCTCCGACGATAGAGTGGGTTGTCGACACAGGGGCTTTTGCCATTGTAGCGACATTTAACCACAATGCTGCAGCCAATAAGGCCGCCATCATCGCCCATAAAAAGCTATCGGTATCGCCATTAAAGCCATTAATATCAATAATGCCTTTTTTAATAGTCGACACAACGTCGCCACCAGCAATAAAGGCACCACCAGCCTCAAAAATCACTGCTATCACAATTGCACCACCCATAGTCAACGCTTTTGAGCCTACGGCTGGCCCAACATTGTTGGCTACATCATTGGCACCAATATTCATCGCCATATAACCACCAAAAACGGCGGCGATAGCTAAGAACAGGTGATTGGGTACGCCGCCACTGGTAGCAAAACTATAAGCTAAAATACCGACTAGAAAGAATAAAGCAAAACCTATTCGGCCCAGCTCATTATGGCTTTTTTTTATTGCCTGTGTTTCAAGCTGATGTATGGTTTTTATTTCCACAAGGGTGAACCTTTACTAGATGAAAGTTTTGTAGAATTATTACAAGATTATGACCGTTTTACACGATTTATTAGTTAATTGCGCTGTATGCTGTAACGAACACTTGTTAAGATTGTCTATCTAAACATACCTTTTAGCGGCCAATGCTACTTATGAAAAAATATTTCTTTTTATTGTTTTTGCTTATTGCTTTTAGCGTTCAAGCGCGATCTGGTCTATTAGATAGTCTTGGGCTAGGAAATGATTTTGAAACACCGCCCGATGTTGATCAAGCCTTTATTTTTTCCGCTGAAACTAAAGATGCCAATACACTTTTAGCTCGCTGGCAAATTGCAGAAGGTAATTATCTTTATCGCGACAAAATTCGCTTTGAGCTCATCGACAGTGCAACGACAGAACTAGCACTATTTTCACTCCCTGCTGGTGAAAATAAAGTAGATGAGATTTTTGGCCTTAGTAAGGTTTATCATCATGATACCGATGTGGTTTTACCTCTTAAACGCAGCAAAGAAAGCCAACAAATAGCACTGAAAGCTTATTATCAAGGCTGCTCTGAAACCTTTAACATTTGTTATCCACCAACCAGCAAAACCATCTTACTCGCATTATCAGCAGTGGTAGAGACTGATAGTCAGTCAATAGTGAAGGTTGAACCATCAACAACTTTAAAATCAAATAAGCCAGTAAACCAGCAGCCTATATCCGAGATAGCAGAGCAAGATCGAATTGCAAAAAGTCTTGCTGAAGATGGCCTAATAACGATCCTACTGGGCTTTTTTGGCTTGGGATTATTGCTTGCCTTCACCCCCTGCGTATTTCCAATGATCCCCATTTTATCCAGTATCATTGTGGGTGGTGGTGAACGTATCACTACCCATCGTGCCTTTTTCCTCTCTTTGACATATATATTAGCGGTGTCAGTTACCTACACTGCAGCCGGCATCATGACTGGATTATTAGGGGAAAACCTTCAAGCCATGTTCCAAAACCCTTGGATTATTGGTAGTTTTAGTGGCTTATTTGTCATTTTATCACTGTCAATGTTCGGCTTATTTGAACTTCAATTACCCCAGGCAATACAACACCGGTTACATCAGATCAGCCACAAACAACAAGGTGGTAGTTTGGCTGGCGCAGCAATAATGGGTTTATTGTCGGGCTTAATTGTCGGTCCTTGTTTAGCCCCTCCATTGGCTGGAGCACTTATTTTTATCGGCCAACAAGGTGACCCAGTTTTAGGCGGCACCGCTTTATTTATGCTCAGTATGGGCATGGGGTTACCGCTATTAGTGATTGGTACCTCCGCTGGATCGCTATTACCAAAAGCTGGCAACTGGATGAATACTATCAAGTCAATTTTTGGCATTTTAATGCTCGGACTTGCCATTTGGCTTTTAGAACGTATCATTCCTGGTTGGGTAAGCTTATTCTTATGGGGAACGTTGCTTATTGTTACAGCCGTTTATCTTGGCGCCCTAAATACACTTAATATTGACAGCAACGGTTGGCAAAAACTGTGGAAAGGCCTGGGGCTTATCTTATTAATCTATGGTGGTCTGTTAATTATCGGCGGCGCCAGCGGCAGTCAGAATATTTGGCAGCCCTTAAAACTCGTTGGCCAAGCTGAACAAAACAATAGGCTAAATAGTGATGGCCTAGCATTTATACAGGTCAGCAATTTAACTCAACTTCAACAACAGCTCGACCAATCGACGCAGGCTATCATGCTTGATTTTTATGCTGACTGGTGTGTCGACTGCAAAAAAATGGAAGCAACCACTTTTCAAGATCCTTCTGTCGCTGCAGCATTAACCAATACCACATTGATACAGTTTGATATGACTGATAACACGGCAGAACATAAAGCACTTTTAAAACACTTTGGTCTATTTGGCCCACCCACCCTGTTATTTTTTGATAATAACGGTATCGAATACTCAAAACATCGTTTAATCGGTGGTGTCAATGCTTCTGCACTTATTGAACATCTTAAAAAGCTACCAATAGGTCAATTGTAACTCGAAAAACACACTATTTCGTCGAAATCAGTTATATAAAGCTTATTTTTCGGTTAAATAGCTGGACAAAAATTAACCATTAGTGCAGTATTCGTCTACTTAAACTTAGATGGCGAAAACATCACAATGTCAAAAATTTTAGTGTTGCACGGCCCTAACTTGAATCTTCTTGGAACGCGGGAGCCTGAGCATTATGGAGCGGATACACTTCTAGAGCTAAGCCAACGCTTAACTTCACAAGCCATTGTCGCTGGATATCAACTCGAAAGCTTTCAATCAAATGCCGAACATCAACTAATCGATAAAATACATGCTGCTCGCAGTGACGACACCAGCTTTATCATTATTAATCCGGCTGCATTTACGCACACTAGCATTGCTCTCCGCGATGCACTATCTGCCATTGAAGTACCCTTTATCGAGGTACATCTATCCAATGTCCATGCACGCGAAACATTTAGACATCACTCCTATTTCTCAGACATTGCTATTGGCGTAATCTGTGGTTTAGGATCTCAAGGTTATGAACTTGCTCTGCAAGCAGCTATAAAACACACCACTAAATAAGGTTATTTAAATGGATATTCGTAAGATAAAAAAACTGATCGATTTAATTCAAGAATCAGATGTAGCAGAAATTGAAATTAAAGAAGGTGAAGAATCAGTCCGCATTAGTCGTGCAAGTGCCACTGCACCGATCATGATGCCAGCTCAAGCAATGCAACAACAAGCTTTTGCACCTGTTGCTCCATCACCCGTCGTAGAGCCAGTAGCTCCTGCGATCATCGAGGCCCCTCCTGCCACTAACTTCGACAAAGCAGTTAAATCACCAATGGTAGGTACTTTCTATCGCTCATCATCACCTGAATCAGGCCCCGTTATTGAAGTTGGTCAATCCGTTTCTGAAGGCGATGTAATCTGCATTATCGAAGCAATGAAAATGTTTAACCAAATTGAATCTGACCGTAGTGGTGTTGTAAAAGCAATTCTGGTTGAGAATGGTCATCCCGTTGAATTTGGTGAGCCTTTAGTTATCATTGAATAAACAGTACCGAAAGATGAACTTTGATATCTCCAACTACGGATAAAGAAACATTATGATCGAGAAAATTCTCATTGCCAATCGAGGTGAAATTGCCCTTCGAATCCTACGCGCCTGCAAAGAATTAGGCATTAAGACGGTTGCTGTTCACTCAGATGTGGATCGTGATTTAAAACACGTTTTATTAGCTGACGAAACCGTTTGCATCGGACCTGCACCCTCTGCCCAGAGCTATTTGAACGTGCCTGCTCTGATCAGTGCAGCTGAAATTACTGATGCATCAGCAATTCACCCAGGTTACGGATTTTTATCTGAAAATGCTGATTTTGCTGAGCGTGTAGAACAAAGTGGGTTTATATTTATTGGCCCTAAATCTGAAACGATTCGCCTAATGGGTGACAAAGTTTCTGCCATTGCAGCAATGAATGAAGCTGGTGTACCTTGTGTACCTGGTTCTGATGGCCCTCTGGGTGATGATGATACGACCAACCATCGCCTAGCTAAAGAAATTGGTTACCCAATCATTATCAAAGCTTCAGGTGGCGGTGGCGGTCGAGGTATGCGCGTCGTTCACAGTGAAGCTCATTTATTAAATGCCATCGCATTAACACGTAGCGAATCTAAATCATTATTTGCTAATGACATGATTTACATGGAAAAGTTTTTAGAAAACCCTCGTCATGTTGAGTTCCAAGTATTGGCCGATCAACATGGCCATGCTGTTCATATAGGCGAACGTGATTGTTCTATGCAACGTCGTCATCAAAAAGTAGTTGAAGAGGCTCCTGCACCTGGACTTACGCCAGAGTTGCGTGCCAAAATGGGTAAAATTTGTGCCGATGCTTGTATACGAATCGACTATCATGGCGCGGGTACCTTTGAATTTCTATTCCAAGATGGTGAGTTTTATTTCATCGAAATGAATACCAGAATTCAGGTAGAACACACCATTACAGAACAAATTTCAGGCATTGATTTAGTTGCAACACAAATTCAGATAGCTGCAGGTAAACCACTGCCTTTCACTCAAGAAGACATTATCCTTAATGGCCATGCTATCGAGTGTCGTATCAATGCTGAGGATGCCAAAACATTTATGCCTAGCCCTGGAACCATTACTCATTATCATGCGCCGGGTGGTGTAGGTATTCGTATGGATTCACATGTATACAGTGGCTACCGTGTACCACCAAACTATGATTCAATGATCGGTAAGCTAATTTCATATGGGCCAACACGTGAATCAGCATTATCACGTATGCAAACGGCACTTGGAGAAATCGGCATTGAAGGCATTAAAACCAACGTTGCCTTACATCAAACGATTATGAATGATACTAACTTCCAAACCGGTGGAACAAATATTCACTATCTTGAAAAGAAATTAGGTATTTAATGGCTTGGATTCAATTTATATTTGATAGCACGCCTGATGCGGCCGATAGGCTTTCAGATGCACTGTCAGAGTGTGGTGCCGCGGCAGTGACTTTTCAAGACAATGCTGATCAACCTATTTATGAACCAGAAATAGGTACGACTCCACTTTGGGCAGCAACTAATGTTGTTGCTTTATTTGATGCTGAGCAAGATACAAGTGAAGTCATTGCCCACTTATCTACTAAGTTAAGACCTCAGATAGTTCCTAATTATCGTATTGAAGCTGTGGAAGATAAAGATTGGGTACGTGAATGGATGGATAGCTTTAAACCTATCTGTTTTGGTGAGCGTTTATGGATCTGCCCAAGCTGGCTATCACCGACCGAAGCAGATGCGGTAAATATCATGTTAGATCCCGGCTTAGCCTTTGGCACTGGGACACATCCGACAACCGCACTGTGTTTAAACTGGTTAGATCAGGCAGATGTGAGGGGTAAATATGTCATTGATTATGGTTGTGGCTCTGGCATTTTAGCTATTGCTGCAGCTCTATTAGGTGCTAAAAAAGTCATTGGAGTAGATACCGATCCACAAGCTCTGCAAGCCACCCAAGCCAATGCAGCACGTAATGGTGTTCAAATCGAGACATACTTTCCTGACGAGTGTCCTGACCAACCGGCCGATTTATTATTAGCTAATATTTTGGCAGGACCATTACAATCACTGTCAGCACGTTTAGCCAGTTTAACTAAACCAGGTGCAACCATCATCCTGTCGGGTATCTTAGATGTACAAGCGGAGTCAGTAAGCCAAAGTTATCAAGCTTGGTTTGCTATGCAGCCTGCTGTCTTAGAAGATGAATGGACTCGCATTGTTGGACAGCGACGTGACTGATTTAGCGATGAAGATAGGGCCTTATACTTTGCCCAATAATTTATTTCTAGCGCCAATGGCTGGGGTAACAGATCGTCCTTTTCGGCAATTATGCCGTCGTTTAGGTGCCGGCATGGTGGTATCTGAAATGATTACAGCTAACAAAGCCTTATGGGCAAGTAAAAAATCATTATTACGTGCTAATCATGATGGTGAACCAGAGCCTCGTTCAATCCAAATTGCAGGAACTGATCCTGAAATGATGGCTGAAGCAGCTCAACATAATGTTGATCAGGGCGCTCATATTATTGATATCAATATGGGCTGTCCTGCCAAGAAAGTCTGCAATGTAATGGCGGGATCAGCATTATTAAAAAATGAAAAATTAGTTGCTGAAATTTTGGAAGCGGTTGTCACCGCGGTGAATGTTCCGGTGACGCTAAAAATTCGTACAGGTTGGGATAGAGATCATCGTAATGGTGTGGCCATTGCTCGTATCGCCGAACAGGCAGGTATTCAGGCCTTAGCCGTACATGGTCGAACTCGTGCTGATGCCTATCGTGGCGAAGCAGAATACGATACTATAGCCCAAATCAAGTCTGCAATTTCAATACCTGTCATTGCTAACGGGGATATTTCTACCCCAGAAAAAGCACAACAAGTATTGGCTTATACCCAAGCTGATGCGGTGATGATTGGTCGTGCAGCTCAGGGTAATCCGTGGATATTCAAACAGATGAACCATTTTTTACTGCATGGCGAACACCTTCCTCCACCACCGCTTAATGAAGTAAGTGAAATATTGATCGAACATTTACATACCCTTTACGAGTTTTATGGGGAATATTCAGGCGTACGCATGGCACGTAAACATATTGCGTGGTACAGCAAAGGACTACGAGATGGTAATCCTTTCCGTCAACATATGAATACACTTGAGCAACCACAACAGCAACTTGATTTCACAGAGCAGTTTTTTGCTCAACTTGAACAGGATACGATTGCCGCATGACAGATTTAAATAACACTGTAGCCGCCTGCTTCAACTTAGGAGTTGCCGAAGAATTAACACATGCGCCCCTTAGCGAGTGTGTCGAAACCGCCCTCAGAGATTATTTTAAAAACTTGGATGGCCATCCTGCTGCCAATCTTTATGAAATGTTATTAGCCGAAGTTGAAGCCCCCTTATTCAAGGCAACACTTGAACACACTAATGGCAACCAAAGTCGTGCTGCCGAGCTTTTAGGGCTTAATCGCGGCACCCTGCGTAAAAAATTAAAAACTTACGGTTTATGATCCTTTTTTGTTCTAGGCAAAAAAGCAGCTCATAACTGCCCCTTAAATTTTAGAGATTAGAAATGAATACAATCCAACGTGCATTATTAAGTGTGTCAGATAAAACGGGGGTATTAGCACTGGCTCAAGAACTTAGCCGTCTTGGTGTCGAATTACTGTCTACAGGTGGCACAGCCAAGTTGTTACAACAAGCAGGCCTCACGGTAAAAGAAGTATCAGAACATACTGGCTTTCCTGAAATGATGGATGGTCGAATCAAAACTTTGCACCCTAAAATTCACGGTGGTTTATTAGGTCGTCGTGGCATTGATGAAGCTATTATGGCTGAACATGATATTGCGCCTATCGACTTAGTTGTGGTCAATTTATACCCCTTTGAAACCACTATTATGCGTGATGATTGCACCTTAGCAATGGCGATTGAAAATATCGATATCGGTGGTCCAACCATGTTGCGTGCTGCAGCTAAAAATCATGCCTCTGTTACAGTGTTGATTGATCCTAGTGATTACAGTCGAGTCCTTAATCAGATAGAAACTAGCGGCGGCGTTGATGATGCCACTCGCTTTGATTTAGCTGTAAAAACATTTGAACATACCGCTCATTATGATGGAGCGATTGCCAATTATTTAGGTAAAATCACCGAAGCTGCTGATGCTGATTTCCCTCGTACATTTAACCGTCAACTGCATAAATCTCAAGATATGCGTTATGGTGAAAATCCGCATCAAAAAGCGGCATTTTATACAGAAGCTAAGCCAGAAGCAGGTACGATTAGCGCCGCAGTTCAAATTCAAGGTAAAGCACTTTCATACAACAATATCGCTGACACCGATGCTGCACTCGAATGTGTTAAGTCGTTCCCAGAGGCACCTGCTTGTGTCATCGTAAAACATGCAAACCCTTGTGGCGTAGCGACGGCTAATGATTTATTAACAGCTTATGACTTAGCTTACCAAACAGATACCACTTCAGCATTTGGTGGTATTATCGCTTTTAACCGTGAACTAGATGCCAAGACAGCCCAAGCTATTGTTGATCGTCAATTTGTTGAAGTCATCATTGCGCCCTCTATCAGTGATGAAGCAAAACAAGTGATCAGCAGTAAAAAGAATGTTCGTCTACTTTGCTGTGGCGAGTTTCCAGCACAACAAGCTGACGGCCTAGATTACAAGCGGGTGACTGGCGGCTTATTAGTTCAAGATCGTGATACTGTTCTCGTTACACAAGACCAACTTAAAGCCGTCACAAAAAAAATACCTACTCCAGATCAAATGCAAGACTTATTGTTTGCATGGCGTGTGGCTAAATTTGTTAAATCAAATGCCATCGTTTATGTCAGCAAGCAACAAACTGTTGGCATTGGAGCGGGTCAAATGAGCCGCGTAGTGAGTAGTCGAATAGCTGGAATTAAAGCAGAAGATGCTGGCCTAACCGTTCCGGGAGCCGTGATGGCCTCAGATGCTTTTTTCCCATTCCGTGATGGTTTAGATGCCGCCGCTGAAGCAGGAATTAGTGCTGTTATTCAACCCGGCGGTTCAATGCGCGATGACGAGGTTATTGCTGCAGCCGATGAGCATGGTATTGCAATGGTGTTCACAGGCATTCGTCATTTCAGACATTAATTAATAAATAAGAAGAAGTTGACTCAAATGGAACTACCTGAAATAGCTAAGTTATTTAATGCACATAACCGCTCGAGAATAGAGCGATTAGTTGAGCTTGCTCCCAAACAACAGCAATCCTTTTTGGAACTTCTACCATTAATATTTCAATCAAATGATCCGGCACTGCCCTGCTATGTTGAAGGTGCACCTTTTGGTATTGTTGATTATCAACCTAGTGATGCCTTGTTAAGCTTCGCCAAAAAATATCAGCCTACCCTTGCATATACCAAAAAAACTTTCGATAAATATCCTATTCAGGGCTTATATTTAATAAATGATCTAGGAGCCCTAGATTATCCCTCAGAACCAAACTTTGATTTATGGCTAATTTATTCTTCAAATAATAGTGATGAGCAAACACAATTACTTAAAACAAAGTTACATGACGTCATAAAGTTTGCTAAATCATTGGGTATTAAGCTTAACGCCCGTTTGCTAAATGATACTGCGGTTACAGAACACAAGATTGAAACCGATGATCTCGATAGACTCTATAGCAGCGGCCTTATCCTAGCCGGCTGCCTACCTTTATGGTGGCTAATAAGCCCTATTCAAGAACAAGACTATGCAACGCATGCTCGCCAAATCATGGCAGATCACTCCAAAGAACTTAGTTTACTTGACTTTGGTCCCCTAACTAATCGGTCACCATCCGTTGCCACCGATAGCGCAATCAAAGCGAGTTTACTCACTATTGAAAATGGGCTGCTAGGCTATTTAGAATTATTTTATCAACAATCATTGCTGGCTAATTTCAGCAATAACTTATGGCTGTCAACACGCTATAAGCAACGTATTTATAACAACGAAACCAATCCTTTTTTCTGTGATCCTTTATTGCTAAAGTTTGAATTACTTTCAGAAAAATTATCACCGCAATCAGCTCATTTATTACGTCGGTCTTTATACCTTATTTGTAACGAACGCTTGTCAACCACTGTCAAGTCACCTCGTCATCCTTGGCGAAGAGAAGGCATTCTCGACCTTGTCAATCAATGGCAATGGGAAGCTAAAGAATTACGTGAATTAGACCATCGAAACCAAGCCGTCATTCGTCTCCGACTCAGTGAATTTAATCTGACCAAAACATTAATAAAGACCTTAAATGACAGCATAGCTGTCTTCGCTAAAAAACATGCACCTGATGCCGCTAAAAACGTAGTTAAATTGCAAAAAGCATATCAAACTACTTTTGACAGCCCCGCCGGTGTTATTCCTTGTTTACCTGCGGTATTTATTCCCGAGACTTCAGAAGATACCCTATTTATCGAGTATGAAGCAGCCACACAGCAGTGGCATATTAATGAAATTGAACGTGCCACGTTAAAAAAAGGCGAAGTGTTTTCTCCATTACACAGTAACGCATCACTTCCACCGATAATTGCTTGGGCCATCATTAACGGTGCATTGTCTAAATTCACTCGTATAAAATTGGTACCGAATACTAGCAACATTGCTAGTACGGCGGTTTATGGCTTAGTCGAATACCTAGTACAATCACCTTTAGCAGTAAAATCTCCATCTGACACTAACTTAAATTGGTTAATGATAGCTAATTGCGAGAAAACGCCTGAAGAAGCATACAAACACCAAGATATGAAGCTTGCATTACGCCTTCGAGACCCACTAAATTATGGCTATCACCGACGCAATATGATTTTAAACTTAGGGGTATTAGCTAGCCCTGACAATAAAGAATGGCATTATTTAAGTCATGATGGCGATAGCGCAACAGCCGAAATATTAGCAGGATTGCTACGCTGGCAAACGGATAGCTCACACAACAGTCATATCGACTGCTGGTGCCCAACGCCACAATTTGCTTCGAGCATCATGAAACGCTTAGCAGCAACCGCAAAAGATATGAGTCTACATTTTCAAACACATTCAGAATACGGCATCTATCTGCTAGAAGTAGGTGGTAAAATCAGTCGCATCCATTGGCATAAAAAGAAGGTGGATGCTACACATTATAGTGGCCGTTATGATCTGAATACCGTATTGTCGCTAACACGTCCACATTTTGCTGCAACACGTGTTGATGACAATTTAGACGTCGATGGTTTATATAGCCTATTACTCAAAGCTCAAGATACAAAACAAATTCGTGTATTTATAGATACTCAGAAATCACAGTCTAATGTGTATGTACTCGATGAATTGGGCCACCTTGATAAATTAAAGCCAACAGGATTAAAAGAAAGCACACTGCTAACAAATTTAAACCAATTTCTTAGTGCTGTTGCCACCTCAAAATCAGCTAATAAGCCACTTTTTTATAAACTGCCTCATATTAATGGTGAGTGGTCTTTAAAAGCACTGGCACTTGCACAAGCAGCCGATACCAATGCTAATTATTTACCCGTTCAAATCACTATGGATACAGCAAAAATTGATTCAGAATGTTCCATTGTCTGTGGTCCAAAAACATTTTCCGGTAAAGCGAACGATCCAGCATTATTTCAGCAGGTATCACAATTTATATTCAATATACGAAAATCAGCTAATCCCTTCCCACTCTATATTACCGAGCTAGAATTTAAGCAAAATACTCGAACAGCCACTACACACGAACATATAGTATTCAAACAACATTTGGAAAGCTTGCTTAATGCTCGTTCAGCACCATCACCTTAGTTATTAGAGACGCACTATCATGATCAACATCGGCATCGTAGGTGCAACTGGTTACACCGGAGTAGAATTATTACGTCTGCTTGCAACGCATCCTGAAGTTAATTTAAAAGTCATTACATCGCGTACCGAAGCAGGCACCGCTGTCAGTGAGCTATTTCCTAATCTACGTGGCCATGTAGATCTGATGTTCACTATGCCTGATGTCGATCAACTGGCAGAATGTGATGTGGTATTTTTTGCAACGCCTCATACTGTTGCTATGGCCCTAGTACCCGAACTTATTAAACGTGGCACTCGTGTGATTGACCTTTCAGCAGATTTTCGACTTAAAGATCCTCAACTGTGGCAGCACTGGTATAACATGCCACACACCTGCCCTGAGTTATTAGAACAAGCTATCTATGGCTTACCAGAAGTTAATCGTGAGCAGATTAAAACAGCACAACTTATTGCAGTACCAGGCTGTTATCCGACGGCCACTCAGCTTGGATTTTTACCCCTATTAGAAAATGCTATTATCAATCCTATGCATCTCATTGCAGACACAAAATCAGGCGTTAGTGGCGCTGGCCGAAAAGCGTCAATACCATCACTCTTAACTGAATCATCTGAAAACATGAAGGCCTATGCTGTTACTGGCCATCGTCATCTACCTGAGATCGAACAAGAACTTAATCTTGCCAGTAAGAGCTCGGTAGGATTAACCTTTGTGCCACATCTAACTCCGATGATTCGAGGGATCCATGCCACGCTTTACGGACAATTGACTTCGGCTGTCGACTTACAATCACTTTTCGAACAACGTTATGCAGATGAACCTTTTGTTGATATTATGCCGGCAGGTTCTCATCCAGAAACACGCAGTGTCCGTGCAACCAATACTTGTCGTATCGCAGTGCACCAACCTCAAGGTAGTAATACCGTCGTTGTCTTATCTGTGATCGACAATTTAGTCAAAGGTGCATCGGGGCAAGCCATTCAAAATATGAATATTATGTTTGGCTTTGATGAAAAACTAGGCATCAATGTTATTGCGGCACTGCCTTAAACATGTCGTCACTCGATAAAGTTATTATTCACCCAGAACGGCGTTATCGCTGCGCCGTTTATATTTTAATATCCGTCATAATTACAGCAACAACACAATGGTTTTTGCTGAAAGAGGGCAATATTGGCTTGCAACAAAACTTAAATTTTTTGCAAAAAAGCTTAAATCTATCCCGTCAAAACACACAACAATTAAGTGAAGAGAAGTTAGACTTGCACCAGCAAAATAAAACACTTAACGAAATATCTAATAGCCAGCTACACGAAATCGATATTCAGCAAGCTACCGTCGAAGAACTTCAGCAACAATTGATGGCACTACAAGATCAGGTGTTCACCTTAGATAAAGAGTTACTTTTTTATCAAAATATTACTCAAGGCATTTCATCGGCTAAATTACAAATCCGAGAACTTCATCTCACTGCTGATACCCTTAAAGCTGATACTATTAATTACCGTATAGTGATCACACAAGGCAAACAAATCACTAAACCAATGACAGGATCAGTTAGTATTAACATTGATAAAGACCCGACAGTTATTAGCAAACAACCTTTGAATTTACGTTTTGTACAGCTAATTGAAGGCCAGATTACAATCGCCGATAGTACATCGACTAAATTCATTACTATCAGCATAAAAAAAGCTAAAAAAACACTCCTGTCTCGCACCTTTGATTGGCAACTAACCCCATCTATCCCCCCTGAGGCACACCATGTTCAAAAAAAATAAAACAAAAACTAAATCTAGCCGAATTGACACACTGATTGGCCAAAGTACAGAAATTAATGGCGATATCAGCTTCAGTGGTGGTCTTCGTGTGGATGGAACTGTCAACGGCAATATTTATTCACAAGAGGATGATTCTGCAGTGCTAACTTTAAGCGAAAAAGGTGCGATACAGGGTGAAATTAAAGTCCCTAATTTGGTTATTAATGGCATCATCAATGGTAATGTCTATTCAACGTCACATGTAGAATTAGCACCAAAAGCTAAAATAGAAGGTAATGTTTATTACCGGCTATTAGAAATGACAGTGGGCGCAGAAGTAAATGGGCAACTTATTCACATAACAGAAGATGATCAGGATATGACTAATATCGAACACGAAGCTGTTGACGCTAATGCTGTCCCTAAGCTTGACCTGAGTTCAGACTAGCAAAATCAACATGGCTCGCTTAGTTTTACGAAAAATCAAAATCTCCTAGCTAACAATTATTGAAGCCTGGTCTCATTATGGTGGGAGGAGGAAATCCTGCGCTATGTTTATTGAATGTTAAACACCACCATGCTAAAACGACTAAAATTTGAATTTGTTGTTGCCCATTTTTGACATTAAGCCTAATAACAGCCAGATACTATTACTGGATGAGGACATCAATAAGTTTGTTTCCACTGGCTTCTAAAGAGCGCTACTATTCGCCTAATTAAAACATCTTGATAATGCCATACGATTAAATTCAGCAGCCCAACAAGTTTCGTGACAGGCATTTTGTACAGCTGAAGTCCGAATAAGTAGGATCTTCCGAGTAGAATGACTTGTGTCATCCTCATACCAACACGATGTGCTAGTTGATCACAGAGCTAACCAACTAGACCCGTAACTAAGGTTGAGGTAATCTGTAAATAATATAAATGCTTTGAAGGATAGAATTATGAAAAAACTGCTAATAATCACACTTGGCGCTACACTATTAACACCTACATTGGCACTCAGTGATCTTGATCGTGAGTGTCGTGGTGTTGCAGCTGGAGTTGTCTCATCAATGCGTGCCAACAATGAACTAGCAACTGAGGCGATGGTTAAAGCTGCCACCTTAGCCGCAAGCCGTGGCTGCATAGCGGCATTGCAAAGCTTTTCAAGTCAAGATATGGCTAACAGTGAATCCGAGGACTCTAACGCCAATCAGGAGGACAATAAACAGTATATGGAAAAAATGAGTGTGTTTGAATTCCTATCACAAGATCAGGAAGGAACTGCTGGACACGATCGCTTAAAAAAACGACGCTAGGAACCGTAAGTAGTTACAAAAAAAAGGCCGGTAGAACCGGCCTTTTTTATAACTAGATAACTAGACTCTAGAAATCGATGCCATAAGATACAACATATTTTGTGTCATCGTTGTTTACTGTCACAGGTGACTCATTAAGATCTGTACCGGATACCATAAAGCTAAAACCACCTTTAGATACTGATACATTCCAGTCTACGTATTCTGTAGTTCCATCAGCAAAGTTAAATGCATCTACAAAATCACCATCGTGATAACCGACGTGCAGGCCAACATCAACACCTTCAACATTAGGCATTGCAAAACCATAATCGGCAGAAATATAGTAGGCTTCACCAAAACCAAAATCATAATCTTCACCTATAACATTTTGGCCAGCACTTTCTTCTGCTTCGGTATCAACTAAAACAAATGCGGTTAGGCTAAAGCCAGCGTAACCCAAACTTGCATAAATCTCACTAAAGTCAAAGTTAGCTTCTTCGTTGTAGTTATAATAAAGGTAACCGATGTCGTAGCTCAAGCCACCTGTAGTTTCACCAGCAAAACCTGCGTACATGTCGTGCTCATAAGAGAAAGCATCGTCTGCTGCATACTCAACGTTTGATACCCAAGTACCAATATACAGGCCTGAGTCGTGAGAGTAGTCAAGACCACCTGAGATTGCAGGTTGATCAGTTGTTTGAGTTAGACCACGCCAAATATAGTTATTGCTAATCGAGATGTTGCCAGCCAATTCAGCTTGAGCGACCATTGCCGAGCTCATAAGAATAAGGCCTGCTCCAATTTTACTTGTTAAATGATGCATGTTCTGTTCCCCTAATAAAAATTCATTTTCGGCATTAAATAAAGTGTTGCCGAGTTACAACAATCGTTGTTACATTACAACAAGCAAGAAACCTGCCAATACAGGTAACCTACTGATTTAAGTCAAATTATCGGTAAATTCGAGGTGAAAAAAAACTGGATTTAAAGGATTACTGAATAAAAAGCACAAGTTTGGTGCGGCCAATGCTCTAAAATGGTTCGCATGCTTGATTTAAAGGGGCTAACTGAGGCTTAAAAGTTTAAATGCTAGGAAATGCATCTAAAATTCGTATCTTAAGATAGAATGCCTTTTAGAGCAGTGTTCAACCTGTAAAGCTTAGATTTATTTGAGGCTAATAAGGGGAGTTGCTTTTGAAGACTTTTTCCTAGGTTTTATCTTGTTCAATTGATGAAAGTCATTCATCAAATAATGATTGGCAGAAAACTCGAACGATCGCTATCTGCGATCGTAGTCAGAGCACTGCTCACCTTCGAGGCAATAATATACCTTATATATTATCAGCGGCATTCGTGTTTATGTCGCCTGAGCAATTACAGATAATGTTTATCCATTACTAAGCCACTCTGTAATTGAGCACCGCCCGTGTCATTGCAAGCTTAATCGATATGGCTATAAAATAAGGGATATTCGGCTAGACGTCAGTAAAAATCTGCTTTTGAAATATATGGCTATTATTGTTTTGAATCGATTGAGATTAGAAATAAAGCCACTGTTTCTGTTGGGCTAGCAAACCTACATCTGCACACTAGAGGGAAGCAATTTCCTGGCTAGTTAGTCGTTTGGTTGGGCAATTAGCAGCAATCAATTTAGGATCTTGTAAATCAAGAGTAATACGGCCTAATTTGACCAAGGCATTAAGGCCAATCAAGTTACGACTAGCACCGCGTATAACTGCCACTTCTAATGGGCCTACATCGCAACCATTATCCAAGATCAGAGAAGGAATTTCATAAGTTGGTATTGATTTAACACGGCCACTGGCCATATTTGCAGCAACTTTACCCGTTGATATCGTTTTCTGGTGTTTGGTAATAACCTTGAATAATTTTTCATTCATCATCACCATGCTAGCACCAGTATCCAAAAGAAATTCAGCTTCTACTGCCGATGCAAACTTAATAGCAATAGTATAAGTACCAGAAGAGAGAGGGTGAAGTTCAATATTTCCACCCGACTCAGCAATGCTTGTCACTGGCAGTAAGGTCAATATTAGCAAGCAATTTGCGATAAATAACTTAAACATTTTCGTAACCCCATTAATTATTAAACACATACTTTAATAAAGCATAAACAAGGCCAAGTTACAGATCCTTAAATATAGCTTTAAAATCAGCAGGTTACTAAATTACGAGTGTTTTAGATCGCACTAAATAAGTGCGTAAAGCTTTTACATTAGTCAATGCGCACCAAAATGAAGTGCATAATAAACTGCAAATGAATACAATCGTGGTGAATACGGTAGCATGATGGCATATGCCTACTCATCAATGATAATAAAAAACTATCATCATATTGGTCTATCCTTTAGCAGCAAGTCTAGAATAATACCCTATAATTTTACTTGGTTATTCAAAAGCACTTAATAGAACATTTTTAAAGCAATTAGCAGTTAATTAATAAGGATTATTATAATGAAATATCAAAGTATTGCAGTAATCATTGCCATGGCATTTGCAGGTTCAACTTCGGTTTTGGCCAGCGATGACATGACCACGGTATGGACTACAGATTACAGTGGAAAGCCGCCATACCAACGTCAAAAAGAAACACTTAACACCGCTGACTTAGCTAGGTTTGAAATAGCAACTGAAGAAGTGAAAAGCACTAATTTCAGTGGCAAACCGCCATTCCACCGTAATGCTGACGTATTGCGCGTAGTGGATGCAAATCGCTTGGAGATTGTACAAGAAATTCGTTTTGTTCCTGCTCCTCGACGCGGTAAAAACTAGCCTCATAGTAAGCCCTTGATGTTACCAATAGCCTGAATATAGCCATCATACATTGCGATGACTATTTTTAGGTTTTTTTATGGCCGTATTTTCACGCTTATTAGATAATGACTTAATGCGTATCTTTAATCTGATTTTAACAATAGTATTAAACAATCACCGCTAAATAAATCTGCAAAGCTCAACTCACTACACTGGGGCAATGGTATTTAGAAACTATGGTCACAGTGCTCCATCCTTTAGCAACACCAACTAATACCCTGCCAATATCACTCGGGTATTCAAGAGCTTTTAATACACGTCTTTTTAAAGCAATTTTTTGCTAAATAATAGGACTTATTATAGTGAAATATCACAGTATTGCAGTCATCATGGCCATCACATTTGCAGCTTCAGTTCATGCTAGCGATAGTATGAGCACTGTTTGGACTAAAAAGTTTAGTGACAAACCACCATATCAACGTCAGAAAGAAATACTCAACAGTGCAGATCTGACACAGTTTGAAGTAGCAACTGAAGTAGTGAAAACCACTATTTTGGTGGCAGACCACCCTTCCACCGTATTGTAAATGTACTGCGTCTCGTGGATGCAAATCGCCTCGAGCTAGTACAAGAAATCCGTTTTATTCCAGCTCCTAGACGTGGTGAGAACTAGTGCTATCGTAAACTTTACAGCTTAACATTCATTTGAATATAGCTACAGGTATTCCCGGTTGCCATCTTTAGGTTTTTTTATGCCTGTATTTATGACCCTATTTAAATGCCAGCGAGTGAAGTATTATCTTTAATATTCGTTCATATAAGCTTATTTAGAGGATATTTCTAAATAATTTTAGAAAGCTCGGTACACTACATTAAAGCTATAAGTTCAGTCGCTTAAATATAGCCATAACTAAAAAACAACAATACAAATACTTGACTAAATTACTCAGTCTTGGATAATGGTTAACTAATTATATAGTTTGGAGTCTCTCATGAGTGAAATGCCTAGTCCTGTTAATTTTACCGATGCCGCTGCTAGCAAAGTTAGCGCATTAATCGCCGAAGAAGGTAACGATCAACTCAAACTACGCGTATTTATTACGGGTGGCGGTTGTTCAGGCTTTCAATATGGTTTTACCTTTGAAGAAGACGTTAGCGAAGGTGATACTGAAGTCGAAAAAGACGGTGTGACCTTATTGATTGATCCTACGAGTTATCAATATCTAGCCGGCGCTGATATTGACTACAGTGATGGTGTTGAAGGTTCGCAATTTGTTATTCGTAACCCTAATGCTACATCAACCTGTGGTTGTGGTTCTTCGTTTTCAGCTTAATTAAACGTTAGAATTTATGCTAAAGATAGCTTTGCTAAATATTGAAATTATTTTCCAATACAAAAGCTAGAAAAGATCTTATCGAGTAAGTCTTCATTGCTGAATGCACCAGTAATTTCGCCAAGTGCCTGTTGTGCTTGGCGAAGCTCCTCTGCAAGCAGCTCACCAGCGCCCATGCCCGTCAAGCAGTTATATCCTGCTTCTATAGCTATGCGAGCACGGCTGATAGCATCTAAGTGTCGACGACGTGCAATAAAAACACCTTCATCATGTGGATGATAACCGACCGCTTCACATAGATAGTTCTCTAATAAATCCATACCCTCGCCTGTTTTGGCTGACATATAAATCACTTGTTGGCCATGTTCAGTGACTAATTCAATCTTATGGCCCGTTTTATCGGCTTTATTTCGAATCAGGGTTAAGGGGATATGACTTGGTAGTGAAGCTAAAATAGCCTCGTCCTTTGCATTTTTTCCCTTGCTATCATCCATCACCATTAGAACATGATCCGCTTGAGCAATTTCTGATTGAGTACGACGGATACCTTCACGTTCAACTTCATCAGGTGAATCATGTAAACCTGCGGTATCAGATATACGAAGAGGCAAACCACCTAAATGGATCTGTTCACGTAAGACATCACGTGTTGTGCCTGCAATGTCAGTGACAATGGCCGCATCATGTCCTGCCAGTTGATTGTGTAAACTCGATTTACCAGCATTTGGCTGACCTGCAAGCACAATACTAATACCATCACGTAATAAACGACCTTGCTGTGCACTTGTTTGAATACCATCCAAAACTAGCAGTAGATCTTGTAATTGTTTATCAACGGCCGCTTCCGCTAGAAAATCAATTTCTTCATCACTAAAATCAATGGAAGCTTCGACAAACATTCTCAGCTCAGTCAGCTTACTGAGTAAACTATCAATGCGCTCAGAAAAGACACCTTGTAATGATCGCATAGCACTTCGAGCTGCTTGCTCGGTAGAACTATCGATAAGATCTGCCACCGCTTCTGCTTGAGCCAGATCCATCTTATTATTAAGGAAGGCACGCTCAGAGAATTCACCAGGCCTAGCCATGCGAGCACCAAGGCTTATAGCACGCTGACAGAGTCGGTCCAATACAATTGGACTGCCATGACCTTGTAACTCGATGACATCTTCACCTGTGAACGAAGCAGGATTAGGAAAATATAGGATGATGCCACTATCTATAATTTCGCCACTGTGATCGCGAAAATGGCTAAATTGAGCATAACGAGCAGGTGGTAGTCTGCCACAGATTTTTGTCGCGATGGCAGCACTGCTATCACCTGACAATCTAACTACACCAACACCACCTCGACCTGGTGCTGTCGCAATCGCTACAATCGTTTCCATTTGATGCTCAGTGTAGAATTTAAAGTGCGCCCAGCTTACGTGTAATATTCCACTGCTGTGCGATTGACAGTGTATTATTCACTACCCAGTAAAGGACTAAGCCTGATGGGAAAAACGCGAAAAATACAGTGAAAATAATCGGGAATGCTTTCATTACCATTGCTTGAGCGGGATCTTGTGGAGCAGGGTTCAACTTCTGCTGGAAAAACATACTCAAACCAAATAGAACCGGTAAAACAAAATAAGGATCCATTGCCGTTAAGTCTTGTAGCCAAAAGATAAAGGGGGCTTGGCGTAATTCTATGCTTTCAACCAATACCCAGTAAAAGGCTAAAAATACTGGCATTTGTACCAAGATTGGCAAACAACCACCGAGGGGATTAATTTTCTCAGTACGATACAAATCCATCATTGATTTATTGAAGGCTTGTTTATCATCACCGTGACGTTCTTTCAATATCGCTAATTTTGGTGTCAATTTACGCATTGATGCCATTGACTTGTAACTTTTTGCAGATAGACGATAAAAGGCTAATTTAATCAATACAGTCAAAAAGACAATTGACCAGCCCCAGTTATTAGTTACCTTATGGATCCATTCCATAATAGTAAATAAGGGCTGTGAGATAATAGTCAAAATACCGTAATCAACCGTCAAATCAAGATTATTGACTACTGCTTCCAAACGTTTATGTTCTTTTGGTCCTAGATACATTGAATATTTACTTGTCGCCATATCACCACTAGCCACATTAATATCTGACATTTTAGCGCCGGCAGTGTAATTTATTTCTTTAAGCGACTTGCCATAAAAACTATTTTCTTGATTATTTTGTTCAGGAATTAATGCCACTACAAAATAATGCTGAATCATTGCTGCCCAGCCATTAACTGCTTTATGGTTGAAGGCTGCATCATCTAAATCATCAAACTTAATCTTGTCATATTCATTACCTTCACTAGAAAATACAGCACCGGTGTAGGTATAAATAAAGCCAGAATCATCTTGTGGTCGAATGCGATTAAATTGCGAATATGAATAGGCAGAAAACGGTTCACCTGTATTATTTTCAATCAGATAATCCACCTCAACGTGGTAGCTATTACGGCGAAAACGGTAAGTTTTAGTTACCTTTAACCCGTTAGCAGACTGCCAGTGGAGTGGCACAACTATTGAATCTTGGCCATCACGTAATTCATATTGCACATCATCGGCGATATATTGGTCATAATGTGTCGGTGCAGCTACATTAGATCGTAAACCAGACTGAACAATAAAAAACTGAGAGGGTGTATCAGAAAGTAATTGAACCGGTACATCTGCTGTACTTGATTCTACCGGATAATCGAGTAAGGCCAGATTATGTATATCTGCACCCTGTGTGCTGATATATAAATCAATTACGTCTGTTTTGACATGGACTTTATTGGTCGTACTAACCGCTGAAGTCTGTTCTATTGCGGGTAAGCTATCTAATGATTTATCAACCCTTGGTAAATCAGGTAGATCTTGCCCATTATCAGCTTGTCGTTGCCCGTTTTCAGAACTCGCTAAATCAACCACTAAATCGTTGCTAGTTTGCGCAATTTGTTGTGGTTGCACATAATCCGTTTGCCATGCTTGCCATAATAATAACGAGACAATCAATAAGCCAAAGATGAGATATGTTTTTAAGTTATCCATTGTTTTTTTTAGTCTTTAATTGAGGAACGGGATCTAATCCACCTTCGTGCCAAGGATGACAATGTGAAAGTCTTCGTAAGCCAAGCCAAAAGCCACGTATAACACCAAAACGTGCCACAGCTTCAATCATGTACTGAGAACAGGTGGGATGGAAACGACAATTTGCGCCCAGTAGTGGGCTGATGATTATTTGGTAGCCTCGAATGAGACTAATCAAGATTTTTTCCATTGTGCTATCACCGTTAACCAATGTTCTTCCAATGCGGTCCAAATTTGCACTGATTCTCGCTGTTTAACATCGTGCCGAGTTAACACCACAATATCTATATTAGCAAAATCAACATTATGCTGTCTAAATGACTCGCGAATGATTCGCTTCAATCTATTGCGTTGGTGCGCAAATTTAAGATGTTTTTTTGCTATGGCCAAACCCAAACGCGGATGCCCCACTGAGTTTTCAGCCGTCAAGATCGTCAAGCCACTACCACCTGCTCGTTTTGCTTGACGAAATACCCGAGAAAAGTCTCTCGGGCTACTCATTTTCATGGCTCGGCTAAAATGTGCCAAGTCATGCTACCCTTAAATACTTAAGCAGAATTATACAGTTAGGCTTGCACGACCCTTTGCACGACGCGCGTTTATTACACGACGACCACCAACAGTTCTCATACGAGCGCGAAAACCATGTGTGCGGTTGCGCTTTAAATTACTAGGCTGAAAAGTTCTTTTCATTTCATAGACTCCAATCAAAAATTCGGGTTTTGCTCCAAGCAGAATGATCAGCCTGAGCAAAAGGGCTGAAATTATAGTGTTTTATAATGGGACAAGTCAAATGATTGTTTAATAGCAGTCTAATCAATCTCGTATAATTTAGCCCTTGCTATAAATTAACATTGAGGATAACTTAAACGGTTCTACTTTGTGGCATTATACTGACTAACACGATAGTTGCCATACATCTAATATTCACTTCATGAGGAGCCGCTGTGTCATCACCCCTGTGGGAAAAATGTCTGTCCCACCTTGAAGGGGAGCTGTCAGCACAGCAACTCAATACGTGGTTACGTCCGTTACAGGCTATTCAATCACCCACGAGCCTACGTCTGCTAGCCCCTAACCCTTACGTAAAAGCGTGGGTTCAAGAACAGCTTGAAGAAAAAATAAACCAACTTATCGAGGCATTAAGTCAAGGTGCAATTACCTCAGTAACCATCGATGTCGGAACCAACAAACCGCCTGTTTCAGAAACTAAGATGATGCCTAAATCACCCGCTGAAGCACCAAGATCTATGGCACCTGCGGCCGGTTCGCCACTCAATCCAGCTTTTACCTTTGAATCCTATGTAGAAGGTAAGTCTAATCAAATTGCGCGTGCCGCTTCATTACATGTTGCTGAGTCACCAGGTACTAGTGGCTACAACCCATTATTTTTGTATGGTGGTACAGGCCTAGGCAAAACACATTTGATGTTAGCAGTGGGTAATCAAATAAAAAAAGATAATCCCAAAGCTAATGTAATGTATTTATCTTCAGAACGCTTTGTACAGGATATGATTACCGCATTGCGTAACAATGTTATTGATCAATTTAAAGCTCATTATCGAAGTGCTGATGCTTTATTGATTGACGATATACAATTTTTTGCAAAAAAAGAACGTTCTCAAGAAGAGTTCTTCTATACCTTTAATAGTCTGCTAGAAGGTCAAAAACAGATAATTTTGACCTGCGACCGGTTTCCTAAAGAAGTTGAAAATCTTGATGAACGTTTGCAATCCCGTCTCGGATGGGGACTCACCATAGCAATTGAGCCGCCAGAACTAGAAACTCGAGTCGCTATTTTAATTAAAAAGGCCCAACAAAACCTTGTTATGTTGCCTGAAGACGTGGCCTTTTTTATTGCTCAACGTATCAAATCTAATGTACGAGACTTGGAAGGTGCGCTACAGCGCGTGCTTGCATTTTCACGCTTTACCAATCAACCTTTTTCAATAGAAATGGCACAAGAAGCATTAAAAGATCTACTCGCCCTACACCAAAAATTAGTTACCTTAGATAGTATTCAAAAAACGGTAGGTGAATATTTTAAAACACGCGTATCAGAATTACTCTCTAAAAAACGTACTCGTTCAATTGCCCGTCCCCGCCAAATTGCGATGGCGTTGGCAAAAGAGCTGACAAGCCACAGCTTGCCTGAAATTGGTGAAGCCTTTGGTGGTCGCGACCACACCACGGTATTACATGCCTGCCGTAAAATAGCCGAATTAAAGGAGTCTGATGTGCGCATTGCTGAAGATTACCGCAACTTACTTCGAACCCTGTCGAGTTAAACCGAGAGCATCATCATGCAATTTACCGTGAGTCAAGAAACTATCGCCCGACCTCTGCAACTGGTTTGTAGTATTGTCGAACGTCGCGCTACCCTGCCTATTTTATCAACAATTTTATTACGCACACATGGTAATCAATTATCAATGACCAGTACTGATATGGAATTGGAAATGATAGCCACCTTACCTGTTGCTGTTGAACAAGAAGGTACAACAACACTTTCGGCGCGAAAATTTCTCGACATTTGTCGCGCGTTACCCAGTAATGCCACAATTAGTGTTAAGGCTCAAGATGGTAAAGCCATTGTCCGGGCAGGTAAAAGTCGATTTTCACTTGCTACGCTGCCGAGTGAAGACTTTCCAGATAGTGAAGGTGCTAATTATGTCGATGAAATTAGCTTACCACAATCAGCATTAAAATCATTACTTGATGAAACCAGCTTTGCAATGGCAAGCCAAGATGTACGTTACTACTTGAATGGCCTATTAGTAGAACGTGAAGAGAATATTTTACGTACCGTAGCAACTGATGGCCACCGCCTCGCATTGGGAAGCTTAAAAACAGCCAACACCATTACAGAAAAAAGCAGCATTATCATCCCTCGCAAAGCCATTATGGAACTAGGCCGCCTGCTCAATGACAGCGATGACATTGTCAAACTTGCTTTTAGTAATCAACAGATCAAGGTGGAACTACCTGATTTACATTTCACCTCTAAACTTATTGATGGCCAATTTCCAAACTACGAACGGGTACTTCCTTTAGGTGGCGATAAAGAAGTGATTGCCGAACGTGATCAACTCAAACAAGCCTTGTCTCGCGCCGCCATTTTATCCAGTGATAAACATCGTAGTGTCCGTATCAATCTTGAATCAGGCTTACTTAAAGCAACCGTAATCAATCAAGAGCAAGAATCTGCCGAAGAAGAAATCAGCGTTGAATATACCGGTGCACCTTTAGAAATAGCTTTCAATAATGCTTATTTACTAGATTTATTAAATGCGATACCTGATGACAAGGTGAAAATGGTCTTTAGTGATGAAAATAGCAGCGCCTTAATTACACCCGCTGATGACAAGCTTGAGCGGCAATATGTCGTCATGCCGATGCGTTTATAACGTTTAGAGTAACTCAATCATAGCAGAGGCAGTTGGTTATAAACTGAGCTGTAAAAGATAAAATTGATGTTATATAGAAGATGCAAGCAAGCTTGTTCAAAGCCCATTGCCGCAATGGTAAAAGTATAACTCACAGCCAACAATATGTTATAAACTTCCGATAAGCCCGCCAGAAAGCGATCGTAGCTGCCAAGCCCTAAGTACACTGCCAGTCAAATTTAGATAGCCAAACACACTAACTATAATCGTCGTGCGAGTAAAAGCAGACCACTCAGATAAAAACTTAAGGTTATTAGAGCTTGTGGCTATTTGCGCATCAAAGATCTATTAACCCTAATGCCTTAACTCACCCATAACCACTTTATTTTCACTTACTTTTTTGACAATATCTGAATAATAATCATCGCGGAATTCATCAATAACACGGGTAACCCCAGCACGATCCACGCCACTGCCAAGTAATATTTCCTCGGTCAGACGCAAACTTATTTCTAATGTTTCAGATACCGTCGTGGTCGCGCCTTGGCTGATTAAGTCTGCACAGTGCTGTCGATCAGTGGCGCGTGTATGAATAATCATATTTGGATAAGACTGTTTGGTTAAAAATACTAAGCGATCTACCTTGTCGGGTTCTTCCAGTGCAATCACTAACATCTTGGCACGTTCGGCCCCTGCTGCTTGCAATACCTTAACTTGGCTTGCATCACCAAAAAATACCGGAAAGCCCTGTTCTCGAGCTGCTTTTACCCGCTTCTGCTTCATATCTAAGGCAATATAGGAGACACCCGCCTCACCCAATAGAGCGCCTACCCGTGCACCAACTCGACCAAAACCAGCTAAGATAACATGGGCTTCAGAAACATCCATAAACTCAGAATAATCACCATCTTCTGACGGTTTAGGTACATAATATTTAAGCAGTAAAATATTAGTTCCTTTTACCACAAAGGGTGTAAACACCATTGTCAGAGCAATAATCAAGGTCAACATCTGACTCAATTGTAGCTCTAAAAGACCTGATACGCCGGCGACACCAAATAATACAAAGCCAAACTCACCACTTTGTGATAACAGCGCCCCAGACTGTACTGCAACATCATGTCGTGCACCGCCAGCTCTCGCCAAGGCATAAACCACAATACCTTTTATGAACATCAAGCCAATCGTTAAACCAACGATGAGACCAAACTGCTGCCATAACAAACCAAAATCAACACCCATGCCCACTGTCATGAAAAATAAACCGAGTAATATTCCTCTAAACGGTAAAATATCAGCCTCAATTTGGTGACGATAATGTGATTCAGCAAGCATCAATCCAGCTAAAAAAGCCCCCAAAGCCATTGATAAACCCACTAACTCCATCAGCCATGCCGCACCCAAAACTAATAATACAGCCACCGCGATAAATACTTCAGGATCCTGACTAGCGACGATTCTTCCTAGTATAGGGTTGAGCAAATAGCGTCCCACTAATAACAATCCGATAATAGCGGCAGCGCCATAAAGAAAGCTAGATTCCGATATCGTGTTAGTGCCACTGCTATCAGCAAGAAAAGAAACAAGAGCCAATAACGGCACTACCGCCAAATCTTGAAACAGTAAGACGGCAAATGACATTCTGCCCATAAGGGTAGAAATCCCTCCTCTTTCAGCCAGTAGTTTCAAACAAAATGCGGTAGAAGATAATGCCAAACCAAAACCGATAATAATGGCACTTTTTTCTGAAATTCCAAACCCTATAGCAACGCCATAAAGTACCGCAGCGGTCAAAAATAACTGGCCAGCCCCTAGGCCAATTACCATTTTACGCATATGCCATAATTTGTCAGGCTTAAGCTCCATGCCAAGGATAAACAGCAAGAAAATGACGCCAAACTCACCTAGATAACGAATTTTTTCTACTTCTGTAATGATACCAAGTCCCCAAGGACCCAAAATAACACCGGCAGCTAAATAACCCAATAAGGCGCCCAAACGGATAGCATGAAAAATTGGTACGACAATAACGGTTGCTAATAACAACGCCAATATATCGATTAAATAACTTGCTTCATGTCCATTCATTAAGATTACTTCCTTTGCAATTCATTTATATCCTAAGTTGGAAGATGATGTTGTTTGACCATCATAGCCAAACCTTGCTTATACATTTCGGTAGCTGCAGGCTCTTTACCTTCGGCCATCAATACCTCCGCTAATAGCTGGTAAGTTTCCCCTCTAGCGCCATGTTCAAGACTAGCGAGTAAATATTCTTCTGCTTTTGCCCATAATTCATTAGCTAATGACAAACGACCTAAGGTTAATAACAACCAGGGGTTCTGCTCATTATTGTTCAACCATTTCTCTGCCGTCGCTAAACATTTCAATGCATCATTCTGATTTGTCTGACCATATTGATAAACCAGGCCATCACTCCACCTTTTACGTAGGAAGCTTTCGATCAGCTCATTAGCTTGTATTTGTTCACCTTGCTGAATGAGCCCTGCAACATAGGTAGTCAATAGTGACTCTGAGTGGAGCATTTTGCTGGGAACCTGACGCCAGATCGTCGACATTAAATTCCAATCTTGTTTGAGCAAGGCGGCTTGCATCTGACTAATGACCGCATTACTAGATAAATTTTCAACTTCTGCTGATGCCAACACATTACGTTTTCGCAAATCAGGCAAGACATCCTGCACTCCCTGCCACTGGTTCATATCTTGATAAAGTTGTTGTAATAGCTGCAATACATGGGGATGTTTTGGTGCTACTTCTCGTAAGCGATGTAAAGTAGCCAAAGCATGCTCATTTTGGCCTGCTGCAATCTGCAGCTCAGCTTGTACCACACCCACAGCAACATCAGAGCCTTCCGTAGATTGATTTGCGAGTGCCAAATAGTTATCTCGGCGCTCCATTGCCTGTTGTTTTTGAGCAGCCCGTGCAGCAGCTAAATAGTGTAATAGCGGAGCCTCACTAGTGCCAGCACTTCGAATCAACATTCGTTCCGCCTTAACCCATCGCCCTTCTTCGAGTGAAATAAGCCCACGTGTGAGAGCCTGACTTCCACGTTTATGTTGTTGCAATAATTGCCAATCAGCCAGTTTTTTGGGTGCTTGTTTTACAAAGATAAGACTTTTTAAAGCCCAATAACTCACCACCAATAAGAGCATAAATGCGACCAAGAATACGATTAATGAGGTTTCAAGGCTCCAACGACCATATTTTAATAAAACAAAACCCGGCTCAAAATCTGCCAGCCACATAAAGCTAGAACCAAGCAGCAGACCTACAGCAATTATTATCAATAATTTCATTACTGCTCACCATGTTGCTGTAGCCAAAGTAATGATGCTGATATATCAGGTACTTCAATAGCGATAGTTTCCGACCGCAAGGTTTTTAACAGTTCCAGTATGGCATCACGTTCTGTGCCTATAAAATAGCGCTGTAACCACTGCTCTGAAGTGGCGAGACTATCGTGAAACAGAGATTCATCACCAGTTAATAAGGCTAGGCGGGCAGTTTCTAATTTCAAACTTAGATTTTGATATAAGAAGTAACGTTGCTCTGGCACTAATACTGCCACAGCCGCATCCTTTTGATGCCTAATCACTACCAATGATTTTATTTGCAACCAAGCTTGTGACAAAGCAGTATCCCAATCTGAAGATGAAACCGCTACCGAATTCCCCTCACCTTGTTGACCCAGTTGTGGCCCCATCAAAACGTCTAGTTGTTCAACCTTATTGAGCATGCTCTGTAACTGAATCGCTAAACCTTCGATATCGACTTTGGCAACAGAAGCTAAGGCCAGTTTTTCATCGGCAATCAATGAGCGAAGTTGATACAAGCGTGGATCGGTGAGCGAGTTAAGTAGCTGATCGGCCAAATTGAGCGCTGATTGAGCCTTCTCGAGATCACGTACTAACAAGGCACTTTGATTAGCTATCTGTAACAAAAATTCAAGTTCTGCCATATTCCATGACTCAACCACATCAGCATTAGTCAGCGCTTGAGTTTTAGCCATCTCTTCTATTTTTTCATACAAGGCTTTATTCGCGTTATCTAAGGCTGCTAGACGTGGCTCTGTCGCAGCCATGCCATCCATAACAGTCTGTTTTAATTTAGTAATTTCACTCTCTAAGGGTGTAATGTCAGTCGCAATCAACTGTTGTGCCAGTGCTGATTTTTCAATCATTTTCATTTGCTGCTGCAAATACAAAAATGAACCGGCAATCAAGCCTGACAAAAGGAACATTACCACCCAAACCAAAATGGATTTAGACTGTTCAGCAGGTTTCTTTTCTAGCGTTTTAAGACTTTCTTGCCCTATTTCTTCTTTTGGTGTGACTTCTTTTACATTATTATTCTTTTCCATCATTTCGCTCCATCCGTATTACCTGCTGCATCAGCGCAGCATCACTAGCATCAGCAACAACAACACATTGCTCAAAGCCTAATTTTTTAGCATATTGCCTGATCCGTTCACTTATAACGATTAGCCATTTTGACATCAATGCTTCGGCTTCAATCAGCTGACATAAATTATCTAAGCCAGCGATACTGGTAATAATAATACAATCAGCCAACTTTGCCTGCTCAACTTCAGCCTTAGACGGTGAAGGCAAAATTCGACGATACACTTCTATATAACGAATCTTAGCACCTCTTGTCCGTAGAGTATTTGCCAACAATTCTCGGCCACCTTGACCCCGCACTATGAGCACGCTTTTATTTTCTACCCTATTCAGCTCCGGCATAGCCAATAAACTTTCACTTCCTGCTGGTGGTGGTGCTTGAATATCAACCCGAAGACCATATTGAAGCATAGCGGTCGCTGTCCCTCCACCCACGGCCACTAATTGCACATTATCAGCTAAAGGTGTCTTCAAGCCAGTCATAAAATAGCTAACTGCATTACGGCTGATAAATATAATCATATCCTGATCTATTATCGCCATATTTGTTTCATTTTCAGCTGAAACAGACTCAATATCCAGCACAGGAAAAGCAATCGCTTCACCACCAGCCGCACTGATGCTGTCACATAATGACTTTGCTTGCTGTTGCGGCCGAGTGACCAAGACTTTAAGCCCATCCAGTGAGGCTTTAGTCACCATAAACAGCGGCCAAAATGTCATCCGCTCCTTGCGATAAGAGTTCTTCAGCTAACTTAATACCTAGGGCCTCAGCATCTTCAGCTTTACCTCTCACTTCAGCGCGTAAGGTCAAACTACCATCTGGCCGACCGACTAAACCTCGTAGCCAAATATTGCCATTCTTTAACAAAGCATAACCAGCAATCGGCACCTGACAACCACCATTAAGACGGGTATTCATAGCACGTTCAGCCGACACTACAATCCATGTCTCAGGACAAAGTAAAGGCGCAATTAAGGCATTAATTTCTGCATCATCAACTCGTGTTTCGATGCCAACCGCCCCTTGTCCAACCGCTGGCAAACTTTGTTCTGCTGATAAAGCAGTTTTAATTCGAGCATGAAAACCTAAACGTTTTAAACCTGCTGAAGCTAGAATAATGGCATCGTATTGACCCTCATCCAACTTGGCTAAACGTGTATTTACATTACCGCGTAAGGTTAATATTTTCAGATCAGGCCGCGCAGCACGTAGCTGACACTCTCGGCGTAAACTGGATGTTCCCACCTTTGCACCTTGCGGTAGATCTTCTACTGATGCGTAATTATTTGATACAAAAGCATCGCGTGGATCTTCTCGTGAGCAGATCACGGGGAGGTGTAAACCTTCTGGGAAGGCCATCGGCACATCTTTCATCGAGTGCACCGCAATATCCGCATCACCCGCTAACATACCTTGTTCTAACTCTTTAACAAATAGACCCTTACCACCTACTTTTGCTAGTGGCACATCTAAGATTTTATCGCCTTGGGTGGTCATTTTGACCAGCTCAATCTCTAGCTTGGGATGCAAATCTAATAAAGCGTCACGTACAAATTCTGCCTGCCACATAGCAAGAGGGCTTCTACGTGTCGCTATTTTTACAATTCTATTTGTCATTTTTTAATTCACTTATTCTTGTTAGTAGTTAAGTCATCATTCTGGTGTACTACAGCCACAGACCCTCCTAGCCCAACCTTATTGTTAGGACTTCTTAATTAATAACAACAATTCTAGCATTTCTGCCATGATTCTCGAATAACCGCGTTATAATTCATACTTTATTTCGATAATCCAAGATACCTAAATTATGAATTCGACTTCGACTGCGCCCAACAAAAAATTATCCTCTGCTCGTCTAACCCAGCCGACTAATGCCTTTGTAGAAGAATTTACAGCCTCGATTCAATTCGATCAACGTATGTATCACCAAGACATTCAAGGCTCAATTGCTCACGCTACTATGCTAGAAAGTGTCGGTGTGCTTACAAAAGATGACTGCAGCCAGATCATTGCCGGACTAGAGACCATCGAAACCGAAATCGAAAATGGTCACTTTGAATGGTCGATAGCTCAAGAAGATATACACATGAACATCGAAGCGCGGTTGATTACACTTATCGGCGAAGTTGGTAAAAAATTGCACACCGGCCGTTCACGTAACGATCAAGTTGCGACAGATGTCAGACTTTATTTACGCGATATGATCCAACCAATAAGATCAGAACTATTTCGATTGCAAGAGGCATTACTGAATGTCGCTGAACGCGAGGCGGATACTATTATGCCTGGTTTTACTCATCTGCAGACGGCACAACCCATTACTTTTGGTCATCATATGCTGGCTTGGTATGAAATGTTGGTGCGTGATGCCGAACGTTTGGATGATTGCGAAAAGCGAGTCAACTCTTCGCCACTTGGTGCGGCAGCATTAGCGGGAACAACCTTCCCCATAGATCGTGAATTGACCGCTAAACTACTAGGGTTTGAGCGTATTTGTTTAAATTCACTTGATGCTGTTAGTGATCGTGACTTCGCGCTTGAATTTACCAGCTTTGCTTCTCTACTTATGATGCATATGTCACGCTTCTCAGAAGAACTCATTATCTGGTCATCAGCACAATTTGATTTTGTTGATTTAGGTGATGCATTCTGTACTGGCTCATCTATAATGCCGCAAAAGAAAAACCCCGATGTTCCGGAATTGATTCGCGGCAAAACAAGCCGTGTTTATGGCAATATGTTCAACTTATTTACATTGATGAAAAATCAACCACTGGCATACAACAAAGACAATCAAGAAGATAAAGAACCTTTGTTTGACACAATCGATACATTATTAGGATCTTTACGTGTTTATGCCGACATGATCGCCGCTATTTCTGTTAAAGCAGATAATATGCGGAATGCGACATTACGTGGTTATGCCACCGCCACTGACTTAGCTGATTATTTAGTACGCAAAGGTGTTGCCTTCCGCGATGCTCATGAAGTGGTCGGTTTATCGGTAGCGTATGGCATTAAACACAAAAAAGATTTATCCGAGCTGAGTTTACAAGAATTACAAAGTTTCTCAAAACAGATCGACAATGATGTGTTTGACGTTTTAACCTTGGAAGGTTCGGTCGCAGCTCGTGACCATCTTGGCGGTACAGCACCCAATCAAGTGCGTGCGGCCATTCGTTTTGCTCGCTCACAACGCCAAAACTAAGCTTTAACTCATTTATCAAACACTTTTTTTGCTTCAATCTTTAAGGCTATGGATAAAATATCCACTAAACAGCATAACGGATCGGCTTCAAACGATAACCACTACTGACCATTACAAACACCCAAAAAACAGTAGCGATAGCTTAGTTATCAACACAATGTGCAATCACATTGTGTGCAGACACAATAACGGGCCAAGCCAATAATTAAAAAAAATTTCAGCAAGAGCATCATAAGCCTCTAATAAACAAAGTAAAACTCAATGTGGCACGATCATATACACTCAAAAGAAAAGCCTCATAAAAATCATCAAATAGGCTTGAAATCAGTCATTGATGACCCCATTTATAATCTAAATCAATTTAGGTAGATAAAGATACATTTATGGAATACAAAGATTATTACCAAATCCTTGGTGTCGCACGTGATGTCTCAAAAGATGACCTTAAAAAAGCTTATCGAAAATTTGCTCGAAAATATCACCCCGATGTAAGCAAAGAAGCCAATGCTGAAGAGAAGTTCAAGGAACTGGGCGAAGCTTATGAAGTATTAAAAGATCCTGAAAAACGCGCACAATACGATCAATTTGGAGCCAATTATAAAAATGGCCAATCATTTACACCACCACCAGGCTGGGGCCAACGAGCAAGTGGTAGTGGCCGAGATGGTTTTGCTGGTGATAATAATTTCAGCAGCTTCTTTGACAGCATGTTTGGCGGTGGCGGTGGCGGTGGAAGTAGAGATAACTTCTACGCTAAAGGTGAAGATGTGAACGCCAAGATCACCATTTCACTTGAAGATGCATTTAACGGTGCTAAAAAAACAATCCGACGCCCTAGCGGCTCAACCGAGACTGGCACGCTCAATGTCAAAATACCTGCCGGAATAACAACAGGTAAAAAAATTCGCCTCTCAGGACAAGGTCGTGCTGGTATGGGTGGAAAGGCAGGTGATTTGTTATTAGAAATTAATATCGCGACTCATACCCATTATCAATTAGAGGGTAACAATGTTTTGCTCGATCTACCAATTGCACCTTGGGAGGCCGCCTTAGGCGCTAAGGTCACGGTGCCAACGTTGGCAGGTAAGATCAACCTAACAATTCCTACAGGTGCTAAAAGTGGTCAAAAAATGCGCTTAAAAGGACGAGGATTACCCGGTAAAGAAGCCGGTGATCAATTTGTTATTTTACAAATAATGACACCTGCTGCTGATACCGACAAAGCCACTAAGTTTTATCACCAAATGGCGGAAGAATTAAGCTTTAATCCTCGCGAAGATTTAGAACAAACATTGTAAGGACTCGACTACTATGACGACGATGAAATCTACTATTATTTGGTTAGCAGGGCTAAGTTTACTAGCTCAAGTCGCCGTTGCAGCTTTGCCTATGAGCTGGTTTGGCACTGATGGTGAGATGCCTTCTCTTGCACCCATGCTGGATCAGAGCAAACCTGCTGTCGTCAATATTGCAACCCAAAGTAATGTTCGAATGCAGGATAATCCTTTACTCAATGACCCGTATTTTCGTCGTTTTTTCAATATTCCAGAGCAACAATCTCGCCAGCGTACAAAACAAAGTCTTGGATCAGGTGTCGTGTTTGATGCTAAACAAGGTCTCGTATTAACCAATAATCACGTTATCCATAAAGCGGATGAAATTACGGTATCTCTGACGGATGGTCGCAGTTTTCAAGCTGAACTCGTGGGTAGTGATCCTGCCACAGATATTGCTTTAATAAAAATACCCGCTGAAGCCCTGACGGCCCTCCCACTGGCTAACTCTGATAAGCTACGTGTAGGTGACTTTGTGGTCGCGATTGGTAATCCATTTGGTCTAGGTCAGACAGTAACCTCGGGGATTGTCAGCGCCTTAGGCCGAAGTGGATTAGGCATTGAAGGCTACGAAAACTTTATCCAAACCGATGCTTCTATAAACCCTGGTAACTCTGGCGGTGCTTTAGTCAATCTACGTGGTGAATTAGTCGGTATTAATACAGCCATATTTTCACCGGGCCAACAAGCTGGAAATATCGGTATAGGTTTTGCCATTCCCAGCAATATGGTTAAACAAGTTATCGACCAACTGATTGAGTTTGGTGAGGTAAGACGGGCCCAACTTGGTGTGCAAATGCAAGACATTACACCTCAACTCGCTCAGGCATTTAATATTAAATCTGAACACGGTGCTGTCGTTACTAATGTTTCTCCTGACTCTGCTGCAGCTGAAGCAGGTTTAATGATCGGCGATATTGTCATAGCAGTTGATGGCGATAAATTAATTAATGCTGATAGCTTACGTAATTCGGTTGGTTTATTGATGGTCGGACAAACCATTGACATGGATATTTTACGTGATGGTAAAAAGAAATTCATAAAAGCCACGGTCAAACAATCGCCAAAACAACCTCAGCAAGGCGAAGTTCATCCAAAACTTGCCGGTGCAACCTTTGGCGATATTGAACAAGGTTCGCCCTATTTTGGCAAAATAAAGGGTGTAATGATTTACTCAGTTAAACGAGGAAGTCCAGCAGCGATGGCTGGCTTACGAGCGAACGATATTATTACTTCTGTTAATAAAAATATCATCTCGGGTTTAGAAGAATTTAAACCTTATGCTTATAGTGATGGTCAACAATTGCTCCTTAATATTACCCGTCGTGGGCAAGCGCTATTTTTGATATTACGCTAATCAAACGACCATTAGATCAGTAACACAACTGATCGGAGCCTAATGTACTGCACTGTATATTGGGCTTCAGTTTTAAACCAAACCTGTCAAATAAATGATGATCACTTTAGTCCTTTGTAACATTTTCGTTGGTTAATTGTCTCAATTGTATAATCATTATTACATTGATGTTTATGACTATACCTTAGCTCCATGTCCAATCAGGGAGATAAAAATGAATGTACAAAATTATATCAATCAACATGTTCCAGCCCAGTTATCTATCCATCATGTCGCATTGTTCCGGCCATTCAAATGGCTAATGTTGGCCTGGCAAGATATATCTCATCATCCTAAAGCCAGCCTTGCCCATGGTCTCATCGTGACCGGTTTAATATTTGTAACACTGCTTATCACCAGTATTCATGTCTATATAATTGCCGCAGCTATTTCAGGTTTTATGTTAATTGGTCCTATTCTTTCTGCAGGATTATGTGAATTATCACGGCAAATCGAACAAGGAAAAACAGTCAGTTTTGATAGCTCTATGCAAGGTCTTAGTCAAAGTCAGAGCTCACTTGCTCAGTTTGCCGGTATATTGCTCGGTGTTAGTCTATTGTGGTTTTTGTTATCTGGCTTAGTTTTATTAGCCACCATCGACATTGCAGTACCCTCATTACAACAGCTACTCTGGGGTAATATTTTTGATGTTGTTAACCCATCACAATTAATCATTTACGTGCTTATTGGTGGCCTACTCGCTGGCATTGTATTTATGGTATCTGTTGTATCTGTACCCGCCATTATTGAAAATAATATTTCACCTATAGATGCCATGGCCTTAAGTACCAAAGTTACACTTGAAAACCTAGCGACAATATTGGTTTGGGGAATACTGATTGTCACACTCACTGTGGTAGGGTTTGCGACATACCTTATAGCAATGATAGTGATTTACCCACTATTGTCACATGCTACATGGCATGCCTATCGAGATTTGATTGACAAAGATATTTGATTTTTTGAACTAGCTTAACGTCATTTTCATTTCACCATTTTGCCCTGCTGCTAGTGCACTCATTTCTTGTGCATTGCCAAGGCAAAACCCCAGAAAATGGGAGTTAACATGGCATATAACAGTAAGGCTTTAAAGTTCGGTAACCCTTGCAACAAAACCCAAGGATGCCACCGTGCACCTTAAGAAATGAGTGTTCAACTAGTATGATGTTGAAGGTAGTGACAAATCTGCTGTACTATTTTTGTGCTAATAATGAATCCTTGGTTTAGCATTGCTTTAAGGCGCTGACCCATTATTTTAGTTTTGATGCCCATATAGCAAGTTTGTGTTTCATCGACAGTTGAGTTACCTGATCCTGAGGAATAGCTTGTATTATCTTGTCGTGTATCAGTAAATGATAAATGTATGCTATTTTTTCATTTGCTGAGTCGGTGGGTTCAAATTCAACAACGCCTCTTTCTTCTCCATATTTCATCCCTTCGATGATTGCCTTTTTTAGTAGTTCTTTCTCATTTTTTAGTTTCTTCATGTTTAGCGATACCTTCTTACACCTTCACCTTGTTCAGTCGAAGAACTTAAGAAATCAAAACCCTTAAGATATTTCTGAACATAAACCAAGCTCCAAAGCACGCGATTATAATAATCGGCAGTGATAAAAAGCATTGCAAAATTTAAGCCCAAACTAATTAAAAAAAACAAGCTAGTCAAAACCTTAATCGTTTAATCTGCCAGCACCCAACTTTTTTACTTTTATTCAGAACTGATACAAAACCAAACGTATAATAAAGAAATAGCTGAATGTAGTTTGCCGTCAAGTTTTGACAGTACGAGAGAGTTTCAGCACTCTTTTTCTAGACTCTTCATCAATCAAGCTTTCATTTGCGTAACGCTGAACAAGGCCATTAATTTCTTTTAGATATGGCATTATAAGCTCCTTGTCTTTCGCTTTCATATCATAGCGATTGATCGTCCTCAGTAAGGCGACTGCCACACTATTTAAGCTTTGGTTTTTCCTTAGTTTTGCATTATTGTCGGCCGTTGCCAAGCCTAATTTAAGCATAACTTCTTGTACCACATCACCTTGGTACCTAAATACTGAAATACTATTTTCACCAAATACTGCTTCGCATTCACTAACAAAACCTTGGTAGTTTAAATGTTGAGAAAACCATTTAATATCTAACATCTCAGCGAAGGATAGATCCTTACCATAACACCGGTTATTTTTAACTTGAGGGTTACGAATACATTGCTTGTAATAGCTTTCAACAAACGCTAATGGTTCGCGAAACCATACCCAAATATCAATATCGAAGTATTTAGCGAGTACAGATAAAACTTCTTTTGATTCGTTAGAAAAGTCCCACCAGTAATTATAAATGCCTTCAGATGAAAGAATAATGGTGTGGGTATTATCTTGAACCTGCGCGGTGATATTCTTAAAGTTTTCAAACAAGTGCTGCCAATGTGACCCAATTAAGTTCTTCTCCAGCCACTGATGTTTGGGTGCATTGGGATTATCTATACTTCTAATATTATGTGGATAAAGAATACCCTTGCCTCTGAGCTTCGATTGTTTTTTATCAAGATAAGATTGTAAGCTTGTTGTTCCCGTCTTTGGCGTACCCACATGGATAATAAGTTTTAACTGCCCTGCTGATTGCTTAAGCGGCTTCAACAATTCGGCCAGTTGATTTGCAAAATGAATACTTGGTTTTTCCATGGTGAGTTAAATAAATCTCTTTAAGTATGCAGTGTGAAGGAATTAAAGGGTACCTTTAAAGGGGACGCTACCCTTTAAATGCCTTTTAAATGGCCGCCCTTGTCCTCGATAATGCAACGAACAATTTGTTAACTGCTCCAGTTTACCAATAAAATCATCATTGCCACACGATAAACCTTTTTCTATATTTCTTTCTAGAATATCAACAACAGCTTTATTATGCCTCATAGCTAACCAGTCAGACCAACCAGCTTGGCCAATATCAATCAGTGTGTTTGCTCGATGGGATAATGTCTCACTTCCAACTAAACCATAATGATGAGCAGCACTAAACCAAACATAATCTTCAACAAACAAAGGATAGCGTCTCCTTTAATTGTAGTTGGCTAAAATGTGAAACGAAGCGGAACTAGCCAACTGTTATTTGTCCCGATTGAACAGCTTGTTAGACTTTGCCATCGACCAAAGACATAATGATACCAACAACAGACAGTACCATTAGAAGCATTGATGGAATCAATGAAAGCATAAAACCAATACCACGACTCTTTGGTTCAGTAACATATGCACGCCAATATATAAAACGTCCAACTATGTATACAAGTCCTAAGCCTGAAGTTAATAAAGGAGACCAATAGTTTGATGCAATGAAGATAACTGGAATAAAAATGACTAACATCTCCAATGTATTCATTTGAACACGATACATACGCTCAAACCCTTCTTCGCCTGTTGTAGCAGGAGCTTTAACTCCATACTTCACTCTAGCCTTCCCTGTCATAACACCAAAAAATAAAAATTGGATTACCGCTGTAATTACTATTAATTCTACGTATTGCATTAAAACTCCTAGATGATATAAAAAAGCCTAACGCTTATATAATGCACACTTCTTTTTTGCGTCGCATTGATTTTCTTGTTAACTCTCTTTTTCGATAATCAACTTTCTGTGAGGAAATGGTATTTCAATACCATTTTCATCCAACGCCTTTTTTATTTGCGCAGGAATAGAATAAAGAATATCAAAATAATTTTCTCCCTTACAAATAAGGACGAACCAAAAAATCTACCGAGCTATCATTAAGTGTTTCAACTTCAACAAAGGGTGCTGGATCTTTTAAAATGTGTGGATGAACATCTAAAACATCATTAATGATTTTTCGTACGTCGTCAGTATTTTCTTTGTAAGCTACGCCAAAATGCATATCGACACCACGCACACTGTGATGGGAGTGGTTAATGATTTGATTGCCCCAAATTTGGCTGTTGGGGATAATAATTTGCTGACGATCAAATGTTTGCAAAATAGTAGTGAATAAATCTATTTCCTGAACATTACCAAAACGATTTGCCGCATCAATAAAATCACCAACCTTATAGGGACGGAATAATAACAACATCACCCCGGCAGCCAAGTTAGATAAAGCTCCTTGAAGCGCTAAACCAACGGCTAAGCCAGCAGCACCTAACAAAGCCACAATCGAGGCGGTCTGCACCCCAAATCGATTAAGAATAGCAATAGCCACAAAAGTAAGAATAACGTATTTAATTAAACTGCCCAGAAAACGAAAAAGGGTACTGTCTAAGTTCTCGTGTTTTCCTGCAGTTTTGCAGACCATCTTGTTTGCTCTGCTAGCAATATAAAGCCCAACAATTAAAATCAAAGCAGCAAGCAATACATTGGTTGCTCCACTAATCATTCCTGGTAAATACTGATTGATATCTAATTTATCTATAAGTTCTTGCATCGATATATCTCCTGTAGGGTTTCAAATTAATCTTGGTTCGGTAAGTTAACGCCCCATTAAGAGGCTTTTAATTGTTTGTTAAAATGTTGAGGAACAAAAAACAAAAAACTGTTTTAAGTTCTAGTTTATTTTCTTGTTAGTTGCTGACTTCCATAACTTTTTATGAGAGTAAATACCCAACAATGATTAAACCAACACCAGTAATAATATACTTACTGCAGCTTTCCAAAAAACGTAGCGTTAGTATTGTCCAATAACTATGGGCTCTTCTATGCCTGCTTCATTACGACGTTCAAATGAAGATTTCCTGAAATACAACTTAGCCAATGCGCCTATATATGATTAAAAACACGCCTAAATAGTGATACATAATAATTCCTTTTATAAATGATTGATGAACATAATAGCTTTATAGTAACTAACGCTTCACAGCCTCCACGCCCATTTTGGCCTTGGATGACGGTGCTTGTTAGTATCCACGGTACACGAGAGCACTTGATTAACTAACAAGCAGCGCCAGCCCCTTTTTGAAGTAAACGGGAGGGCATAACTACAGAGCGAAACCTGAAAATATTGAAGAACATGTGATGACCAACTCCCTGGTTATATTGCGACAAACTTACCGACTGCAAGCCATTAAAAACTACTAGACTTACCTACCTGCTGGCAAGTAAGCCCTGATAAAATGTAAGGGATACTAACAGCTTATTAGGTGAGCTACCAGATGCAATTGCCATTTTCATTAGAGTAAGTAACTTTTGATAAATCAACAACTGTACGGCTTTCTTTGTTTATATAAGTAAAACCATAGACGATGGCACCTTGGCTAACCACCTCATATTTTCTATTTATAGTGCCATTTACAACTTCTAACCAAATGTGATTAAACTCCCATGAGCGACTGGGTATTACACGCAATGTTTCAGTTTTTTCGTAAACTAAAGGAATAAATTTCTTTGATTATTTGTACCTAACTTGGCCACCAACACAGCCAAATTCGCTATCTTCATAAGCCTTAAACTCAATATGTATGTGTTTAGTTGGTGAAGAAAAGCATCTAATGTCAACTGATAAATCTCCAGCCGAGACATTAGACCCAAGTATGAGTAATCACTATATTATCATCTAACGCTTAGCTAAACGGCAAAAGTTGTTGGCGGCTTCTTTGCATTTCTTTGCAAAAAAAGTGACGTTACCTTTTGTCCAATTTGAGCTTTTTGTTAGCTTTCATTTGCATGCCTCGATGATCCTATTATAGGAAACACCAACAGCATACCTGCCTTTATTCAATTTCAAGTAAAGGTGCCAATGTTTCAAGTACATAGCCAATTAACTCTAGTTTTTTATCTAAGTTGACTGTAATGGCACTACCTCCATCATAGGGGTTCACAGGACCTACATATACTTCATAGTTTTGCTTATTCCTTGAAATATTTACAGTGTAATAATCAAGATTAACTTCATTATTTATATATCCCACAGGTAAACATTCAATCCACTTAATACTTTCAAGGTGATCACTAAACATGTATGTGTTTTTCTGCTTGATACTACACCCTATAGTCACTATAAATATCAAATTATAAATTATGAATTTCATTATTAAGAGCTAACGCTTTGCACACGTGCGCGTGAAACGCATCCGAGCCCCACAGGGGCTGAAGTGCTGCAACTTGTTACAAGGCGATAACATTAAGGATTTGCTCCCAACATTTTTCAGGGTTACTTTGAACAATAAAATGACCACCTTCCAAATTAACAATATTTAGATTTGAACAAAGCTCTTCAAATACTTCTATAGAACTTTCACTTACAAGCCAATCATTACTTGCACTAATATATGTTACTGGCTGATTAATTCTCTCTTTGGGCCTTTTTGCTTTAGCTATTATATTCAGTCTAGTTCTTAATGTTTTATTCGTTACTTGACTTAAAGATCTATAAAACAAATCGACTAATTCTTTTTTTGATGATTCACCAAAAAACAAAAAACTTAATAGTCCACGGGGTATGAGTTTCCAGCGCAAAAATGTGAGTGGTAATATTTGACTAAACTTACTAATTAATGACGGGCGTTCAAGAAACCCCGCTGCAAAAAAAACATGTATTATTGATGGGCTTTCTAATTTACAAAGCTCGTAAGCAATTAGCCCTGAATAAGACTCGGTAAATATTACAGTCTCCTCATTTCCTATAGTTTTAGCCAACTCTATAGCCTGTAAAGCAGGTTCTTTAGACTGAAACTGTGACAAAGGAATGACCTCATTCTCAATGGATTCTGGAATCAATTTAAGTAATGGATCATATAGTATTCCAGTACCCTCCATTCCAGGCAAAAATATCAGCTTGATGAAGAATCTCCTTTAGCCTTGTAACGCTTTTTGCTGTCCGAGTGGATGCGATTGTTATGCGATTTTCGCTACTTTTCTTGCGCTTACAATTGACTTATTGGCATTGAATGTATCTGTAGCCAATAGAGGATAAAAGAATGGTGACAACAAAGGTGCAATAAAACCTGGCAACCCCTGCTTTTCTAACAGATAGGTTCTCACATATTTTGTTACTGGCCAGGATAGTTCATTTTTAACCTTTATATCAATTTCACTGAATCCAGCATCTTCTAAAATGAGCGTTAAAGACTCTGGAGTGTAATTTGCAAGATGAAAAATTGAAGTTCTTCCTCTCTGCCAAATGGCTCCAGCCTTTTTCAAAATAGGAAGCCTTAAAAGAAAATGCATAAATCGGTCAGTTTTTGTTACTACTGGCGTATGAAAGTAGATTAAACCGCCGTCTTTCAATATTCGAGCACACGTTTCAATTAGATACTGTGGTTCTATGACATGTTCGACAACATCCAACAATGTGATAGCATCGAACTTATCTGAAGGAATTGTTTTGTAATCAAAATCTTGGTAAATATAACTTGCGATATTATTTATTTTTGTTAAATCAGTTCCTTCTATTTCATGCGCTGACACATCACTAAATCCAGCTTTTCTTAATACCTCAACAAATAAGCCGTCACCAGTTCCAACATCAATAATACTTGCATCATGAGGCACCACGCTTTTTAAATACCCACTTGCAGTATTCATTTTTTTAATGTTTTCAGACACAATCTCCTCATAATATTTTTTAGAGTCCAGTGTAGAATATGCAACGCCTAATTCTTCACCATCCACACTATTTCCGACAAATACCGAGCCACATGTAGTGCATCTGTAATGACTGATTGATGTGGTTTTGCTGTGTTCATTATAGGTGTCACATAAGTAGACAATGCCGGTAGTAGCAGCACACACCCTACACTTTTCAATCATTTGTTTTTCATTTTTCATATATGAATATCCTCAACGGTTGTTTTCCGCATAATGCCCCATTAAGAGGCTTTTAATTGTTGGTTATAATGTAAAGCGAAGCGGAACCTAACCAACGGTTAAAAGACCTGCTTGAATGGCTTGTTATATTTCGTTGGCTCAAATCTATAATGGCCAGTAATTGCAAAATCAAAAATCATATCATCAATTTTTGGACCTCGCCCAATATTATGAACAATGATTGGGTTACCTGATATGTCATCAACCTGATCTATCACCATACCGATATGAGGCAAGTTACCTGGTAGCATCCAAGTAACTATGTCTCCCACTGAATAATCAGCTTTATTGGTGCTGGTTTTTAAGCTTAAACCATGTCTTTTAAAGAAAGTTTGTAAATTTGGAACTCGGCGGTGATCTATATTTTTGTCTGTTGAATTTAGCCCCCATATTCTTTTGGAAGGATAAAGTGAAAAATTAGATTTCATATCTTCATGAACTAGTTTTTGCAAATCTGTTCCTAATTTACGATAGGCTCTAATTATAACGTCCGTGCATACACCAATATTTTGTGGCACGTCCCCATTTGGGTAAGCAATCGATAAATAAGAACCGTCATAAGTAACATTGTGAGTCGTCCTTTCAATTAAGCTTGAAACGATGTCCTGATTAAATTCTGAAGCATTCAAGACAGAGCTCAAAAAGAAAAAAAGAAGTGTAAATTTACTCATGACTATCCTTAGAAATATAACGCCCATATTAACAAGCAAAAAATAGTTGGTTAAAATAAGCGACGAAGAAGAAAAAACCAACTGTTTTTCTCCTTGTTTAGTTTCTTGTTATGTTTTTAGTAACCATACTGTATTCATTTACAATATTTTTGTATAGCTCTCCTACCCATGCAGGTGATCCCTTTGGAATACTAAGTTCACTTAACGATGGATTAATAGGAGAAATAATTACTTGAGTATTTGATAGCCCAGTAGCATGTACTAGATAAAATAAGTTCTCGATTACATAGTCACCCATGGCTAAACAACCGATAGAAGCAGAGCGACCATGAATAAAAATATTAGTACCAGGAGAAGATCTACCTTCATTTTTTGCATGTTGTAAATCGAAAGCATTTGGGTAATTTAACTTCATAGATAAATGGTAAGAACTATTTGGATTGAAACCTTCAATTTTATAGAGGCCTTCTGGTACTTGTTTGTCACCTTCAATCAATTTAGGGCCTAAAATACCGCTTGCGGCTTTAATGCTATAACTAGTAATGAATTTGAATGTTTTGTCCTTGTTTGAGGCCCAAACTTCCAACTCTTTTGAGTCTTTAAAAGCAATTAAGGAAAGGTTCTTTGGAGGAAAGCTTATACCTTTAGAAAGAAATAAAGGAGATAACTCTTGTGTAACTTCTACCTCTAATTTTTCGACAACCTCAGCTACTGTTTGCTTTCCCGTAAATTTAATCACTATCGGATACCATAAACCTCTTCCATATTGATAAATAAGAAATAAACAAACTAATGAGATTAATACTAAAATTTTTTTCAATTCACCATACCTTGAGAAAAACATAACGCCTGCCACAACTAATTGGTGAGATGGTGACTTTTTTGAGTGTTTTTTTCAAAAAAGGTGACAGCTTGCCCAATTCCGCTTGGTGGCACTTGTTATGCATTTCTACCGAGTTTATTTAATAGATGCCAACCCAGTAATAAGAACACTAAATAAAATACTGGGACTGCAATATAGAAGTGTATCTCTACTTGTTGATCAAAATATAGGTTGTGCCCAAACTCAGTATCTCTATTAGGATATATAATTTTGTAGATTTTCAAATGCAAAAATAACGATCCTAAAAATGTAATTAGTGCTGCAGGTATCGCGACTAGCCCTGAAATAATCATTTTTAATGGCTTACTCATAATACATGATCGTTTGTTCATTAAAGCGCATAACGCTTAGCTAAGCGTCAGAAGTTGCTGACAGGTTTTTTGCGTGTGTTTTGCAAAAAAGTGACCGCACCTTTTGTCCGTTTAGCTTCTTATACATTTATTTAAAACTTTCCTTCATTGTCTCTATTACTTTAGGATCAGTATGAATTTCAAATGCTGTCGTTGTTGCTTGTAAACTAATAGCAACTAATATACCTCCAAGCGAAAGGCCAACGGCCCCAACAACTATAGAGAGAGCCTTTGAAACTTTGCTAGTCGGCCTAATGTCACCATAGCCAACTGTTAATGCTGTGATGAAAGACCAGTATATCGAGTCGAATTTTGTCCATGACTCTATGCGACCAACAATAAGACCAAGAAAAATTATTAGCATAACCATCGCAACAAGAATTGGAGAGGTTAAATATACTCCCCAAGAAAACACTCTGATGAATGTAATTGTAAAACCCATAGTTCAACCTATACGTTGATTATGCCCAACGCCTTACTAAACGGCACGGAATTGTTGGCAAAAATGTACGAGGAACGAGTGCTAGTCAACTGTTTAGCGTCCGTTTGAGTATCTTGTTAGGTAGCTTTTACACTATCATTTTTCCAAACTATGAAAGAACCTTCTAATGCTGAAGACGCCTCTATAATAGTTGTATACGCTTCATCTGAAGAAAAGCCGTTAATAAATTTACTAAACCCATCAAAGAATAACTCTTTGCCACCTACAGCATCATTCGGTATACGAATCAGGTTTTCTTGACTGCCGACATACCAATAAGGAAATGGTAAAAACTCATCTTCAATACTAATTGCAATAAGTACAATGTCACTCCATTGTACATAGTTTGTTTTTTTGTCATCAACGAATATTGATAAACCATCATCATCAAATGAAACATTGATTGGTGAGCTATCGCTAGAAACTTCGTTTTTAGATTCTTTGGGAGCCGATTTTTTAAATAAATTAGATATATACTTAAACATGATAGATGCCTAGCGCCTTGCTCAGCGGCTGAAAATAGCTGGCTATAATAGCGGGGAACGAGCACAGCCAGCTGTTTGTGTCCGTTTAAGCAACTTGTTATGTGATATTACTGAAAATCAGCACAAAGCTTATACGCCCCAACACTTTGATTACTGAAAGAACAAAGAAGCCCTCCCCATTGATACCCTATAACTCCGGATGGTGAGCGAATTTTAAACCAATAATAACTATCTTTTAGTTCCGATGTACGCTCCATGAGACTAACTTTTTCACCATATTTTAAAGACATTAATTTTGGGGAGCTCGTACTGGCATCCGATCGTACGATTCCACCATAAGAAATCCCTTGAATATTTAGTTCGCGGGGTTTTAAAACTTTTATCCCCATACCACCATATTGATTATTTTTATGATTAAACACCTCTGCTTGAAGCTTCTTTACGTCATATTGTAGTTGTTGAATTTCAGCATTATTTGACGTACATCCCCCAATAAGCAAAACTAAAATTATTACCGAATATATAGACTTCATTTGTACTCCTAAATACTTCGTTTTATCACATAACGCCTTGCTAAGCGGCAGTTTTTTGTGGAAAAATACAGCAAAGCGAAATTCGCAAAAGGCCGGAGCAAAAAACTGTCCGGTTGACATGTTTGTTAGGCGAACCCTCCGTTTGCACCAATATTCTGCCCTGTTATCCATGATGCGTCTTCACTAACAAGAAATAACACTATACGAGCAATATCTATTGGCTCACCAATACGGCCAAGTGCAGCCATGCCCGCAAGTCGGTTTATAACCTCTTCGCTTTTCCCTTCAGTAAAAAGCTCCGTATTGGTTGGACCTGGTAAAATTGAATTGACAGTAATATTACGTGCGCCAATTTCTTTTGAAAAGACTCTTGTGAGTTGTTCAACAGCCCCCTTTGTCGCGCAATATGTACCATATGTTGGGAGCATCAAACGTGTTGTAGAGCTGGAAAAGTTAATAATGCGTCCTTCATCCTCAAGGCGTGAAGCTGCCTCACGAAGTGTATTAAAAGTACCTTTTACATTAACAGAAAATATGCGATCAAAATCTTCATCCGTTGTATCTTGAATCGTTTTATACAAAATAGATCCCGCATTATTAATAAGGATATCTATTTTACCGAATTGGTTAATCGCTGCATCAAACATTAACTTAACTTCTTCAGGGTTACTTACGTCTCCCTTTATAGCAATGGCATCGCCACCATTAGCTTTAATATCAGAGACAACTTTATCAGCTGGTTTTTGGTTGCTAGAGTAATTAATAACTACGCTAGCTCCAGCCTCCGCTAGTGTTATTGCTATCTGAGCGCCTATTCCTCGGGACGAACCTGTAACGACAGCAACTTTATTACTTAGTTGTTTCATAAATCACCTTAGTTTAATACGTGGATAAAATTTGATAAGCGCCTAACGCTTAAGCTAAGTGGCGGCAAAGCCGTCCACTTGAGCGTTTTGTTAGTTGAAATATAGTCAATACCATACAATATCTCCCCTTTTTCATTCTCAACTGTCGATAGAAAATACAACTGTTATTCTCTTTACTACCTGCTGATTTAAAACAGATCATCTGGAAGAATATAGCCTGCGGCGATTAAACAAGCACCAGTGATCATAATATATTTACTACAGCTTTCTAAAAATCTTATAGCAAGCATTATCCAATAGTTAGAATGCACTTCTACACCAGCTTCGTAACGGCGCTCAAATGAAGATTTTCTAAAGTACAATTTTGCCAATCCGCCAAATATTAATAGAAACAGACCTAAATAGTGCAACATAATAACTCCTTTTATTGAATGATACTGATAGTGGTGATATGCAACTAACGCCTTTGTAACGGGCAGTTTTGTGGCGAAGCCACGATTAAAGCTGTCCAGCCCGAAGGGCGATCGTTGACAAATTTGTTAAGCATTACTTTCTAATACCATCCCATGGCCAAATGACTGGATTTTTGCTATCACCCCAAAAACCTCTAAAAATACGATAATCTTCAGAAAATAGGATTCTTAAAGTTCCTTTTCCGTATTTATCCTTCCATGTCATTGTTACCGAAAACTCGCTATCAACTTGAATATTATTTAATGTGCCAACTTCAAGGCCTTCTTCCTCTCCCATGGCATATTTTCCAGTAATTTCACCACTTTCATTTATGGTGAAACTAGTTATTACGGGATCCATGTCTGAACCACTAAAAAGATTTCCCTCGAAAGTTCCAGCGATCTTCGCTAATACGTCAGCGTCGCTGCTAAAAGCCGGGATAGAAAAAGCTAAGATGATAAAAAATATGACTGACTTCATAGAGTCTCCTTGATGCTTAACGCCTAGTGCAGCGGCTGGCGGTACGCCAGTCGCGCCTGCCACGCCTTGTTATGTGTTCTCTCAGCCATCTTCAATCTTATACCGAATAGCCGCTATTTCATCAATACTAAATACACTAGTCATATTGATTTTTCCGGATTTAATAGATTTATCAATATCTACTTTTTGAAAATTTGCATTGAATTCAGACTTTAGCTCGTCGAATGCACTTTTGACACGGCTTTTGAAATTCTTATAACTTCCATTAGATGGGAAAAATATCATGGTATCTAATTGGCGTATTCTGAAGTTCGACATCACAATATTCTGGCTTAAAAATCTAATGCTCCGATACTGTAAGTAATGCACGTTATCGGGATTTTCTGCGTCCCAGAATCCATCGCCTTCTTCCCACTGCTGAACATATAACATCACTTGATCGGATGATAATGCTCTGCTTTTAATGAGGCTGTTTTTTATGCTTTGCTTAATTGGATATGCTTCATTGGTTTCTGTATCTTTAATTACTCTAGTGTAATTAAGGTGCGTTTTAATAATCCATCCAAGAATCTTGGAATTAAAGGGCGCTTCTAAAGGAGTGATTTGTTTATTTTCTTCGAGATATTTTGCTAGTTTTCGTCCCGCCTCATCATATGGAGATAAGCTAACATTATTGCATTTATCACAAACGTCTTTAACGACAGCCTCGTGATCCAGTAGATACTTTGAGCCAAACATTTCAGCTCTTGCAATGTTTCGAATCGGGTCCCCAAAGGCAACCTTTAGTACAGAAGAAGAAACTATATGCTCACGCGTCATCTTTTCAGTGCAATGGTTTTTTTGATTATAAAAACAAACCATAATCTATGTGATTTCCTTATTCAGTGCGCGACACATAACGCCGCGCTAAGCAGACTAAAATAGTGGGTTAAAATGTGTAGCGAAGCGAAACCAAACCCACTGTTTTAGTTCCGTTTAAGCGCCTTGTTAGCTGACTTTTGAGACTTCCTGTTTATTTGTTTAATTTTGTAGCTATTAATTTTAGTAAATATGGGGCAATTATATTGAAAAAGAACCAATTGTAATGTTCAGCTTCGATTGTTTTATTATGATCTTCATAAGCCTTTTCACGCCAAACTTCTACATCATGAACCGTGATATCAAGGCAGTTTAGACTACCTTCACCCATCTTTTCATACAAAAACTCTTCTAAAGAATCCTTAGTTTCTAATGATTCCTGAGTTAGCCTAAAACCTTTAAACATATTTTTAAATTGATAATCTTTAGGGCATATAGGTATCACTTCTTCTTTATCGTTATCTACTTTTATATCAAGAATATACTTAACATTAGAACCATAACATTTATTTTTATACGTAGAACGCATTGGTTGGATGATAGAAATCATATGGTTATTGAAGTAATCAATAATTGGGTCCCAACTTTTGATCCACTGAGTGACTTTGTATTTTCCATCAGAGGTTGATAACACAATTTGGGGTTTTATTTGTTTTGAGCCCCATAGTTCATTGAGTTCAATTCTCTTCATGTTAGTGACATAAAGATCTATTGGGTCGTAAACCTTAGAATAAACCTCAAACGGATTTAGAATTAATGGTTTGTCTTCAAAATCTTCAATTTCTATATAATTATTTCGTCCGATCAGAAGGTATATTTTAAAAATAACAGTTGCTCGATCTTTCATATTTTCTAAAGATACACTGCCAACGTATTTATCATCACAATACATACTAGAAGTAACTGAATACATACCTCTTATCTCAGCCCCTGATTTTAAAATATAGGTTTTAACCGTATAAATTAGTGCAGTTATTGAAACGAGTAATGCAACAATTGAATTTATTGATGATATATATGATTCCAAAAGCACTCCTTCGATTGGCAGCTAACGCCGCGCTTTGCGGAGAGCGAGCGTAGCGAGTGATTCCGACAAGAGCGCCTTGTTAGCTGAAAATATGGACCGCCTTTGCCGACAAAAATGTAGGCGCTGGATTGTCATATAAATAACGATTTGTATACATACCATAAAGCAATTATTGCAAGTATGATTGATAATATGGCTCCTGTTGCAGAACCAGTGATTCGGGACTCCTTTCTCAGAATAGAATCAATATTAGAAATAATTTTTTCTATTTCAATTTCAGATGCTATAGCAATCTCTGGCCATATAGTTGATTTTATTTCTTCTCTTTTAAGACTTGTCAACATGGAAAGATCTATATCAACATAGGAAGTTACGGCAGCAATAGGTTCACGTTTCTGTAACGGCGTTCTTCTATTTTTTATAGCATTAAGCTGTTTCATTACCGGAAGTATTTTTGCCATAAATACAAAGAAAGTACTGAAAAAAAGCACCGATAGAACGCCAAAAAAATAAACACGGGAACCTACATCTCTATAGATTGTTATTTGCTCCTCATCAGGGGCTATTTCGTTATGAGCGCTTAACAACTCGCCCAAGGCATTGGGGTCAACTTTGAAATAGGTCAGAACATCAATTAAGAGAGCAGCGATTGCAATTAAGGGAGCAGCGATTGCAATTATTTTATAAAGGTTCAATTTATTTTCCTTATAAAGCTAACAGCTTATTATACGGACGCGTCCGTATATCTTTTGTCCATGTATCACATTTTTGTTCATGTTTAATATTCTTTTATAAACTGTTATTTTTACTAAACTTTTATTCTTTTAACTGCCGTAAACTAAAAAAACAATTGCCGACGCGTCCATGTATCACATTATTATGTTCACTCAAAAACACTAAGTAACAC